>ERZ791741.2988-NODE-2988-length-11095-cov-5.866667_pt1 | contig 11095 bp, 8 predicted proteins | sample MGYA00510040_ERZ791741 | MGnify/ENA primary metagenome ERZ791741 (study PRJEB30046, sample SAMN00791960) | human gut metagenome | study: EMG produced TPA metagenomics assembly of the A metagenome-wide association study of gut microbiota in type 2... | reverse complement strand
GAGCAGTCGATTATCGCTTGCTGAACTGCGGAGCGCGACGAGCTGCTTTGAGACCTGGCTTCTTTCTTTCCTTCATTCTAGGGTCTCTAGTGAGGAAACCGGCCTTCTTTAAAGCTGGTCTGAAATCTGAATCAGCTTCAAGTAAAGCTCTTGAAATACCGTGTCTGATAGCACCTGCCTGACCAGTAGTACCACCACCGCAAACATTGATGTTAATATCGAACTTACCAGTAGTGCCTGTTACTTCTAAAGGCTGTCTGATGATAAGCTTTAATGTTTCAAGACCGAAATATTCTTCGATGTCTCTCTTATTAACTGTAATCTTACCGCTACCAGGAACTAAGTAAACTCTAGCTACAGAGCTCTTTCTTCTACCTGTACCGTAATATCTAGCTGCTGCCATAATATCTTACCTCCTAATTAAAATCTAAGCTCTAAAGCTTCAGGCTTCTGTGCTTCGTGACCATGTTCTGCGTCAGCATAAACATATAACTTCTTAAGCATATCCTTACCAAGAGTGTTCTTAGGAAGCATACCCTTAACGACTTTCTTCATCAGTTTTTCAGCGCCGTTAGGTTTTGCCATCAAGCGGGCAGGAGTGATTTCACGCTGTCCACCTGGATAACCAGTGTAGCTCAGGTAAACTTTGTCATTCCACTTGTTACCTGTAAATTTCACTTTGTCAGCATTGATAATGATCACATTATCACCGCAGTCTACGTGAGGAGTAAAGTTTGGTTTGTACTTACCTCTCAACAACTTTGCAACTTTTGCACCGAGACGGCCTACAACCTGATCGGTAGCATCAACTACAACCCATTCTTTTGTTGCAGTTTCCTTGTTTGCAGAAATGGTCTTGTAACTTAAAGTATCCACTCTTAATTCTTTTTTAAAATGTTAACTACTAAAAAACAATTCCCTAGCTTCCGTACTTCCCGGACAAAGAAGACGCGGAAATTTCGGGCTTTTTTCACTATTTGATAATAATCGGCTTGCAAAGGTACAACATTTCTTTTTAATCAACAAAGGATTTTATTGATTTTTGACATAATCTGTTGAACGACTGATAGTCTTACACAGCAGACGTGCGGACCTGCCGCCGGAAAGAAGCTCCGACACGGCAAATCCGCACGTCATATACAGGCGGAGAAACCGCCTGCTATCCGGAAGATGGATTATTTCTTGTAATTCTTCAAGCCGGTTTCAAGGAAGTCTACATACTTGGCGATGTCTTCGTCGTATGCATACGACTTGTTCAACGGTTTTCCTTCGTTGTCGAGCAATACGTAGAACGGCTGTGCGTTGGCACCGAACTTAGAGCGCTGCAGGTAGCTCCACTTGTCGCCTACGGTACGCAAGGTACGTTCCGAACCGTTTTCTACAATCTTGATCGGTTCGGGCAACTTGGTCTTTTCGTCTACATACAGAGTAATCAGTACATAGTCTTCATTCAGCAGTTTGCCTACTTTCGGATCGGTCCATACGGCCAGCTCCATCTTACGGCAGTTCACACAACCGTATCCGGTAAAGTCAATCATCACCGGCTTGCCGTTCTGACGGGCATATTCCATACCGGCATCGTAGTCGGTAAACTTGGCGTGAACTTCGTTCTTATAAAGGTTGAAATCCTGAGTCTGCATTGGCGGAGCAAATGCACTGACAGCCTTCAGAGGAGCTCCCCAAAGACCCGGAATCATATAAACCGCAAAGGCCAGGGAAATCAGGGCCATGAAGAAACGGGTAACGCCTACCTTATTATTATCGTCGTCGTGGGCGAATTTGATTTTACCCAGCAGATAAAGTCCGAGCAGACCGAAGATGATGATCCAGAGTGACAGGAAGGCTTCGCGGTCGAGGATACCCCAACCATAGGCCAGGTCGGCTACCGACAGGAACTTGAGGGCAAACGCCAGTTCCAGGAAGCCCAGGGTAACCTTGATGACGTTCATCCAGCCACCTGATTTCGGCATTGACTTCAGCCATGACGGGAACATGGCAAACAGGGTAAACGGCAATGCCAATGCGATGGCAAATCCCAGCATTCCGATAGCCGGAGCAATTACACTGCCTGTAGTCGATACTTCCACGAGCAGGAAACCGATGATCGGACCGGTACAAGAGAAAGATACCAGTGACAGGGTAAAGGCCATCAGGAAGATACTCAACAGACCGGTAGTCTGTTCGGCCTTGCTGTCAACGGCGTTGCTCCACTTCGAGGGCAGGGTAATCTCGAACGCTCCGAAGAAAGAAGCGGCAAAGACCACCAGCATCAGGAAGAAGAAGATGTTGAAGATGGCATTGGTAGACAATGCGTTCAGGGCACTTGCACCGAAAATCAGTGTCACAGCCAGTCCCAGTGCCACATAAATAACTACGATAGAAGCACCGTATGTCCAGGCGTCACGGATTCCTTTTTTCTTATCCTTTGTACGTTTCAGGAAGAAGCTGACCGTCATCGGGATAATCGGCCACACACAAGGAGTAAACAGTGCCAGCAGACCGCCCACGAAACCGGTGAAGAAGATATAGATCCAAGAATGAGAATCCTGTTCTACATGTTCTCCAAAGTTGTTCAGCTCACCGATCACCGGAGCCCAGTAATCCTTGGCACCGGCTGCAGCCTGAGGAGCAGCCACTGAATCCGTCTGAGCCGGAAGTTCTTCTACTACAGCCACCTGTTCCTGTACATCACCGGCCTTTACTTCAGCCGCTGTTTTCTCGGCTACCGCACCGGCCGCTTTCACCGGAGCAGCCCCACCCTTCTGGGCAACAGTTCCGCTGTAGGAGAAGTCCACACTGGTAGGAGGCAGACAGCTCTGGTCGTCGCAGGCTCCATACTGCAGATAACCGGTTACCTTATAGTCACCGCCGGTCAGTTTGACTTTCTGCACGAATTTCACTGAGCCTTCGAAGAAACGGACCATCATTTCGAAAACCGGGTCCATCACTTCCACTTCGTTGCCGACAGCCTTCAGTTCTCCTACGACTTCAGCACCTTTGATCTCATCAATATTAAATGTGGCTGAGGTAGGTCCTCCATCTCCCAGATTGGTAGAATATACGTGCCAGCCATCGTCAATTGTTCCGGAAAAGACAATTTCAGCCTCGGTAGACGAAATTTCCTTCCATTCGGTTTTAAACTTGATCGGATTCTGCATCTGGGCCAGAACCGGTAAGCACAATAGGGCCATGAACAGCCAACTAATTACAATTTTCTTTACCATGGTATTCTTGTTTTTTCTATTTTTATTCTGATGCCTTAGTGTCAACACAAGAAGAATTCTCTCTAAAAGCGTTACCAGAAACGGTTTTGAGACTGGTCGTATTCAAATCCCACTGCTTTCAGTGTATCCAGCAAACTCTCTTTTTTAACATTCAAATCTTCACACAACTCATCGAGTGAAGAGTAACAATCTCTCAGTTTCATGTTTACAAAACTGAACAACATCATCGGATCTTTTGGTAATTCCATTGTTTTTATCGTTTTTTCGGCTGCAAATATACGAATTTTATATTTTCGGACGACTTACTTGAAGAGTTTCAGGCTAAAATATTTGTAAAAAGGCAGAAAATACCGGAGATCCGGTCCGGGGAAAGGGTAATTATCACTAAGACAAGGGATAGGGAGCGCTCTGATTAACGGAATACAGCCGTCGCAAAGCCGGATGTCAACGACTGTCAGAAGCCTTCAAAAAGAGGGCATCGGACGGATATACTGACGGTCGAAAAACAGATAACGGAAAGAAGGCGCACAGAAAAAGAAAAATCCCGGAAAAGACGGAAGTGCAAGTGCTGAAACATGGCGGGCTTTTCCCAAAAGGTGGCGGCCTTTCAGAAAAAGCCCGCGGGGAAATGCCACACGCATAATGAAAGAAAACACACAAGACAACGGCCGGTTACCCAAGCCCTGCCCGCCACCTGGAAAACAGAAGCTGAAAGAAGGTCAAAAACAATGAAAATCATCACAATCGGGCACAAAACAGTCGCCGTTTGCAATGCCAAAGACAAATAAATGCTAAACTTTTCTGTACTAGCACCATTTACTGAAGAAAAAGAATTAAATTTGCACTCCTAAATCAATGATCATTAATTTCAGATTCTAAAATATTTTTATAAAACATGATGGAGCTTGATTTACTCACAGCGATCTCACCGATTGACGGTCGATACAGAGGCAAAGCAGGAGCTTTGGCTGCTTATTTTTCTGAATACGCGCTGATTAAATACCGCGTGCAGGTAGAAATTGAATACTTCATTACCCTGTGTGAACTGCCCTTGCCGCAGTTAAAGGATTTTGATTCCAGCCGCTTTGAGGCATTGCGTAACATCTACCGCAATTTTTCAGAGAAGGATGCACAGCGTATCAAAGAAATTGAGAGTGTTACTAACCACGACGTGAAGGCTGTTGAGTATTTCATCAAGGAAGAGTTCGACAAACTGGGAGGTCTGGAGGCTTACAAGGAATTTATCCACTTCGGACTGACATCACAGGATATCAACAACACTTCAGTGCCTTTGTCTATCAAGGAAGCGCTGGAAGAGGTGTATTATCCGCAAATCCAGAAGCTGATTGACCAGCTGACAGCCTATGCTGAAGAATGGAAGGATATCCCGATGCTGGCAAAGACTCACGGACAGCCGGCCTCTCCTACCCGTCTGGGAAAAGAAATCATGGTATTCGCTTACCGTCTGAACAGACAGCTGGCTGCGCTGAAGGCTTGTCCGATTACTGCCAAGTTCGGTGGTGCTACCGGTAACTACAACGCACACCACGTGGCTTATCCGGAATTCGACTGGAAGGCATTCGGCAACCGTTTCGTAGCTGAGAAACTGGGACTGGAGCGTGAGGAATACACGACTCAGATTTCCAACTACGACAACCTGGGAGCTATCTTCGATGCCATGAAGCGTATCAATACCATCATGATTGACATGAACCGTGACTTCTGGCAGTATATCTCCATGGAATACTTCAAGCAGAAGATCAAAGCCGGTGAGGTTGGTTCAAGTGCCATGCCGCACAAGGTGAACCCGATTGACTTTGAGAATGCAGAAGGAAATCTGGGTATGGCCAACGCAATCCTGGAGCACCTGTCAAGCAAACTGCCGGTTTCTCGTCTGCAGCGCGACCTGACCGACTCTACGGTGCTGCGTAACGTGGGTGTTCCGTTCGGACACATCATCATCGCCATCCAGAGCTCACTCAAGGGACTGGGCAAGCTCCTGCTGAACGAGCACAAGATTTATGAGGATCTTGACAACTGCTGGAGCGTAGTGGCAGAAGCCATCCAGACAATTCTGCGCCGTGAGGCTTATCCGCATCCATACGAAGCACTGAAGGCATTGACCCGCACCAACCAGGCCATCAATGAAAGTTCTATCAAGGAATTCATTGAGACATTGAATGTGAGTGAAGAGATCAAGAAGGAGCTGCGTGCCATCACACCGCACAACTATACGGGTATGTAATTGAAACAAACTTTAAAAAAACTGATATAATTCTGCCCGAGAGGGTACATTTACTAATTCATTAAATTTAATTTTATGACAGAAAAAGAAAACAGACAAAATGGCGAATTCAGCCAGTCTGGCCGAGACGGTTACAAATCTTACAACAAATACAGCCGTAATGAGGGAGGAAACAATTATGGACGGCGTCCGCGTTTCAACAATGCAGAGGGCGGAGAGCGTCCGTACCGTTCTTCTTACAACCCGAACTTCAACAACGGCGGAAACGGTGAACAGCGTCCGTATCGTCCGCGCTTCAACAACAACAATGGCGGACAGGGTGAAGGAGGTTATCGTCAGCAGCGTCCGTACCGTCCTGCATACGGCAACAAGCAGGAAGGAGGAGAACGCCAGGGATATAATCCGCGTTTCAACAATAACAATGGCGGACGTCCGCAGCGCCCGTACACTCCGCGCTTCAACAACAACGAAGAAGGCGGTGAAGCACGTAGATTCCGTCCGCGCTTCAACAACAATGGCGGACAGGGTGAAGGAGGATATCGCCAGCAGCGTCCCCGTTACAACAATGGCGGACAGCAGGGTGGTTATGGTAACCGCCAGCAGGGAGGCTATCGTCCTCGTACGGCCGACTATAATCCGAATGCGAAATACAGCATGAAGAAGCAGATCGAATATAAGGATGTGCTTACTGATCCGGATGAACCGATTCGTCTGAACAAGTTCCTGGCAAATGCCGGTATCTGCTCACGCCGTGAGGCGGATGAGTTTATCACCGCAGGGGTAATCTCTGTAAACGGTGAGGTGGTAACAGAACTGGGAACCAAGGTGAAGCGTACGGATGAAGTGAAGTTCCACGATCAGCCGGTAAGCATCGAGCGTAAGGTATACGTGTTGCTGAACAAGCCGAAGGACTGTGTAACGACATCGGATGACCCGCAGGAACGCAAGACGGTAATGGATTACGTAAAAGGTGCCTGCAAGGAGCGTATCTACCCGGTAGGTCGTCTGGACAGAAACACTACAGGTGTATTGCTGCTGACCAACGACGGTGACCTGGCTTCGAAACTGACACACCCGAAATTCTTGAAGAAGAAAATCTATCACGTATATTGTGACAAGAACGTGACGAAAGCGGACCTGGACCAGATTGTATCGGGTATCACACTGGACGACGGAGAAATCCACGCAGATGCGGTAAGCTATGCATCGGATACCGACAAGTCGCAGGTGGGTATTGAAATTCACTCTGGAAAGAACCGTATCGTACGCCGTATCTTCGAATCGCTGGGATACCGTGTCATCAAGCTCGACCGTGTATATTTTGCGGGACTGACCAAGAAGGGACTTCGCCGCGGTGACTGGCGTTACCTGACAGAACAGGAAGTAAACATCCTCCGCATGGGGTCTTTTGAATAAATAGATTTTTAATACTGTGCAATAACGTTACAGGCACGGTACACCTTTCAGGGATGACGGCGGAAGACCGGACCGGAAAAGTGGACCGTGCTTGTACTATAAAAAGAAAGAAAAATGGAAACAATTCGTAGAACAAAAATTGTTGACTTGCTGAAACGCCGTGATTTCGGTGCGATGGTCAATGTAAAAGGTTGGGTACGTACCCGCCGCGGTAGCAAACAGGTAAACTTTATCGCCCTGAATGACGGTTCTACTATAAATAATGTGCAGATTGTAGTCGACCTGGCCAACTTCGACGAGGAACTGCTGAAGCAGATTACTACCGGAGCATGTATCAGCGTAAACGGTGAGCTGGTAGAATCGGTAGGTGCCGGACAGGCTGCCGAAATTCAGGCACGTGAAATGGTGGTGCTGGGTACTTGCGACAACACGTATCCGCTGCAGAAGAAGGGACACTCTATGGAGTTCCTGCGTGAGATCGCTCACCTGCGTCCGCGTACAAACACTTTCGGTGCAGTGTTCCGTATCCGTCACAACATGGCTATCGCCATCCACAAGTTCTTCCACGACCGTGGCTTCTTCTATTTCCATACTCCGCTGATCACAGCTTCCGACTGTGAAGGTGCCGGACAGATGTTCCAGGTGACTACCATGAACCTGTACGATCTGAAGAAGGATGAAAACGGTTCTATTATTTATGACAACGATTTCTTTGGAAAGCAGGCCAGTCTGACGGTATCCGGACAGCTGGAAGGAGAATTGGCTGCAACGGCACTGGGAGCCATCTATACGTTCGGTCCTACTTTCCGTGCAGAAAACTCAAATACTCCGCGTCACCTGGCTGAGTTCTGGATGATTGAACCTGAAGTGGCTTTCAACGACATCAATGACAACATGGACCTGGCAGAGGAGTTCATCAAGTACTGTGTACAGTGGGCTCTCGACAACTGCTATGACGATGTGAAGTTCCTGAACGATATGTTCGACAAGGGACTGATCGAACGTCTGCAGGGAGTACTGAAGGAATCGTTCGTACGCTTGCCTTATACAGAGGGTATCAAGATCCTGGAAGAGGCTGTTGCCAACGGACACAAGTTCGAATTCCCGGTTTACTGGGGAGTTGACCTGGCTTCAGAACACGAACGCTTCCTGGTTGAAGAGCACTTCAAGCGTCCGGTAATCCTGACCGACTATCCGAAGGAAATCAAGGCTTTCTATATGAAGCAGAACGAAGACGGCAAGACGGTTCGCGCCATGGACGTATTGTTCCCGAAGATTGGAGAAATCATCGGTGGTTCAGAGCGTGAGGCCGACTACGACAAGCTGCTGACTCGTATTCAGGAACTGAATATTCCGATGAAGGATATGTGGTGGTACCTGGATACCCGTAAGTACGGTTCTTGTCCTCATTCAGGATTCGGACTGGGATTCGAACGCCTGCTGCTGTTCGTTACCGGTATGGCTAACATCCGTGACGTCATCCCGTTCCCGCGTACACCGCGCAACGCTGAATTCTAACCGGTGACTGAGTAACCGGAAGTGATATAATCCGCCTTCTTGCCTTTTCGTAATGTTACAGGACAAGATGGCGGATTTTTGTTTTTATGCAACAGAATGATACGCTGACAAGCTTTCGGACGGGCCGAATGGTTTATCGGCTGAATCATATACTTAAAAAGGAAACACATGGAAAATGCAAAGGAATGGTACCGTAACAGAATCGCATCGGGGGAAGCGGAGTTACGGGCAATCAAAGAGAAAATCACCCGCATCAGTTGGTTGAGGGTACTGGCGTTTCTACTGTTCATCGGGGCGGTGGTCTACCTGAGAAAGGAGGAGAACTGGATGATTGTGCTGGGTGCGGGAGTGTTCTTCCTGCCGTTTTTGTGGCTGATGAAAGTGCATAACCGGCTGTTCAACCGGAAGGAGTGGCTGGAAATGCAGCTGGACATCAACCGCAAGGAATGGCAAGGACTGGAAAACGATTACTCGGGATTTGACGGAGGAAAAGAGTTTATCGATCCGGAGCATCCGTATGCCTTCGACATCGACCTTTTCGGGGAGAAATCGCTTTTTCAGGCTATCAACCGTACGTGTACAAGCATCGGAAAGCGTACGCTGGCAGCGTGGCTGATGAAGCATCTTACGGATAAGGAGGCTATCGAGCGTCGTCAGGAAGGGGTGAAAGATGTATCGGAGAGAAGGGAGTTCTGCGAGCGGTTTCAACTGACCGGACTCATTCATGAATGCAAGGATACGGATATTCAGGAGATTGGGAAGTGGATGGAACAGGCCAGCTGGATGAAACGGTATCCGTGGGTAAAGGCGGTTTGCTGGGCCGTACCGGGCATCAATCTGGTGCTGCTCATCCTGGGAGTTGCCGGGATCATCTCCCTGACATGGGTGGGATTTTCATTCATGGGATTTGTCATCATCAGTTTCGGTATCATCCGGCGTGCGACTTCGGTACAGGAGGAGTACAACCGGAAGTTGAAGGTATTAAGCTGTTACGCGCAATTAATCGCTCTGAGCGAGCGCCAGGAGTGGAAGGCGGAAATAATCAGGGAATGGATGAAAGCGCTGAAAATCGACGGAAAATCGCCTTCTGAGGCATTACAGGAGCTTTCGAAAGAGCTGGACCGGATGGACCTGCGGAACAATCAGTTGTTGTATGTCATCCTGGAAGGCAGTATCTTCTTCCAGCTCCATCAGATTGTACGGATCGAGGGATGGAAACAGAAATACGGAAGGTATCTGGCAGGATGGCTGGAGACTGTGGGACGGATGGATGCGCTCTGTTCACTGGGGGTCTTCGCCTTTAATCATCCGAGATATCAGTATCCGGTTATCTCGTCGGAGCCTTTCTGCCTGAAGGCACGGAGCATGGGGCACCCGCTGATGAAGGAAACGCAGTGTGTGAAGAATGATGTGGAGATTCCGGTGAAACCTTTCTTCCTCATCGTTACAGGGGCAAATATGGCTGGAAAAAGTACGTATCTGAGGACTATCGGTACGAACTATCTGCTGGCATGTAATGGCCTTCCTGTGTGTTGTGAGTCGATGGAAGTGTATCCGGCGGAATTGGTAACCAGCCTACGGACCTCTGACTCGCTCAGTGAGAATGAATCGTATTTCTTCGCGGAACTGAAGCGGTTGAAAAGAATCATTGACTGGCTGAATGAAGGCAGGGAACTGTTCATCATATTGGATGAGATCTTGAAGGGAACCAATTCTACCGACAAACAGAAGGGTTCTTTCGACTTGATGAAGCAGTTAATCGGACTGAAGGCAAACGGCATCATAGCCACACACGACCTGTTGTTGGGGGAACTGGTCAATCAGTTTCCGGAGCACATCGCCAACTACTGCTTTGAGGCGGATATCCGGAACGACGAATTGAGTTTCTCCTACAAGTTGCGAAAGGGTATCGCGCAGAACATGAATGCCTGCTTCCTGATGAGAAAGATGGGAATCACCATCGAATAAGTCGCATCAGACAATAATAATCACAATGCTGCGAAGGTGTGCTGACAAAACGTCACCGGCAGTGCGGATATCAGTACCGCTGAAACGACAGGTAACATAAAACAATGGCGACTGGCACTATAAAAGTGTATATAGTGCAGCCGCCATTTTAGTATGCAGAGGTGTAGCCCACATATCCCCCGTCAAAATGCAGGCTTCCCCATCCATACTTGATTAGAGCAGACATGCCGAAACACAAGGGCAAGGATATGTAAGAATACAGGAACAAAAAAAGCCGGACATTTAGTCCGGCTTTTAATATATAGTATCTTACAGAATTATTCAGCTTTAGGGGCTTCCTCTGTAGTAGCTTCTGTAGCTTCAGCAGGTGCTTCAGTTGCAGCAGCAGATTTCTTAGAACGACGAGTACGAGTAGCTTTCTTAGCAGCTGACTTAGCCATGTTCTCATTGTAATCAACCAGTTCGATGAAACACATTTCTGCGTTATCACCCAAACGGTGACCAGTCTTGATGATACGAGTGTAACCACCCGGACGATCTGCAACCTTTACAGAGATTTCTTTGAACAGTTCAGTTACAGCGAATTTGTCTTGCAAGTTGCTAAATACAACACGACGTGAGTTAGTTGTGTCTTCTTTAGACTTAGTAATCAGAGGCTCAACGAACTTTTTCAAAGCTTTAGCCTTCGCAACAGTCGTAGTGATTCTTTTGTGCTTGATCAAAG
>ERZ791741.2974-NODE-2974-length-11146-cov-4.917050_pt1 | contig 11146 bp, 11 predicted proteins | sample MGYA00510040_ERZ791741 | MGnify/ENA primary metagenome ERZ791741 (study PRJEB30046, sample SAMN00791960) | human gut metagenome | study: EMG produced TPA metagenomics assembly of the A metagenome-wide association study of gut microbiota in type 2... | reverse complement strand
ATAGCGCTGGATGAAGCAGATAAAAGCTTTGTTCAGCGCTTTATTTATATGCAGATCAATTAATATTTGGTTCGGATTATGATTATATTACACGAACTTCGTTGAATCAGGGTATTTTACAAGAAACTGGGTTTGTAAATAAGGAGAATATTAACGAAGCGGGAACTTGGAGTTTAGGATTATTGCAGATGGATTTTTTCTATCGGCGTAAGTCTTGGTATGCAGGGCAGTTCATTAGAAAAATAATTTCCAAATTCGAGATTGCAGAAAGTTCTGTTTTATTTTTCACTACTCTCTTAAATAAGCAAAAGCCTAAACTATTATCTGTTTTAGTTAGAGATGTTGATAAAACGTTTCTGAATATTGTTATTCGTATTCCCGTTTTGGAAAACGGCAAAATAGATTTTGGTTTTATAAGCTCCTTTGTAGCGGAGCTGGAAGCCTACTTAACTGTAGCAGGACTTAAAGATTATGTTTTGAACGAAAAAGAGGCGGCGGCATTGGCGTCTTTCGACAACGTAGTCTGGAATAAATACAAAATCGGCGATTTGTTAGAGAAAGCAGAGTTAGGTATTAAGAACAAGGCTTTCAACAAGAAAACAGATTTGTCCGCATCCCAAGACGAAGTACACATGACTTATCAGAAAATGCTGAATATGATGCAGCAAAAGATGAACAAAGAGATATTGAAGCTCGTATCGAAGAAATCGAAAAAATCCTCAAGAACGTAGAAGTTGTTGGAGAAGATGATATTGATGATACAAAGATTAGTGTTGGATGCCATATTGTAATTCATGATTTTGAATATGATGAAGATCTTGAATTTAGCATTGTTGGTTCAACACAGACTAACAGTTTACAGGGCAAGATTTCAAACGAATCACCTATTGGAACAGCTTTAATCGGTCACGAAGTTGGTGATGTTGTAGAAGTTGAAATTGGTGAAACAGTTTCAAAATACAAAGTTCTTGAAATTAAGAAGACTAAATAAATATATTTAAAATATAAAGAGCGCACTACAGGTGCGCTTTAAATAGCGAAAACAGAGGAGAGAAAAATGGCAGGACAAAATAAGAATAACAACCAGGAAGTTGATACAAAGCAACTTTTAAAGGTGCGTCGTGAAAAGTTAGCTGACTTACAGGAAAGAGGCAAAGATCCTTTCCAGATTACAAAGTATGATGTAACACATCACAGCATGGAAATTAAAGAACATTTTGACGAATTAGAATGTGGACATGATGAAGAAGGCAAGTTAATAAAGGATCCTTCAAAGCTTGTATCTGTTGCAGGTCGTATTATGTTAAAGCGTGTAATGGGTAAGGCTTCATTCTGTAACATTCAGGATTTACAGGGAAATATTCAGGTTTACGTTGCAAGAAACGAAATCTGTGAGGAACCATTTGAAGAATACAAAGACTTCAAGAAGATGGATATTGGTGATATTGTTGGAATTAAGGGATATCCATTTAAGACAAAGACAGGTGAAATGAGTATTCATGCAACAGAAGTAACTTTACTTACAAAGAGTTTACAGATTTTACCTGAAAAGCATCATGGTTTAACAAATACAGACTTAAGATATCGTCAGAGATATTTAGACCTTATTATGAATCAGGAAGCAAAGGACGTATTTGTTAAGCGTTCAAAGATTATCAGCGAAATTAGAAGATACTTAGACGGACAGGGATTCATGGAAGTTGAAACACCTATGCTTGTACACAATGCAGGTGGTGCAGCAGCCCGTCCATTTGAAACTCATTTTAATGCATTAGATGAAGATGTTAAACTTCGTATTTCATTAGAGCTTTACCTTAAGAGACTTATTGTAGGTGGCTTAGAAAGAGTATACGAAATCGGTAGAGTTTTCCGTAATGAAGGTGTTGATACAAGACACAACCCTGAATTTACACTTATGGAATTATACCAGGCATACACAGATTACAACGGCATGATGGATTTAACAGAAAATCTCTACAGACATCTTGCAGAAACTGTATGTGGTAGTGCAAAGATTGTTTACAATGGAATCGAAATGGATTTAAGCAAGCCGTTTGAAAGACTTACAATGGTTGATGCAGTAAAAAAATATGCAGGAGTAGACTGGAACGAAGTTGAAACAGTTGAACAGGCTAGAGAACTTGCAAAAGAACATCATGTAGAATACGAAGAACACCATAAGAAGGGTGACATCTTAAACTTATTCTTTGAGGAATTTGTTGAAGAACACCTTATTCAGCCAACATTTATTATGGATCATCCAATTGAGATTTCTCCTTTAACAAAGAAGAAACCTGAAAATCCTGAATATGTTGAACGTTTCGAATTCTTCATGAACGGCTGGGAAATGGCAAATGCTTACTCAGAACTTAACGATCCAATTGATCAGAGAGAAAGATTCAAGGCTCAGGAAGAATTATTAGCACTTGGTGATGAAGAAGCTAATACAACAGATGAAGATTTCATGAACGCACTTGAAATCGGTATGCCACCAACAGGCGGTATTGGATTTGGTATCGACAGAATGTGTATGTTACTTACAGATTCAGCAGCTATCAGAGACGTGTTATTATTCCCGACAATGAAGCAGTTGGATAAATAAAAGCCTTTATTTATAAGGGATTGAGATAATTAAAGTCGAGAATTGCGACCGATTTGCGACCAATTAAAGAGAATACGCTCAAAAAAACTAGAAGTAGTTAGCTTCTAGTTTTTTTTTACCTAGTTTTATCATGTTTAATTACATCGCTTACTTCACAGTCTAAAATAAAACATAATGCATCCAAAGTTTCAGTAGTACATGGCAAGCCTTTCTTTATTCTGTGGATAGTGTTAGCAGACATTCCTTGTTTAAAGATAAGATTATATTCTGTGATATTTTTCTTGTACATAGTTTCAAAAAGTGGTTCGTATGAAATCAAACTTACACCTCCTTAAATCTTTAAGGGTAAGATAACATACTTAATTCATTGACTATACTCAATATATTGAGTATAATGTTAAAAAAGTTAAGGAGTGTTTAATTATGAAAAAATCAGGAAAATTGTTAATTTTAATTATTATGATGTGTACATTTTATTGTATGTCAAATCATATTGTTAATGCTAAGGAATATCCTCAAATTAGCATGGGAAAAGTTTATTCAGGAAAAATTAGTGATAAAAATGTGTGCGACACATACATAGTAAAGGTAGAACAAACTGGAACAGTTTATTTTGACATGAATGTTTCGGATGCTTTAGATGTTTATATTTCTGATAAAAATGGTAATAAATTAGAACCAAATTTTCATTGTGGATATGGGGACGAACCTTTTAATATATCAGTAAATAAGGGAACGTATTATATTGATGTTGTTCGTTATGCATATGGGGATATAAAATATAGATTTGAATGTTCATTTTCGCCAGCTTACGAAACATTTGGATATAGTAATAATTTCAAATCAGATTTAAAATCTGTATCTTCTGTTCCATACGAAACTAAAATAAATGGTCAGATGTCAATGGATGAAACATATGATTACTATAAAATATATTCACCTAAAAAGGGAACGTTACAACTTGATTTTACAAATAATATAGATCAACTTCTAGTATCTGTTGTAGATAGCAATAATAATAGTATTATAGAACATTACACATATAGTGGAAAAAAATATTCATATGATATAGAGGTTGGCAAGGGAACATATTACCTAAAGCTTATAAGGTGTTTTAATGACCTTGGAACATATAGTTTTAAATTAGGACATAGCAAAGAATCGTTAAATGTATTTAAACTTTTTAAGATTTCATCAAAGTCATTTAAAATTGTTGTATCTAAAACAGGTGGAACAACAGGTTATCAAATAAAATATAAACAAGATGGCAAAAAGTGGAGAATAAAAACAATTAAATCCACAAAATTAAATAATACTATAAGAAAATTAAAAAAGAAAAAAACTTATAGAGTAAAAATAAGGACATATTATACGTATAAGGGTAAAAATATTTACTCTGATTGGAGTAGGAGCAAAAAAATATCTTTGAAATAAACATATATATCAAAGGCATTATATTTGTTAAAAAAATAAACATCAGAAAATGAAGGAGAAAGATTATGGGGAAGCTAAAGAAAATATGTGCCATTATTTTGGTATTCATAATGGCATTTACCGTAACACCAGAGAGTGTTTTTGCAGCAAAGAAAGTAAAATTAAACAAGACAAAGGCAACTGTTTATGTTGGAAAAACAGTTCAGTTAAGATTAAAAAATAATAAGAAAAAAGTAAGATGGTCAACATCTAATAAGAAAGTTGCTAGAGTAAGTAAGAAGGGAAAAGTTACAGGTAAAAAGAAAGGTAAAGCAACAGTTACAGCTAAAATTGGTAAAAAGAAATACAAATGTAAGATTATAGTAAAAAAGAAAGCAATAGTTAATCGTTCAAAAGTTCCAGAGACAACAAAGCCTGTGGAACAACCTACAACAAAGCCTATAGAACAACCAACTACTAAGCCGACAATAGTTGATGGGTCGAAATTAAATAATAATGACAAAGAAGTTCTCAAAAAAATAATCAAGGAACAAAAAGAAAAAGGTGCTGATGTTGAAGAGGATATAAAGGATTCAAGCTACGAATGGGATGCAAATGGTAATCTGATTGGAATAAAATGGTTTGATGAAGAGAATGGTAAAGGTTTAGAATTAAAGGGAAAATTAGATTTAACAGGATTAAAATCATTAAAATACTTGGATTGCGATGGTAGTATGCTTACAAACATTAACATTTCTGATAATAATGAATTAGAAGAGCTTTATTGTAATGAAAATCAATTAGAAAAATTGGATGTTTCTGAAAATAGTAATTTAAGAGAGTTAAGCTGTGAATCTAATCAAATCGAAAGTCTGTATCTTGATGAGTGTAGGAAGCTGATAACTCTCGATTGTGGAGAAAATAGATTAGAAGAATTATCGGTTTCCAAAAACAGTAGTTTAGAAAATTTATATTGTTCATCTAATAATATTAAGAACTTAGATTTGGTAAATAATACTGAATTGGAGGAATTATGGTGTTCGCATAATCAAATCGAGAGTTTACAGCTTAATAATTGTAAGAAACTAATAAATATTCATTGTTCAGATAATCAGATTAAAGAGATGAATATTTCAAATTGCAAAGATTTAGATAATTTAGATTGTGTCAACAACAATATAAAACAAATAGATGTGTCAAATAATTTAGAATTGCGAGGTCTTTTTTGCGCTAACAACCAAATAAGTGTGTTGGATTTATCTAAAAATTTGAATTTGAATGATGTATGGTGCAGCGAAAATCAAATGAAGAGTTTGAAACTACCTGAAAACACAGATGATTTTACAATTTTGCATTGTGACAACAATTTATTAACTAATTTAGATATCTCAAATAATCCAGAGATAGAATACATTTATGCGAACAATAATAAATTAAAGTCAATAGATATTTCTAATAACAAAAATTTAAAATTCTTGCATTGCTATTATAATGAAATAGAAAATTTAGATTTATCGAATAACACAGCATTAGAAAGTATTATGTGTGGTAATAACAAATTAAAAACAATAGATGTTTCTGCTAATGTTAATTTAGATAGGATAGATTGTAGTTGTAATGAAATAGGAAAATTAGATTTATCAAATAATTTAGCTTTAAAGGATTTATGTTTTAGCAATAATAAATTAAAAACAATAGATTTATCAAAAAATAAAGGGTTAGAGAATTTAGAATGTAATGGAAATTTATTAACTAATCTAGATGTATCAAACAATGTATCAATGAATAGTTTGGATTGTTCTGATAACCAACTTACAGATATAGATTTATCTAAAAATATTAACTTGGAATGGCTTGCTTGTACAAGCAATAATATTACAACGTTATATCTTACAAATAATACTGAATTATGGTTTTTGGCATGTGATAAGGAGGTAAGTGCAGTTGGTTATACAGGAAAGAGATACGAAAGTGTTGTAAAAGATTAATAAAATTAATATGCTATTTGTTTGGTAGACAAAGCAGAATAGATGCCTATGAACGACCATAATATACGCGTTGTATCATAGGCATCTATTTTTATTATAAATATTTGGAGTCTGTTAAATAATTTGTTTATTTCTTCTTTGGTGAAGTAAGATTAAGAAGGTTAATAATCTTATTGAGTTTTTTTCTTATTTTTCAAGATATTTCTCTAGCATATGAACAAAAAGTTGTCCGATTTTCTCTTTTTGAATATCTATTTTTTCTTTCGTAAGAAGAACATCAAAACAGTAATTAACAAGATAATCAATTAGAATTTGATAGTTCTGAGGATTATCGGTAACTATACCGAGTTTATTTAAAATATTTGTAGATAAGCAGGTGTTTATATTGATGCATTCATCCATTTTTTTGATTGCAAAAGAAAACTTATCGTGAGGTAAAGCAGAGATAAGATATTCTTTTAGGGATGTTTTGTCATATTGGCTTAATGGTGTGAATGCTTGATAACCTTGAAATATATCTGACAGCAAGGCTTTCAGAGGGTCCTTTAGGTTGTCAACTTCACTATTCACAAGAAAATCTTTCCATGCATTAAGAGTGGTCGAATTGACAAGCGCATAACAATTATCTGGATGCATAAAATAATTGAGAAAATCTCTATAATTATCATCACTTATGGCTTTATTTATTATATCAATGTTGATTGTGGAGTAGTGAGAAGCAATTGAGGAAGGTGTGAATCCAATGAGTTCTTCTGCCCCTAATAAGTAATCAATATTACAATCTAAGACATTACAAATATCTGCCACCTTGTCAATTGTAGGAATTGTTGTTCCGTTTTCCCATTTTCCATAAGTTCTGCGCTCAACATTCAGTTTTTCTGATAGAGTATCTTGTGATTTGCAGTAAGCATATTTTTCGTAAGGATTGTTCCGTTTGTCCTGATTATTCTTATATTGTTTCCAACGAGATTCTCGTAAATTTTTTAATTGGGTTGAAAATAAATTTTTGTCATACATAAGTGACATATACCTCCTTTTATAAAATGCAGTATGGCTTGCACTTGGCATTTATATGTGAGATATTATAGAGTAAAATTAAAATTGTCAAGGGCTAAGACAATAGGTCAGCAACCCATGGATAAGCTGATAAAAGAAAGGAGGCGCACAACTATGTTAATGCAGTTCGTTGGAATATCAGAAATGTCATTTGATACCAAAGAAGGTAATCACATAGAAGGTACAAACTTATACTTACTCACACAGAATCCTAATGTTGAAGGTTTAGAGGCACTCAAATTATTTGTTCCTAGAAGTATCGCTTTACCTAAGGGCATGGAATTAAATAAAAAGGTAGATGTTGAGTTTAATCATAAAGGAAAACTTGTAAAAATTAGTTTGGCATAATTGATAAAGAAACTCTACTGACATTATGTAAACAGATGAAGCAAAGGGAGGAAATAATCCTCCCGATGCTTGTCTATTAAGGAGAACACAATAATGAATAAAGAAATTGAAACAAAGCTTATTGAATGTCATATCCTCATGGTTGAAGCTCTGAAAGGATATGAAGATAGAGCTTTTCAGAGCAACAAGCTGTTTGAATTAAGACAGTATAGTAATCAGCTTCCAGAAGATATGAAGAGAAAGATTGTGGATTACGCAGACGAAATCATTCGTCCTATGGTATATGATATTGACTACTGGTCTTTCATTGAAAAGGATGAGCAGTATGGGTGTTTCGATGATGAGAATCACTTCATCATTGATAGCGACCGCTCGCTTGAGAGTATCATTTTCAGAAAATATAATCATATATGTGATTTGCATGAGAAGTTAAATGCATTTATGTTGAAAGGGTTTCATTTGAATTATGGTTGCTAAGTATATTTCTGGGGAGTGGGTATTCCATTCCCTTACTTGCTAAGAAGGGAGATATATGGACAATAAAGAATTTAATGAGCAGAGGCACAACAGAAAAAAGCAACAGTATAGATTTATTCTTGGAATTCAGCAGTTATGGAATTATCCATTATTAAATCTTATATGGGGCTTGCTTGCCGGTGGCGTTGTGTTGTTGATTATGACTAAAAGTAGATATATTGCTAGCGTGGAAGTATATCCTATGTTTGAAACTATATTTACTGTATGTGTGACCGCAATAATTATAATATTTCCGATTATATGTGCAATAGGAATAGTCCAGTTGGTAGGCTTCTTGTTTGCAATTAGAGATGAAGCGGATATGGAGATTGTATTCGGAGATAAACAAGATGTGAAAAATCAACCGCCAATATTAATATCTAAGAAAAAAGATAGAAAATCGGGAGTTATTAAAAGAGAATTCTATACTACTATTCCGATGGAACGATGGCAGGAAAAGAAGGAAGCTATCTGTGACAGACTGGATGTGCATCTTATAGGTGATATTACTTATGGTGGTAGGAAAAAGGATAAAGGTAACCATATCTATTTTGAATCGGCTAAGGGCAGGAATCCAAAGGAACGAGGTGTGTTGTATGATGATACCTTCTAAGGAATTGCTTATAGGCTATGATTATGATGCATGGTATGGATTTGGTAATAGAGTACCTGTAACTGTGGATGCATCCACTAAGAATAACTCCCAGACGCTTATATGTGGCATGAGTGGTTCTGGTAAAAGCTATTTGACAAATCAGTATTTTGCTCGAATTTGTTTACATGGGGGCGAAGATTCGGTGGTGTATTTTGCAGATTTTAAGCAGGATGATAGTTTTACTCATCTTCGAGGCTGTCCTCGATATTATCCTTATGATAAAACCATAGAGGCTCTTGAAGAGGTGTATGAAATCATGCATAAGCGTCAACGTGGAGAAGATACATCAAGGCATTATGTGACACTTGTTTGGGATGAATACATGGCTAACATTTTGGCTTTGCTTGGTTCAGAAAAGAAGAAAGCAGAAGCAGTTATGCATAAGGTTTCAGAAATCCTTATGCTCGGACGCTCGTTAGCGGTCAGATTAGTGATTGCCTGTCAGCGTCCAGATGCCTCAGCTTTTCCAACTGGCTCAAGACTTAATTTTGGCGTGATTATTATTGTAGGTGCGACCTTAGAGAGCATATACTCCATGCTCATGCCGAAAGAGTTGATAGATAAAGTCGGAAATCGAGAATTTCATACTGGTGAAGGTGTCATGCTGTGGCAGGGGTCAGAACTTAGATTTATAAAGGTGCCTGTGATAAGGAATGAAGAGAAAATGAAGGCAATATGTATTGAAGCATTAACAAGATAACAAACAGAAGCGGTGGCTGTGGCGAAGCCACAAGCCATCCGCAACAGGTTTGGCTTAGTATTACCCAAACCTGCACAAACATGTGCACTCCTTGTATTTACAGGCTTTGTAGCATGTTCGCAAGGCTGCACATAATGAACAGGAGGCGATAGCAATTAAAGATACTCAGAGCTTTATGTATCAGCTTACGATTAACGCTCCAGAGGAAAAAGGATGGACGCATAAACACATATTAGGGGTGATGCGCGGAAACTTCAAAACACTTGTATATATCTGCATGGCAGATGAGCAGGGAAGCTGTTATCACACGCATATATTTGTAGTATTTGCATCCAGAGTTAGATTCAGTATGGTTAAGCGTTATTTTGAGGAAGCACATATTGAAAAATGCAAAGGTTCAGTATCTGATAATGTGAATTATGTTAAAAAGACTGGTAAATGGGAAACAGACGAGTCGAAACAGGAAAAGAAAATTGAAGGAACATTTGAGGAATATGGTACACAACCGCCAGACAGTAAGGGCAAGAGAAGTGATATGTCGGAGCTTTACCAGATGGTAATGGACAATATGACTAATGCGGAAATACTGGCTCAGAATCAAGACTATATTCTTCAAATTGATAAGATAGATAAAGTTAGAACGACATTATTAACAGAAAAATATAAAGAGACAGTCAGACTGGATTTAGAAGTGGTTTACATTAGCGGAGCTACTGGAACAGGGAAAACCAGAGGTGTTCTTGAAAAGAATGGATATTCAAATGTATATCGTGTAACTGATTACCTGCATCCTTTTGATTCATACAATGGACAGCCAGTAATTGCATTTGATGAATTCCGTTCTTCTTTGAGAATTAAAGAAATGCTTTTATTCTGTGATATATATCCTATCGAGCTTCCGAGTAGATATACTAATAAATACGCTTGTTATAACAAGGTGTATATAATATCGAATTGGTCTCTGGAAAAACAGTATTATGAAGTCCAGAGGGATGATAGAGAATCTTGGGATGCTTTTCTTAGAAGAATTCACAAGGTGGTTATCTATTCAAAAGATGGAAGTATAAAAGAATATGATTCTGTAAAAGCATATCTGGAAAGAGATGAATTCGTTGAGATAGACGATGATGTAGATTTACATTTTGATTGAAGGGAGTGATTGTTATAGATAAGAAATACGTTCCCTTATGGGAAAAAGCAAACTTAACACTTGAGGAAGCTTCAATGTATTTTGGAATCGGTCAGAATAAGCTTAGGGAATTAACGAACAGCGATAATTGTCCTTATGTTATCTGGTGTCGTTCACCCCGCAGTTTTTCATCGAATACCCGCCGGCAGTGTACGCCGTGGCGCCCGACGGTCGACTGACGCCGCTGCGCGAACCGTGGAATGAGCAACCGCCGGAAAGCTAATTATGACCTTTCAGCATGGCGCAGGTCGATGAGATGCTAGAATCACCTCACTGACCTGCGCGGAGACTGCCATCCGCGTTTGCCAAACTCGGAGAAAGGTGGTCTATGGAATTCTCGGCTCTTGATTTGACGTTCGACGTGTGTATCATGTCGGCGCTGTTGGTACTCGGAAAAATCATCCGAACCCGAGTTCCCCTCCTGCAGAATCTCTTTATTCCCTCGGCCTTAATCGCCGGCTTCATAGGTATCATTCTCGGGCCTTTCTGTCTGAATTGGGTACCCTTGAGCTCCCAAGCCTCAAGCTATGCCGGCATTCTTATCGCCGTGCTGTTCGCCACCCTTTACCTGGGTCGACGCAGCCAGGGCAGCTTCAAGGAAATGTTCCGCCAAGTGGGCGACACCTTCATGCTGAACGGGGCCGCCGAAATCCTGCAGTACGGCATCGCACTTATCCTC
>ERZ791741.2962-NODE-2962-length-11168-cov-8.509403_pt1 | contig 11168 bp, 9 predicted proteins | sample MGYA00510040_ERZ791741 | MGnify/ENA primary metagenome ERZ791741 (study PRJEB30046, sample SAMN00791960) | human gut metagenome | study: EMG produced TPA metagenomics assembly of the A metagenome-wide association study of gut microbiota in type 2... | reverse complement strand
CCGGCAAGGACTACGCCGACATGGAGGGTCTGTGCTACAAGATGGCCTTTAACTACGAGATGGCAAAGCACCCCGACCCCTTTACCGAGGCCAAGGGCTACAACGGCCCGGTGCTGCTGCTGCGCGCCGACGATGACCGTCTGGTGGACGAGGGCACCTGCAACCGTTACGCACAGGTGTACACCGCACCCGATGTGGACACCATTGCAGGCGGCGGTCACAACTTTGCCACGCTGGCAGCCCGTGCCGCCGTGGAGGAAAAGACCGCAGCATTCATCAAAGCAAATCTGTAAAGCAAAGCGTATCTGCAAGGAGGCTTTCGTATGCAAAACGTGATTCTGCAGCCCATCGAGGTGGGCGGACAGACCTTTAAAAACCGCATCATGTTCCCCCCGCTGACCACCGGCTACGAGAAAAACGGCATGATCAGCGAGCAGGACATGGGCTTCTACACCCGTCTGGCAAAGGGCGGTGTGGGTTACATCGTTCTGGGCGATGTGGCACCCATCAACAGCTTTTCTCCCACCCCCAAGCTGTTTGACGACAGCCAGATCCCTGCCTTCAAGGCACTGGCCGACAGCGTACACGCCTACGGCACCAAGCTGGGCGTCCAGCTCTTCCACCCGGAGTACGACGTAGACGCCATCAACAGTCTGTTTATGCAGAAAAAGTTTGATGAGATGCGTCAGCGCCTGCATCACGACATGATGTTCTTCACCGATGAGGTCAGCGAGGAGATGCTGATGGCCATCATCGATAAGATGTGCGCCTGCGCAGTGCGCGCCCAGAAGGCCGGTGTGGACGTGATCCAGATCCACGGCGACCGCCTGAACGGCTGCCTGTGCTCCACCCGCATGAACCACCGCACCGATAAGTTCGGCGGCAGTCTGGAGAACCGCGTCCGCTTTGCCCGCATGCTGACCCGCGCCATCCGCAAGGCTGTGCCGGATATGGTCATCGACTACAAGCTGTCCATCGTCACCCCGCAGCGCGGCAAGGGCGGCATTGACGAAGCCGACGCCGTGCAGTTTGCCCAGTGGCTGGTAGAGGACGGCGTGGATATGTTCCACGTTGCGCAGGCCAACCACACCGGCAACATGGCCGACACCATTCCTCCCATGGGCGTACAGCCCTACGGCTTCTTCGTCAAAATCGCCGGGGACATCAAAAAGGCCGTCAATGTGCCGGTCAGCGCCGTGGGTCGTATCGTGGATGCCGAAATGGCTGCGCGTGTCATCGAGAGCGGCATGGCCGACATGGTTGCCATGGGTCGCCCGCTGCTGGCAGACCCCGACTGGGGCACCAAGATCGCTGCTGGGAAGGCCTGCGATATCCGCCGCTGCATCAGCTGCAACAAGGGCTGCACCGATGCCATCCAGAACCGTCAGTTCCTCTCCTGCGTGCTGAACGCGGAGAACGGCTACGAGAACACCCGCAGCATCCAGCCCGCAGCGCAGAAAAAGAAGATCGCCGTCCTCGGCGGCGGCCCTGCCGGTCTGGAAGCCGCCCGTGTGGCAGCGCTGCGCGGCCATGACGTGACCCTGTTTGAAAAGACCACCACTCTGGGCGGCCAGCTGAACATTGCCTGCGTACCTCCCCGCAAGGAGGAGATGCGCCGCGCCGCACAGGACCTGATCCACGCGGTCTGCAACGCCGGTGTGCACCTGTGCATGGGTCAGACCCACACCGCAGAGCAGCTGAAGGATGCCGGTTTCGAGGCCGTCATCAACGCTGTGGGCGCACACAGTGCCGCACCCCGCATCCCCGGCATCGACAGCGTGAACGTGGCCGATGCATGGAAGGTTCTGGCCGGTGAGCAGCAGGTGTACGGCACGGTTGCCGTCATCGGCGGCGGCATGGTGGGCTGCGAGACCGCAGAGTATCTGGCTGCCCGCGGCTGCAAGGTGTCCGTTATCGAGATGATGGACAAGATCGCCGCAGGCGAGAGCACCACCATTCTGCCCACCCTGCTGGAAAACTACAAGACCTACGGTGTGGAGCAGTACCCCAGCCACAAGGTCAAGGAGTTCCGCATGGATGCCGTTGTCTGTGAGAACAAGGACGGCGCAGAGGTGACCATCCCCTGCGATTACATCGTGCTGGCTATGGGCGCACGCTCCAACGAATTTGACGCTGCTGCGCTGGAAGCTGCCAGCATCCCGGTGTATTCCATTGGCGATGCCGCCGGCAAGGCTGCGGATATCTCCAACGCCATCCGCACCGGCTACGATACCGCCTGCCAGCTGTAAAACAAAAATATCGTTCTATTTGTGGGTCAGAAACGCCTGTGGGCGCTTCTGACCCACTTTTTTATTGGGGAAGAAAGTAATTTGCAGCGAGGTTGCAAACGCTGCCATAAACCTGTAGACGATGTGTAGGGGACGATGCTTGACCGTTCCGAAACCGTAAGACAATATATCATTATAAAATTTGTGATGCTCAATGATGTAAAAGCTCCGGCGTGGTCAGGTAGCAACGCCCTGCGGCACAGGGATGAAGTACAACAAAAACAGCCCGGTCCAAATGGACCGGGCATTGTGGGTTCCTGTTTACTTTTTCTCGTTCTTCAGCTGGTTGCGCAGCATGATATCGCCAAAGGTCAGGGCGTTGAACAAACCGCCGGCCTTGTTGGCCTGGCGCACAATGCGCGCCGGCAGAGGCTTGCTTTCATCGGTGGAAAGCAATACAATGTGAACCTTATCAGCCACGTCGGCATTGCCTTCCTTTTTGGTGGTCAGCACCTGCAGGTACACAACATAGGGGTCATGCATAGAACCATAGTAAATATCGTTGCCGCAGCGCACCAGCGGGCGGCCCTTATAGGTCAGACTGGGGGTAAAAGCCATCTCTTACAACCTTCTTTCGCTGTTGTTGTATCCGAAAAGCCGAAAATATAGCCTGTTTCTACAAACACAGCCGGATTTTGCGTTAAAAGTCCTTGGAATCCACAAAGGAATCCGGCGGCTTTTGCCTTGAATCCGTCTTGCGTTTGCGAAATATGCGTCATTTTCTTTGTTTTCAGTTACACCTTAATCAATAAAAAATATTATACCATACAAGATAGGGGATTACAAATCTAATTTTTCGCGTTCGATCTTTTCTTCGTTCAAGGCAACGCGCTGGGTCAAAATGCGCACCTTGCTGTCCAGCTGACTGAGCCGGATGGACATAAAAAACTGTTTGGCCAGCAGCAAAAAGATGATGACGATATAAACAAAATTGATGGGGCTCTGGAACCCAAGCAGATACGCCGCCCAGTAGGCAATGCCGGGAAAGATGGCCAAAATCAGCAGAATGCCGCTGAACAGAAGCCAGAAAATGGTATCTTCGATCTGCACCTTAGCCAAACGCACGCGGCGCAGAATATAGGTTGCGGTGATCAGGCTGCCCAACACAAGGCATACACGGATAATTGGCTGATCAAACATGGCTTACAGGCTCCTTTCCGGGTAAGGCGTTTCGGTGTCCCGCTTGCGGAACCACTGAATCAGCAAAATGGAGATGGACATTTTGACCATATATTCAATGCTGCGCCAAAAGGTCAGGTAGCTTTGACCGGCCTCGCGCTCGCCCATCGTAACTTGTACTTCGCGTACCACAGCGCCGTTTTTGATCAGGTAACTGATGGTATCCGGCTCCGGGCCATAGTTCAAATTTTGGGCAAATTCTTCCACCATGGCGCGGTTGAACAGCCGCATTCCGCTGGTGGGGTCGCAGATTGCACGGCCGGTGGTCAGCCGGATGGACCAGCTGATGATGTAGCTGCCCAGCATGCGCAGGCTTTTGGGCTTTTTTACCGTCAAAAAGCGGCTGCCAATCACAATGTCGGCCCCGCTTTCCAGCTCTTCCAGCATGGCGGCGATATATTCCGGTCGGTGCTGGCCGTCAGCATCCAGCTGCATGGCGCAGTCATACCCGTTTTCGGCGGCATAGCGCAGCCCGGTCTGGAATGCACCTGCCAGCCCCAGGTTGACCGGCAGATCGATCAAGCGGAACCCATGTTCCCGGCAGATGGCCGCGGTTTTATCACGGCTGCCATCGTTGACTACAACATAGTCATACTGCGGGTAGTTCTTGACAATGCCGTTGACGACCTTGACAATATTGGCTTCCTCATTATATGCAGGAATAACAATCAGCAATTTTGACATAACAAATGTTCCTTATCCACTTGCCCGGCAAACACCGGGCAGATGTCAGCTTTGGTTTATGATCCCCATCATTTTATCAAATACGGCATCCCATGTAAAGTGCGCATACACATTGCGGTACGCCGCCTCGGCACAGGCATGGGCGCGGGCGGGATCATCCAGCAGGGGCTGCAGCCCGGCGCGGATGGTTTCCACCGTGGCGTCCTGTGGCTGGCCGGGAAGCACAATGCCGTGGGTATCGTCCGGCAGCAGCTCCTCGGTTCCAGCGGTACGGGTGCACACGATAGGGCAGCGGCAGGCCGCGGCTTCCAGCAAGGTGGTGGGAAAGCCCTCGGCATACCGGGTGGGCAGACAGTATACATCTGCCTGCCGCAGCAGCTGAACCACCGCATCATGCGGCAGGGCACCGGGGGTAACGGCCCCAAGGTCCGCCAGTTCCTGCTGCTGCGGACCGCTGCCAGCCGCCACCAGAACAACGCCCGGCAGCTGGGCCACGGCCTGGGCTAATAATCCGGCGCCCTTTTCGGGAATCAGGCGGCCCACAAACAGCACGATCTTACGGTCGCCAAGGTTCAGCTTGGCGCGCCAGTCTGGCGCGTGGGCGGCTTCCTGTTCCAAAGCAGCGGGGTCAATGGCGTTGGGCATGGTTCCTGCAGCCGTAATGCCAAAGGTGTGCAGCCAGCGGCAGGCAGCGGCGGAAACGCCATAGAACGGCGCGCCGGTGCTGCGCACCAGGCGGCAGGCAATCTGCTCATACAGCCGCCCGCAGGCCCCCAGCAGGCCGCTGCCCATCGGCATGTATCCGGTGGAATGGTCAATAACCAGCATGGGGATACCGCGGCGCTTGGCCGCGCGGGCAGCCCAGACGCTTTGGGTGTACATGCGAGTCTGCACCACGCAGAAATCGAGCTTTTGCGCCCAGATTTGCGCGGTCAGCGTGTGGAAGCGCGCCCCCGGCTTGATGACAGGAAAGCGCCCGTTCATGACAGGCCAGACGGGCAGGCGGTAAATTTCAATGCCATCCCCGTCAATTTCGTGCTCCGGCAGGTTGGGCAGAGCACTGGTAACCACAATGGCGCGGTGCCCGGCGGCAACAGTGCAGCGGGCAAGGTTCCAGGTGTAGCGCTCCACACCACCCACCGTGGGCAGGTACTGCGCAGAAAAATAACAAATCGTCATCGGGCAATCACCGCAAGCATGGCGTTCAGCAATACCCCGGCGTTGACTACGCACAGGCAGCAGACCAGGGTGCAGGCGGACTGTTTGCCGCTGGCAACCTGGACCCGGCGGGGCAGGCAGGTAAGCAGGAACAACGGCAGCACGGGCAGAAGATACCGCCCCTGGAAGCCGTAAACGGTCTGGTAATAGGTCGGGGTCCACACAAGGCAGCCGGCAAAGGCCAACGCGGCGCACAGCAGCGCGGCCAGCGCACACCACACCCGGTAACGCCCCTGGGGCAGCCCCGGCACGGGAACATCCTGCGCCGGAACGGCGGCATACCACAGCAGCAGGTAGAGCGCCAAGACCCAGAACCAGGCCAGATCCAGCGAGCTGTAGCTTAAGCTGCCGCCCACAAGGCCGCGCACCCAGCTGTCAGCATCCTGCACCACGCTGCGTACCAGCAGCATAGCCACGGCGGGCAGATTGTGCAGAATGTAACCGGGGGTAAAGGTGGTCTGGTCTTCCTCGCTGGGGGTGCTCTGGCTGTCCCGCACGGTACGGACAGCTTCGATCTCTTTGATCAGCACATTGCGGTCCAGCGGGTAGCGGTCATCCTCCACGCCGGGGTAGATCTGGCAGGCGGAAAGCAGCTCTGCACATTCATCACTGCTGAACATGGACTTGAAAAAGTCTCGGCGGTCAGCAGTGGCCAGCCGTTCCCGGCACATTTCGGCGTCGGTGGTCATCAGGTCGCGGTTCAGGTAAACCAGGGAAGCCGCACTCATGAATTCATCATCGGTCAGGCTGGAATGCTCCACTTCCTCCGGGCTGAAGAAAAAGCTCTGGCCCAGAACGGCGGCGGTCACATCGCCCTCCTGCAAGGCCTGCACCCAGAACTCCAGCTCCTTCTGCGGGATCTCGGTCACGCCCTCCACGCAGTAATACAGGCGGCGCACAAAGTTGGAAGCCGTGTTTTCGCGGTACTCGGCAGGCATGTTGGCAAACCGGTTGGAGGTTTTGCCGTCACCCGCGGCAGGGGCGGCATGCAGGGTACGATTGTCAGCTGCCTCTGTTGCTGTATAAGAAACCGCGGCAGCCGGGGCAGAACCCTGTGCGGAGGTGGTTTCCGTCTGGGTAGTCTGATTTTCAAACCCGGCAGAACCGGCCACCGAGGTGACCAGCACAGCGCGGTTGATGCTGAGCGCCAGCAGCACGCATCCGGCCAGATAAGCGGCTTTTTTGGTTGCGGCGCTCTGGCCAAAGCGGCTGTTGGGAATCAGCAGGAACAACGCTGCCAGCGGCAGGTAAACCAGTTTGGCCGGTGCCAGCAGGATGCCGAACACCGCCAGCGGCAGCCACAGCCGCACCGGCAGCACCGTGCCGTCCTTGCAGCCAAAAATCGCCTGCATACACAGCGCAGTAAAGGCAAACGCCAGCCCCAGCAGCAGGGAATCCCGGCTGAAAGAAGCCGCCAGATGCAGCGTCATGGGCAGCAGGGCCGCTGCAGCGAATACCCGCCTGCCAAACGGCGCGGCTTTAACGGCCAGCGCCGCTAACAAAGCGAACACAATTAAATTTGCTGTGCGCCCCAGCATCAGCGCCGGAACAAAGCCAAGGTGAAAAACATATGCCAGGAACACCGCTGCCGCGCTGAACAGGTACAGCGTGGGATTGCGGTCGGTCTGCAGTTCTTCCAGCGCCGTGTGGCTGTCAAAACTGTCAGGGGTGGTGGTGAACAGGTTTTCGCTCAGTTCCTGCCAGCTGAACACGGTGGTCTTTTCGTTTTGCAGCAGGGGATCAAAGTCGTGCTCGCGGCGGTAGGTCATATCCAGCGGCACATTGCCCATCCGCCATTCATCCGGCGAGAGCATGTTGGCCCATTTGCAGGCTAAAGTAAAGGACTGGTTGATGTGGTATTTTTCGTCCGGCGCGGCATAGGGCGGCAGCACAAAGCTGTACAGCATGCCAAGGCAGAGCACCAGCACAAACACCAGCCGGTGCAGCGGCATGCGGCCCCGCATGGCAAAATAAATGCCAAGGAACACCACAACGCTGGCCAGCAGCCCGACCAGCAAAAAGAACCGGGTCAAAAATCCGCCAATCTGTTTGTAAGTCACCAGCAGCGCCAGCGTGCCGTCCACGGCTTCGCCGTTTACGGTAAAGGTATCGTTCCACAGCACAGCGCCGTTGCTGCAGCCCACGGTCAACCGGCCGGAACCGGTATACTCCGGTTTCAGGGTCACGCGGTAGCGGCGGCCTGCGCTGCCGGTCACGGGGGTATCCAGCCCCATGCCGGTGTACTGCCCGGCCACAATGTTCGCCATATCGCCGGTGGAGCGGGCCAGCACCTCGCCAGTGTCGGCATCGGCAAGTTCCAGGTGCAGCTCACCGGTGGGTTGGCCGTTGCTGGTGCCAAACACAAAGGCCATGGCCAGCAGGTCATTGTCGGTATCAAAGGTCTGGGCAGCGCCGTTGGCTTCGTCCAGCTCGGCGCTGTACTGGCTGTAATCATCGCTGATGCGCTCCGACAGGCTCTTGTCATTGTTGGGGCGCACCGCGGCCAACCAAACCAGCACCACGGCCAGCAGGCAAGCAGCAGCGGCGCACAAGGCGGTGCCCAGCGGGCTTTTCAGAAAATCCTTTATTTTGCTCATACGGGCTCCTCCCGGTTTTGGTGGTTCAGCGTTCAGGGGGTGTCCAAAACAAACACCGGAATATTTAACGTTTCAGCCGCACCCATCAAATCTCTGCGCCAAAGGCTTTTTTAACGGCGGCAGGCAGGCGGCCGTCCCGCAGCAGGATCTCTTCCACCGTGCCGCGCACAGCGCCCTCGCCGCCTTTTTGGCGGCAGATGAAATCTGCCCGCCCCAGCACAGGGCCGGCGGCATCGGCCGGGCAGGCCACAAAGCCGCACAGAGCCATGGCGGTCAAATCGTTCAGGTCATCGCCGCAATAGGCAACATCCTGCTTGGTCAGGCTGTGCTCAGCCATAAACCTGCTCAAAAAGGCGGCTTTGTCGTGTACGTTCTGGAACAGATAGTCAATGTGCAGGTCCTGGGCACGGCGGCGCACGGCTTCACATTCGCGCCCGGTGCAGATCATAACCTGCATCCCTGCCGCGCGGGCCAGCATGATCCCGGCCCCATCCTTGATGGCAAACTTTTTCAGCTCGTTGCCGGTGGAATCATAGTACACGCCGCCGTCTGTCATGGTGCCGTCTACATCCAGAACCAAAAGTCGAATCATGGGCAAACCTCGTTATTTTGCGTATTCGCTTGGGGTGATAAAGGTCACATCCAGCCCGCAGGCTTTGATGGCACCTGCCATGGCGGTGTTGAACGCAGCTCCGCGCCCGGTGTGAGCGTGCAGCAGGCTGTCGGCATAGGCGGGGGTACCGGGCTTGTAGCCATCGGCCCCGGCCAGCAGCACGGCCTTGGCACCGCACAGCCGCAGCAGCCGCAGCAGCATCAGTACACTGTTGCTGCCAAGGGATGCATTCTGCACAACCGGGGCCGCCAGCCGGTCATAATTGACCGCCAGCGCCCCCTGCGGCAGCGGCCGCAGGTTGGAGGTGAGCACAACAGGGCAGGGCAGGGCAGCAAGGTCCAGCTTTTCAAACCGCTTGCTGTTGGTAAAAAATGCGTAATCCGGCTGGCAGAATTCCGGGCAGAAATTGGCTGAAACAATGCAGTCCGCCTTGGCGGCGGCCACAGCATTGCGCCCGGTTTCGTCCGCCAGGCTGGCACCGGGGGCCAGCACCAGCACGGTTTTGCCGCCAAACGCGGTGCGCAGGGTATCCAGCGCGGCGGTGTCGTCAATGGCGCGGTTCTGGTATTCGCGGTACAGGCGGTCGGCATAGTCTTTATCGTATGCAGTGGCCTTGCTGCGGTCAAAACCGGCCAGAATATGGTTGATGTCCCGGTTGGTCAAATCGCCTTTGTCCAGATAATGCTCGGCGTAATCGCGGTGCAGGTTGTACCGTGCGCTCAGGAAGTAAGCCGGGGTGTAACCCCAGGCTGTCTCGCCTTTCAGCGGGGCGATATGGTCCTGGATGGCGTCCATCATCTCGTCAATGTCATAATGGCAGCCAAGGGTCTCGTTCATATAGTCGGCAATCAGCTCAATGGGCAGGTTGCCGGGAATGCGCCCCATGCCCATCAGGCTGCCGTCCACAGTGGTATCACGGCCCAGGTGCTTGTCCAGAAATTCCTGCGCCAGGCAGAAAGAGAGCGCCATGTTCTCATGCAGGTGCAGCCCCACGCGGATATCCGGGGCCAGGTTGTGGTCCACCAGGCTGACGATGCGCTCTAAGTCACGCCGCCGCATGCTGCCGAAGGTATCCACAATGGAGAACTGGTACGGGTGAATCTCGTTTACCTGGTCTAAAATCCACAGCAAGTCTTTGTCGGCATAGCCCATAATGTTGATGGGGTTGATGGACAGCTTGTACCCGCGGGCCTTGACTTCGCGGGCAAAATCCATGCCTTCGCGGATATCGTAATCGTGGGCGGTAATGCGCAGCATCTCAATGCCGTGCCCCTCATAAGGGGACAGCTTGGCAATATCATAATTGGAGCGCATGGCCATGCCGCTGTACATGGTGCTGCCGGTGTGGGCAGGCAGCAGTCTGTTCAGCTCTTCAATGGTGTTGCAGACGGTCACATCGGGGTTGTAGCCATCCACATTGCGCAGAAAGCCCACTTCCACAATGTCAGTCCCGGCACGGGTCAGCGAGGCGATAATATCTTTGGCTGCAGCAAAGCCCCAGTTCCAGCTGTTTACATAGCCGCCGTCACGCAGGGTGCAGTCCAACAGTTTAATATCGGGCATTTATTCTTTTCCTTTCAGGATTTCGCTCACAAGGGCAAGGTCCTTGGGGGTGTCAACGCTCACAGTCTTGTACGGGCTGACGATGGCATGTACCTTGTGGCCGTTTTCCACAAAGCGCATCATATCGTTCTCTTCGGCTTTTTCCAGAATGGACTTCGGTGTTTCGTGGTAGAACGCCAGCGCCCGGCGGGAGTACAGCTGAATGCCGGTCACCTTCTCGTATTCAAAATCCAGCGTGCCTTTGGGGTAGGGAATGGGGCTGCGGGAGATCATCAAAATTTCCCGTGCGGCGTTGGTCACGACCTTCTGGTTGGAAAAATCGATCACATCCGCGGGGTGCTCCATCCGGTTGGTCAGCACGGCGACATAATACGGGTCCTCCGGCAGGGTATCCGGCAGAATTAAATCAAACGCCTTTACGTTGATCAGCGGCTCGTCACCCATGATCTGCAGATACAGGTCGGCTTCTACCTTGGTGGAAACCTCCCAGATGCGCCCGGTGGGGGTGTCATGGTCGGGGCTGGTCATGCAGTATTCCATGCCGTAGGTGCGGCAGGCTTCGGCAATGCGCTCATCGTCGGTGGCGATAAACACATCATCGAGCTTTTTGCACTTTTTGGCTTCCTGGTACACCCACCAGATCATGGGCTTGCCCAAAATATCCGCCAGCGGCTTGCCCGGCATCCGCGTGCTGGCATAACGGGCGGGAATAACGCCGATAAGTTTCATATAGTAACCTTCTTTATATCAAAATTCAGTGTAAAACAGGTCATTCAACCATTTCTGGGGATTTTGTTGAATATAAAGCCAGATTTCCTCATAGTCAAAGTGGTTGCGAATAATATGGTCGTGGTAGGATTTTGCCATACGGGGAACCCTGCTGCGCGAGACACCCCGGACTTATATTGCCCAATTATGGTTGGCAGTGTAGGGAACGGTCTCGACCGTTCCGAAAGCTCGTTACAGCCGATTGCTAAGGCAATACCGCATAATTCTAAGTGCCGATACGGCGAGCGAGGTGCGGCA
>ERZ791741.2957-NODE-2957-length-11185-cov-7.967835_pt1 | contig 11185 bp, 8 predicted proteins | sample MGYA00510040_ERZ791741 | MGnify/ENA primary metagenome ERZ791741 (study PRJEB30046, sample SAMN00791960) | human gut metagenome | study: EMG produced TPA metagenomics assembly of the A metagenome-wide association study of gut microbiota in type 2... | reverse complement strand
CTGGGCATGGTGGGAGAACAACAGCTTTACTCCCGAGGCCATCCGCGCCGATGAGCTGCTGGATCAGATGCAGGGGAAGATCAAGTAAGATCCAATTACCGTACATAGCAGCAGCCCCGGGGGACCTGATGGTTCCTCGGGGCTGTTTTCTTTTGGCATGTTTCGGCATATTCCGACGCATTCCGCATTATCCAGCACATTCTGACATTTTCCGGTTAAAGTTGGATAGAAAGGATGTGCAAACTATGCCCGACGTGAAACTTTCGAACTCCCCCGCCCAGCTGGATCAAATCCTCCGGCCGCTGGGAATTACCCGGAGCTCAAAGAATTACCGTATCCTATGCGAATGCGTGGCTCTGATCTGTGAGCAGGAGGACCGGCTGGAAGCTGTACAGAAAGAGATCTATACCCCCATCTCAGACCAGCGAAGCTGCAAGTGGTCTGCCATTCAAAGTGCCGTTCGGCGTGCAGCAGAGAAAGCCTGGGCGCTCAATCCCGAAGGCGTTCAGCAGTTGGCTGGCTACCCGCTGACCGGTGCACCCAGCGCGGTGCAGTTCCTGGAGATGCTTTACAATGCCGTGGTGAGAGGGTAACGAAACGGCTGCCATGCGAGTGTGATGCGTGGCAGCCTATTTTTGCTTGATTTTCGCATAGTTTCCCGCAAAAGTGGGTTTGACTGTGGGTTACAGCAAAAGAAAAACACCCGGAAACTCACGTTTCTAGGTGTTTTATCTTGGTGGAGCGAAGCAACCCAAATCCGAACCATTGCCCTCTGGGGCATCTTTGGCGGCAATTTCATCGAAAGTGATGGTTTTTGTGCCGTCTTTGTAGTTGAATGTAACCAAAACTTTTTCATCATAGAGATAAACCGCGTTCACGAACGTGTTGATAAGCGTCTCCCTGTGGCTTTTCACGTTCGGGTCGAGCTTGCGGAAGTTGGTGAGCCAAAATTTCACAAAATCTGCGCTGACTTTCGGTTTCGCCAGCTTTTCTTCCGCGATGCGGATTTCCAACTCTTTCTGCTGAGCCTCCAACTTTTCCAAGCGTCCTTTGGTCGAGCTGGTCAGTACACCTGCCTGAATCGCATTTAACAGATTCTCGATGCCGTTCTCTATATCCTTCATCTGCTTTTCCAGCAGGGGCAGCACCGTGTTCTCCTGTTCCTGAAGAATCATCACCGCATCCACGATGGACTGGATACTGTCATCGTCACGAATCATCTTCATGGTTTCGTTGACTACCAGATCTTCCAGCCACTCTTTGCGGACGGTCTTTTTCTTGCAGGTCTTGGTGCGCTTGGCATTAGCACATTTATAATAATGGTGGACGTTCTTATTTCGACTCGTTCCGCACTCGCCGAACATCATCGCTCCACACATTCCGCAGAACAGCTTGGTCGTCAGCAAATAATCGTCCTCCGCTTTGTGCCGAGCCGGAGCGCGGCGGTTCTTGGCGATTTTATCCTGTACACTGTCGAACAGTTCTTTCTCAATGATAACCGGGATGCTGTCCGGCATCACAATGTCCTTAAAACGGTTCTCGCCGATATAACGGCGGTTTGTCAGCAAGGTCTGAATACTGTTATAGGTGAACTTCTGATTGCGGTTGGTGGTCACGCCACTGTCGTTCAGCCAGTTCATCAGCTCTTTCATGGTTGCACCATCGTTGTAACGCTGAAAGACTTCTACCACAAAGGGAGCTTTCAAAGGGTCAATCTGGAAGAACTTTTCCTCGTCTACCGTATAGCCAATGGGAATCGTGCCGCCGTTGTACTTACCCTTCAGAACATTCTCGGTCATGCCGCGCACGACCTTTTCAGAAAGTTCTGCGGAATAGTACTCAGCCATGCCGGTGAGCATACTCTTGACCATAATACCTGCTGGGCCTTCTGAAATCGGCTCGGTGGCCGATACCAGCTTGACGTGGTTCCGCTCCAACTGATACTCGTAGTGTGCCGAATCATAGCGGTTTCGGGCAAAGCGGTCAAGTTTCCAGACCAGCACAATGTCAAACAGCCGCTTTTCGCTGTCCTTTATCATCTGCTGGAACTCCGGACGATTGTCAGTTTTAGCGGAAAGGGCGCGGTCGATGTAGTGCTTGACGATGGTGATGCCGTTCTTTTCCGCATAGGCCGTGCATTCACGAATTTGGCCTTCAATGGATTCTTCGCGTTGGTTGTCGCTGGAATAGCGGGCGTAGATCACGGCGGTCATGGCGGGCACCTCCCATTTATACATCATTGAACGGTGGAGCGTTCTTTCAAAGCAATGTTTCGTATAATGGATATACCACATTTTGCGAGAAAAAGCAAGATGTTATTTTCACTTCTGTGCACACTAAAAATATCCCGGTCATTCTCTCTGCTGAGCGCAGGGGAATGACCGGGATATTTTATCTATGGCATCGTTTGTTACACCGCCTTGGGCGGGTCTGTCGGTTTCTTCTGGGGCTTCATACCCCAAAACACAGCGTTCATGGCCACCACGATGAGGGCCACCACCGCCAAGGACACCCAGAAGCCCAGATCAAGACCCAGCCAGTGGGTGGTGCCGAATACGGTCATCCAAAGTTCATTCCAGTTCATGGTTTTCCTCCTTTACAGCAACTCGCCATAGTGGCGGACGTAGGCTTTTTTCAGGCTGGTGGCAAGCACCATATACAGCAGGATGCAGGGGATCAGATAGGCAAAGTAGGCCGCAGGCAGTGCCACAAAGCCCAGCGCTGCACCAAAGGGGGTAAAGGGGATGATGGTCAGCACCGCAATGCCGGTCATGGTCAGCATGGTCACCGGAGCGGACGCCCGGCTCTGGATGAATGGCAGCTTTGGGGTGCGGATCATGTGGATGACCAGCGTCTGGCTCCACATGGACTCTACGAACCATCCGGCTTGGAACATCCCGATGTACTGTGCCTGCATCAGGGCAAGCTGGGCTCCACTGTAATGAGCCGCCAGATCATTGAACAGCACGCCGCCGGACACGAACAGCGGGCAGAACACAAAGTACATGAAAATATACGTTGTGAAGTCGAAGATAGAGCTGGTGGGTCCGATCCAGATCATAAAGCTGCCCACGCTGGAAGCATCCCATTTCCGGGGTTTGGCAATGAATTCCTCGTCCACGTTATCCCATGGGATGGCGGTGCAGGAGAGGTCGTAGATGAGATTCAGGAAAATGAGGTGGACGCTCATCATGGGCAGGAAGGGCAGCAGCGCCGAGGCTGCCAGCACCGAGAACATATTGCCGAAGTTGGAGCTGGCCGTCATCTTGATGTATTTGATCATATTGGCGTAGGTCTTGCGGCCCTCGATGATGCCCTGCTCCAGCACCATCAGGTCTTTTTCCAGCAGGATGATGTCTGCCGACTCCTTGGCTACGTCCACGGCGGTATCCACCGAGATGCCGATGTCAGCAGCTTTCATGGCGGCAGCGTCGTTGATACCGTCCCCCATAAAGCCCACGGTGTGGCCATTTTCCCGCAGGACGGACACCACCCGTGCCTTCTGGTCCGGGGTCAGCTTCGCAAACACATCGGTGCTCTCTGCTGCCCGGGCAAGCTCTGCATCGGACATATGGTCCAGGTCGGAACCCAGCAGCATATTGCGGACCTTCAGCCCCACCTGCTTGCAGATGGTGCGGGTGACCTTGTCGTTGTCGCCGGTAAGGATTTTAGTGGTGACACCGTGGTCTTTCAGTGCTCGGATGGCATCGGCGGTTGACTCCTTGGGCGGGTCGAGGAAGGCAAGATATCCCAGCAGTACCATATCCCGCTCGTCCTTTACGCCAAAGGCATCCACCGGGGAGGGGTTGCTCTTCTGGGCAATGGCCAGCACCCGGAAGCCCTTATCATTGAGTTCATCCACGGTATGCAGAATTTTGCTGCGCAGGGCATCGGTCAGAGGCTCTACTCTACCGTCCTGCTCCGCATAGGCACAGATGGACAACATTTCCTCTACTGCACCCTTCGTCACCATCTGGGTCTTGCCTGCCTTGTCCTGCACCACAGTGGTCAAACGGCGGCGGGTGAAGTCAAAGGGAATCTCATCCACCTTCACATAGTTTTCCGACAGGTCTAACAGCCGGGAATCGGCCGCTTCTTCCTCCTCGGTCTTGTGGATGATGGCAAGGTCCATCAGGTTCTTATAGCCGGTCTGGAAGTAGCTGTTCAGGTAGGCGTGGCGCAGTACCCGGGTGTCGTTTTCGCCGTTGACGTTCAGGTGATATTCCAGCACTACCTTATCCTGTGTCAGGGTGCCGGTTTTGTCAGTGCAGAGGATGTCGATGGCACCAAAGTTCTGGATGGAGTTCAGATTTTTCACGATGGTCTGCTTTTTGCTCATGGAGATTGCGCCCTTGGCAAGGCAAGTGGTCACGATCATGGGCAGCATTTCCGGGGTAAGCCCCACGGCGATGGAGATGCCGAACAAAAACGCTTCCAGCCAGTCGCCCTTGGTGATGCCGTTGATGAAGAACACCAACGGCACCATGACCATCATAAAGCGGATCAGCACCCACGAAACGGCGTTGACCCCCTTGGTGAAGCTGGTCTCTACCGCCTCCCCAGCCACGGCAGAGGCCATGGAACCGAAGAGAGTCTGGTCGCCCACGCAGACTGCCACGGCGGTGGCGCTGCCGGAGATCACATTGCTGCCCATAAAAGCGATGTCGGTGTAGTCGGTGACGCTGTCCTGCGGGGCACAGACCAGCGGAGTCTTTTCAATGGGTTCGCTCTCGCCAGTCAGGCTGGCCTGACTGACGAACAGATCCTTGGCTTCCAGAATGCGGACGTCCGCCGGGATCATATCGCCTGCCGAGAGATGCACAATATCTCCCACCACCAGATCGTCCATGGGGATCTCCATCTCCACCTTCTCCTGCTCCTGCCGGGTGACCATACAGGTGGTGGTGATCATGGCCAGTAGCTTTTCCGCTGCGTTGCCGCTGCGGGATTCCTGCACGAACCGCAGGGTGCCGGAGATGAGCACCATGGTCAGGATGATAACGACCGTCAGGGGATCAAAATCCTCCGGCACACTGCCCAGCAGGGAAAAATACGGAAACACCATATCCGTCATGGTGGACACCAGCGCCAGACAGAACAGAATGGCGGTAAAGGGGTTGACGAAGGCTCCCGCCAGACGCTGTGCCAGCGATTTCTTTTTCTCGTGGGTCACCTTGTTGCTGCCGTATTTGGCACGGCTGGCGGTCACGGCATCCTCATCCAGACCCCGGAGGGTGGTGCGGAGATTCTTCAGCACCTCGCCCTCCGGATTGGTGGCGGCGAACTGGATGCGGCGGTTCTGCTCGTCCCGGAGCACCGCCTTTGCTGCCGCCTGTCGGACAGCCATGCGGCTTGCTTTTTTCTTGCTCATTTTCTTGTTCATTGGGTTCACCTCTCTACTCACTTTTTGCGATACCGCTGGCTTTTCTCGATGTACCACACATCAAAGCCTGCTATGATCATCCACGCTACCATAGCTCCCACAAACCAGTGGTCCGAAAATCCTGTCCAAAGACCCTTGAGCAGAAAAATGATGCCGTTCAGCGCAATGATCTCTCCGATGTTGCGGCAGAGCGGAACGATGGCGATCTTCTCTTTTTCTTCCGGGGCCATATTTTTCCATGCAGGCAGATGGGTATGCCCGTTTCCTGTGGCGAACACAAAGCCGCCCATGGTAAAAAGAATGCCGAAAGAGATGCAGGTGTAGTCCATAGTCGTTTTCTCCTTTCCGATGTGCTGCATTGCCTTCCATCTTCCATCACAACACCTCCCAACCTGCGCTGACCACTTCCGGCAGCTTCAACGCCTGCCCCACGATGCCTTCCAGCACTGTGCGCTTGGATTTGCCTGAAGAACAGTATTCTGCAAGAATCTCCACCTTGTCACCCACCACATCGCCGCTTTCCAGATTGGTCAAATACAGCGTTTTGCAGGTGTTGCTGTGGATGAGAAGAGCCCGCAGCTCCTGCTCTGCGCTCTCCTGACAGGTGACGGAGATGCGGTATTGCTTTTCGTTTTCTTCTCCGGCAGCGATGGGGTTCACCTTTCTTGCAAGGGGACGCAGGATCAGGTTGGAGCCAATGAGGAGGACAGCCGCCGTCACCGCCATGGCGTACATTCTTGTGCTGGCCAGAATGCCGATGGCAGCCGTACACCAGAGGGTGGCGGCGGTGTTCATTCCCCGCACCGAGCCGCTGTCCTTAAAAATGACACCGCTGCATAAAAAGCCCACGCCGGAAATAATGCTGCTTCCCACACGGAACACCTGATCAGAGCCATACAGCATGGGAAACAGGGTGAAAAAGCTGGTGCCCATGCAGATCAGAACATTGATGCGGATGCCCGCCGGGTGTCCGGTCAACTGCCGTTCCAACCCGATGAGAAACCCCAGCACCATCGAGAGGGCAACTCTCAAAACAAAATCCATGTAGAGCATTCGGCTCACCTCCTTCCAACACCCCTAGAATACAAAAATCGCAAGGAAGATCCCATGGCCAAAGCCTTGCGATTTCCTTGCGATTGAGCAAGATTTGATTTTTTACAACTGGTCGTTGAACTTATACCCGATGCCCCAGAGGGTCAGGATGTACCGGGGCGCGTCCGGGTCCGGCTCGATTTTTTTGCGCAGCTTGCGGATAAACGCCATGATGTTGCTGTCGTCCAGCAGGTAGTTATCCGACCACACCGCCCGGTAAATTTGTTCTTTGGTAAACACCTCGCCCCGGTTCTGCGCCAGAAACCATAGGATGTCGAACTCCTTGGGGGTCAGGCTCACGTCCCGGCCCTGCAGCATCACCCGACGGCTTTTGGGGAAGATCTCCAGCTCCCCCAGCTGCAAGCTCTCTGCCGGGGCGGGTGTTTCTCCTTCCCCGGATGCGCTCAACAGCAGAGAGGTCACCTCGCCCCGCAGCAGGTCCTGCACGCCGGCGCATAATTCTGCGGCATTATCGCTTTCCGGCGGGTGCTTTGCCAGCATTTCCAACAGCCATGCTCCAAGGACGGGGTCCATGGGTACAAATCCGATCTTTTTTTTCATGGCAGACCCCTCCTTTCAAATCAACTGATGGTGCTTTTTCTCGTAGAAGGTCTTGATCACCGTGGTCAGCAGCATATACGCCAGTGCCACTATCAGCAAAAAGCCAAAGTACCAGAGAGGGAGCCTTGTCAGCCCGAACAGACCGCCGCCCTTGGTAAAGGTAAGCCCGGTAAAGACCACGATGCCCGCAAGAGTAGTGACCATCACCGGGGCAGAGGGGCGGCTCTGCACAAATGGGATACGACGGGTGCGCAAGAAGTGCAGGATGAGCACCTGCGTCCACATGGACTCCAAAAACCACCCGGTCTGGAACAATGCCACATAGTGTAACTGCATAGCCGGGTCGGTCAGGTGGATGTAGGTCACACCGCCGCAGAGCGCCGGGCACAGCACATAGTACAAAAACAGGAAGGTCGCAATGTCAAATACCGAGCTGATGGGTCCGAAGGAGAGCATGAACCGCCCCAGCGTCCGGCCGGACCAATCCCGGGGAGAAAGGGTCTCCTCCTCGTCCACATTGTCCCACGGCAGAATGATGCACAGGGCATCGTACAGCAGGTTCAGCAGCAAAAGCTGCAACGAAGTCATGGGCAGGAAGGGCAAAAGAGCACTGGCACAGACGATGGAAAGGATGTTGCCAAAGTTGGAGCTGGCGGTGATTTTGATATACTTGAGCATATTGGTAAAGGTCTTGCGCCCTTCCAGAATGCCCTCTTCCAGCACGCCGAGATCTTTTTGCAGCAGCACCACATCGGCGGCATCCTTGGCGGCATCCACCGCCGTGTCCACCGAGATGCCCACATTGGCCTCGCACAGAGCGGGGATATCGTTGATACCATCTCCTAAAAAGCCCACAGTGTGGCCGTTCTGCTCCAGCGCCGCCACCAGCCGCACCTTCTGCCCCGGGGTCAGCTCTGCAAAGATATGCACTTCCTCCACAGCAGCAGCAAGTGCGCTGTCGGTCAGTTCGTCCAGTTCTGCCCCGGTCAGTACCCTGCCGCAGGGGATGCCCACCCGGCGGCAGATGGACACTGCCACATCCGCCTGATCTCCCGTGAGAACTTTTGGGGTCACCTTCAGCCGTTTCAGGGCTGCAATGGAGGCTCTTGCGGTCTTTTTGGGGGCATCGAAAAAGGCCAGATACCCCACCAGTGTCAGATTTTGCTCATCGGCAGAGGTGATATGGTCGGCGGTGCCCATTTCTTTTTGTGCCACGGCGATGACCTTCATGCCGTCCTGCAGCATCTCGCTGACCACTGCCGAAACGCTTTGGGCGGTGTCCTCTTCCATGGGCAGCACCTGTCCCCGGTAGGCCACGGTGCCGCACCGGGCCACCACATGGGCAACGTCCCCTTTCAGGATCAGTTTGCTGCTGCCGGCCGCCGCCGTTACAAGGGTGCTGACTACCTTCCGGGCATAGTCAAAGGGAATTTCATCCGTTTTGCGGTATTGCGCCAGCAGTTCTCCGAAATGTGCCTCCCTGCCCGGCATGGTCTGGCAGGCCAGCAGGGCGTTGTCAATGGGGTTGCGCACCCCGGAGTGGTAAAAGCTGTTGAGAAAAGCCAGATCCAGCGCCTCGGCGCTTTCGTTGCCCAGCACGTCCATGTAGTATTCCAGCAGGATGCTCTCGTTGGTCAGGGTGCCGGTCTTGTCCATGCACAGCACATCCATGCTGCCAAAGCCCTGCATGGCGTTGATGTCCTTGATGATGGTTTGCTTGCGGCTCATGGCAAGGCTGCCCCGTGCCAGACAAGCGGTGATGACCATGGGCAGCATCTCCGGCATCAGCCCCACCGCCACCGACAGGGCAAAGGCAAAGGATTCCAGCCAGTTGCCCCCGGTGAGACCCAGCAGCAAAAACACCAGCGGGATCAGCACCCCCATAAACCGCAGCATTACCCATGCGATGGAGTTAGCGCCTTTCTGAAAGGCCTGCTTTTCCTCCGGGTCGTCCTTGGAAAAGCTGCCGTAGAGGGTATTTTTGCCCACTGCCACCACAACGCCCTCGCCCTTGCCGCTAATGACGGTGGTTGCCATAAAGGCGAGATTTTCCAGTTGGGTCACGGGGCGAGGGCTGCCGTAGCAGAGGGTGCGGCAGCTTTTTTCCACCACCGCACTTTCCCCGGTGATGGCAGCCTGCGAGAGAAACAGGTCGGTGACAGCGGTGAGCCGCAAATCAGCCGGCACCCGATCCCCTGCCGACAGCAGCACCACGTCTCCCACGACCAGTTCCTCCGCCGGAATGTCCATGCACACACCGCCCCGCCGCACCCGGATGCGCTGATGGATCAGCCGGTCCAGTTGCTGGGCGGCGTTTTTGGCACGCAATTCCTGCACCAGACGGATGCCGCCGCTGATGAGAATCATGGAAAAGATAATGAGGGCTGTGGTGGCGTTCTTGGAAAAATCGGAGGCCAAAAGACCATCCGTCACCAGCGAAATGCTCCCCAGCACAAAGAGAATGACGTTGAAGGGGTTGATGAACGCCCGCCGCAGCCGCCGGAGCATGGTATCGCTACTGCGGCTGCCGAAGCAGTTGGAGCCGTATTTCTCCCGCTGCCGCTCCACCTGCTCCGGGGACAAACCTGCCGGGGAGCTGCCCAGCTCCCCGTAGAGCTGCGCTGCCTCCCGGTATGCGTATTTCTTGATGCGGCTGTCAAACAGGGTGGTCTTGGACACAGTGCGCCCCTCCTCTGGTGTTTGGATACCCTTATTGTAACATGGATGCGCTGAAAATCCACCGGCTGTTTCTTGTTTTTTTCTTGCAATTGCAGGGAGGGTCAGGCAAAAATCGACGATGCCGCCGTATCCGTGAGATTTCGGAGCATTCTTCAAGGATAAGTCATACTCTCTCCACTTTATTGCCATAAATTTCCCAAAACCCTCTTGACGATTTTCACATGCAGTGGTATTTTTCTTGTAAATCCCACTGATTTTGTGGAGTAGCCTGAATCTCTCCACAAGATGTGGTCGTGTTCATTTTGAACACAGCCACAGAAAGTGGTTGGTTATCACCGTGAGACCCACCACTTCCGTGAGGAAAAGTCCACGAAGAATTTACCGCCCCGCAACACACCCGATTCATTTTGCCGCCGATTCCCCCGACAAAATCCATCGCTGCGCTGCGTGGGCGGTATTTTTCTTTTTCACAAATAAAATCTTATGTAGTTGTACAAGTCTCTGAAATTCGTTTTTGGTTGTTGACTGTACAACATCAAAGTGTTATTCTTGTGCTTGAAAGAAGCAGAACGTAGTGTCTGCACTGCGCCCGGCTTTCTTCATACTGTACCTTGAATCTTACATAAGCCGTCTGAACGAGATACTGCGCCATGACCTCACACTTTCTGTGGGTGAGCCGGACAACGCCGCTGCAAAACAGGGGTAGGAACTGCGTTCGGTGTGAACGGTGACCATGAGCAGGGGCTTTGCCTTTTCACACGTTTTGCTCTGCAAAATTTTCAACGCGCATTGCGGTTCGACTTCTGAAATTTTCAGTGTTGCACGGAAAGGGCGAAAGCAAGTATCGACCTGTGGCCACAAATTTTCAATGCTTGAAAAATTGCTGTCCACATGGTCTAGCACTTGTCGGAGTGAGACTCCTCCATTTGCTACGCAAACCGTGCTGCCACTCGAAAGCCCCACTGGGGCTTTCGTTGCTGCGCAACCGCGGTCTTGTTGGGGAGTGCCTTCCCCAAACCCTGCTCCAGCTTCGCACCATTGGTGCGAACGCGGCGTGTCGCATTACATAGCCCTCTCCATCCCGGAGCGGGCATTTATCATTTTCACAGGAGGTCGAATATGGCTGAAATGAAAAGTCCGAACGTACACGCAAAGAAGAACCGCAATGACACGCCGCGAAAACGAAAGACACACATCATCAAAGTCAGGGTGACCGCAGAAGAAAAACTGCGGATCGCATACGCCTGCAAAGAACTCCACCTCACCCAATCCGAACTCGTCCGCCGTGTCCTGTACGGCGTGAACGTCAAGCGCACCGTTGTGGTGGCGCAGGGCGGCGAGGATGCACTGGCGGCGCTTGCCGCCTTGTCTGCTCAGTGCAGCAAGGTAGGCAGCAACCTCAACCAGCTTGCACGGCATTTCAACTCTGTCTTGAAAATGCGATTGAAATGCTGCGAATATTGGAATCCC
>ERZ791741.2952-NODE-2952-length-11205-cov-2.440359_pt1 | contig 11205 bp, 7 predicted proteins | sample MGYA00510040_ERZ791741 | MGnify/ENA primary metagenome ERZ791741 (study PRJEB30046, sample SAMN00791960) | human gut metagenome | study: EMG produced TPA metagenomics assembly of the A metagenome-wide association study of gut microbiota in type 2... | reverse complement strand
GATTTCTCCCCGAAGCCGTTGGCAAATATAGCTATTTTTAGCGTCTTTGGAGATATCACTAAAATATCCCATCCGGCAAATCAATCGAAACACCAGTTCGGAAGTAGAGGAAATCTCAGGATGTGAAATGGTGATTCTGCAAAAATCTTCAGGATAAAGATGGTGGTCTATCATTATTTTGCGCCCCGGTGAAGCGGCCACTATATCACTCATTTCATCAATACGCTTCAGCGCATTAAAGTCAAGACAACAAATGACATCTGCCTCCATAATCAGCTTGTCGGCAAATTCCTGGTAACGGTCATACAGCAAAATATCCTTACTACCCGGCATCCATTTCAAAAAATCGGGAAAAGCATTGGGGACAATCACATTGACAATTTTATCTTGAGAATCCAAAAAATGATACAATCCCAATGATGAACCAATGGCATCTCCATCAGGTGACACATGAGATACAATTACTATTTTGTCGGCCCGTTCAAACCATTTGGTAAAATGATCAATATGAGCCTGAGCAATCACTTTAGTCAGCATAACTTGTTTGTATAAATATTGAGTTGGCAAAAATACGATAAATCTTTGTACTTAGAGCAAAAACCTCACAGAACCTTCGTCGGAAAGGGAGATAAAATGCAACCCTAACCGGCGGCATTCTTCACTATAAGCCTCTTTATAATAAGCAGACAGAGAAGAATCCAAAATAACTTCCCGGCAATGAAACAAACCTACCAATGACTCCAACTTCCCTGTATAGCCTTTGCATACATACAAATAATCTATGTTTAACGATTCAGCAACGGTTTTGTTCCGCCAACGATTGTCACTAACCATACAAATACGTTTATTACCGAACATAAGCAAATGATCCTGCATCCAAAAACCGGACGAATGAAAATTGTCTGTTATAGCAACCGGAACATCCAGATGCAGTCTATTCCAATATCCGGCTACTGCACGCGAAAGCCGTCTTTCATCCGGAATGCTGTCCGCATAAGCCAGCCACGACTTACCACAAGCTTCGATACAATGCACCACCGGACATCCCCGGACATTATAGAAAACAATGCTTTGCACCGGACGGTCCATCATTCTGCTCACCCAATGAAAACTTCCCATAGCCAAGATACAAATACCAAAAACATATAAACATTTCAAACTGCGCACTACTTTATAACGTATACCGATCAACAAGACCAGATAAAAAGCAAAAGCTTCTGTCGGATAGATCCAGACACGATCTATAGATGCCAACGGTAAATGTTCCACCCAACGGACCATAGTATTCAACCAATCAACAAGAGATCTCACTACCACTGAAAATCCTGTATAAAGCATAGGAAAAGGGGTGAGTATCAGCAATGCGACCGTTGCATACATGATGCCTGAAACAAGTGGAATTACCAACAGATTAGTCAGCAAAAAATGAGTAGGAAATCTGGAGAAATACAATAAAACCAAAGGAGCAGTACCTATTTGTGCAGCAAGCGAAACACTCATTAATGCCCATACCTTCTTTAACAAGCTATTACCGACCGGCAATTGGCGGAACAGCCAGGGATATAATAACAGAATAGCTGCAACTGCTGAAAATGAAAGTTGAAATCCTACATCGAACAGCCAAAAAGGATGAACCACCAACATGATACATGCAGTCAATGCAAGTGTATTGAGTGAAATACCTGTACGCCGGGATAAAACCGACAAAGCCAACAGTGAAAACATGATAACGGAACGGACGACCGAAGGAGAGAGACCGGTAAAAAAAGCGAATCCCCACAATGCGGTAATTATCACTACCGCACGAAAAAGTCTCACACCAAAAGCATTCCCTGGCAGCCACTTCAGAAAAAACAGAAGCATCATATACAGAAACCCGATATGAAGTCCGGAAAGTGCCAGTACATGACTGGCTCCCGATACAGAGTAAGTTTCCCGAATATCTTCGCTCAACTCCTCCTTATAACCTACCGTAAGTGCGGCAAGTACGGCAAATTCATCCGGATTAAACTTCAAAGCACGATATTGGTCAAGAATCCGCTCCCGGTATTCCAATGCAATCTGCCTGCATGATCGGGAAAACCGATATCCGGTAATTTTCCAATTCCCACTTGCAACAAAAGCAATCCCGCTAATCCCTTTGTAGCGCAGATAACGCGCATAATCAAATTCATCGGGATTACCATTATTTGAAGGTGGAGATACATGGGCAAGAAATATTAACTCATCCCCACTACGTAACCCTTCGGACAATGAATCCTTCGATATATAAAGCAAAACTTTTCGATTTACCGGCATGGTGCACACTGAATCCTGCCTTTCCTCCAAAAATGCCCGACAAAGGAAGCTATGTTCCTTAGGCTCCGGTTGTTCCGACACTACAGCCCGGTAAACACATTTTTGTTCCGAAAAAGAATAAAGCGTCTGTTGCAAAGCCTGATTTATTCCACCTGCTCCGCCAAAAAACACGAACAGGTACAAAATACAGCCGAACATCCAACGTAAAGAGTAACGGTGAGAAAAATAAACGACTAGGAGCAGAAGAAATAATCCTGCCAACCCTCCTGCCAGCACGCCCTTCGAAACACAGACTCCCCTAAAAAACAACCCATTGCCAACAAGAAAGCCTGCTATCAGAGGGAATAGCAGGCGTATAAAAGGATATCGGTGTAAATACTGAAAGTTCACAAGACGGCTCTACAGCCCTTTCATGGCGTGAATCATTTCTTCCGGATTCTCAGCAGCAAAGATAGCATTTCCTGCCACCAATGCATCTGCCCCGGCAGCTATCAGACGGGCGCCTGTTTCCAGATTTACCCCTCCATCAACTTCGATCAGTGCTTTAGATCCGGTACGCTCAATCAGTTCACGAAGCTCTTTCACTTTCTCTACCGAGTGTTCAATAAATTTTTGTCCGCCAAATCCGGGGTTCACACTCATAACCAGCACCATATATACATCCCGGATAATATCCTGCAACAGGGTTATCGGAGTGGCCGGATTGATAGTGACCGCTGGTTGCATACCTGCTTCACGAATCAGTTGCACGACCCGGTGTAAGTGAGGACATGCCTCGTAATGCACATTCATGATGTGGGCACCCAATGCCTTCACTTCAGGAATAAACTTTTCCGGATTGACTATCATCAGATGTACATCCAACGGCTTTGAAGTTAACTTAGCTACATATTTCAGTACCGGAAAGCCGAAAGATATGTTCGGCACAAATACTCCGTCCATAATATCAATGTGTACCCAGTCTGCTTCACTACGGTTGATCATCTCAATGTCCTTTGCCAGATATGCGAAATCTGCAGAAAGGATAGAAGGGGATATAATTGGTTTCATATTCATCATTCTTAAAATAATAGCACAAAATTAACAAAAAAACATCAGGGCTCCCCCTCAATAACAATTTATTTGGCAGAAATTCTTTTTCTGCTATTTCAAATTCATAATTATAATCAACGGGATCGGCTCATATCCCAAAAGGATAATGTACTATCTGTTATTACACAGCCTTCATCTTAAATGCTTCAGTCAGATGGAATCCACGTAAAAGTTCATCTGTCTTCAGTCTCTTTTTACCTGGCAACTGCAACGAAAGGACATTTACAAATCCATCCGGCACAGCCACTCTCAAAAAGTTTTTTCCATCAGTAACAATGCTTCCGGGAGCCAACGTATGCACCTTTGGCAACTTCTCACTCTCAAAGATTTTCACGACAACCGCTTCCCCTTCCGGATTCACCAACTCACTCCATGCAGCCGGATAAGGCGAAAGCCCACGAATAAAATCATAAACCCGTTTCACCGGCTGATTCCAGTCAATTCGGCAGGTCTCTTTAAAAATCTTCGGAGCCGGACGAAGTTCGCCTGCCACTGCCATTTCTTCCTGAGGTATTGATTTCACCTTTCCCTCCAGAATAGCGTCTACAGTTTCTATAACCAACCGACCGCCCAAATGCATCAACTTGTCATGCACAATCTCTACATTGTCCGTATCGGCAATGGGAATACGTACTTGCTGGATTACTTCCCCCGTATCTATTTCATGTTTCAGGAAAAAAGTAGTAATACCTGTTTCGGTGTCTCCGTTGATCACTGCCCAGTTTATAGGCGCTGCTCCACGGTATTGCGGAAGCAGAGAAGCATGGAGATTAAAAGTTCCCAGACGTGGCATATTCCATACCACTTCCGGCAACATACGAAAAGCTACAACAATCTGTAGATCGGCTTTCCACTCACGTAACGCCTGAATGAATTCTTCATCTTTCAGTTTTTCCGGTTGCAGCAAAGGCAGTTGATGATCCAGTGCATATTGCTTTACCGGAGAATACTGAATTTTATGTCCGCGACCGGCAGGTTTATCGGGCATCGTAATCACTCCAACCACATTATAACCGCCTTCAACCAGACATTGCAGGGCTTCCACGGCAAAGTCCGGAGTCCCCATATATACAATTCTTAAATCTTCTTTCTTCATAATTTATAAGTTATGAGTTTTACACTGCAGATTACGAAAGTAACGAATTGCCTGCAAAGCACACTATCCGTTACATACAGCCATCGCCGTTCCGTCAATCTTCCGAGAAATGTACCAATACCTGGCGATATGAATTAAATATCTTAGATTTGGATACAAATCCCAGGTATTTTCCCTCTTCATTGACCACAGGTAAGTTCCATGCTTTTGTATCGTCAAAAGTCTGCATCACCTGTTCCATGCTATCTGTATCATACAGACGGGCAGGGACCGAGGTCATCAGTTTACTAACGGTAAAACGATGATAAAGTTCCTGACGGAACATGATGTTCCTGATATCGTCCAGTAGCACGACGCCCAGCAAGACCCCGTCTTTATCCGTCACAGGAAACATATTACGATGCGAAGTTGAAATCGCCTTCACCAATTCGCCCAGATCCATTTCCGGACGCACGCTGACAAAGTCAGTTTCAACCACATTTTCGACTTTCATCAGTGTCAATACAGCTTTATCCTTGTGATGGGTCAGCAACTGTCCCTTTTTAGCCAAACGCATAGAGTAGATACTATGCGGTTCAAACACGATGATTGTCAGATACGAACTGACCGAAACAATCATCAGAGGCAGGAAGAGGTCATATCCGCCCGTTAGCTCGGCAATCAGGAATACTCCAGTCAGAGGTGCATGCATGACTCCACTCATAACCCCTGCCATTCCCATCAACGCAAAGTTCTTTTCGGGCAAAGTCGAGGTAAAGTCAAAATCATTGCTAAAGTGCGAAAACACAAAACCGGCAATACATCCCAGATACAGCGAAGGTGCAAAAATACCGCCACATCCGCCTCCACCGTTGGTCGCACTCGACGCAAAGACTTTCAACAGAATGATCAGCACCAAATAGACCAGCAACAGATTACCGTATCCATAAAACAACGAGTTATTCAGTACCGTATCCCAGTCGGCATTGCTCACGCCGTTCAACAATAGTTCGATCGTATCGTACCCTTCACCATACAAGGGTGGAAAGAGGAAGATGAGCACACTCAGCATCACACCTCCCAATGCCAACTTCTTATACGGATTGGAGAGTTTGCCAAATACTCCTTCCACAGAGTTCATAGCGCGAGTGAAATAAAGCGATACCAATCCGCACAAGATTCCCAAAAGAATCACATAAGGAATACGCTCCAATTCAAAAGGCTGATCCAGATGGAATTTAAACATAGCCTCCTGTCCGGTCGTAATATACGAAACAGTGGCAGCCGTGACAGCCGAAATCAGCAATGGTAATAAAGACGACATGGTAAGGTCGATCATCAGTACTTCCAGCGTAAACACCAGTCCGGCAATAGGCGCTTTAAAAATACCTCCGATGGCACCCGCCGCTCCACAGCCTACCAGCAACATCAGTGTACGGTGCTCCATCTTGAACATACTTCCCAAATTCGACCCGATTGCCGATCCGGTCAACACAATAGGTGCCTCGGCTCCTACCGATCCGCCGAAACCGATGGTAATGGCACTGGCAATGGTCGACGACCAGATGTTATGTCTTTTGATACGCCCCTGCCTCCTCGAAATTGCATAAAGAATCTTCGTGACTCCATGGCTGATATCATCCTTTACGATATTGCGTACAAACCATCCTGCCAGAAAAATACCGACCACCGGATAAACCAGATACAGGTAGTTGGCCTCCGTCGTATTAAAGTTATCTGTCAGGAAATTCTGTATCGTATGAATAAAGAATTTTAGGAGCAGTGCAGCAATGGCAGTAAAAATACCGACCAGAAAACTTAAAATGAGAATAAACTGCTTTTCTTTGATTTTATTCTCGCGCCAGATAATAAAGCGCTGTAATAAACTTATCTTTTCTTTTTCCATCATTCGCGAATAATCTTGATCACTCCACCTTTATCCAGTTTAATGATACTCGATGGTTTAGGACGACTCATATCATCTTGTCGAAAATTGACAATGTAATCCACCGACGATTTTATTTCTTCGCTGATTTCATTAAAATTGGCTGCTCCCGGTTGTCCGCTGACATTAGCAGATGTCGAGACAATCGCTTTGCGAAACTGCTGGCACAAACGACGGGAAAACGCCTCGTTTGTCACCCGGATGCCTACGCTTCCATCCTCTGCAAGCAGATTTGAAGCCAGGTTGCGGGCACCGGAATAAATGATAGTTAATGGCTTATCGGCAACCTCAATCAAATCCCAAGCTACCGAAGGAACATCCTGCACATAGAATTCCACTTTCACCGGCGAGTCTACCAATACCAGCATCGCCTTGCTGTCAGCACGTCGTTTTATCTCATACACCCGGCGCACAGCGTCTTCATTGGTAGCATCACAGCCAATTCCCCAAACCGTATCGGTGGGATAGAGAATCACCCCGCCTTCGCTCATCACTTGACAAGCTTTTTTAATGTCTTCTATCATTTCTTGATCTATTTCTTGTGAGAATAACGTGCAAAAATACTAATTTTGCCCAATAATAACAAAGGTTAAGAGAAAACAAATGGAAGAAATCGAATTTCATCACAGTTTACCTATACAACTACGATTCAACGACGTAGACAAATTCGGACACGTCAACAACACCGTCTATTTTTCATTTTACGATCTCGGCAAAACAGAATATTTCGCTTCTGTATGCCCGGGAGTCGACTGGGAAAAAGACGGCATTGTAGTCGTACACATTGAAGCCGACTTTCTGGCACAGATTTTTTCATCGGACCACATCGCCGTACAAACCGCAGTTTGCGAAATCGGAACCAAAAGCTTTCATCTGCTGCAACGGGTCATCGACACCGAAACAATGGAAGTGAAATGCATCTGTCGTTCGGTCATGGTGACATTCGATCTGGAGAGACACGAATCCAAGCCACTGACCGAAGAATGGATAGAGGCAATCTGTCGGTTCGAAGGGAGAGACTTAAGAAAGAAAAAATAAATAATCCTCCGTAGATACTTTTTTTCTACGGAGGATTTTGTTTTTCTCCTTAATATAAGAATTCCTTATTCACGTTCCCCGACACACTCGCGTCAAACCAGGAAAGATTGGATTGATCAAGCACCCATTTCTCATAATTAGGATATGCTTTCGTAATGATAACTCTTTCCTTGGGATAATTCCAGGCCGGTGAAGAGTCTTCCTTCCGTGGGAAATCAAGAGCCCATGGATATCGGTTATCCATACGATAATAAACTTCAGCCCCAGAATCCGATCTGTCATTTTCTGTCCCGAAGAGTGAAGTGTCGGCATGTTTTGTCGGCTTATAATCTACCAGATGTATTTCTCTTTGACGGCTGTTGACAAAAATAAACGGATTAAACTTCTGAGTTAACAAGCTGCTGACAGGAGTCTTCAGTCGTACGGTTACTTCAACCGGAATAGCGGAAACTCCGACCACCGCACCCTCCGTATTCACATATCCTTCAGTCGTACCGAAAGCAGTATTAACATCATTCCAGACAATAAAAGTGGCCCGGTCATTACCCTCTTCAAGCGTAGCACCTTCCGACTTTGCTTTGTCGATATTGTCAGCCGAAAGCGGCAGTTCGATGCCCACACCGATATGCGTCCATGAAGCTGCTCCCTTTGCAATCGGCGTGAAAGTCAACTTTAGAGCAGTAATCATATTATTATCCCCTTTCTCCAACTCATAACTGTAATTCATCACAAAATCGTTGAAGTCATAGTCCCCCATCTTAGGCCACTGGTCTTCAAAGGCCAATGTACCATAAACAGCCTCCGATGGAGTAAATTCATCGATCACCGGAATGTCTTCTTCCGGTTTTATGGCAGATACCGGTGATGCGGTAAGCTTTATCATCACATCATTAAAATCATAATCTGCTTTCGGATCATCATAAGGGCGAATATCGAAGCCCATAATGCAACAGTTATAATCGGGCACATTTCGAATCACCGCATTCGTCCTTTTCGTTGCATTCAAAGATGGGGTAGAGTAATAGAAGCCATTAACATCTCCATTCGGGAAGGTCTGATTCTTGAACTTATAGGAACTTTTTGAATTCACTCCTCCATTGGCAGCATTTACATTAGCTATATTCAATCCGTCACGTGCCACAGCAAAACCGATACGTGCACCTTTCGGGAATACCTTACTATATTGTTTTCCGTCCCAATACAACAATTGTACTTTTAAACCCGAAGGACACTTCTGCTGATGAGTATTCGGAAGTAACAAAGTCATACGATGTCCCTGTATATCTTCACGTCTGCCAAGCTCCCCTTCCTGGTAGCTATAATAAGCCAACACATTGTAGACGGTCGCATTATTTACATAAAATCCACCATCACCGACATACGTAGCCCACACTTCCGCTCCCAATTCATCAGTCACCACCAGATCAGAGCTCTTTTTCAAATCCACATCCTGCACATTCTTCTGTTCCGGATACCAACTATTCATTAAATTTAGAAACTTAGCAGATAATTCCTCTTTCGTAACAAGTGGAGAAGCATTCAAAAGTGGTATACCGTCTTTTCCAATCTCCGAATCAGTATAAGGGCTATACAATTCATAAAGATTGCTTAGTTTCTGGTCGACAGGAACATCCAATCCTGTTTCACTCCGGGTAGCAACCATACGGGTAGTAGCAGTCTTGATTTGAAAGGCTGTTGCAGTCAAGTTGCACGTCATCGAAGGTTGCACATCCATCTCCTGCACTCCGGGATAACCGGCTGTCAACGAAGCGACATACAACTTATCACTGTTTGCCGGAACAGAAATAGTAGCATCAATCTGCCCATTCCCATCTGTATAGCCCATATAGAGAGGCTTACCGGAAATAATCCCGTCTTCTTCATAAGGCTGTTGAAGATACACTCCAACCCCTATCCCCTCAGCAGCTTTTCCATCTGCCCGGTTAACAGATATATGAATCTGTTTATCGGATCTCAAAGCGAATTTGAACGATAGGTCCAACTCTTCCGTTTCGCCAGGATCCTCCCCCGACGGTTCATACAAATCTTTCTCATTTACACATGCTACACAGCAAAGTGCTATCAGCAGTGCATACTTCAGCAATGATACATTTCTCTTCATAAGACGATGTTTGTCTGTTTGTGTAAGGTTACTATATTCAGTAAATTAACAACCTAACTTGAATACAAAAATAACAAAAAAACAGAAACTTACAAAATCTAATCATCTTAATGTATATTTTATTCTTTTTATATCAATTTATATAGCCATGTGAAGCTTACAGTCAGTCCACGATCCAACTATCAATATTCCTTGTTTTCGAGCTAAAATTCACTCCTACCTTTATCAGTTGGCGGGAATCATTGGCAAACGGAGCGGCATATCCCTTTTCTTCTATCTGTTTCAAAGCCTCTTCCGCACTCCCGTCAAATTTGAACTCCATCACATAAATGAATTTATCTGTTTTCAAAACGAGATCGACACGCCCTTCAGCGGTATGATATTCCACTTGCGTATAGAATCCCATTAGCTTAAAGACGATGAAAAGCACATTCTGATAGTGCAGTTCCCGATCACGAATCATTTCGTAAGGGGTATCCGCAAAGAAACTCTGCAGACGGCGGAAAAAAGAATCATAGTCCCCGGCACGAACCTCTTGCACGAACTTCTGAATTTCAAACGGGGCTTCTACTTTATTGGTGTCCGCATAATAAGGAAGCAGAAACTTCATGAACCCCTCCTCCACTTCGCGATTCGGGAATCCCAAACGGTAAATCCCGAATTCACGGTCATACCCCTTGATGGTGAGGTAACCGCTCTGATAAATTACGGGAATAGGATCGGTAGAGGAAGAGTCGATGCTGTTCAATACATCCGCATCGGTTTCCACATGCGCCATTTTATGAAGATCATAGTGATGTATCTGCAAGAGTTCTACCAGATAGGTAGGAGTACCCGTTTCAAACCAATAATTTCCAAATTTCATTTTATAGAACGTATTCAGCAGGCTGAAAGGATTGTAAATGCCGATCGAATCTTCCACAAAATGGTACCCGTCATAGCATGCCTTCAATTCACGGCACACCTCTTCATAACCCATCCTCTGCCTGTCGGCAAGTTCGTACAACTCTTGATCCAGATTGGTCCGTATTTCCTCCTCGGTGATGCCGCACAATGCCACGTAACGTTCGTCCATCGACAAATCGATCAGATTGTTCAAAGCACTGAACACACTCACTTTACCAAACTTGGTGACACCGGTCAGAAAAGCGAACCGGATGTATCCATCCATTGTTTTGATAGCTCCATAAAAGGCTTGCAAGGTCTTGCGAAACTCTTTTTGCAATTCTTCATCCCCAATGGATTGCAGCATGGGCTTATCATATTCATCCACCAGAATGACTACACGATGCCCCGTCAGTTTACAGGCACGCTCTACGACACCGGCAAAGCGCAGAGACAAAGAGCGCTCCGAAGGTTCAGCTCCATAGAGTTTCTCCCATGACACAATGGCTTTCTCCAATATATCCTCAAGGCTTTGCGGTGAGTCATATTTCTCTATATTCAAATCCAGATGCAATATCGGATGTTCTATCCACTCTTTCTCGAGTTTTTCCATCGCCAGTCCTTCAAAGAGTTCCCGCTTTCCTTGAAAGTAGGCTTCAAGCGTAGAAATAAGCAGACTTTTGCCAAAACGGCGCGGACGACTCAAAAAATAGTAACTTCCGGTTTTCACCAATTGATAAATCAATGCTG
>ERZ791741.2951-NODE-2951-length-11205-cov-35.657399_pt1 | contig 11205 bp, 10 predicted proteins | sample MGYA00510040_ERZ791741 | MGnify/ENA primary metagenome ERZ791741 (study PRJEB30046, sample SAMN00791960) | human gut metagenome | study: EMG produced TPA metagenomics assembly of the A metagenome-wide association study of gut microbiota in type 2... | reverse complement strand
TTTTTTGTCCGATAGTATAGAAAATGTCAGAACAAGTCTTGACTATTACACTTCAATATTGAAGCAGAACAGCCTGTAAGGGTAATCTACTTTACTCCTTACTCCTTTCCCACCCTTTTACCTTTTTACTTTTTCACCTTTTTACCTTTTCTTCACCTTCACAGCAGCTCCGTCCTGCAACATTCCGGCACCTTCGGCAACGATTACGTCGCCCCACTTCAGGCCGCTGCGCACTATATACTTCTTCTGTTCGTTAAGCGGAGTGACCTCGATGCGCGTAGACTTGGCCTTGCCGTCAACCACACGGTAGACGAAAACCTTGTCTTGCAGCTCGTAGGTTGCGCCCTGCGGAATGGTGAGCGCCGAGCCGATGCCCTCTGTTATGAGCACGTTGCCCGAGCCGCCGCTGTGCAGCAGTCCGCCGGTATTCGGGAAAGCGGCACGCAGACTGACAGCTCCCGTCTGCCTGTCGATAACTCCGCTGATGCTCTCTACGCGCCCCTGCTTGCCGTACAGCGTGCCGTCGTTAAGACGCAGCCGGACGGCTGGCATCTGCCTGATGGTCTTTTCAACCGAACCATACTTGCGGATGAGGGCGAGCATGGAGTTTTCGGGCATGGAAAAGTAGACATACATCTCTGAATTGTCTGACACCGTGGTGAGCGGCGAGGCGGAAGACGGGCTTACGAGCGCGCCCACGCGGTAAGGTATTGTGCCCACAACGCCGTTGGCCGGACTGGTGACTACGGTGTACGAGAGGTTGTTGCGCGCGCTGACTTCCTGCGCCTCGGCCTGCGCCAGCTGCGCTTCGGCGGTGAGCATGGCGTTGTGCGAGGTGTTGAGTTCAAACTCCGATATGACCTTCTGGCCGTAAAGCTCACGCTTGCCGGTGTACGTCTGCCGGGCGGTAGCCGCAGCGGCACGCGCGGCGCGGACATTGGCCTCGGCATTGCGCAGTGCCGCGCGGTACGGCACTTGGTCGATTACGAACAGCGTCTGGCCGCGGCTTACGCGCTGTCCCTCGGTTACGGCCACCTTGACAATCTTGCCCGACACCTGCGGATAAATCTCGATGTCCTGCCGCCCGCGTATGGTGGCCGGATAATCGTTGGTGACTTCCACCGCCTCCGACGCCACACTGGCTACAGGATACTCCTGCGCCGCTGACTCCTGACGCTTTTCCCCACAGGCTCCGAACAGCAGCGCGACGCCTGCAAGCAATAAAATGACTGATGTTTTAACTTTCATAACATTCAAATGATTTTACAGTGCAAAGGTCGGAACATATCGCCATACACGAAAGGGCGTACATACCGAAGCGGAAAAAACCGCCTCTGAAACACAAAAACACAAGAAACTGAAAGGCAGGGAACGGCCGATATCCGGGCAAAATATAACGCATGAACAAATAAAATGAAGCAAAAGGCACGGACAAAGGCCAAAGGTGGGCAGTTGGTTAAATCCTGTTGGCTGAATAGGACGAATAAGGCTGATAAGGCCAATAAGACCAATTGACAAGAGCATCATAAGCTCCCTCCCCTCGGGAGGGCTGGGGCGGATGTTTCTTTTAATTGAAAATTGATAATGGAGAATTGACAATTATGATTACCTTTATGGCTGTCTGTTAGCAAGGCAAATCATAATTATCCATTAGCTTAACGCTGACTTTCAGTTCTCATTTCTCAACTCTCAATTCAAAACACGGCAAATTGCAATGCAAAAGACCACGTTTTACACGCCAAAAGGCCACCTTTCGCAATGCAAAAGGCGGCCTTTTGGAAACACTCTGATTGTCAACAGATTACAAAGCAATGGGGAACGGGCGCGTCAGCGGTCCATCCAGTCCTTGAAAGCGGCGGCCTTTTCGCGGCTGACTACCACCTCGGCATCGGGCCATCCCTTGAGACGCACCATGAGTTTGGCGTTGAAGAAGTTTGCGATGAAGGCCACACTGTCCTTCCGCACGATATACTGGCGGTTGGCACGGAAGAAGTCGTCGGGGTTGAGCTGCGCCTCAAGAGACTCCATGGTGAGTCCTACGGTCTTCGACGTGCCGTCGTTGAAGCGCAGGTAAGTAACCTTGTTTTCGGACATTATGTGGTTGACATCGCTCACAAGCACCGACTTGTAGCCGTCACGATAAGGCAGAAGGAAACGCTCGCGGTAACGGTAGCTGTTCTTGCCCATCTGTTCGAGCAGCATGCGCAGGCTGCCTTCCGACGAAGTTTCGGCCATGCGGCGCGCCTTGCCGATGGCGGCAGCCAGCTCGCCAGCGTCTACCGGCTTCAAGAGATAGTCGATGCCGTTGTACTTGAAGGCGCGCAGGGCATACTCGTCGTAAGCGGTGATGAACACCACGGGCACGTCGATGCTCACCTTGTTGAAAGCGTCGAAGCTAAGACCGTCGGACAGGCGGATATCGGCCAGGATAAGGTCGGGCAGCCGTGCGCCGCCCGACAAGTAGGCAACGGTCTCCCTGACGCTTGTCAGAGGTCCTTCGATGCGCAGCGTGTAGTCTATTTCTTCAACCATGCGCTTCAGCCGGTTGAAGTTGCGTTTCTCGTCTTCTATTATAAGTATAGTCATTGCTCTTATGATTAATGGCTGTAAAAATGCAGACCTGCAAGCCGCCAAGACGGAGGACACGGCCCTACCGGACGGTGACGCGGGCTACTCTTCGGCATGTTCCTTGCCAGACGGAATGATGGGTATGCTTACCGAATACACCTCGCCGTTATTGCTGACCGACGGCTTCAGGCCGCACAGCAGGGCGTAGCGCTCGAAGATGTTGCGCTGGCCCACGCCCGTAGACCTGACTTCTGACGACAGGGGGCTGATGGAATTCCTCACCGTGATGTTGTCGCCGTCGGTAGAGAGGCAGATGATGAGCGGCTTTTCCTCTGAAAAGCTGTTGTGCTTGACGGCATTCTCAACCAACAGCTGAAGGCACACGGGCGGTATGCGCCCCTCGGCATGGCGCAGTTCAGACGACACGCTGACGGCTACGGCACCCTCGTAACGCATCTCCATGAGATACAGGTAAGAGTCGAGAAAGGCCAGCTCGTCGGCCACAGACACCGTGTCACGGTCGTAATTCTGGATAACATAGCGGTAAACCTTCGACAGCTTGTCCAGGAACTTCACGGCCAAGCGCCTGTCCTCAACGATAAGTTCGGACAGTATGCTGAAATTGTTGAACATGAAATGTGGGTCAATCTGCTGCTTCAGGGCGTTGAGCTTGGCCTGCATGGCAAGTATCTCGAGACGTTTTTTCTCATCCTCGGCGGTGATGTAGGCGTACAGATAATGGGCGTTGGTGTACACACTCGATATGAAGGTGGAGAGAATGGCATAGACATAAATGTGCTGCACCTGAAGGAACGGCAGGTTGTCCATCTCGAAGAGCCAGCCCGTAACAACCGAAAGGAGATAGGCCATGGCGTTGTTGAGCAGCAGGAGTATGAGCGAATAGGCCATCAGACTGATGTAAGGACGGGCCGTAAAGACGAAACGGCAGTAAACAATACGGCTGTAAAATATGGACAACTGCACGAAAAGGAAGATGCAGACAAGGGTGACGGCCACGTCTAAAAGGTAAACCGGCAACGGATTGCCACCGGAATAGAACTCGCGCGACTGGCCGTCGGTAGCGATGTAAAGCAGCATGTACAGCGCGTATGTGACAAAAGTGAGCAGCAGGCGGCTTCTGAATGTGTCGAACCAGAACTTCATGCGTATGTCCCCTCCCCTTCTGTTTTTGGTTTGCATGATGCAAAGTTAAATATTTTTTCCTTGACATCATGCCACAGACACGCCCCAACCGTAAAATATGACACCTGAAACGCTACGACGGCAGGCTATAAATGCAAAGATGGACACAGCCTCCATGTGGATGGAACCGGGCTTAACGGAACAATAAAAAGACGCGCCGTTCACAATGAACGGCGCGTCTTTTTATTACTTTACGCAACCAATATTATTGCAGAACGCTCAAAGCCTGCGTTGCAGTCGGGTTCTGCGGGTCGATGGCGATTATCTTCTCGTAATATGTCTTGGCTGTGGCGTTGTCCTCCTTCACGATGTAATAATAGCCAAGATAGAGGTAAGGCTCGATAAGGAGCTTGGGATTGTCGGCATGCTCAGCCTGTGCCAACTGTACATACTCCTCATAGTAAGGCTTTGCAAGACCTTGTGTTGTCTCCGGATCGAGCTGCGAATTGACACGGGCACGCATCATTGTAGCGTAAAGCTTGTTGCCCGGTGACTCGGAAGCTACCTTGCCGTAAATCTCGTCGGCTTTCTTCAAAGCGTTAACCTTGTCGGCATTGAGCGTGTCGATGGATGCAGCCTGCCGCATGTACAGCTGTGCAAGACCGTCAAGGTCGGGCACTGACGGCTTCTCAATCTTGCCCAGGTATTCGTCATAAAAAGCGAGACCGTTCGTAAAGTCGCCCTTGGCGATATAGGCATCAGACAGCTGTTTGCGCACATCGTTCAGTTTGGCGTCCATCTCCAACGCCTTCTTGAACTTCTCGATAGCCTGGTCGTATGCGCTGTCTCCCATCAAGGCATAACCATAATACTGGTAGTCACGTGCAGAAATCTTGGCACTGTCAGACTTGTTGAAAAGCGCATCGGCATACTTCAAGGCGTTCTTATAGTCCTTAAGGTCTGTGTAGTTATAGAACGTTATACGGTTCATGGCCGCACTGCGCGGATTTTTGTTCACACCGAACAACGACACCTCAAGGCTCTTCTGTGAATTTGCAAGAAGAAGCTCCGCCGTAGCATATTCGGTAAGGTAATTTTCCTTCAACTGGTTCTTGTCAACCTTTGCATAATACTCTGCGGCCTGCTCTAATTTGTTGGCTCCATAGAAGAAGTGAGCGGCCTCGGCATCAACCGGGTAAGAAGGGTCGACAGCGCGCAGTTCCTCAAGCTTTGCAACAGCACCCTCCGGGTCAACCTTGCGGTAAACGGAAGCGTACTTGATGTAACCTGTAGGATTTGTGGGGTCGAAGTGTATTGCCTGATTGTAATAGCTTGCGGCTCCACCTCCCTCATTGCTGCTCATCGCCGCGAGGTCGCCAAGAAGGATGGATGCAATAGCCTTGCCCTTGTTGTCCTTTCCACGCTCTATGGCCATGTTGGCATACTCACGCGCCGAAACTGTGTCCCTTATTTCCAAAAAAGCACGACCCAGCCCGGCCAAAGCCTCAGCGTTCTTCTTGTTCTCTTTTACAAAATCCTTCACCTGGTCTTCAACTGCTTCGGGATTTGACTTGTTGCTTGCTATCAACTTTGTGATGGCATCTACTTGTGACTTAACATCTTGAGCCACAGACGGAGCTGATACAACTGTCATCAAAGCTCCTGCTAAAAAATATTTAATTGCTTTCATAATCAAAATGTTTTACAAACAATCATTTATAAACCAATATCAAACTAAAACCTTATACACCATAAAACTCCATCAAGGCATTGCAACCTCTATCTTTAAGACCGCATAAACACACTAAAGTTTAATCATCGGTCACATTGACTGTCCTGACCGTTATGTCGCCACGCATGGGCAACAAACCCGACCTGAAAATTATCAACTGCCCCTTGGGACTTTCTATAAAATGGGCAAATCCCCACGGCAGACCGTGTATGGGGTCGTTGAGCAACGCATATATTGTTCTCACCAACGGATAACGTCCGTCGAGCAAGTATGCCTGGTAAGGCTTCCAGCTGTTCATATAAGTCGCTGAGTCCATACGGCTTACCGACATTACTGTTATGTTCTTCTTGAATGTGGTGTTAGTGGTGTCACGCTTGTCATTCAACCAGTTTGAGCCTATTATGCCTATGGCATTGGGAGTCTTCTCTACATAATCTACAACTTCCTTGCTCGTCATTGCCGCCACAATGTTAGGACTGTTGATTGGCTTGCCATCAAGCAACGAATCCACACAGAAATGAACCGCGCTTGATTTTTTGTTGTCAAAAACCACTAAGATGTCACCTCGCTTCGACCCTGGAACAATGTCGCCCCATGTCTTCGCCTGCCCGTTAAGCACACGCTTTATATCTTTCACGGAAATACACGAGTCGGTATTTTCCCGATTGATAATAAGCGACAGCCCGTCATAAGCCAACGGTATGGCCACAGGCAGATAATTACGGGCCTTTAGATTTTCAAGCTCCCCTTTCGTGAAGTTCCTTGAAGTTATGGCGAGCTGTATGCTGTCTGTCATAAGCATATTGACCGCATCAAGCTCGTTCGTATAAATCGGAGTCAGCTTCGCCTCACGATAAATACTCTCAAACACTTGTATCTGTTCGTCAATAATAGGGCTAAAACTTTCGTCAGAAACGAAAGAAATCGCTCCTGACGAATAAGTGTCTGTCCTACCGCTCTTGGACTTGTTGGCACAAGCCGAAACAAGCCCAAAGAGCAGTGTAAATTCTACAAAACCGTAGAATAGTTCTCTTCTCATTTATTATGCTTTAATTACTGCAATTTGAAAGTTACCGGCAATGTGTACCTCACATTCACAGTAGTACCGTTCTGCTTACCCGGAGTCCAATTAGGCATATTGCTTACAACGCGGACTGCCTCCTTGTCCAATGACGGGTCAACACCACGAGCCACTCTGACATCAGAGATAGAACCAGTCTTGCTAACGACAAACTGAACGATGACACGTCCCTCAATGCCGTTCTCCGCCGCGATTACAGGGTATTTGATGTTATCTCTCAACCACTGCATCAAAGCGCCTTGGCCACCCGGGAATGAAGGCTGCTCCTCGACAACGTCGAAGACCTTGTTGTCCTCCTTCGGGGGTTCGGGCTGAGCGATTTCCTCCTTTGCCTTAAGAACTTCACCGCCTACTTCATCGTTACCTTGAACGTTGAAAGCACCGATGGTTGTCTTAGTCTTCATGAGTTCGTCCTGGTTCTTCATCTCGTCTTCAGGTCTCACTTCCTCATCTTTCTTGATGACTGGTGCCGTAAACTTAATCGAGCTTTTCACTCTCTCTACCGGCTTAGGCTGCTCAATCTTGACAGGAGCCTTCTTCTCAACCTTCGCCTCCTTTTTCGTCTGGATTGACGAAAGCTCAACGGCAGTTGTGATGGCAACTTTCTGATTGGCCTGGATTACATTCTTAATCGCTATGGCAGAGAATATGACAACAGCAGCAATAAGCACGATTAGGATTGACCATATGTTGCGCTTGCCAGTACTCTTGCGGAGCCTATATGCACCGTAAGACTGGTTTCTGCCTTCAAACACAAGGTCACACCATGCATTAGATATTAAATCTACTTTTGACATTGTATCTACATTTTAAATGTTAACCACCGACAAATACCGTCAGTTGAAGCGCACTCCCCTCTTTGTAAGGAGCGTCTTGTCTTCTGGAGTAATGTTGTCGATGACATACTTACCTATACTGCAAATCTGCATCTCGTCCAGAGCGTCAACCAAATTCTTATAAGAAGCATCGTCAGTTGCCTTGATGATGATTGTCAACGTAGGAATTTTCTGCCCGTTGACATTACCATCCTTCAGCTTGTCAAGCTCCTTATTATAAATAGAATCAGGATACTTTGCCGGGTCTTTCAGCTTCTTGGCGTCAAGATCTGCCTTGGCCTTCAATATCGCGGCAACAGGAATAGTACCGTCTTCAGTGACATGATTGATGAGCACGCTGCGAATTCCGTCCTTTCCCCACGTTGTTTCTTTGATACATGAAGGGTCGTCGTAATTCGGAAGACCTGCGATATAATAAATCTTATCATTTCCGGCTACATAGATAGTGATTGTCTGTGAAGCCTTTGTTGCGGTCTTGTCCTCTTCTTGAACATTCTTATCGTTACTCGGCATGGTCAAGAGCATGGCCTGTGGCTTGCTCAAGGACGTACACAACATGAAGAACGTGATAAGAAGCATCATCATGTCCACCATAGGCGTGAAGTCCACGCGGAGGTCGATTTTCTTCTGTCTACTTGCTTTCTTTTTTGCCATGTCTTAGTCCTCCACCTTTTTATAAGAAGTGATAAGCTCGTAACGGTTCTGGTCCATGTCCTGAAGTTCAGACATCACTTTCTTGATAACCTTGTAAGGTGTATCCGAATCGGCCTTGATGGCCAGCTTCATGTCCGAATTAGCATCAGTAACAGCCTTTACCCAAAGCTGGAACTCGCTCATGCCACCGTCGATACTGTCAGTAGGCACACCCCTGTCCTGTTGAAACGCATTCATCTGCGAAGACTCCTGGCTAAGGAATGCGGCCATATCATCCATTGATACACCTATGTTCGTGGCACTGCGCACATTCTTCATCTGTGTCCCGTTCAGGCTTACTCCGAACTGGTCAGCCATAGTTCCAAGAGCTGTCTCCATGTCACCAGGCTTGTCCCAGCCCAAGAACACCTTACCCTTTTTGTCTATAAGGATAGTCAGGACATTCTTGTCTGTGACCTTGACCTCCGACACCGAGCCTGGCGTATTGACCTTCACCGCCTCGTTCTTTACGAATGTTGATGTCAACATGAAGAACGTAAGCAGCAAGACCATCACGTCGCTCATCGGGGTCATGTCGATCCAGATGGACTGTCTCTTAATTTTTACTTTACCCATAGTAATTAAAATTTAAAGGGTTAGTAAAATTAAGCTTCGTCCGTGTGATTGGCTTCGTATGTCTGAGCAATAGAATAACCAACCTCATCGAGTGCGTATGTCAGCTTGTCGATCTTATTAGTGAATGTGTTATAAGCAATAACCGAGCACCAAGAAGTCAAAATACCGAACGCGGTGTTAATCAACGCCTCAGAAATACCAGTAGAAAGGGCGAGAGAGTCACCACCGCCACCAGCTGCCAAAGCCTGGAATGAACGGATCATACCGATGACAGTTCCGAGAAGTCCGGTAAGCGTACCAAGCGTAACGATAGTTGCAAGAATCGGAAGATTCATCTGGAGAGTAGGCATTTCAAGCTGTGTAGCCTCTTCGTGAGCCTGCTGTATCTTTGCCACCTTCTGTGCCTTCTTCAATCCGGGAGCTGTTTCCATCTCCTTGTAAGCGCGGAGAGAAGCAGAAACGACATTTGCAACTGAACCTCGCTGCTTGTCGCAAATAGACTGAGCTGCAGCGAAGTCGCCCTTGCTTACGGCTGCCTTTACATTCAGAACGAACTTAGCCAAAGAGCCTTTGCCGAAAGCGGTGCGGAGAGCCAGCCAACGCTCGATGCTCAAAGCAATGACAGTAAGCAAAAGAGTCTGGATGATAGGAACGATCACACCACCCTTGTAAATTGTTCCGAGAAGGTTTGTCGGATGACCGGCCGGATCGTTGCCTGCGAAGTTAGAAGGATTGCCGAGCAATAAGGTGTATATGCAAATCGCTATGATAAGACATACAACAATAACCCAAATCGCTGCTCTAATTCCCTGGAAGCCCTGATTTTTCTTAGGGCTCACTGCCTTTTGTGTAGTTGCCATAATTTTAATTTAATTTGTTAGTTAATTATTAAGTTATAAAGTTTCGATTTAATGTTAATAGTCTGTCTGTTTTTCCAGTAAAAGGCCGTCATGTATAAACAAGCACACAAAGATAACCATATTACAAAAAACAAAGGCATCAAATCCAATGTTTTTAACAATGTTTTTGACTTTTATTAATATCTTTTCGTTACTTGTTTTTCCATGCAACCTAAAAACATTACTTCAACTTCGCCAACGCGGCCTTCACACGCGACATCGCTTCACGTATGTTGTCGTCGCTGGTTGCATAGCTTATACGGAAACATTCCGGGTCGCCGAAAGCGTCACCTGCAACCGTGGCAACATGACCGACCTCAAGCAAATACAATGCGAAATCGGTAGAATTGCATATTGTACGCGAGCCATCGCCTTTACCAAAGAAACTGCTGCACTTCGGGAATACATAGAAAGCTCCTTCCGGCTCATTCACTTCCAGACCAGGAATGTCTTTAATAAGGCTTACTATCAAATCGCGGCGGCGTTCGAAAGCCTTTCGCATCGTCTCGACGCACTCTTGCGAAGCAGTATAGGCTGCAACTGCGGCCTTTTGGCTTATCGAGCTCGGACCGCTTGTATACTGTCCCTGCAGTTTGTTGCATCCTTTGACTATCCATTCAGGCGCTGCAATGAAGCCGATGCGCCAGCCTGTCATGGCATAAGCCTTCGACACGCCGTTGACAACAATAGTGCGTTCTTTCATTCCTGGAACACTCGCAATGCTGTTGTGCCGCCCTATATAATTAATGTGTTCGTATATCTCATCTGCAATGACAAACAAATCATCGTGGCGCTTTATCACTTCGGCAAGTTTCTCCAGTTCGGCTTCAGAGTAGACGCTGCCAGTAGGATTGCTCGGCGAGCAAAGTATCAGCATACGCGTCTTCGGAGTTATGGCAGCCTCAAGCTGTTCCGGAGTCATCTTGAAATTCTGCGCGAAACCGGTTTCTACAATCACGGGCACGCCTCCGGCCAGCTTGACCATCTGCGGATAGCTTACCCAATAAGGAGCCGGGATTATGACCTCCTCGCCATCATTGACCAATGCCATAACCGCATTGCAAACACTTTGCTTTGCTCCATTTGACACCAGCACCTCGTTAACCGAGTATTCGAGGCCGTTCTCATTTTTCAACTTTGCAACGATGGCCTCGCGCAAATCCATGTATCCAGGCACGGGAGAATACCTTGAATAGTTGTCGTCAATAGCTTTCTTGGCGGCAACTTTTATGTGCTCGGGGGTGTTGAAATCCGGTTCACCGACACTCATGTTGATGACATCGATGCCTTGAGCCTTCATCTCGTTGCTTTTCTGCGACATAGCAAGAGTGGCCGAAGGAGCCAAACGATTAAGACGGTCTGATAATTGTGCCATAATAAATATTGATTTGCCTTGCAAAATTAAATAATTTATTCGTTTTACGGAAATAAAAGAAGTGATATTTTCATGTCAAAAACAAAAAAATATATACATTCTGACAACCTTACCTACGCATTACAAATGCAATGTATGCCCCATGCGGTCTTTTTTTGTCTTAAGGTACTTATAGTCATACTCGTTTGGAGTTATTTCTATCGGTACATTCTCGACGATTTCAAGGCCGTATGCCTCCAGCCCCACACGCTTTGTCGGGTTGTTCGTCATAAGCCTCATCTTGTGTACGCCAAGATGCCGGA
>ERZ791741.2946-NODE-2946-length-11218-cov-4.014512_pt1 | contig 11218 bp, 7 predicted proteins | sample MGYA00510040_ERZ791741 | MGnify/ENA primary metagenome ERZ791741 (study PRJEB30046, sample SAMN00791960) | human gut metagenome | study: EMG produced TPA metagenomics assembly of the A metagenome-wide association study of gut microbiota in type 2... | reverse complement strand
CATGCTCTGGAAACGGGTGCGGGCGAACATGCCGTGGAGGGCATGGCCGAACTCGGGCCGGAATTTGTTATTCATCTCTTGCCATTTTACCCTCCTTTTTAAGCTATGCGGAAAGTTATTTCAACCCGGCATTTTTATTAGAGAATGGCACATCCGTTGCTGATTTATCGCGCTTTGAGAGAGGTAATCATCAACCTGCGCGCGTGTATCGGGTGGATCTCTGGCGTAATGATGAGTTCATTGGTTCACAGGATATCGTATTTGAATCGACAACAGAAAATACAGGTGATAAATCAGGTGGGTTAATGCCCTGTTTTAACCAGGTACTCCTTGAACGAATTGGCCTTAATAGCAGTGCATTTCCCGAGTTAGCCCAGCAGCAAAACAATAAATGCATCAATTTACTGAAAGCTGTACCTGATGCCACAATTAACTTTGATTTTGCAGCGATGCGCCTGAACATCACTATTCCTCAGATAACGTTGTTGAGTAGCGCTCACGGTTACATTCCGCCTGAAGAGTGGGATGAAGGTATTCCTGCTTTACTCCTGAATTATAATTTCACCGGTAACAGAGGTAATGGTAACGATAGCTATTTTTTTAGTGAGCTCAGCGGGATTAATATTGGCCCGTGGCGTTTACGCAACAATGGTTCCTGGAACTATTTTCGCGGAAATGGATATCATTCAGAACAGTGGAATAATATTGGCACCTGGGTACAGCGCGCCATTATTCCGCTGAAAAGTGAACTGGTAATGGGAGACGGCAATACAGGAAGTGATATTTTCGATGGTGTTGGATTTCGTGGTGTACGGCTTTATTCTTCCGATAATATGTATCCTGATAGCCAGCAAGGGTTTGCCCCAACGGTACGTGGGATTGCCCGTACGGCGGCCCAGCTAACGATTCGGCAAAATGGTTTTATTATCTATCAAAGCTATGTTTCCCCCGGCGCTTTTGAAATTACAGATTTGCACCCGACATCTTCAAATGGCGATCTGGACGTCACCATCGACGAGCGCGATGGTAATCAGCAGAATTACACAATTCCGTATTCAACAGTGCCAATTTTACAACGCGAAGGGCGTTTCAAATTTGACCTGACGGCGGGCGATTTTCGTAGCGGTAATAGTCAGCAATCATCACCTTTCTTTTTTCAGGGCACGGCACTCGGCGGTTTACCACAGGAATTTACTGCCTACGGCGGGACGCAATTATCTGCCAATTACACCGCCTTTTTATTAGGACTGGGGCGCAATCTCGGAAACTGGGGGGCAGTGTCGCTGGATGTGACCCATGCGCGCAGTCAGTTAGCCGACGACAGTCGTCATGAGGGGGATTCCATTCGCTTCCTCTATGCGAAATCGATGAACACCTTCGGCACCAATTTTCAGTTAATGGGTTACCGCTATTCGACACAAGGTTTTTATACCCTTGATGATGTTGCGTATCGTCGAATGGAGGGGTACGAATATGATTACGATTACGACGGTGAGCATCGGGATGAACCGATAATCGTGAATTACCACAATTTACGCTTTAGCCGTAAAGACCGTTTGCAGTTAAATATTTCACAATCACTTAATGACTTTGGCTCGCTTTATATCTCTGGTACCCATCAAAAATACTGGAATACTTCGGATTCAGATACCTGGTATCAGGTGGGGTATACCAGCAGCTGGGTTGGCATCAGTTATTCACTCTCATTTTCGTGGAATGAATCTGTAGGGATCCCCGATAACGAACGTATTGTCGGACTTAATGTTTCAGTGCCTTTCAATGTTCTGACCAAACGTCGCTACACCCGGGAAAATGCGCTCGACCGCGCTTATGCCTCCTTTAACGCCAACCGTAACAGCAACGGGCAAAATAGCTGGCTGGCAGGTGTAGGTGGGACCTTACTGGAAGGCCACAACCTGAGTTATCACGTAAGCCAGGGTGATACCTCGAATAATGGGTATACGGGCAGCGCCACGGCAAACTGGCAGGCCACTTACGGTACGCTGGGGGTCGGGTATAACTACGACCGCGATCAACATGACGTTAACTGGCAGCTGTCTGGCGGTGTGGTCGGGCACGAAAATGGCATAACGCTGAGCCAGCCTTTAGGGGATACCAATGTTTTGATTAAAGCGCCTGGCGCAGGCGGTGTACGCATTGAAAATCAAACTGGCATTTTAACCGACTGGCGCGGCTATGCGGTGATGCCGTATGCCACGGTTTATCGGTATAACCGTATCGCGCTTGATACCAATACGATGGGGAATTCCATCGATGTTGAAAAAAATATTAGCAGCGTTGTGCCGACGCAAGGCGCGTTGGTTCGTGCCAATTTTGATACCCGCATAGGCGTGCGGGCGCTCATTACCGTTACCCAGGGCGGAAAACCGGTGCCGTTTGGATCACTGGTACGGGAAAACAGTACCGGAATAACCAGTATGGTGGGTGATGACGGGCAAGTTTATTTAAGTGGTGCGCCATTGTCTGGTGAATTACTGGTTCAGTGGGGAGACGGCGCGAACTCACGCTGCATTGCGCACTATGTATTGCCGAAGCAAAGCTTACAGCAAGCCGTCACTGTTATTTCGGCAGTTTGCACACATCCTGGCTCATAAAGGAAATTATCAATGAAGATAATCTGCAGATTATTATTGGCGATGGCATGTTTGTGTCTGGCAAACATATCCTGGGCTACTGTTTGTGCAAATAGTACTGGCGTAGCAGAAGATGAACACTATGATCTCTCAAATATCTTTAATAGCACCAATAACCAGCCAGGGCAGATTGTTGTTTTACCGGAAAAATCCGGCTGGGTAGGTGTGTCAGCAATTTGTCCACCCGGCACGCTGGTGAATTATACATACCGTAGTTATGTCACCAACTTTATTGTTCAGGAAACTATCGATAATTATAAATATATGCAATTAAATGATTATCTATTAGGTGCGATGAGTCTGGTTGATAGTGTGATGGATATTCAGTTCCCCCCGCAAAATTATATTCGGATGGGAACAGATCCTAACGTTTCGCAAAACCTTCCATTCGGGGTGATGGATTCTCGTTTAATATTTCGTTTAAAGGTTATTCGTCCCTTTATTAACATGGTGGAGATCCCCAGACAGGTGATGTTTACCGTGTATGTGACATCAACGCCTTACGATCCGTTGGTTACACCTGTTTATACCATTAGTTTTGGTGGCCGGGTTGAAGTACCGCAAAACTGCGAATTAAATGCCGGGCAGATTGTTGAATTTGATTTTGGTGATATCGGCGCATCGTTATTTAGTGCGGCAGGGCCGGGGAATCGACCAGCTGGCGTCATGCCGCAAACCAAGAGCATTGCGGTCAAATGTACGAATGTTGCTGCGCAGGTTTATTTAACAATGCGTCTGGAAGCCAGTGCCGTTTCTGGTCAGGCGATGGTGTCGGACAATCAGGATTTAGGTTTTATTGTCGCCGATCAGAACGATACGCCGATTACGCCTAACGATCTCAATAGCGTTATTCCTTTCCGTCTGGATGCAGCTGCGGCAGCCAATGTCACACTTCGCGCCTGGCCTATCAGTATTACCGGTCAAAAACCGACCGAGGGGCCGTTTAGCGCGCTGGGGTATTTACGCGTCGATTATCAATGAGGTACGGAGAATGAGAAGAGTACTCTTTAGCTGTTTCTGCGGGTTACTGTGGAGTTCCAGTGGATGGGCAGCTGACCCTTTGGGAACGATTAATATCAATATGCACGGTAACGTTGTTGATTTCTCCTGTACCGTAAACACAGCGGATATTGATAAGACGGTAGATTTAGGCAGATGGCCTACGACACAATTACTGAACGCTGGCGATACCACGGCACTCGTCCCTTTTAGCCTGCGGCTGGAGGGATGTCCTCCGGGTTCAGTTGCGATTTTATTTACGGGAACGCCGGCATCCGATACCAACCTGCTGGCTCTGGATGATCCCGCAATGGCACAAACCGTCGCCATCGAATTACGTAATAGCGATCGCTCCCGGCTCGCACTGGGGGAGGCGAGCCCGACTGAGGAAGTAGATGCAAATGGCAATGTCACACTAAACTTTTTTGCCAATTATCGAGCGTTAGCCAGCGGTGTTCGGCCAGGTGTGGCGAAGGCGGATGCGATATTTATGATCAATTATAATTAATATTATATTAATTCGTATAATTTGGCGTAGTCGATAAGCTCTACAATTGAATGCAAACCTAGCTTGCCATAAATATTAGATTTATGCGCACTAACTGTTTTATTGCTAAGTAATAACTTATCGGCAATTTCTTTATTAGATAATCCGCTAACCAGATAACGTAATATGGTCACTTCACGATTAGATAGCACAGTGATCGTTGAACTATTCGTACTACATTTATTGCTTTTTATATAGTTAAGCGTTTCGCTAGGAAAAAACGTGTATCCGGAGAGGATCATCTGAACGGCATGAAAAATATCATTCTGATCATTGCATTTACTGACAAAACCGTTAGCACCAGCTTGTATCGCTCTGCCAGCATAAAAGCATTCTGATTTCGATGATAAAAATAACACTTTCACTGTGCTCTGGATTTGTTTGATCCTTTTCAGGAAGGTAAAACCGTCTGTTCCGGGTAAGTCTATATCCATAATGATTAAATCAACAGGACGGGTTCGGAGATAATCGATGGTTATGTGGTAATCATCCGTTTTCAGGACAATCTGCAATTCACTGTTTTTTTGCAACAGAACTTCAATAGACATTCTGATGATAGGATGAGTATCCATAATGATCACCGACGTTGGTTTCATAGTTACCAGTCTCATAGGAGCGGACAATTTTCCGTTAGGGCGGTAAATTGTACTTTGATACATGAAAATACGGGTTTTCTTGATTCAGACGCGCAGCGGTGTGCGTTTGTTTGCCACTATAGCGAAATAAATCAGAAAATCAGACGCGGTCGTTCACTTGTTCAGCAACCAGATCAAAAGCCATTGACTCAGCAAGGGTTGACCGTATAATTCACGCGATTACACCGCATTGCGGTATCAACGCGCCCTTAGCTCAGTTGGATAGAGCAACGACCTTCTAAGTCGTGGGCCGCAGGTTCGAATCCTGCAGGGCGCGCCATTTCTTCTTCATTTATGCCCGTCTTATCCGTTTCCGCTTTGCCCTTCACCACATCACTTTTTGTCGCTGTTTGGCGAGATAATTCAACGGTGTCAGGCCGTAAAACGCCTTAAAAACAGAGATAAAGTACGACGTGCTGCTATAGCCACATAATTGCGCCACCTGAGTGATATTTTTGTTATCCATCAATAACATCTGTACGGCGTAACGCATACGACACTCTGTGACAATCTGGCTATAGCTGGTATTTTCGTTTTTTAATTTCTTTTTGAGCAGGCTGGGGCTTAAACATAGCGAACTGGCGACAATTCGCAGATTCCAGTAGTGCTGAATATCGCTTTGAATAATGCGGCAGACGCTGTCGCGGACGCTGCTGCGTAAGATATACATCAGTAGGGCAATAAACCGCGATTGCTCAAGAAAGTTAGACAATACGGTAAAAAGCAATGCGCGCGTCAACTCCGCTTCGCAGGGTTTGCTGGGTTGCTGCTTGCTGTGGTTGGCGGCTAGCCGGAACACTTCCGGTGTACGGCTATGACAAGCGATAACCGGGGTAGCCAGCCGCGACCAGGGCTTTACACAGGTTAAGTTCTTATTTAAAAACAACAGATAATCGTTGATGATGTTACGGTTGATGTGGGTGATTAATACGTGATTTAACGTTGAGAGTTCAATGACGTTATTGTTGCACGCGAAGGCGGCCAGGTAGTTTTTCGGAAGGGTAAACGTAGCATGGTTATTGACGCTTACCTCTACCTCTTTTTCGGTCAGGATCACCACGCAAGGTTTACTGCTGCTCAATTGCATTTCGCACTCCTCAGATATCAGAAACTCCGCTCAAAGGATCTATGCTTCCTGCATGAGTGATCGGCCCGTTCGCCGATAACGATCTTCTTTCTTTAGCACGCTTTTTAGCAATTAATCTTGATGGAATTCTGACGAGAGCGAAAGAGGTAAGCCAGGTCGTACCCGACTTACCTGGAGGAGATTTAATACTCGAGAATGCCGTGCGCGACGGGCAAATAGCGCAGAGAGAAATAGAGAGTGTCTTTACCGCAAGAGGAACGTTTCGCTAACAGCGAGGCAATTTCTGCGTCCGGTTTCGGTTTCGCTGTAAAGGTTTTGCCTTTGCCGGCGACAAACAGTTCATAAACAATGCCGCTTGCTGGGGCGGAGCATTGGCAATCGGCGCTGGCCTGTAGATAACGTTCACGCTGTTCAGCGGTAAGTTTATCCACGCCGCTGCCATCCTGTACCCAGACATTAACGCCGGTTGCTTTAACGTGTTCCAGCAGTTGGCGATAGCCATCGGGCGACATGTTTCCGGCGAAAAAACTACTGATATAAACCGGTTTTGCTGAAACATCGCTAATCAGCCGCTGCGCGTTGTTTAACCATGTTAGCAAAGGCTGACGGGCAGCTTCGCTGCGCCAGTTCAGGTCGTCAATTTCCGCGCTGATGTACCAGCCATCCGGCGTTACGCCAGGCGCGGCGCTCCATAATCTGGCTTGCTGGAGATCGGCAGCCAGCAGGCGATTAAGATAGCTTTCCAGCGCTGCGGACGACTGTTTCTGGTGCATAAAAAATTCCGGATCGGCGTTCAGCCCGACAATCAGCTTCAGGCCAGCCTGTTGCGCAGCTGCGGCACGCTTAAACAATAACGCGCGCTGTTCTGGCTGGGTGAATGCATCGCCGTAACGGGTCCATTGCAAAACCAGGGTATCGAAGCCTTGCAAACGTAACTGACTCATCAGCCCCTGCCACTGGGTATCGGTAACCTGACTATCTCGGTTTTGTGGTTGCCAGATAATACCTTTCATCGCAAAGGAAAAAGGGCTGACCAAAAGCAGTGTCAGCAATACGAAAATGAACTTACGCATTTACCAGTGCACTCCAATGGTGAGAAACGCGTTGTTGCGCTCTCCGTTACGTTGATTAATCGCCTTAAAGGTATGTTGATACTCGACGCCGAGACTGACTTTGTGCGGCCAGGCGTCGTAGTGCGTCTCGCCGGTCCAGATATTCCAGCGGACCCCGACTCCGCCAAGCTGCGCGCCCTGAGTGCCTTTATCACGATAGCCGTTGTCCTGAACGTGAGCGTAAGGCTCAATAGTCTGTCCGTTAGCTACCTTCTGATGCCAGCTGACGCGATAATCTGCCGTCCACGCCTGAATATCCTGGCGGATATATTGCGCCGCATCGAGGTACAGGTTTTGGGCAAACCAGCCTGAACCGTTCGGGTGCCATTCGTCGCTGTATTTGCCGCCATTAAAGAATGAGGCGCTGGCGCGCAGCATGGTATCGGATGCGCCATTTTGGCCGTTCAGCGGCAACTGCTGTTCGACGGCGAGGAAAAAGATCTGATCGCGCAGCGGCTTCCAGCGCAGACCGGTGCCGGACATCGGATTTTTCACCGGCATCATCACCCCGTTTTCTCCGGTATCGGCAAAGACGCGGCTATAAACTGAGAGCAGGTCGCCTTCCAGCAGCATATTGCGTCCGATGCGGTACTCGGCTTCCAGTTGCCCGTAGCTACGATAGCTTTTCCCTGGCGCTGCGCCGCCGACATTATTGTTAGCGGTGCTCATTGCCCCGGAACGCAAGCCGATAGAAGAATCGAAACTGAACGTCCAGCGGCGACCGACCTCCTCATGCAAACGGCGGAAATTGAAGCGTTGCTGATTTTGCTCTGGGGTCAGTGGGGTTATCAGCGCCTGATTATCAATGTCATCAATCACCAGCCGGGCGTAGTGCTGCGTCGCAGGCATGTCATCCAGACGCTGGTTCACGTAGGCCAGTTGTCGGATCAGTGCCGGATCGTCCGGAAGCCCTTTATGCGCCTGTTCGAGCATTTCCCGCGACTGTGCGATATCACCGCTATCCCACAAGGCGTAACCAAGCGCTGCCTGGATGTTGCTATTATTCGGTTCCAGTTCCAGCGCGGCGCGCAAATCACTCACCGCCGCCGGGACATTATGACGTTGGCGATAAATTGTCGCCCGCGCAACGTAAGCGTTGGCAGAAGGCGCAATATTGATTGAGCGCGTGAGATCGCTCAGTGCGAGTTCCGGCTGACCAGGAATGTAACGTTGCGCATGCAGCCACCAGTAGAGGGCATTGTTTCCCAGTCCACGTTGTTCTGCCTGTTGTAGCCAGCGATCGCGAGCTGCACCATTTCCTGCCGCCTGGGCGGTATTGGCAGCAGCAAGCAGATCCTCATTGCTCATGTCGTGAAGACTGATTTTCTGCCAGGCCGCCAGTGCGGTGGCGTAGTCCTCAACCTGATACGCCTGATAGGCTTCCGCAAGGTATAAAGTCAGCGGAATATTATCCGGCACCTGCTGGTGTATATATTCAAATTCGCGGATGGCGGTTGCTTCGTCGTTATTTTTCTGTGCCTTCAGCGCCTTATCGAGACGGGGATAAATAACAAAATGGCGATAATCGCTCAGCCCCAGCTCTTCTGCGCTGGTGCCGATATTGTCTGCGAGTGCGCTGGTACTCAATAAAGACGTCAGCAGTAAACCAGACCATCCGATGACGCGATTAAGGTTATTCTCCTTCATTTTCGGACTCCAGTTGCGCAACCTGTTCTGTGTTTAAACCTGCTTTGAGTAATAGTGATTGCATCGAAACTTGTAATTCGCGTTGAATTGTCAGGACGCGATCCAACGTTTCCTGGCTGATAACGCCTTCGGTGACCAAAAACTTGCCGAGCGGCAGAGAACTGCGTTCATGGCGCAATAACAACACGTTAATTGCTGAACGATTAATATGACCGAGCGTGGTCAGTATTTCGGCGAACAGGAACTGATGCGGCACATATTGCCGCCAGATTTCACCGGCCTGCTGTTCCGTGAGCCACTGATGCTGAACCGCATTGTACAACATTGCCCGCGGATCGTGACCGCGTCGGCGTGCATACCAGTGACGTAACCCCGTGACAATTTGTCCCCGCAGAACAATGACGTAACGCACTTTGCGTCCGACTTTACGCGTCAGGGCCGCCAGCGAAACCGGGTCAATACCATCTTCACTGCCGACAATTAACTCATCATTTTCCAGACGCAGCGGCAGTACTGCATAATGCAGCGCTACGGAGGCTGGCATTTCGGCAATCAGCGAGGACGGGATCTGCCAGGCATCGATGGATTCCCACGCCACGCCGTTTTGCTCTGCCAGCGCCTGTGCCAGCTGCTCGGCGCTAATCAGCCCCTGCATCAGCATTGAACCGCCCAGGCGTAGACCTTCGACGCGATTACGCAGTGCTGTATCGAGTTGTTCTTCAGTGATGACCTGATTTTCCAGCAGAATTTGGCCTAACGGGCGCAACGAGCGGGTATCGCCAGTCACGCTGGGGAAGTCATGCGTTGTTTTATCCCACGCGACGCGACGTGGATCGCCGTGTTGAAGTACCTGTTTTAGCGCGCGCCAGTTGGCCATGAAGTTAATCAGGTTGCCCCAGAAAAGACGCAGGACAGATAGCAGCCCCTGCGTCAGACCGTAGTAGCCAGTGACGAAAATCACCCGCTGCACGATGCGGTTAACCATCAAGCCAAAGTTTAGCCACAGCAGGGTCATTAACCATGCGCTGCCGCTAAAAATAGAAAGGAAATGCCAGGCATCGGGCCACAAACTTTCATACGCCAGCAACAGCAAAAGCTGGAGCATCACCAGCATCGCGAGGAAGCTGACAAAGTTACTGATTGCCCCTTTGCGGTCGCGCCAGAGAAAGTAGTTCAGCGTCAGGCTGGAGGTCCATTTGTGGGTTTTAAAGCCCTGGAAAACAATGCCGATGATCCAGCGAGATTTTTGTCGAACTGCAGTCGAAAAGGTATCGGGGAAATATTCGCGCACGCAGATCATGTTTGACGTCCGTGCGTGCTGTAAAAATTTACGCTGCTCGCGTTCTTTGGCTTCGTCCACCACCGGAAAACGGACAAAAATTTCCGTCATACCTTTCTCTTTCAGGCGGAAACCAATGTCGTAATCTTCAGTCAGACTCTGCACGTCGAAAGCAATACCGTCACCGTCAGCTAACAGAGCGGTCACGGCGCGGCGGCTGAAACAGGTGCCGACGCCTGCGCTGGGCACTTGTCCGGCGAGGGCTTCACGCACCGGAACATCTTTGCCATGCAGCTCTGAAAACTCATCAATGTAAGTCATGCTGGTGAAGTGCGTCCATTCGCGTTCGAACGGATACACCGGGATCTGAATCAGATCTTTACGCTCGACCAGATAGTTGAACAGACGCAATTCCATCGGTGAAATCACATCTTCGGCGTCATGCAGAATAAAACCAGCAAAAGCGAAATTGGCGCTACGCTCAAATTGGGTGATGGCGTCCAGCACGTTGTTCAGATAGTCGGCTTTGCTGGTGGGGCCAGGACGCGCGCAGACTACCTTATGCACGTTCGGAAAGCGAGCGCACACTTCGTCAACATCACGTTGAGTATCGGGGTCGTTGGGGTAGGTGCCAACAAAGATATGATAGTTTTCGTAGTCGAGCGTGGTCGCCGCCAGCTCGGCCATATTGCCGATGACGCCCGTTTCATTCCACGCCGGAACCATAATCGCTAACGGTTTTTCATCTGGTTTATACAGTTCGCGGTAACTCATTCGCGGGTAGCGGCGATAAACACTCAACTTGCGTTTAATGCGGCGTACCCAGTAGACGACATCAATAAAAAAATCGTCCAGCCCGCTGATGAACATGATGACCGCTAACGTTATCGCGATTACTTTTAAGCCGTAGAGCCAGGTTGCAAAAACATCAAGAAGCCAGTCCACACAAAAACCTTACATTAACGCTGGTTATGTTTAGGGTGGCGTATATTAAGGTTTTTTATGAATTGTGACAGCTTTTTACCATTAATAGGTATGACTATTGCGGCACGTTATTTTTACACTGGTTATAAAAGTTGCCGTTTGCGTAGAATGTAGACAAAAGCGTGGTGTCAAGGAGGGGAGGTTAACGTCATAGTGAAGAGGAGTGGTGGCACCGATCAGGTCATCATGTAGTGGAAGTGCCTGGAGGAAATGAGCAGGCAGGGCAAGATTACGAAAGCCCGCTCCCCGCAAGGACTGACGCCAGATAGTTTCT
>ERZ791741.2944-NODE-2944-length-11219-cov-8.266034_pt1 | contig 11219 bp, 9 predicted proteins | sample MGYA00510040_ERZ791741 | MGnify/ENA primary metagenome ERZ791741 (study PRJEB30046, sample SAMN00791960) | human gut metagenome | study: EMG produced TPA metagenomics assembly of the A metagenome-wide association study of gut microbiota in type 2... | reverse complement strand
GCCAAAGACAAGGGGTCACATCTGACAGGACTTGAGATCCAGGAAGAATGTGCAGATATGGCGAGACGAAGCGTATCGTACAATCATCTGGAAGCTGATATTGATATCGTATGCGGAGACATAAAGGAAGCTGCTGAAATTTTTGGAGCAGCTTCTTTTCATGCAGTAACAAGCAATCCGCCATATATGATCGGACAGCACGGGCTGCAGAATCCCTATATGGCAAAAGCAATTGCCAGACATGAAGTACTCTGTAATCTGGAGGATGTGGTGAGCCAGGCATCAAAGGTTCTGAAAGAACGTGGAAGATTTTATATGGTCCACAGACCGTTCAGACTGGCTGAGATTATGAATGTTCTCACAAAGTATCGTCTGGAACCGAAAAGGATGCAGCTTGTATATCCATACATAGACAGAGAACCGAACATGGTTCTGATCGAGGCATTAAAGGGAGGAAATTCCAGAGTTACAGTGGAACCTCCTCTGATCGTATATAAAGAGCCGGGAGTCTATACAGAAAATATACTGAAGATTTATGATATGATTTAACCGAATTTTATTTGCAAAGTAATATGAGAGGAAACAAATTATGAGTGGTAAATTGTATTTATGTGCAACACCCATAGGAAATCTGGAGGATATTACACTCCGGGTACTTCGAACATTGAAAGAAGTGGATCTTATTGCAGCAGAGGATACCAGAAACAGTATTAAACTGCTGAACCATTTTGATATAAAAACACCTATGACCAGTTATCATGAGTACAACAAAATTGATAAGGCATATGTTCTGATCAGTAAAATGCAGGAAGGGCAGAATATTGCACTGATCACAGATGCGGGAACTCCGGGGATCTCAGATCCGGGAGAGGAGCTTGCGGCAATGTGTTATGAAGCGGGGATTGAAGTAACTTCTCTTCCGGGACCTGCTGCCTGTATCACTGCCCTGACTCTGTCCGGACTTCCAACCAGAAGATTCGCTTTTGAAGCATTTCTTCCGGCAGATAAAAAAGAAAGAAAACTGATTCTGGAAGAACTATCATTCTCTATGAGGCTCCTCACAGACTGGTAAGAACTCTGGAGGAATTGAAGGAAACTCTCGGAAATCGCAGAATGACTCTTTGCAGGGAACTGACGAAAAGACATGAGACTGCATTCCATACGACTATCGAGGAGCTGATCCTCTATTATCAGACAGAGAAGCCGCTTGGAGAGTGTGTGCTTGTGATTGAAGGCAGAAGCAGACAGGAGATGGAAGAGGAACAGAAGGCATCCTGGGAAAAAATTACCATAGAAGAACACATGGAAATCTATGAAAATCAGGGACATTCAAGAAAAGAAGCTATGAAAATGGTAGCAAATGACAGAGGAATGACGAAGAGAGATGTCTATCAGTACCTCATCAATAAAACCGAAGAATAAGATTAACATACAGAAGAATTCCCGTTTTCGGGGATTCTTTTTTATTCAGGCTGTGGCAAGGAACGGGCTTTTGTGCTATAATAAATTTGTATTATTATGTCCAGATACCAGAATATATTTGAAAACCTGTCTATAATTTTCACGCAGGGGTTTTCAGATATATTCTGGTGATAAGTATATATAACAGGAGGAAAGAAATGGGCGGAGAAAATACAGAATACGGAGCGGATCAAATCCAGATTCTGGAAGGTTTGGAAGCCGTACGAAAGAGACCAGGTATGTATATCGGAAGTACATCCGGCAGAGGTCTTCATCATCTGGTTTATGAGATTGTAGATAATGCGGTTGATGAAGCACTGGCAGGATTTTGTACAGAGATTCAGGTAGTTATTAATCCGGACAACTCTATCACAGTTGTAGATAACGGACGTGGTATTCCGGTAGGAATCAATCATAAAGCAGGGATTCCTGCTGTAGAAGTAGTATTTACCATTCTTCATGCCGGCGGTAAATTTGGAGGCGGAGGGTACAAGGTATCCGGTGGTCTTCACGGAGTAGGTGCGTCTGTAGTAAATGCACTTTCCACATGGCTTGAAGTAAGGATCTATCATGAAGGTAAGATTTATCAGCAGAGATATGAACGCGGTAAAACTATGTATCCTCTGAAGGTTGTGGGAGACTGCCAACCGGATAAGACCGGAACAACAGTTGTCTTCCTTCCGGATAAAGAAATATTTGAGGAAACAGTATATGATTATGACATTCTGAAACAGCGTTTGAGAGAGATGGCATTCCTGACAAAGGGATTGAAGATTTCTCTTAAAGATACCAGAGAAGGAATGGAAAGAGAGAAAGTTTTCCATTATGAAGGTGGTATCCGTGAATTTGTAAGCTATCTGAACAGAAGCAAGGAAGCGCTTTACCCGGAAATCATTTACTGCGAAGGACAGCAGAACGGTGTGTCTGTAGAGGTTGCCATGCAGCACAATGACTCTTATACAGAGAACTGCTATGGATTTGTAAATAATATTAATACACCTGAGGGTGGTACTCATATTGTAGGTTTCAGAAATGCCCTGACAAAGACGTTCAATGATTATGCCAGAAAGAACAAGCTGCTTAAAGACAGTGAACCCAATTTGAGTGGCGATGATATCCGCGAAGGTCTGACTGCAATCGTCAGTGTTAAGATTGAGAATCCCCAGTTTGAAGGTCAGACAAAACAGAAGCTTGGAAACAGTGAAGCAAGAGGGGCTGTTGACAGCGTGGTGAGCAAGCAGCTTGAGATTTTCCTTGAGCAGAATCCAACAGTAGCGAAAACTACAGTAGAGAAATCAGTTCTTGCACAGAGAGCACGTGAGGCTGCACGTAAGGCTCGTGATCTGACCAGAAGAAAATCAGCACTTGATAATATGTCACTTCCTGGAAAGCTTGCAGACTGTTCAGATAAGAATCCTGAGAACTGTGAAATCTACATTGTAGAGGGAGATTCCGCCGGTGGCTCTGCAAAAACAGCCAGAAATCGTGTAACACAGGCTATCCTTCCACTGAGAGGTAAGATCCTGAATGTAGAGAAAGCACGTCTGGATAAGATTTATGCAAATGCAGAGATCAAAGCTATGATCACAGCTTTCGGAACAGGAATTCATGAAGATTTTGATATCAGTAAACTTCGTTATCATAAGATTATTATTATGACTGATGCCGATGTCGATGGTGCGCACATCGCAACCCTTCTGCTGACTTTCCTGTATCGTTTTATGCCTGAGCTTATCAAACAGGGATATGTGTATCTTGCACAGCCGCCATTATACAAGGTGGAGAAGAACAAGAAAGTATGGTATGCATACGACGATGATGAACTGAATCAGATTCTGACAGAAATCGGACGTGACGGAAATAACAAGATCCAGCGTTATAAAGGTCTTGGAGAGATGGATGCAGACCAGCTTTGGGAGACGACAATGGATCCTGAGAAACGAATCCTGCTTAAGGTTACCATGGATGAGGCTGCGACTTCTGAGATTGACCTTACATTTACTACACTGATGGGTGACAAGGTAGAGCCGAGACGTGAATTTATTGAAGAGAATGCAAGATTTGTAAAGAATCTGGATATCTGATAATAGGGAGAATAGATAAATGGAAGATAATATTTTTGACAAAGTCCACGAGGTGGATCTGGAAAAGACCATGAAGGACTCTTATATTGACTATGCCATGAGCGTTATCGCTTCCAGAGCACTGCCTGATGTAAGAGATGGTCTGAAACCGGTTCAGCGACGTGTATTGTATTCCATGATAGAACTGAATAATGGTCCTGACAAACCGCATCGTAAATGTGCGCGTATTGTCGGTGATACAATGGGTAAATATCATCCACACGGAGACAGCTCTATCTATGGTGCTCTGGTAAACATGGCACAGGAATGGTCTACACGTTATCCACTGGTGGATGGTCACGGAAACTTTGGTTCTGTAGATGGTGACGGTGCAGCCGCCATGCGTTACACTGAGGCGCGTCTGAGCCGGATTTCCATGGAAATGCTGGCTGACATCAACAAAAATACCGTTGATTTTCAGCCAAACTTCGATGAGACAGAGAAAGAGCCGGTAGTGCTTCCTTCCAGATACCCGAACCTTCTGGTAAACGGAACCACAGGTATCGCCGTAGGTATGGCGACAAACATTCCGCCACACAACCTGCGTGAAGTCATCGGTGCTGTTGTAAAAATCATTGATAACCGTGTAGAAGAAGACAGAGACACAACCATTGAGGAAATTTTGGATGTTGTCAAAGGTCCGGATTTCCCGACCGGAGGCATGATTCTTGGTACCGCAGGTATTGAGGAAGCATATCGTACCGGACGTGGCAAGATTCGTGTGCGTGCCGTGACAGATATCGAGCCGATGCCAAATGGCAAAAACCGTATCGTTGTTACAGAACTTCCATACATGGTAAATAAAGCCCGTCTCATTGAGAAAATTGCTGAATTGGTAAAAGATAAACGTGTGGACGGTATCACAGATCTCCGTGATGAGTCTGACCGTCAGGGTATGCGTGTATGTATCGAGTTGAGAAAAGACGTAAACCCGAACGTTATCTTAAATCAGTTATTTAAACATACACAGCTTCAGGATACATTTGGTGTTATCATGCTGGCTCTGGTCAATAATGAGCCGAAGGTATTAAACCTGCTTGATATGCTGAAATATTACCTGAAACATCAGGAAGACGTTGTAACAAGACGTACAAAATTTGAATTAAACAAAGCAGAAGAACGTGCCCATATTTTACAGGGCTTACTGATCGCGCTGGATAACATTGATGAAGTAATCTCCATCATCCGTGGCAGCCGTACGACACAGGAAGCAAAAACAAGATTAATGGAGCGTTTTGGTCTGACCGATGCACAGTCTCAGGCAATCGTAGATATGCGACTGAGATCTCTGACCGGTCTGGAACGCGAGAAGCTGGAAGCTGAGTACAAAGAGCTGATGGCACGTATCGCTGAGTTGAAAGCAATCCTGGCAGATGAGAAAAAACTGCTTGGTGTTATCAAAGAAGAAATCATGGTGATCAGTGCTAAATATGGCGATGACAGACGTACATCCATCGGATACGATGAGTACGATATTTCCATGGAAGACCTGATTCCAGTGACAAATACTGTCATTGCAATGACAAAACTTGGCTATATCAAACGTATGAGCGCTGATAATTTCCGTGCACAGCATCGTGGCGGTCGTGGTATCAAAGGTATGGAGACCATCGATGATGATTATATCGAGGAGCTGTTTATGACAACTTCCCACCATTATCTGATGTTCTTTACCAATACCGGAAAAGTATACCGTATGAAGGCTTACGAGATTCCGGAGGCAAGCAGAACGGCCCGCGGAACTGCTATTATCAACCTGTTGCAGCTGGCACCGGGTGAGAAGATCACAGCTGTTATTCCGATCAAGGAGTACAAAGAGGGCTGGTATCTGTTTATGGCAACCAAGAACGGTATTGTTAAGAAAACATCAATCACCGATTATGCAAATGTCAGAAAGACAGGTCTGGCAGCGATTACGTTACGAGAAGATGATGAACTGATCGAGGTTAAATTTACCGATGATTCACAGGATATTTTCCTTGTGACAAAATACGGTCAGTGTATCCGTTTCCATGAGACTGATGTAAGAAGCACCGGTCGTGTATCCATGGGGGTTATCGGTATGAGTCTGACAGACGGTGATGAAGTAGTCGGCATGCAGCTCAACACTCAGGGTGAGCATCTGCTGATCGTATCTGAGCGCGGACTTGGAAAACGTACTTCCATTGATGAATTTACTGCTCAGAACCGTGGCGGTAAAGGTGTAAAATGCTACAAGATCACAGAGAAGACCGGAAATCTGGTTGGCGTGAAGGCTGTAAATGATGATAACGAGATCATGATCATCAACACTGAGGGCATTATCATCCGTATGAAAGTCAGTGATATTTCTATCCTTGGTCGTGTCACATCAGGCGTGAAACTGATCAACATGGAAGATGATGTGAAAGTAGCAAGTATCACCAAAGTCAAAGAAGATGAGACTTTAGAAGGTGAAGAAGTTGCAGAGGATGCCAAAGGTATCGAAGCAGAGACTGCGACAGAGGCAGCAGGCGATGAGCAAGAGTAATCTGCTGACGGAAGAAGCATTTTCAAATGGAGAAAATGCGGAGACATATGAACAGTTAGATCTGTCGGAGCTGATCTATGGTATGCCCATGGGCGAAGCAGATTTTATGCTGAACGAGGCGCAGGAAATCCAGTACAATGAAATGTGTCAGGATTGCAGACAGGATTGCAAGCAGAGTTTTCGCTGTCAGGTGGTGGAATGCCCGAAGTTCAGGGTGAGAAGAAGCAGGAAGAAAAGATAAGACGGTTGAGATGTGCAGAATGATTATGGAAATGTCATATGGCACGCAGTTTGCAGAATGAATATAAAAAACTATCTTTGCATTGTGTGTGCTTAAGCACAGAAAAACTTAGGCTTAGAATCCTTGTATCCACCGAAAAAACAAATTAAAATGGTGTTAACCAAAAGACATAAAGGTAGCGCAAAGGAGCCAACACCGAATATGGTGCGGGCTCCTTTTTTAAACCCAATATGTCCTCTCAGCTTGTAAACCTGAATGTGGGATTTGGAAATAAAGCAATCGGAGATGCCACCAAGGCACAGGTAGATAAATTCTGTTTTGTGGGACCGGCTTATGCGGCAGAAAGCAGATGGAAAACCTTGCCGCAAGGTTAAACAACGTCGAGGAATTTGCAGGTTGCACCATCTAAAAAAGAGGAGCCATGAAACGTGACATAATCATCATAGAGGACAAGGCGGTCAGCGTAACCGGTAACGATGTGTGGATGACCGCCACCGAAATAGCCGGACTGTTCCATACGACCGTCCCGGCAGTGAACGCCGTCATCAAAGCCGTCCGCAAGTCTGACGTGCTGAACGACTACAAGGTGTGCCGCTACATGCAGCTTGAAAACGGGCTGTACGCGGACGTGTACGCGCCTGAAATCATTATTCTGATTGCTTTTCGGCTGAACACCTACAACACCTACCTGTTCCGCATGTGGCTGGTAGGAAAGGTTCTCTCACAAGAGAAGCGGCAAACATACGTGATGTTTATACAGAACGGAAAAACTGCGTACTGTTGAAGATATCAAATGAAAATTATACGAAAGAATTTCTATATGGATCCTTATCTAAATAGCCATATCATATCTCAAAAAATATAGAGGTAATAATATGGCTATTATTTAATTCTTTTGATTTGTCGTTATGCAACGAATTCCGTTCATAAAATGTTTTAATATATATTTGTCAAATGAATGGAGATTAGGTATTTTTTGTTCAAGGTATTCAATTCCTATCGTGTTAAATTCCTGTATAACGATTGTAATCTCTTTAGAATCGTCTTCAAGATTTATAAGACCTGCATTTTGTATCTTTTTACTAATCATCCTCGGTAATCCGTATTCTTCAAGTTGAAATACAATTTTAGGTAAAAAGGCATTTGATGCTTTATATACAAAATTGGCGATATTTGAGGAATTAGGATAAAGTTCTTGACGTATAATATTAATTACCGCAATAATAGATGAGAGATTAAAGGATACATATCTTTCAAATGTAAATATATCCTCATATGTAATACCATAATCTTTTACTGTGTTATATAGCTCTTTTATAGTCATTTTCCATCCATTACTACATGCACATGCATAATACCGTAAATGTCCTTTTCGATGATATTCCAAAATTTCTATGATATCTCCTAAAGCATCCCTCCATTCCCATGTATTATTGTTTTGTAAAGCATCGCAATTTGTTGGCCAATTGGAATCAGTTTTCAATTTTTCCGCAATTATCTTTAACATTGATGGTTTACAACTTCTGATTTGTGGTATTCTTTCAATTCTATGCCAAATATCCGTTCCAAGAAGTTCTATCATTTCATCTTGATATCGTTGAATTTTTACATATTGTTCATTATTCAATTTTATACCGGGGTCATTTCCATCAAGTTTTTTTACTACATCATCAGGAAACTCTAATCTCAATTTAGTATTTTCTTGACTTGGTGGCTCTTCAAGCATATAGACACGACCTACAAAATAACGAAACATTCTGCCTGCGCGTCCAATGATGTTGCGAAAGGTAAAATAATCAATCTTATGAGCCCCGTTCTTATTTGACCATAAAACGACACTCTCTGCTTGAGTATTTACTCCTTCAATTATAGACGAGGTCGATACCAAATAATCTAACCCATTCTGTTCTTCAAATAGTTTTATTTGAATTTGACTAAGAGAACGATGTAGCTGACCATTATGAATACCAATACCATGTTTGACTAAATCTTTAAGAATATACTTTTCTCCATAATTGCATTCCAGCCAATCAGAAAAATTAGCAAGCAGTTCAGAGTCTTTATTATATAAATTTCTGTTAAGAATTGTTGTTACTTCTTCAATTCCCTTATATGTGCCGGTATATATCAAAGCTTTACCTATACCTGTATTTATTAATTCAATAAGTTTACGTGTCTTAAAACTCTGTTTATCTTCATTCTTTGGTCTGCTTTTATATAACCGCCATGCATGCGTTACAACGGTCTTAAAATCCATACGCAGAAATGTCATCCCTTCAGTGAATACATTTTCTTCTATTTCATGGATATTTGGGGCAAGATAATATCTTTGTTTAGCTTTCTTTCCGAGTTCTACCATTGAACTGAGTAAAGTGGAGCTTCTTTCAAGATCAAAATTTGTACTTGCCTTATAAAACTCATCAACGATTAGAATATCAATTGAAGGAAGTTTATCTATATAGGCAAAAGCTCTTTCTTGCGGAAATACCAATATGTTTTTCTCCGCAAGTTCTACATCTGTTGTTGTAATTATTTTATATTGATGAGAGAATTTTCGGCAAATTCGTCTTCTTGTTTCATCTGCAAGAGCAACCGTAGGTACTAATATTACAACATTAATTGGTTGTTTAATCGCAATAAATGCATCAATAACAAAACTTTTACCAAAACTTGTAGGAGCACTCACCGCAACGCTTTTCCCTTCTAATAACTTCTTTAATACCTGTGATTGAGCAGTATGTAAGACACAAGGTTTTCTTTCTCCAATATTAACTTTAAAAACTTCACATACAAACCGATCTTCCCAAGATGCAGTATATGTATCAATATACGGTAAAAGCCCCACTTCACGAATAAGATGGTTGACTAATTCCATATATGAATTATTGTTAGTACCATTAATCTCATGAAGTAATGTAATTACTTTGGATCTTGCATTACTTATATCACCAGCATTTAGAACATTACTTATATCTAAACATGTATTATATATATCATTCGTCTGCATCATTTTTGAGATTTTTTGCTTGTGAAATAAACCAGTTTACTATTTTTGTTTTATCAGGAACAGGAAAAAGAATCAAATGAAAGTTTATTTCCGAATACTTATGAACAGAACTAAGCTTGTTGATCTGCTTCTTAAAAAACGAATGAGCACGATCTCTATGAAAAGAAATAATACTATTTTTATACTCATCACTCATTTCAGTAGTACTTGCTGTTATCTGGCATTCATGTAATAAAAGAATAGGTATATGTAGTTTGGGTTTTATTTCGTCAATGGAAGTATTCTCATCGAAACATTCTTTTATCTTTTTAAGTAATGTTTGGTTTTCAATTTGTTTATCAAGTTCATTGAGATTGGTCATTATTCCGCATTCCTTTTTCATAATAGGTTTGCGCAACATTTGTTCAACAGAATTTATTGGTTCGTATAATCGCGCATCCTCAAGAGAATTATAAAATTTAGCTTCTCCTAACCAAAGTTGAAAGCCTCCATTTGGGTCAATTACAATGTGTACAGAATCAGAGCCCTTTGCATTATCATTATCATTCTGTTTATAAAAAATTTTAGGTATTGCAGATAAGGCTTTATAATGGTTCTTCATTATGCCATATAGAATAATTTCCGCTATTTCACTTCCCTTTCCATTCTGCTCTTTGTCAACAAGTCGTAAATGTTTGGCAGCCTCAATAAGCCTACCGTAATCATTATCTATTAATTTCTCTCGTTCTTGTGCAGACAAAGCTGTTTCTGCAATATTACTGAAAACAAATTCTTTGAATTGACGATATCTCCAACTGCCATCTTCAAAGCCATTAGCAACTGATAATAACCTGTCATTATGATCTGGATTTATTTCTTGCTTTTTTGTATTAAAATTAACAAAACAATCATCAACTAATATATCAAAATTCCAAATTTTATTGCTCATACACTTTATTTACATGCTTAAAAATGGTGAAACATCTATATTCCTTTAGATACTATTTTTTTGTATGACAAATAAGTTCATGAACATCAACATCAAGCAAATTTGCAATACGAACAAATGTGTACAAATCAGGTTGAGAATGATTATTACACCATTTAGATACTGTTGCAGGATCTTTCTGTAATTGTTTTGCCAACCATTTGCTCATAACTCCTTTTTCTGATAGTACATTTTTAATGTTGTTTAAAATTGCCATTACAATTAATTTTTAGATTGCGTTAAATGCAAAGTTACAACTTTTTATTAACTATATGAATTTCTAACGATAGAAATTGGTTGGATCAATCAAAAAACTGGTTTTAAGGTCATTAAAACACCCAAGTATATAAAAAGTAAACGGGCAGCACCACAAAATGTCGCCCGTTTCCTTTTTCATGTTGGCCGCCTCACTCCAGCGGCTTGCGGTAGTTCGCTTCCAGCACCTCGCGCAGCCCCGTTTCCGGGTAAAGCACCTTCCCTCCCAAAAGTATGAAGGGCAACACGCGGTTGTTGCGGTATTCCTGCAAGGTGCGCCGGCTCACACGGAGCAGTTCCGACACCTCGCCGTCCGTCAGGTAACGTTCCCCGTCCAGCGGAGGACGGTAGCTTTCCAGAAATGCGGACAGCCATTTCGAGCCTTTGCGCATATCCTGCACCACAGAGGCTATCGGCTCGTCTTCCATCGTAAAAACATCGTTGTTCTCGTTCATCATAACTTCGGATTCAGTGGGTGAATAAATCAAATCATCTGCCGTGCGGATAGAGCGTGCCGACAAGCGGTATCAGCCGCTTCACCTCCTCTGGCTTGTAATAGAACCTGCGGTTTATCTGCGAGTAGCCGATAAGCCGCCTGTCACGCAGCGTCTGCAACGTGCGCGGGCTTATTCTCAACTGCCCGCAGACCTCCTCGC
>ERZ791741.2938-NODE-2938-length-11235-cov-33.012343_pt1 | contig 11235 bp, 6 predicted proteins | sample MGYA00510040_ERZ791741 | MGnify/ENA primary metagenome ERZ791741 (study PRJEB30046, sample SAMN00791960) | human gut metagenome | study: EMG produced TPA metagenomics assembly of the A metagenome-wide association study of gut microbiota in type 2... | reverse complement strand
TAAAAATGTAGTTTTTTTGACAATTAAGAATTAAGAGTTAAGAATTAAGAAAATGGTTATGCAATATTTCACGACGTTTTTCTTAATTCTTAACTCTTAATTCTTAATTATTTTCAGTTTTCAGCGTCTATGGCCTTGATTTTCTCGCGTACAAGGTTCATGTCGTCTTTCAGCTTTTGCACCTTGCGGTTCATCTCGTCAATGAGCGAGTTGCCTTTTTTGCTTGACGCGTTGAGGAAGCCCATGTTGTTTTCGTATGTCTGGATTTCCTGCTTCAGCTGTTCGTAGCGGCGCATCAGGCGTGCACGTTCGTTGTCAAGCGCGTCTACGCCTTTCTCTGCCACGTTCTTCAGATTGCTCTTGAACTTGTCCAAACGGCGGCGCGCCGTCGTTATGTTCAGCTCCTTGTAGAGCCTGCCGAGTATGTCGTGGTATTCTTTGTAAACGTTGTCTTTCTCTTTGAACGGCACGTGTCCGACGGCGTTGTATTGTTCAACGAGTTCGCGTACCTTTTCCTGTATGTCATCTTCGGCATCGTCAGCCAGCTTCTTCAGCTGGGCTATGATGTCGCGTTTCTTTTCAAGGTTTGCGCGTTCCTCAGTGCGTGTGCCGGCGTTTGCATTGTTGCGTGCGTCGAAAAAGTGGTTGCATGCCGTGAGAAAATCGTTCCACAGCTTGTCGCCGAGTTTCTTTGGCACCATGCCAATGGTCTTCCATTCTTTCTGAAGGGCTACGAGTTTGTCGCTGGTAGCTTTCCAGTCGGTGCTGTCTTGAAGTGCCTGCGCCTGCTCTACGAGAGCCTTTTTCTTCTCAGCATTTTCCGCAAACTTCTGCTTCAAATCCTTAAAGAACTCTGCCTTTTTACCGAAAAAGTCGTCGCATGCCGAGCGGAAACGCTCGAAAATCTTGACGTTCATCTTCTGAGGGGCGAAGCCTATGGTCTTCCATTCTGCCTGGATGGCGATTATTTCCTTGGTCTTCTTGTCCCAGTCGCCTGCGTTCTTGACCTCTTCTTTCGCTATTTCCTCAACCTTTTCGCATAGGGCGGTTTTCTTTTCAAGGTTTTCTTCCTCTTTTGAGCGCAGTTCCTCGAAATGCTGCTGGTGGCGTTTGTTTATTACGGTAGATGCCGCCTTGAAGCGCGCCCACATGTCTTCGCGCAGCTCTTTTGCAACAGGGCCTGTCTCGCGGTATTCCTGATGCAGCTTCTGCAACTGGTGGAAAGCGCTTATGACATCGCTTTCGTCGGCCAGTTTCTCGGCCGCCTCGCATAGATGTGTCTTTATTTCGAGGTTTTTCTTGAAGTCGTATTCGCGTGCTTCGTTGTTCAGTTTTAGCAGGTCGTAGTATTGTTCAACGTACAGCTGGTAGTTGCGCCACAGTTCGTTGGCTTTTTCCGCCGGGACGAGTTTGATCTCCTTCCATTCTTGTTGGAGCTTCTTGAAGTCCTGATACGACTTGTTCGCCTCTTCGGGCGATGTCGCCATAGCCTTTATTTTTTCTATGATGTCGAGTTTCTTCTTCAGGTTTTCCTGCTTCAGCCGTTCCTGTTCGAGGAAGATTTTAGCGCGTTTTTCCTTGATGACGCTCATCTCCGCCTTGAATTCGTTTTCATATTCATCGGGCGTGACCTTGTAGTTTTCCGGGTCGCCGCCGGCTTCTACGTAGGCTTTCATGTCCGCTTCCCTCTCGGCGAAGTGCAGTTTGTAGAATATTGTCTTCAGGTATTCCACTTCGTCTTTTTGTGGGTCGTCATCGCTGTGGGCTATTTCTTTTAGCCTTTCAATAACTTCTTTCTTCGTCTTGTACACCTTCTTGGGCTCTGGTGCTTCTCCGGCTGCCGCGTCGATGTCGCCGGCAGCCGTATCGACAGGAGCTTCGGCTGGTTCGCTGACGGTTGTGTCGGTTGTGTCGGTGTCAGTCTTTACACTGTTGTCGGCCGGAGCCATGTTCAGTTCTTCTGTCTTCTCTTGACCGAGAGTGTTTTCTTGAGAGTCCATCATTCTAACTTTTTTATTAGTTAATGAATCGGTTTTCCATGTTCTTTTATAGGTGTGCAAACTTATATAAAATAATTGTAAACGCCTAAAATATTTTTGAAAAACTTGTCTTTTCGTGACTAAATGAGACGTTTATGGCGGAAAATCCACCATGAAATGCCTGAAATCAGCACTGACACTACTATCGCGATGAGGAAGCCGAACTTGTTGTCTTCCATGCCGTTTACCAGGTTCATTCCGAAGATGCTTGATATGAGCGTGGGGAACATCAGTATAATCGACACCGAGGTGAGCGTTCGCATCACGGTGTTCATGTTGTTGTTGATGATGCTCGAGTATGTGTCCATCGTCGATTCGAGGATGTCAGAGTATATGTTTGTTGTCTCCCGTGCCTGGCTCATCTCGATGTTTACGTCCTCGATTAGGTCTGCGTCAAGTTCGTCCACCTGCAACTTGAATTTCAGTTTGGCAAGAAGGTTCTCGTTGCCGCGGATTGACGTGATGAAATATGTCAGCGAGTCTTGCAGGCGCGACAGGCCGATTAGCGACTCGTTGTTCACTTCGCGGTCGAGGTTGCGCTTGGCTTTCTCTATCAGGTTGTTGATTTGCTTCAACCGTTTCAGGTACCATACGGCCGACGACAGGAACAGCCGGAATATCATGTCCACGTAGTCGGTGAAGCCTTCGCCGCGCTTTTGCTGGTAGCTTACGAAGTCAATCATCATGTTCGTCTCGTGGAAGCACACCGTGATGGTTACGTCGCGCTTGTGTATGATGCCGAGCGGCACGGTGGTGTACGGCGTGCGCGAGCGTACCTCCTTGACGAACGGGATACGAAGGATGATTAGCATCCATCCGTCGTCGTACTCGTAGCGGGCGCGCTCGTCGTTGTCGCTGATGTCGGAAAGGAAATAATCGGGAATCTTAAATTCTTCTTCAAGAAGACGCTGGTCGTCTTCCGTAGGACATGTCACTTGTATCCAGCAGTTCGGCTCCCACTGGCCAATCTGCTTCAAACCTTTGTTGGTGTTCCAGTATGTTCTCATTTGCTAATCCTCCGAAAATGTTACGCTTGGTGGGAAGACCGCTCCTGAGAGACATGCCTCCTCACTTTACAGGTTCATCTTTTCCGCGTGATAGTCGTCCATATAAGTTTTGAATTTCCGTTTTGCGCTGCAAAGATAGTGCAAAATTTCGGTTAAGCGAAGTGAAAGGGAAACTTTTTCACTTTCATGAGCGTGAGAAATTTATCAAAACCGAGTGAAACGCAAAATAAAACGGTTGAAAATAGTTTTAATTTTGCATTTTCTGGATAGCAGTATTGCAGCCTTTTTCAAAAAGGGTTATGGCTGGCTGTTTTGTAAAAGGTGGTCTTTTACAAGCTAAAAGGCCGCCTTTCGCAGTGTGAAAGACGGCCTTTTAGCGTGCAAAACGTGGCCTTTTACAGGCGTGTTTGCAATGTGTTGACAGTCAGGAGGTTACGTGTGGGGGCGCATTGGCGTTGCTGCGGCATCCAAAACGTATGCAGATGTTTGTCAATATACGTATATTTTGTATTCGTTTATGCCGCCTGCGCCACCGTTGACGGTGCATGGCAGGTATTCAAGTGCGCTTATTTCGTGTTCCGTTCCCATGTTGATTACGAGCAGGTGGGGCGCGGCCTTGCCCGGCGCGGTGCTCCAGTAGGTTGACTCTTGCAGGTCGAACGCCTTGTCGCCGGTGTGGTTCCCACCGTCAATGTCTTCGCTGTCGGCGTATGATGTGCTCCAGTTGCTGCGGTCGATGCGCGTCCCGTCTGCGCCTTTGGCGTAGACCTCGGCAATCGATACGGAGTTTCCGCCGCCGTGTGCATTGAGGCATTCAATGGCAATGTACCGTCCTTTGGCAGGCGAGCCGAATCCTATTGTCTGCCATCCGCGCTTGTCTGCCATCCTGCCCGACGCCGCCAAGGCCGCCGTTTTCAGGTCGGGGCGGTTTCCGGAAGTGCCATTGCGCAGGTCGTTTTCAAGCTGTAGCTTGTCTAATTCGGGCTTGTCCTGTCCCCAAACCACGGCACGCCGCGGCCCGATAACGTCGAGCACGACTATCTCGTTGCGCCTTTCCTTCAGCCAGCAGCCCGGCACGTAGAGCGTCTGTTGCGGCCCTATGCTCCAGAAGCGGCCTATGGCGTGTCCGTTGACGTACACCTGCCCCTTGCCCCATGATTCCATGTTGAGGAACGTGTCGCCGGTTTTCTCAAGGTTGAAGTGGCCGCGGTAATATCCGGCAGGCTTCATGTCGTCGTCTGTACAGGCTGGCATCTTCGTGCCGCATATCGTCATCCGCTCTTTTTCAGGCGTCTTGGCGTGTCCGCGTTCGAGCGAGTCGTGACGGCTTTGCAGCATGAACGCCGCTTCCGCACGGGCGTAGTCGTCGGGTATGCGGAAATGCGCCCAGCGGTCAAAGGTGTGTATCGCTTCGCATTTGTCGGTCTTTTCGATGAGCGTAATCTCTCCCATCAGTCCCTTGCTGTCCTTTATCGCGCGCCCGAAGTTAATTCTTCCCATGCCTTCTACGAGTACTGCCAGTGTGGAATGTTTGGGTATCGGCGGCAGTGTTACCGACTTTTCGCCTTTCAGGCGGTTCACCGTTCCGGCGTATTTGCCGTTTACGAACACCCTGCCATAGTCGTGGCAGCCGTCCAACAAGAGCGTGCCTGGCGCGTGGGTTTCGGGCAACTGGGCGCAGTATAGCATCTGTCCCCAGCCCATGTCCATGTCTTCAAACGTGCGCAGGCCGCCAACATAGATGCTGTCTGTGCCCAACATGAGCTGCGCGTGCTCGCTGAGCGTCACCTCGGGTATGGTTATCAGCGGTGCGGCTGGCTGTGGAATGTCGGGCAGGGGACTGTCGGCGTATTTCCGCATGGCGTCGCGCAGCTTGTAAAACTTCTCCGTAGGCTGGCCGTATTCATTGATTGGAGCGTCGTAGTCGTATGAAGTCACGTCGGGAGCGAAGCCCGGCGAGTTTGCTCCGGCCCAGTGGCCGAACGACGTTCCGCCGTGAGTCATGTACAGAGAGAACGATATTCCTTTAGACAACATCTCGTCAATGCCGGCCACCATGTCGTCTGCCGGGCGCGTCTCATGCCGTGCTCCCCACTTGTCAAACCAACCACTCCAGAACTCGGAGCACATCAGCGGCGATGTGGGTCGCAGCTCGCGGAGGCGGCTGAACTGGTCGTCGATGTTGGAACCGGTGCCGAAATTCATCGTCCAAACAAGGTCGTCAAGGCCGTTTTTGGTAAAGTTGCTCGCCCAGTCACACTGGAACAGCGTGACATCTCCGAACCCGGCGCGGCGCACAATGTCGCGTATCGCGCTGACGTAAGCCTTGTCCTCGCCGTAAGAACCATACTCGTTTTCCACCTGAACCATAATTATCGGGCCGCCGTTCTGTATCGTCAGCGGTGCAAGTTGCTTCCCTACCTCGTCCATGAACAGACTGACGCGCTCCATGAAGTAAGGGTCTTGCTCGCGCAGGCGTATGTCTTTCTTCTTTAGCAGCCACCAGGGAAGGCCGCCCATTTCCCATTCGGCGCAGACGTAAGGGCCGGGACGCACGATTACGTACATCCCGTTTTTCTGCGCAAGGCGGCAAAACTCGGCGATGTCGTTCTGCCCCGTGAAGTCGAAAACGCCTTCGCGCTGCTCGTGCAGGTTCCAGAACACGTACATGCAGACGGTGTTCATGCCCAACGCACGGCACATCCTGATGCGGTGTTCCCAGTATTCGCGCGGTATTCTGGGGTAATGCAGCTCGGCGGCTTTCACTATGAGGGGCTTTCCGTCGAGCAGGAATGTACCGTTGCCGACGGTGAACGTGCCGCCTTTCTGCGGCGCGCTGTATGCCGCCATGCCGACAGCCAGTGCGGCTGCGACGACGAGCTGACGTAAGAATGATGCTTTTCCCATAGTTGTGATATTGTGTATGGTCGTATTGCGGTTGCGTGCATGGTGCTCATGCGCGCGTTCCTTTAAATCTTAAATGATATGCAAAGGTAAGTGTTTTCCGGCAAAACGGCAAGTATGCCGGGCTTTTAAGGACGGTTGTACAGCTCCTTTCCGCTGAACCAACGCGACAGTTTCAGCCTGTCCATGACGTAGGCCACGGCAAGACTGCCTGCCAGCACGAACGCGACGGAGAACAAAGTGTAGAGCGATGCGCTGCCGTCGAAGGCGAATACGGGGACAAACCGCTTGGCGATGATTGTGAACATGGGCGAGAATAGGAGTATTGCGAGCGTGTTAGAGCCGATGAAGCAGGCGGCGTTTTTCACTTTCTCATGCAGCAGGCCGTATATTCCGAGCGCGACGCTTACTGCCAAATAGACCATGGCGACGCCCGTCAAAGAGTCTTTGTGCATTTCCCCGGGGCTTACAATGCACAGCAATGCGAAGGGCAGGGCGGCCAGCAGCGACGGGCGGAACACTTGCAGGAACTTCAGTCCTGCTTGTCTTATAAGCACGCCGCCGAGGAAGTAGATGGCGTTGCCCATCTCTATGACGTGCAGCAGGCGCGCAGCCATGTAGAAGCACAAGCCCATGAGGCACACGAACGACACCACACCGAGGCGAGGCCGCAGGCGGTTGGCGGCGTAATATATAATGTAGCTCACCATGAGAGTGTGCAAATACCAGTAAGGGCCGAGCGGATGCAGCAGCAGCTTTTCGGCGAACAGGGCGGCTGTAAGGTTGTCGATGTGCTCGCGTATGGGCAGGACTGATGCCGAAACGACGTAGCCTGCCTCCATTACGGCGTATGGAATGAACAGCCATTTCAGCTTGGCGAGCATGTCGCCCGCGCCTTTGTCCATGTTGGCAAGATAGCCGGAGATGAGCAGGAACACGGGCATGTGGAACGTGTAGACCACCTGTTTTGCATAAGGATACTTGTCGCCGACGTAGACTAAATGGAAAATCACCATCAGGACGATGAACACACATTTCAGGTAGTCTATTTCCTTTACGCGGTTTTTCATGGTGTTTGTCAGATTGTTTTTTGTCGTTAACTTCTGTTGTTGGGCTTGAATATCCTGCGTTTCATCGATGCAAAGTTAATGTTTTTGCATGTTATGCGGAGCGTCATGCCGCCGTTTTTTATGATATTTTACGTAAATTGGAAGACAGGCGTTTTCTGGAGGGTTTGCAAAAGACGGCCTTTTGCGTTCCAAAAGGCCGTCTTTTACACGCCAAAAGGTGGCCTTTTGCATGGCAAAAGGCCACCTTTTGGAAAACCACCTGAAATCAACCTGTAGCCAGTCTTGTGCCCATTGGCCTTGAATGCCTTGTAAGCCTTATGGCAAAGGCGTGCCGGGCTTCGTTGCTTTGGAGTGGTTCTGGTGAATGGTTGCTGTTTTTAGTCGGGCAGAATGGCTACTGACACCGGTGCATAGTCTCCCGGACTGAAGCGGCGCAGGCCGCGTGAAGCCGTTGCGGTTGTGCTGAAACGTGTCGTGCCTCCGAAGTTGTAGAGCTGTCCGCCCACGCATTCGGTTGCGCCATACCAGCTGAATGTGCCCAGCATGCGCAGTGGTTCGGGAGTGCCGTCGCCCACGGTATAGCGCGTTACCGTAGTGCCGTTGAAGGCGTATATGCAGCCGTCGGCCACGCCGATGAAGCTTAGTTGTGGGTTGAGAGAGTCTGCCGGGGCGCAGTCTGTTGGCTCAAGTGCGCCGCCTTTCACTGCATATGCCGTGTGGAAAAGGTCGTCCATGAGCCATGTGGTGCCGTCGCCGTCGTGCGTAACGGCCACGTCACCGAAGTATTCGCCGTGCTCGTTGCTGCCTTCGAGGGTTGCTGTCGGGTTGCCGTCGGAATCAAGACCGAGGGTATAAGTTTCTATGGCAGAGCTTGTAACGGCGTAGAGCGTGTTGCCCTCAACGGCCGCCGCCACAGCCGGTGCTGTGCGTAGAGCCGCCGTGAGCCACTGTCCGCCGTCGAGGACGTACACCCCTTCCGCGCCGACTATCACGGGATTGCCGTCCCATACCGCGCCTGCGCCGCTTTCGGGAATGTCGGCGTAAGCCGTCTCTTCACCCGTTACGGTGTTGTAAGAACGGAACTCGTAGCTCGGTGTGGTCTGCTGGTAGCCTGTGTCAGTCTGCTTGATAATGCCGCCTCCGTAGTAAATCACGTTGCCGTCGGTGAAGTGCAGGCCGGCAGAACCCTCGTTGCCGAGTTGCCCGAGGTCGTTGAACACGACGTTCTGCTTCACCCGGAGCGTGTTGACCGACTGCTCTCCGGCTATGGCGAACTTGCCTTCGGCCACGCCGTCGGCGTCAAGTATCACGTATGGATTGAACGTATAATACTTGCCTTGGCCTACATATTTGGGAGGGTCTTTTACCGGTACGGTGGCGTCGGGGTCGGTAAAAGAGAACGCCGAGCCTACAATCGTAAGCTCTTGCATCGAGCTTGTCGACTCGCGTCCGTTGTAAATCTCGACGTATACGCCGCCGTCCTTATAATAAGCAGCCGTAAGCACTACGCCGGGTGCCTCGTCCTTGGTGTTTGCAGGCTGGCGTACCACGATTTGCATGGAGTCGGCCGAGGCTCTTGTACCGGGTGCTTCGCCGAAGCGGATGTAGCCTATACGCTCCTTGTCGGTAAGGTTTTTCGCCGCGATAACCTGCACGCTCTCGCCGCCTTTGCCGCCCATCTGCGACAATTGCAGCCAGTCGGCGCTCGATGTGGCCTCCCACGGCTCGGCTATCGGTACGGTTACGGCCTTCTGTTCGCCGTCAGACGACAGCTGGAACACGTCTTCGTCCACGGGCGGAGGCGTAGGGTCGGGGCCTGTGCCGCCGCCTTCGTCGTCGCTGCATGCGGTGAATGCCAGCATGGCAAACAGCCCTGCAGCCATCAGTGACAATCTTCTTAACTTCTTCATGGCTGTATGTGTTTTATTTGTCAGTACTTTATTTTTGCAAATAAAACACCTTTTTTAAGAATAACAATAACGGTTTTCCGTTGTTTTGACACGTGGCTATGAATTAAAACATCCTTTGTAGGGATATAATTCATTATGTCCGCACGCCGCGAAGAGGCGTATTCATCAAGCAAAGCCAATTGGATACGTTCTTTCAGAACGTTCGGACATAATGAATTATGTCCCTACAGAGAGAGTTGTTTTATGTTTTGTTTGCATCGCTTGGCGGCTGTTTCTGTATTGATTTGTAACCACTTGAAAACCAGTGTGTTATCAACCGCTGTGCAAAAGGCCGTGTTTTAGCGTGCAAAACATGGTCTTTTACACGCTAAAAGGCCGCCTTTCGCATCGCGAAAGGCGGCCTTTGGGAAAATATATGTCCAACGCAGCATTGCGTGATGTTGCTTGAAGTGTTGGTCATAGAGATGTGGTCAAGGATGTTTGTTGTTGCTTTTCTTATAATGTTGATTCTGAAAAATCAAGTCTATAAGTAATATTCCCGTTCTCATCCTTTTCAAAATAGCCTACGCATATAAGTTCAGAAAAGCATTCATCAGTCCAAAAAGGAACGGCAACAGTTGTGTTTCCATGCATCATGGTTGTTTTTATGAGTTTGTTGGCTTCTTCTCTACATAGTTGTTCCAGCTTTTCCAATCCGTCACTTTCTTTTCCTATACGTATTGAAATTTCATCTTCATAATTTTCTATCATAGCTTTTTAAAATTTATTGTTGTTTATAAATCCTCCCCGTTTGCTTTGTTGTTTTCATTGTCATAAAATATGTTGATAGTGAATTTTCCATAGTTTTCACTTATCATAAACCATACAGAGTTTTTTGTTATCTTGTCATCAAGATACTGCATTGTTGTTTTTCCAATTTCGGCTTGTTGCTCTTCTGTTGGGTTGTTTAATATGTCTTCTGTATATTTAGTGAGAAGAAATGCGTGTATTTCTTTTTGTAATGCAATAGAATCGGTCAAGTTCGGAATTTGATAAAAAGCAGCTTCATATCGTTTGTTATGTGCTAACATTTCGTAATCAATATCTTCATCGTCAGATAAAATAAAGTCTTCAACGGAATTTGCTGCCGGAATATACTTTTTGTTGTTGCCAAATTGGCGGCAAAGGTTATTAAAATTGATTTTGATATTCGTCTCGTCAGTTGGAGTTGCATCGGCAACCATTATTCTATAGACTTTGTTATTATTGGTAACAATATATAAATTTACATTCTTCCCATTAAACTCTCCTTCTAAAATGTTACGGTCGTATAAACTACTGGTAAACCCTTTGGCTTTTAACTTTTGTATCATTTCTGGTTTACTGCCGTCTATTGGAATACCAAGAAACTGTGTAACGCCAGTTTGAGCCATTAAACTCATTGATAATAGTGATAGCATTGCTAACAAAAAAGTTTTTCTCATGGTTATAATTCTTTATTGCCATACTGTGCCAGTAATGGCTGGTTAATGAACAAATGCAGAAGCGTGGCACTGCTATGTACCACGTCTTAAAGTGCAGGCCCTGAGAAAACCTTAATCAACAGATATGGTGATAACAGCCCACGCTATACGTGGGAACTGCTATGCCACCTCTTGTTGATTTCGTGTAAAAGTTTCTCAGGCTTCGCACTTACAAGATGAGGACATAACGCTCCTTGTTTTCAATGTCGTTGCAGCTTAATTGTTATACTGCACTACAAAATTACAAAATGAATAAAACAAAATGGTTTTGAATGTGATAAAAATGCTTAAAAGTAAGAATTGGAGTTTTGTGCTCGTGAACAATAGCACCAAGCATTTTCCCAAAGTACACTAAATGTTTGGTGAACTATTGAACTTGTAAATGAATACGGCATCTTTCGCAATAGTGAAAGATGCCGTATAACAAAATTACTTGTAGTAATTCGTAATATTATTTCTCTGGTATCTCTTCCAAAGTCTTGACCAGCAGGTCCCAGAACTTTGTCGTTGAAGGCCAGTGGGCGCGTTCGCTCGGGGTGTGGGGCGACTGCAGCGTCGGGCCGAACGAGCAGATGTCAAGACCCGGATACTTTGAAAGTATGATGCTGCACTCCAGTCCTGCGTGTACAACTTGCACCGTAGGCTCGTTGCCGAAGAGGTCATTGTATATCTTGCGCATGCGCTTTATAAGTTCGCTCTTTGTGTTCGGGTCCCATCCTCCGTAAGCTCCGCTGAACTCAACTTTCATTCCGGCCATGTTGAAACAGCTTTCGAGCGATGTTGCCAGCTCGTCTTTCTTCGTC
>ERZ791741.2929-NODE-2929-length-11259-cov-3.698054_pt1 | contig 11259 bp, 5 predicted proteins | sample MGYA00510040_ERZ791741 | MGnify/ENA primary metagenome ERZ791741 (study PRJEB30046, sample SAMN00791960) | human gut metagenome | study: EMG produced TPA metagenomics assembly of the A metagenome-wide association study of gut microbiota in type 2... | reverse complement strand
TTCAGCAGATTACCGGTGTTTACAAAGAAATAGATTTGCTCTCCTTCGGCCAACGCAGCCGATTCGCTGGGAAGGTCGCGCGAGCAACTTTGCGGATTATCTGCTGAAAAACCGTCTGAAGAGCCGCAGCAACGGGCTGCGTATCATCTACAGCGTCACCATTAACATGGTACCGAACCACCTTGATAAACGTGCGCACAAATATCTCGGCATGGTCCGCCAGGCGTCACGGAAATATGGCGTTGATGAGTCGCTGATTCTGGCGATTATGCAGACCGAATCTTCCTTTAACCCATATGCGGTCAGCCGTTCCGATGCGCTGGGATTAATGCAGGTGGTACAACATACTGCCGGGAAAGATGTGTTCCGCTCGCAGGGGAAATCCGGCACGCCGAGCCGCAGTTTCTTGTTTGATCCTGCCAGCAATATTGATACCGGCACCGCGTATCTGGCGATGCTGAACAATGTTTATCTCGGCGGAATTGATAACCCAACATCGCGGCGTTATGCCGTCATCACCGCCTATAACGGCGGCGCAGGCAGCGTGCTGCGAGTCTTTTCGAATGATAAGATTCAGGCTGCCAATATTATTAACACCATGACGCCGGGCGATGTTTATCAGACGCTGACGACCCGCCATCCCTCTGCGGAATCTCGCCGTTATCTTTATAAAGTGAATACCGCGCAAAAATCCTACCGCCGCCGATAATTCCATTAACCGCCCCTGACGATGCTCAGGGGCAAAAATGTTATCCACATCACAATTTCGTTTTGCAAATTGGGAATGTTTGCAATTATTTGCCACAGGTAACAAAAAACCAGTCCGCGAAGTTGATAGAATCCCATCATCTCGCACGGTCAAATGTGCTTTTTCAAACACTCATCCGCATCACGATGTGAGGAAATTAACATGAATCTTAAGCTGCAGCTGAAAATCCTCTCTTTTCTGCAGTTCTGTCTGTGGGGAAGTTGGCTGACGACCCTCGGCTCCTATATGTTTGTTACCCTGAAGTTTGACGGTGCTTCTATTGGCGCAGTTTATAGCTCACTGGGTATCGCCGCGGTCTTTATGCCTGCGCTGCTGGGGATTGTGGCCGACAAATGGTTAAGTGCGAAATGGGTATATGCCATTTGCCACACCATTGGCGCTATCACGCTGTTCATGGCGGCACAGGTCACGACACCGGAGGCGATGTTCCTTGTGATATTGATTAACTCGTTTGCTTATATGCCAACGCTTGGGTTAATCAACACCATCTCTTACTATCGCCTGCAAAATGCCGGGATGGATATCGTTACTGACTTCCCGCCAATCCGTATCTGGGGCACCATCGGCTTTATCATGGCAATGTGGGTGGTGAGCCTGTCTGGCTTCGAATTAAGCCACATGCAGCTGTATATTGGCGCAGCACTTTCCGCCATTCTGGTTCTGTTTACCCTGACTCTGCCGCATATTCCGGTTGCTAAACAGCAAGCGAATCAGAGCTGGACAACCCTGCTGGGCCTCGATGCATTCGCGCTGTTTAAAAACAAGCGTATGGCAATCTTCTTTATCTTCTCAATGCTGCTGGGCGCGGAACTGCAGATTACCAACATGTTCGGTAATACCTTCCTGCACAGCTTCGACAAAGATCCGATGTTTGCCAGCAGCTTTATTGTGCAGCATGCGTCAATCATCATGTCGATTTCGCAGATCTCTGAAACCCTGTTCATTCTGACCATCCCGTTCTTCTTAAGCCGCTACGGTATTAAGAACGTAATGATGATCAGTATTGTGGCGTGGATCCTGCGTTTTGCGCTGTTTGCTTACGGCGACCCGACTCCGTTCGGTACTGTACTGCTGGTACTGTCGATGATCGTTTACGGTTGCGCATTCGACTTCTTCAACATCTCTGGTTCGGTGTTTGTCGAAAAAGAAGTTAGCCCGGCAATTCGCGCCAGTGCACAAGGGATGTTCCTGATGATGACTAACGGCTTCGGCTGTATCCTCGGCGGCATCGTGAGCGGTAAAGTTGTTGAGATGTACACCCAAAACGGCATTACCGACTGGCAGACCGTATGGTTGATTTTCGCTGGTTACTCCGTGGTTCTGGCCTTCGCGTTCATGGCGATGTTCAAATATAAACACGTTCGTGTCCCGACAGGCACACAGACGGTTAGCCACTAATTACGCAAAGAAAAACGGGTCGCCAGAAGGTGACCCGTTTTTTTTATTCTTACTTCAACACATAACCGTACAACCGTTTCATGCCATCCGCATCGGTTTCGCTATAAACACCTTGCAGCTCCGGCGAAAATCCCGGCAACAAATTCACCCCTTCTTCCAGTGCAAGGAAATAACGTTGAACCGCCCCACCCCAGACTTCCCCGGGTACCACGCAAAGCACGCCAGGTGGATAAGGCAACGCCCCTTCTGCCGCAATTCTCCCTTCGGCATCACGAATCCGCACCAACTCCACTTCACCGCGAATATAAGCGCTATGCGCATCCTGGGGGTTCATCACCACTGACGGGAAACTCTGCTGGCGGAACATCGCTTTTTGTAGGTCTTTGACGTCGAAACTGACATACAGATCGTGCATCTCCTGACACAACTGGCGCAGGGTGTAGTCGCGATAGCGCACCGGATATTTGTTATAAACGCTCGGCAACACCTCAGCCAGCGGCGAGTCATCCTCAATATGCTGTTCAAACTGCGCCAACATCTCTACCAGTTGTGCCAGCTTCTCGTGGCTTTCCGCCGGAGTTAATAAGAACAGAATGGAGTTGAGATCGCACTTCTCCGGCACAATGCCGTTCTCACGCAGATAGTGCGCCAGAATCGTCGCCGGAACGCCAAAGTCGCTATATTCGCCGGTTTCGGCATTGATACCTGGTGTAGTGAGTAACAGCTTGCACGGATCAACAAAATACTGATCCGCGGCATATCCTTCAAAGCCGTGCCACTTCGCCCCCGGCTCAAAACTGAAAAAACGGCGGTCGCTGGCTAACACAGACGTCGGATAATCCTGCCACAATTTGCCATCAACAACGGGCGGGATAAACGGGCGGAACAGCTTACAGCGCGCAAGAATAGCCTTGCGCGACTCAATACCCAACTCAACGCACTCAGCCCACAGCCGACGCCCACTCTCCCCTTCATGAATTTTGGCGTTAACATCCAGTGCAGCAAACAGCGGATAGAAAGGGCTGGTAGAAGCATGGAGCATAAAGGCGTTATTCAACCGCTTATGCGGGCAAAAACGCGCCTGTCCGCGGATATGGTTATCTTTTTTATGGATCTGCGACGTCTGTGAGAATCCCGCCTGCTGTTTGTGCACCGACTGAGTCACAAAGATCCCCGGATCGTTTTCGTTAAGTTCTAATAGCAGCGGCGAGCTATCCGCCATCATCGGGATAAATTGTTCATAACCGACCCACGCGGAATCAAACAGAATGTAATCACACAGATGCCCAACGGTATCGATCACCTGACGGGCGTTGTAGACAGTGCCGTCATAGGTTCCCAGCTGGATAATCGCCAGGCGAAACGGGCGCGGCAGGTCGGCTTTTTCTGGCGCAACGTCGCGAATTTGCTGGCGCAGATACTCTTCATTAAAACAGTGCGCATCAATACCGCCAATGAAACCAAACGGGTTACGTGAAGCTTCCAGATAGACCGGCGTCGCCCCCGCCTGAATCAACGCGCCGTGATGATTCGACTTATGGTTGTTACGGTCGAAGAGCACCAGATCGCCACGCGTTAACAGCGCATTCGTCACCACTTTATTCGCTGCCGATGTGCCGTTCAGCACAAAATAGGTTTTATCGGCATGAAAGACTTTGGCTGCGAATTTCTGCGCATCTTTCGCCGATCCTTCATGAATAAGCAGATCGCCCAATTTTACGTCAGCGTTACACATATCGGCGCGAAAGACGTTCTCACCAAAGAAATCGTAAAAATGGCGTCCGGCAGGATGCTTTTTAAAAAACGCACCATGTTGATGTCCAGGGCAAGCAAAGGTGCTGTTGCCCATCTCAACGTACTGCGTCAGCGTGTCATAAAACGGTGGCAGCAAATTCTCTTCATACTGACAGGCTGCGGATTCCAGCTCCAGCCACTGCTGCTCGTTGCCGTTGATTACCGCCGTAACGCCCGCAGGTAATTCAACAGCATGTTCGGAATACAAAAACACCGGTAGATGAAAACCGGTGCGCTTAAGCAACGCAAGAATGCCACTGCGACTATCCGCAGCGGTAATGACGACTGCCGCGACGTCCGTAAAATCAGTATCTCCCAACGCCACCACGCGACGATGAGAAGAAAGTCGGGATACCAGTTCACTACTGGCGGCAATATTCATTGATTTCATAAGCGCAAACCCGTTTCGGGGAAGTAAGAATACCGGACAAGGTGGAAAACCCTGCCCCATGAGATATGGGTCAAACTGGTCACCAGCTCCGACCGCCAGACATCAGTAAAAGCAGAAACGCTCTGATTTTACTGTTGTCCTGCAGTGAGCGTGCGTTAACTTCACCGCATGAGCAGTAACATAGAAAGGGAAACGTTTCGCGCGAAACGGCGATAAGCGAGAGAATGTAAGGAGATGGCGTGCATCGGGCAAACTCCGTACAGAGAGGAGAAAATTCGCGCAATCATGGCACCTTTCGCTAAAGCGTGCAAGCCAGGACTTTGCGACCAGACAAGCCATCAACAAGGCAAAAAGTTCATAATAAGAAAATCAAACAATACAGCTAACAGGAACTCTTGTGGTCATCGGCCCTTTTATCAACGCTAGTGCAGCCTTACTGGGTGGCGTTCTCGGCGCACTGCTCAGCCAACGCTTACCGGAACGTATCCGCGTCTCCATGACATCTATTTTTGGTCTGGCATCGCTGGGGATTGGTATTTTACTGGTTGTGAAATGCGCCAACCTTCCAGCGATGGTTTTAGCTACGCTACTTGGCGCTCTAATTGGCGAAATTTGTTTGCTGGAGAAAGGTGTCAATACAGCAGTCGCCAAAGCACAAAATCTGTTTCGTCACTCACGTAAGAAGCCAGCGCATGAATCTTTTATTCAGAATTATGTCGCGATTATTGTCCTGTTTTGCGCCAGCGGCACCGGGATCTTCGGGGCGATGAACGAAGGGATGACCGGCGATCCGAGTATTTTAATCGCCAAGTCATTTCTTGATTTCTTTACGGCGATGATCTTCGCCTGCTCGCTGGGTATTGCGGTGTCGGTAATTAGTATCCCATTACTGATCATCCAGTTAACGCTGGCGTGGGCTGCCGCGCTGATATTACCGCTGACCACACCGTCGATGATGGCAGACTTCAGCGCCGTAGGCGGTTTATTGCTGCTGGCAACCGGATTACGCATCTGTGGCATTAAAATGTTCCCGGTGGTCAACATGCTTCCAGCACTCCTTCTGGCAATGCCGCTTTCCGCCGCCTGGACCGCCTGGTTTGCCTGACAATGCGTGCAATAGCGGCAAAGTGATGATAGATTGTGCAGTCTGCAGTAAATTGAAGAAATTTGATTGACGAGACGAGGCGAATCAGGTTTAATGCGCCCCGTTGCCCGGATAGCTCAGTCGGTAGAGCAGGGGATTGAAAATCCCCGTGTCCTTGGTTCGATTCCGAGTCCGGGCACCAAATTCATATCAACGGACCTCCACGGAGGTCCGTTTTTCGTTTCAGAACGCCACAATTTAAGCGTTCTGCCTCCAAATCAATTCTACCGAACTCAACCAGATTCCCCCCACATCAACCCCATTGTGTGGGTATAATTGCGGGCATACCCCAGTTCGACAGAATTTGTACCCTCTTTAACGCATTCAGAAGGCTGAACTATGGCACTGACTGACGCAAAAATCCGGGCTGCAAAGCCCACTGACAAGGCTTATAAACTCACTGACGGGGCTGGCATGTTCCTGCTGGTACATCCTAATGGCTCCCGTTACTGGCGTCTCCGTTATCGTATTCTGGGTAAGGAGAAGACTCTGGCACTTGGTGTGTATCCAGAAGTTTCTCTCTCCGAAGCTCGTACAAAACGGGATGAGGCCCGAAAACTGATTTCGGAGGGGGTTGACCCTTGCGAACAGAAAAGAGCTAAAAAAGTAGTCCCTGATTTACAGCTCTCTTTTGAACATATTGCGCGACGCTGGCATGCCAGTAATAAACAATGGGCACAATCACACAGCGATAAAGTACTCAAAAGCCTCGAGACTCACGTTTTCCCCTTTATCGGCAACCGGGATATCACAACACTCAATACCCCGGATCTGCTTATCCCTGTTCGTGCTGCAGAAGCTAAACAAATTTATGAAATCGCCAGTCGTCTGCAGCAAAGAATATCTGCCGTAATGCGTTATGCCGTACAGTCTGGCATCATCAGATATAATCCTGCTCTGGATATGGCTGGCGCATTGACTACGGTAAAACGCCAGCATCGCCCCGCTCTTGATCTTTCTCGCCTGCCTGAACTTTTGTCGCGTATTGGCAGTTACAAAGGGCAACCTGTCACCCAGCTTGCCGTTATGCTGAATTTACTGGTTTTTATTCGTTCCAGTGAACTCAGATACGCCCGCTGGTCTGAAATTGATATTGACAATGCCATGTGGACTATTCCAGCCGAACGCGAACCCCTGCCAGGCGTAAAATTCTCACACCGGGGCTCCAAGATGCGAACACCACATCTTGTGCCACTCAGCAAACAGGCTGTAGCCATACTGACAGAACTACAGACATGGGCTGGTGAAAATGGTCTGATCTTTACGGGAGCACATGACCCGCGTAAACCAATCAGTGAAAATACTGTAAATAAAGCCCTGAGGGTGATGGGGTATGACACAACCCAGGATGTCTGTGGCCATGGATTCCGGGCGATGGCGTGCAGTGCATTGATTGAATCAGGTTTGTGGTCCCGCGATGCTGTGGAACGTCAGATGAGCCATCAGGAGCGTAATGGTGTACGTGCTGCGTATATCCATAAAGCAGAACATCTGGAAGAACGTCGACTGATGCTACAGTGGTGGGCAGATTTTCTGGATGCGAACAGAGATAAGGGTATCAGCCCGTTTGAATATGCAAAGATTAACAATCCATTAAAATAGTAAGCAGTCCGGGCTGATTGCCCGGACTGCTTTAACTGATTATTTTTCTTTGTAAATGATGACGAAGATTGATGTTCTGGCAAGTTACTCCGGCTTCCATTAAAGTCCCTTCGTCATGTTCTTCAGGCTATTTATGACTGTGATTAGCACCAGGAATATCTGGTTTCCATGAGAGCAGGTAATAACCCCCGGTGTTTTCGGCTGTTCTGGTATCCTTGTCCAACACAGGCAGTCATTATAAACGGTAAAAAATGTATTCACTGTTATGAAATCAATAGTCCTGACGTACTGTTGAATGTGCTTGTGTTCTGAACCTTGTACAACCAGTACATTTGATACCGAATTATAAACAAAACATTGCATCCAACTTTTTCAATATGGACAATAGCTGTCCATACGGTGATTTTATATTCGATAAATCAATGGATTTCATTGAGTCACAGGACTGGTAATGGATGAAAATGCTTTAGGGTTTGCCTCATACTGGCGCAACTCGCTTGCGGATGCTGAGTCAGGAAAGGGCAGTTTTGAACGGAAAGACGCCAAAAATTTCACTCACTGGCATGGGATAGCGGCGGGACGTCTTGACGAAGCGATTGTCAGTAAATTTTTTGAGGGAGAAAAAGACGATGTCGAAACGGTCGATGTCATCTTGCGCCCAAAAGTTTATTTCCGGTTACTGCAGCATGGTAAGGACCGTTCTGCAGGTGCGCCTGATATTGTTACCCCGATAGTGACGCCAGCCTTGCTAAGCCGTGAGGGTTTTTTATATCCGACGCCAGCGACCTCCATTCCCAGAGACCTGCTTGAACCTTTGCCAAAAGGAGCATTTTCGATTGGTGAGATTGGGCAGTATGACAAATACAAGACGACCCATACCACGTTCTCTATCAACTTTGATGACAGCGTTGATAAGACTGCCGAAACGGATGAAGAACGGGAAGCACGATATGCCGCCTTGCAGCAGGAGTGGCGTCAATATCTGTATGACTCAGAGAGGCTACTGAAGAGCGTTGCCGGCGACTGGATTGAAAAACCTGAGCAATATGAACTCGCTGAGCACGGTTATATTGTTAAAACGGCTCAATCTGGCGGTGCCAGTTCCCATATCCTTTCTCTTTATGATCACCTGCTTGTTTGCAATAAGGATGTGCCGCTCTTCAATCGCTTCGCCTCGCGAGAGGTTCATGCTGCAGAGTCTTTGCTGGCCCCAGGAGCAAAATTCAGCGACAGGCTTGGACACTCCGGAGATAAGTTTCCGCTGGCAAAGGCTCAGCGCGATGCCTTAAGCCATTTTCTGGATGCAAGACATGGCGATATCCTTGCTGTTAATGGCCCTCCGGGAACCGGAAAAACCACGCTGGTGCTTTCTATCATCGCCACGCAGTGGGCCAGAGCGGCTCTCGAAAAATCTGAGCCTCCGGTTATTATCGCGACTTCAACGAATAACTAGGCTGTAACGAACATTATTGAGGCATTCGGGAAAGACTTTTCGCAAGGTTCAGGTGCGATGGCCGGGCGATGGTTGCCAGAGCTGAAAAGCTTCGGTGCTTATTTTCCCTCAAGCAGTCGTAAAGCTGAGGCAGCCAAAAAATATCAAACTGAAGATTTCTTCAACCAGGTTGAGTCAAAAGAGTATGTAGAGGATGCACTGCTGTTTTATCTGGAAAAGGCTAAGGCAGCCTTTCCTGGAAAAGAGTGTTCATCCCCTGAAAAGGTCATTGAACTCTTGCATGGTCAGTTGGCAGCAAAATCTGAGCAACTGATAAGACTGAACGCAACATGGCAAACGTTAAGCCAGATTCGGGCTGCGCGTGAGCTTATTGCTAATGATATTGAGCAATATCTCGATAATTTAAATAAATTACTTTCCGGACAAGAACAAAAAGTCACTCTACTGAAGAGTGCTAAAACGGAATGGAAAAAATATCGCGCCGGTGAATCACTGATCTATTCATTATTTTCCTGGCTCCCGGCGGTTCGCAATAAGCGACAGTACCAAATACAGCTGTTTCTCGAAGATAAATTAGGCGCGCTGATTGCAGGAAATCAGTGGTCTGATCCTGAAACTATCGAACGTAATATTGATGGGCTGCTCAATTCCGCTGAGCGCGAGCAAACAACATACCGGCAGCAGATTGACTCCGCCCATGAAATCGTTCTTAAAGAACAGCAGGCGGTTCAGGAGTGGCAGAGGCTGGCATTTGATTTAGGGTATGAGGGCGACGAGGAACTGAGCTTCTCACAGGCCGATGAACTGGCTGATACGCAGATTCGCTTCCCTGCATTTTTACTGACGACTCACTACTGGGAAGGTCGTTGGCTGATGGATATGGCCAGAATTGATGATCTGCAGGAAGAGAAGAAGAAAAAAGGCGCTAAAGGGGTAACCGCCCGTTGGCAACGTCGAATGAAACTCACTCCATGTGTGGTGATGACATGCTATATGCTGCCCGGCAATATGCAGATAAGTGAGCACAAAGGACAACGTAAATTCGAGAAAAGTTATTTGTATGATTTTGCCGATTTACTCATTGTCGATGAAGCCGGGCAGGTGCTTCCTGAAGTGGCTGCTGCCTCGTTTGCATTAGCTAAGAAGGCATTAGTGATTGGCGATACGGAGCAGATCCCGCCAATATGGAGTATTGCTCCTGCGATTGATGTCGGTAACATGCTGGCGGAAAAAATTCTGTCTGGCAGTACGCAAGAAGAGATTACCGAGAAATATACGGCAATCGCAGACCTTGGTAAAAGTGCCGCATCTGGCAGCGTTATGAAAATAGCGCAGTTTGCTTCGCGCTATCAATATGATCCCGAACTGGCTCGTGGTATGTACCTATATGAACACCGCCGGTGCTACGACAATATTATTGGATACTGTAATACGCTCTGCTATCACGGTAAGTTGTTGCCTAAAAGAGGGCGTGAAGAGAGCAATTTAATGCCCGCAATGGGGTATCTCCATATTGATGGTAAAGGAGAGCTGGCAAGTAGTGGAAGTCGATATAATTTGCTTGAGGCTGAAACGATAGCGGTCTGGTTGGCAGAGAACCAGCAAAATATTGAAGCGCATTACGGTAAATCGCTTCATGAAGTTGTCGGTATTGTGACGCCTTTTAGCGCTCAGGTATCCACTATCAAACAGGTGCTGGGCAAACAAGGTATCAGTACAGGCACGAATGAAAAGTCGCTCACAGTGGGCACCGTGCACTCTCTTCAGGGAGCGGAAAGAGCGATTGTGATATTCTCGCCAGTCTATTCAAAACATGAAGACGGCGGGTTTATTGATAGCGATAACAGCATGCTGAATGTTGCAGTCTCCCGTGCGAAGGACAGTTTTCTGGTCTTCGGCGATATGGACCTGTTTGAGGTCCAGCCAGCCTCATCGCCACGGGGATTACTGGCAAAATACCTCTTTGAGTCAGAGAAGAATGCGCTCTCTTTTGATTATAAAGAGCGTAAGGATTTAAAAACCGCCGGGACCAAAATCTACACACTTCATGGTGTGGAGCAACATGATAATTTCCTGAATCAGACATTTGAAAATACCAGTAAACACATCACGATAATTTCTCCATGGCTGACCTGGCAAAGGCTGGAGCAAACCGGTTTTCTTGATTCCATGATTGCGGCGTGTTCACGTGGAATTAACGTCACGATAGTCACTGACAGAAGCTACAACACTGAACATAATGATTTTGAGAAGCGAAAAGAGAAGCAGCAGAACTTTAAAGCGGCGCTGGAGAAACTGAATGCGCTGGGTATTGCTACAAAGCTGGTAAACCGTGTTCATAGCAAAATTGTTATTGGTGATGATGGTTTGCTGTGTGTGGGATCGTTCAACTGGTTTAGTGCGACACGGGAAGCGCGATATGAACGATACGATACATCAATGGTTTATTGCGGTGATAACCTGAAGGGTGAGATTGAGGCTATTTATAATAGTCTTGAGAGGCGTCAGGTTTAGAGCAGGAATGGTGAGTAGCCATCTTACCGATCGTTTTCGAGCGTAAGATGGCTGAATGGAATGGCTATTATTGCACAGTCCTTAATTATAACATTCATACCGACATGATTATCTTCTGTCCGGAAGAATCAGAGGCTCAGAACGCTGAAAAATGAGAGCCTGAGCCACTATCGTTTTAATAACCGGGATGAAGC
>ERZ791741.2925-NODE-2925-length-11285-cov-39.062422_pt1 | contig 11285 bp, 11 predicted proteins | sample MGYA00510040_ERZ791741 | MGnify/ENA primary metagenome ERZ791741 (study PRJEB30046, sample SAMN00791960) | human gut metagenome | study: EMG produced TPA metagenomics assembly of the A metagenome-wide association study of gut microbiota in type 2... | reverse complement strand
GTCAACCATTATCTTGACAAGTTGTTCGAAGGATGTCTTTGCCGGATTCCAGCCGAGTTCCTTCTTCGCCTTTGTCGGGTCGCCCCAAAGGTTGACTACATCTGTCGGGCGGTAGAAATCAGGAGATACTTCAACAAGCACACGACCCGTTTCCTTGTCTATGCCTTTCTCGTTTTCACCTTCGCCTTGGAATTCAAGCTCTATGCCGACATTCTTAAATGCAAGGTAACAGAATTCACGAACAGAATGCTGGACACCTGTTGCAATGACAAAATCTTCGGGCGTGTCATGCTGAAGTATAAGCCACATACATTCTACATAATCCTTAGCGTATCCCCAGTCGCGGAGGGAGGAAAGGTTGCCAAGATACAGCTTGTCTTGTTTCCCTTGTTTGATGCGTGCCGCCGCAAGCGTTATTTTACGTGTAACGAATGTCTCGCCGCGACGTTCGCTCTCATGATTGAACAATATTCCTGAACAACAGAACATGCCGTAAGCCTCTCTATACTCCTTGACAATCCAGTAGCCGTATTGTTTTGCAACGGCGTAAGGACTGTATGGGTGGAATGGCGTGTTCTCATTCTGCGGCACTTCCTCAACCTTGCCATAAAGCTCAGAGGTTGATGCCTGGTATATTCTGCAAGTCTTCGCCAATCCTAACTGGCGTACTGCTTCCAAAACACGTAAAACTCCCGTAGCGTCAACATCACAGGTAAATTCAGGAACATCAAAACTTACCTGCACATGGCTTTGGGCTGCAAGGTTGTATATCTCGTCAGGACGCACTTCACCGATTACACCAAGTATGCTCATTGAGTCACCAAGGTCAGCATAATGTAGGTGGAAATGGGGTAGTCCTTCAAGATGTGCTATTCGTTCACGATAATCCACAGAAGAACGGCGTATCGTTCCGTGTACGTCATAACCTTTTTCCAACAACAATTCAGCCAAGTATGAACCGTCCTGGCCTGTAATACCTGTAATTAAAGCCTTTTTCATTTTTATGTTTTGAATGTATGTTTATATTGCACAGCCAATTGTCATAAACCTGCAATCGGTAAGTGCTTTTAATTCATGCCTTTCATTGCAATCTACCATTATGAAATCATTCTCCAAACATTGGTAAATTGCGCCATTTATCTTGATTTGTAAATTTCCACTGATAATGAAGAAACATTCCGCCATATCTGGATGGCAATGTTCCTCTGCCGTTTCTCCCTGTTTAAGTTGGGTTATGGCTATCTGTGTTATTTTGCTGTTTGTTTCTTCATTTGACAACAACACCTGTTTTAGTCCACAAGAATGCGAAGTAGGTACTTGATGTATTGATGAAAGCTGCTTGATCAACATAACAAATATTCCATATGGTTACACACAAGTATATGTGTGATACAATATCAAGACCGCTATCTTACAATGATTTTCCAGAGATGATTGTTTATTGGACAAAAATAAGCTATTTGGTAATAATAAATCTTATCCAGACTTACCATATTGCCAAACAAACAAGGGGTACGCATGTTAAGTCCATAAGGAGGCGCAATTAGATGACAATTTTCAATAACAATCTTTTCTCTCCTTTTTTTCATCTGTTCCAACGAAAACTGCTGATGTCAAGCCGTCTTGTTTGAATTTGATTTTTCGTGCAATAATTATTCTCATATTACTTATATATAACTACCCAAAATTAAATTCTTCTATTATTATAAGCATCCTGACCTCATTTTCCTCGTGATATACTTGTTCGGTCCGGTCTTTACGAATTCGTCAACCAATTGCAGTTTGGTTTTTGACAGTGAACAGAGCACGGCCAAAGGATTTTCAAGTATTTCGTCCGCCAACCTCCTTGCAGTCTTGTCTTTCTTCAGGTTGGGGCTTACATAAAGGTCGAGTTTACTGTCTGTCTCAATCATCTCTTCCTTAGTCTGTACCATGAGGATTGCGGCAAGGTCGATGTTGGAAGTGAAGCCGGTGTTCTTGATGGTTATCATAAAGCATGGTCTTTCGCAGTATCGTTATTATTTACTGTCAATCATTTTACTTCTTTCATTCCGCTCCGATATTTCACCTAAGAAGTTCAAGAAGTCAAGAATATTCGGCTCATCAGTATAGAAACCGTTGATGTCCTTTTCGAACTCTCCGTAAAGGTCTTGATGGCGGGTGTATCTGTTTCCGTACTCAGTGGTGAAGAAATGTCGTTTTGCATCCTCTTCCTCGTCCTCCTGTATGCTGTCAAAGAAAATATCGCTGTCCCATAAGTCGAAGGCATCTGTTCCCAACCATGCTACGGGGCCGTTTATGTATGTTTTCCCGAGGTATGTAACAAGCTGGCCGACAAAACACATATCCTCAATCTTCTTCTTTGAAACTCGGACTGGGAATATGACATCAAGCGTGGTGTTGTCCTTTTTCATTATCGTCACAGTTCTTCCGTCATCTTTGCTTTCAAACGGCAGGTAGGAATCCAACGGCATGGGATGGACTGTTTTCAGGTTCGCTATCACTTCCCTTCCGTCTTCATCCATCTTGAAACTCTCCGATATTCTTGAAAGTAATGTACAGCCTTCCTTGTCACACCAGTTGAAAGCCAAATCCGATTCAAGCATTTCCTTTGCCTTGACTTTATCACCACCAACAAGTTCCAGGAATGCGTCTTTTCTGTATTGGAGGTTGGGATATATTTTTCTTACGGTCTTATTTTGAGTGGCGAAATAAAGGGCCACATCCTTCAACCTTTGGAAATCCCCTGACAAAACACATTCCTTTATCCATTGTTTCAGGCTGCTTTCGGGTGCATCGGCTACGGCTTGTGAAACTGTGTTATAAATAAGGTTGATGTCTTCCACATTTATAAATTCCAACTTGTCACACCAATAACCCACCATGTCACTGACGTTTCTGTACATTCTTTCATAAAAGGGGCCAATACCGACGGAGGCGGCATCTTCTACAAGCATTACCAGTTGGAGCAGGTAGTAGTTGTTCATGTTTCTGACACTTCTCTTTGCGATGCCATGAATATGCTTGTTGACACCGTAATAAAAGGACACGTCACCATTTACGTCCATTGTGGGATGGTGAAGTTGCTGCCACCTTTGCTTGAAATCCTTTTCCAGGAACATGATGAATTTAATAGTTAAAGGAGTAAATTCAAGGAGTTAAGACAATAGCCTTGCTGGTTGCTCTAAGCAAATCTCCTTGTCTGCTCGTCACTCGTCAACTTATCTGCTTTTATATATGTAGCCACACAGTCCTTAAATACCTTCTCCAGACAGCAAGATGGGTAGTGGTGTTAATTTCAGTGCAGATGTCGGTGCAGGTATTTATGAGTTCGTCCTTTGCTCCATCAATGCCGGCTACAGATGTTACGGTCGTAGCCATCACGTTGAGAGTATCTTCACCGACCTTAAAACCTTTGACTGCTTTTACATTTGATTTTTCGTTGGTGAGGACATTATATAAGGAAGGGGCGTAATTGTGGAACGACTCTATCAGTTTTTCCTTACTGTCGGACGTCTTTATCCCTTTCACCAATTTCTCATTTGCCTTTCCTGCCGTCATAAAGTATTCGTCCAAGAAATAATCCCAGTTAGCAAAAAGAGTGAAATTATCGTTCTCCTTGTCTTGTATTATTCCAACGTGGGCATAATAAGGCGTGGTAATTGTCCCTTCCTCTTCCTTGCTTGGATAATACACTTGCTCCGTTATATCTACTTTCCTTATTATCTCGGTGAAGTTGGTATGTTGTATCTCGATTTCGTGTTGGTTATCTTTTAATTCAGCACCGGGAGTAGGGGTGAGGAATGGTCGGATTATGAGCTTCTTCCAGTTAGACTTTACATAACCGGGATTGTCTTTCTCGTAACGGATTAAGTTCAGGATTAACTCGGCATTCTTAGTATCAAGTTTAGCGAACCTTTGGCTTAAATCTTTGTGCCCTTTATTATACAGGCTTTTGCAGAAATCAACCAACGAGGGCTTGAATGTTAGTTCGTCGACAAATTCATACAGCATTGGAAGTGTCTTGTCCCCATAACCGCAACCTTGGATTAAACCTATCAACAAATCAACAGCCCTTTCCTTGATTGTCCCTAATGTCTGCCTGTCACCCTCGGCATTGTGAACCCTTACTACATGGAAGTTCCAGATGTTTGGGGTTGATACAGCCATATCCAATCCTTTCAGATGATATACTAACCTTTTGTCACGCCTGAACTTAGTGATATATCCTTCAGTTCCTGCAAGCGGTCCGTCAATTACCTTTACTATGTCGTTAGGCTCGTTTGTCTTGGGGTTGAAGGCGTAATCAGTGTAAGGACGTTCGAGTGGTATTGCCGTGTCGGGATAGTTCTCGTTGAAATCCTTGAACATTCTCATCTGTGCTTCCGGTATGGTACAAAGCGTAGCCCTGCTTTCGGCTGACTGTTTGCGGTTGAACATAAGAACCGCCCTTGGATAATAGTCGCGTATGAAATCAGCCAACGCATTCTGGGTGGCAAGTACGAACACATAACCGTCGAAAAGGGGCAGCCTGCAACTCCTGCCCGCAATTTGTACGTTAACCGTAGTATGCGTGGGGCAATAAGCTTCCAGTATATTGCTTACCTTGTCCTTGTTCCGCCTGACAACAGCGCACAACTCGTTTTCATGCCCCGGCTGGGTACGTACAACGAACCAATGGAAGTCCACACGGTTGAGCTTGTCTTTAGGCATCTGTAAATACGGATATAAGGGTGTCGTGAAATAAAAGAGCCGAGAAAAGGGCTTGCAGTCTGTGCATTCCTTTCATTACCCTCATGACAATCGCATGAAAGTTCTGAAGTACCTTTTCAAGATAAAAATATGCGTCTTGCAACTGGTTTTCATTGCATTCGCTTGCATTATCTTTCAGGCGTAACGGCAGTATCCCGGACGAAACTCAGCAGCAATTACCTACCGTTGTTATGTGGTGTGACGAACAAAGCGTTGCAGGCTTCATTTTCCTCATTTCCATACCACAAAATTCCTTGTTGTTTCCTTAATTTAGTTCTTGTTCCTATGGAGGATATATCACCGTTGCATAAGTATGAAGCGGCAATATTTTGTAAAGTGTTTAATATCAACACGTTAGTTTATGGCTTGCTGGTTTTTAGTCAAACAATGCATGTTTTAGTCAAACATCAAGGATAAAATTTCATCAAAAAAGTCGGCCAGAAGTACTTTAAATCGGCTGTTTTTACTATCTTTGCAGCGGATTGGAGGTTTCATACTTATAAAACAGCCACGTTAGTCAAACATCGAGCGTATGAAGTTGAAGAATGTAGGACAATCCGGTTGCTTGATGTATTCCGAAACGATGTAGTCAACAGAATACTTGTGTATAATCCGGAAATACAGTGTACCCTTCTTTGCCCTCTACAGTCAATTGACGTAGCTTGATTCTTCCGATGCCAATACCTTCGTTCTTGGTCGTTAATTATCCGTTGTTTTACTTGTCGTTTTAAAGTGTTTTGCAAAAGACCGTCAATTGGTTTTTAAAAGGCCATCAATCACCACTCAAAAGACGGCAAATCGCAATGCAAAAGGCCGTGAAATGAAGCCCCTCCCCATCACGCTTGTCCGGAGAATGACAGGGAGAGGCAGTTAGAGTCAGGTCAAGTGGATTTCAAACCGTTTACAATTTCCACATCATTGTTTCAAGTATCTTAATTACGCTATCTGTTAACTCCATCATCGGAAACTTTATCTTGTCCGTAAACTCGTCGAAATAGTAGAAGCCATCAGACACTTGCCCGATAGCCATACCCTCATTGAATAGCCAACGAACATCCTTACCATGGACGGAAAGAAATCCCATATGGCATGATATGAAGAAAAAGAGTCCTTCGTTATAATCCGGCAAGTTATCCACCTTTTGCAGGAAATCCTCTGTAAACACAGCCGGACTTTTGCCATTATTTTTAGGTGCGATGAATCCCAACCTATATTGGTTTTTACTCCACTTAAGGCGGAATATCTTTATTGGAATTACGTACAAGCCGTCTTCCTTTTCTGGTAAAAGCGTTCCAAAATAAACTGAATAACCATCACCCATATTAACAGGATTAGTGACACTTAAATATGATTCCCCGTCGTGAGGGTATTGATGGTTAAATAGTTGTGGATTGTTCCTGGCGAAGTCTTCACCGGTTTTTAACACCGTGCCAAAGTTTTTCATGTATTCATCCACAGCTTCGCCCATTGAACTGTATTCTGCTTTGGGAGTTACTTGATACTTGTATCTTTTCAACGTTTTCTTGTTGTTCTGGCTGCCAGTGTAATCATTAATGTGCAGCCTTATTAAATTATCTTTTTTCATGCTCTTACTGTATTTTTTAGCTGTTTTTAGCGCTAAGCGCCTTACTCTCAATTAGTTACATCCATGCACTCTTGAAAATACAAGGACATAGTTGTGGCTTGCAAGGACAGGTGGTGGCCTTATCCTCGCTCTGATTAAAATGGTGTCCATAAATTATTGTGGTTTTACAATAACCTCAAGACGTACTTGCTCTTGGCTACCGCTTAATGGTTGTGTTCGTTAAGTTTGTCCGTCAATGCTGCAATATCATTCCGCTTCTTAGCCATGTATTTTTGGTATTCAGGCGAGTTCATGTCAGTCCATACGAGGTTGTCATCATTGAAATCGAGATAGTCACCGTTTATGTGCAAAACTTTCGGATTGGTAAAATCAGATTTATTGCCTTCCACAAACTCTGCCTCCGCCATCAAGTCGTCAGGGTATGCCTTTAACGGTTCCTCACGTCCATAGCTGTTTTTCCTGTAATAGCGGTAATATGGGTCTATTGCAACAAAGCGTTCCGTATCACCGTCATAAACATGGTCAATAATTGCAAGCCTGTCCTTGCCGTCAAAAACTTCGCCTGTGTAGGAAACGGTTAATCCGTTCGATGTTTTTCGTTTCTTGCTGAGCAGATAAGCTTTATATGCCGCCATGTCAAGCCCCCATTCAAGATTGGCAGCCTTACAGTTACATTTATTATTGTCTTTATGGACAAGTATGTACTTCTTCGCGTCCTGGGGCTTGGGGACATAGCAGTCCGCAACAAGTTCGTCAAGCTCAATGATACCCGGATGTTTTGTATCCAGGTATTTAGAGCCGTTAGGTCTCTTGTGGATTATCAATGGTCTGTTGTAATCCTTGTTGTTGTACTCGCGGTATACATAATCACCATCACTGTTTACCCAGACATTGAACTTTGCGCTGTACCGCATCATGCGTCCGTCAATAATCTTGTCCGGCTTTTGTTGTTTGTTCATATAAAAATAAGAATTTAAGGAAGCCGCAGCCATGTTACAACCACGGCCTCCATGATTAATGAATTTGTTGTTTATTCTCCCTGTTCTGTATTGTCCTTGAACATCGCAAAAGGGTTGGCCTTATTGAACCTCTGGAACGAATCCTCCAACTGTGCCTTGATGAAGTCCGCCTTTGGCTTCCCGTTGCCACGCTTGTAACCGGAGGGCGAAACTATTTCTGCAACGTCCTTGTATGCCAGTCCATTGAGGTAGGCAATAATATAAGAGGTGGCCTCTTTCTTGTTGAGTTCGTTGCAGGTGTTGTTCCACTTGTCGATGATGAACTCCGGCACGGTCTTGTTCTTCAGGGCCTTCTCATTGTTGCCCGTGAATTTGGACTTTGCCGTTTCGTGAATCTTGATGCCATATTCGGAATTGTCATAGCACAACTTGGAGTCGGTCGCGTTCATTGCCTTGACCAATGATGGCTTCCTGATTATACCTTTAACCAGGGTCATCCATTCACAAGCAGCGGTGAAGTTGTATCCCTGCCTCTCAAGCTGTCTGACAAAAGACAATGCCCTCGCCGTTTCATCGCTGATGTTCCCTGCACGTTCCAGCCCACAGATGAAGTCGCTGTTCTTCCAAGTGAATACCTTGAGGTTTATGGTTTGTAGCATCTTAGTCAAGTTTATCCAGTTGGTCGGGAAATAAGCGAGCACGTTGGTCGGAGCCTTGTCTGGATGTTCATTCATGATTTTCCTGATTGCCATGTACCTTGTCTGCCCATCAACAATAATGACCGTCTGTACAAGTTGTTCTTCTGGTATGGGATTGCCGTCGAAATCCTCCACGTCGTACCCCATCATGACAGCGACAGTTCCCGGAATGACAAGCAGCATAACCTGAATGCCGTCCGCCATAATCGACAAAGCCATACTATTGACTGACTTTTGCTTAGGCCACCTGTTCATCACAAGCCTGCCTATCTTAATCTTGCCGACATTAATGATACCGTTAAAGTCTAAAATTGTCAACAGCCCAGGCATAACCTCCAAAATTTGCTCGGGGGCTACCTCTTTGATTTTTTGAACGGCGTCCTTACAGGCTTCTGCATCAACAACATACGAATCTGATTCTTGTACGGTTGTGCCTGCAACCTCAATTTTCTCACTTTTGTCCTGAAGCCCTCCTTGAGAGCTGACGAGACATTCTTTAACTTCTTCTTTCATTTGTAAAATTTTTGTTAAAATTCACATGGCAGCCCATGATTTTATCTATATCTGATTTTTTGTAAAAGGGTCTGCGCCCACACTTTGTATGCTTCAGATAACCGTTTTTGTTCCACCGCCACAACGTGCTCTTGGACACTCCAAGCATTTTTGCCACTTCATCCGGGGTAAGATAGGTTTCTTGAACCCTCTCAGCCCTTCCCATCGCCCGACCTTCTTCTATTAATGACAGGCCGAACTCTTTCAAATCGCTTATTCCGACTGTAATACTTATATTATTACTGCCATCGGAAAGAATTTCATGAATGCTCATAATTTTAATTTATTATTTATGTTTCGGCCATCACCTCTGTTTAAGGATTATCCTTGATGATACCATTTCCCATGTTGCTTGCAGTCAAGCAGAAAGACTGTAGCCCACAATGGACGATGCAAAGGTAAGAAATAATTAAGGTAAAATATATGTAAGTAGTTGATTTTCAGTGTATTGTTGTACAACCTCCGTGCAACCGTTGAAATGTCGTTGTAACTGATTGTATGGTTGTTGTATTGAAAACAATATATGTTTGTATTGCTTATTGAATTAAGTGGGCGCAAATCTGAATGTAATTGAGGTTATGCTTTAATTTGTACAGTAGGCAAACAAAAAAGCCGCACTCCTTTTCGGAATACGGCTGTAATAAATCTTGTGTAATTAAACTTTCAACTATTCGGACGTTACATCTTGTCAATGACGTTTTTAAGTATATCGTCGTCAATGGTCCTGTATCTTGCAAAAGCCCTGCTGCCTTCAACGTGGCCTGACATCTTGCCTACTATGTTCGGGTCTGACGCCTGTTTGTATGCATTAGCGACAAAGGTCCTGCGTGCTATGTGGCTGCTTGCAATCTCGTTTATCGGACGAAGCTCCATCTCCCCGGTCTTTGGATTACGTACTTCCACTTTACGGATTATCCCTGCAATGGTAAATATCTCCTTTATGGCTTCGTTGTACTTAACTTGTGAAATGAAAGGGAACAAACGTCCCTGTTTATCAACACCTTTGTATTTCTTAATCAACTCCGCGGCCAATGTACGTAGTGGAACTCGTGCTTGTGCAGCATTCTCTTCGTCTTTTGTCTTATGTGGCGTATATACCAACACACCATCAGTAATGTTTCCTGTTGACAGTTTCATTAAATCGCCGACACGGCATCCAACAAAGCACTGGAATATGAATATGTCACGCTGGGTCATCAGGTGTTTAGTAGGCATGGGGACTTGGGTTAAATAATCGCGCTCATCCGATGATAAATAATAGGGCGTACCGTATCTCTCTACACCTATCTTAACACCGTCAAAGGGCCTATTCTTGGTCTTGCCTTCATCATAGCACCATGAGAAGAAGCTCCTTAGTTTTTTCATCAGGGTTATTATAGTATTGTTGCCACGTACCTCTATGTCCAAACGTCCCCTTCTTATACCGTTGGGCTGTTCCTTTATCATCTTGGCATACTGTTTCGGGTATCTTTCCGAGAGTGCCTTCTCATTTTTCAGATAGTCGCGGAAATCTTCTATGTCGTCCTTGGTCACCTCGTTTACGTTGAAAGTAAAATCCTTGCGCTTACCCATGGTCTGCTGGAACTTGGTGAAACGCCAAACGTCTCGCTTCAACACCTGCATGCCTCTTTCCCTGTCATCGCTGAACTCCTTGGCCTTAAGGAACTCGTCGAACAATTCGGAGAAAGACTTGTCATGCTCTTTATCTTCAATGCTCTTATACTTTTCGGGGTGAACAAACCTGTCTATCAAGTCAGCCAACCATTCCTTTGTTATTTGTTTCTTGTCCTTCACGTTTAAGCTGTTTAAGATATGCTTTTTAAGTTCTCCAAGCTTTGCTTCTACAGCCTCATGATATTCAACGTCATTCCCGACTTTACGCCTGTTGACTATTAATTCACCGTTCTTGAAATTGTCTGCGGTGATATAAAGCCCTGATTTTGCCAGAATGTCGTAATCATTGCCGTTGCGGAGCCTAATGATGATTTCGCTCATTTTGGTTTCAGGCTGAACCCGTTTTGAAAGCTTTAAATATATCGTTGCCATATAAGTGTTTTTTAGATTCTGCAAAGGTAACGCTATTAATTTAGCCGACAAAATATAGATGGGATAATCGCAGAAATTCCCCGTCAAATTCCCCGTCTTTTTTTAAAATAAACAAAATCCAGAAAAATCACACAAAAAGATTACTCTTTGCAAATCATTGTATACCAGCAATTTATAATTCTATTCATTTTCAATAATTTTCATGCGTTTCTATGTTTAATGTTCCCAACGGAGTCACGGAGGCGGATGCCAAACGGCTGCTTTGCGGCTGTTTGGCATTTTTCTTTTGTCTTGACGGGTGTTGCTCCACCGTCGCTTGGCGTGCCGTTCCGGTGTGGTTGTAACGTGTTTTTGGAGCGTCTGGAAGGCCGCAAGGCAGCCGTTGCCATATCGTTGATTATCAGCGCGTTTCCAATATGCCGCCTTTTGGCGCGCAAAAGGTGGCATATTGCACGCTAAAAGGTGGCCTTTCGGAAGGCGAAATACGGCATGTTGGAAATCGGTTGGCGCGCAGTCAGGCCGCGGTTGATGTGCTTATGAATGTTAAATTATCGTTTTTCGATAAATATTTATTGAAAAAGTTTGGAACATTTGAATTTTGTCCATATCTTTGCATATCGATAAACGATAAATAATCATCAAATAACGATAACGCCGATGATTTCGGGAAATACTCTCTCTAATTATAAATAA
>ERZ791741.2919-NODE-2919-length-11326-cov-2.708633_pt1 | contig 11326 bp, 9 predicted proteins | sample MGYA00510040_ERZ791741 | MGnify/ENA primary metagenome ERZ791741 (study PRJEB30046, sample SAMN00791960) | human gut metagenome | study: EMG produced TPA metagenomics assembly of the A metagenome-wide association study of gut microbiota in type 2... | reverse complement strand
AAACTGGAATTAGGATTTTTGTAAGAAACCATGGAGCGGCTGATGTGCATCTGCTCGGACAGCTCGCGCTCCGACGGGAGCCGGTCGCCCACCTTCAGCTCGCCGGAAAAGATCATGCCGATGACCTGGTCGACGAACAGCTCCCGGAGCGTCGGCGCTTGGATCTGCCGAAATCCCATCAGACCTTCCCGTCAACCTTTCTGCGGTCGTAGAGCCGATCGAGCAGCGGCCGCACGAGAAAATAGATCGCCTTGTTATCGAGATTGAACCAGTAGATGAGCATACTCCCCACCCAGACGCCGGTCGCGCCGAGGAGCAGCTTTGGCAGCAGTTTTTTCATCGTCATTTCCTCCTGTTTACCAGCCTTCGTAGTCGTCATACTGCAGCAGGGACGCATCGAGCGGCTCGGCCTGCATGACGGAGTACATGTAGTCGTTGACCTGCTGGCGGATGTCGGCGCGGGAGACGGTGCGGTGGTCGAACATGTCATTGGAGACCATCATGAGCTTCGTCTTCTTCTCCTTCGCCTGGTCGAGGATGACACCCGTGAGGCCGAGCGCGCCCTTGCAGGTGATGTCATCGTGCAGAATGACCATGTCGCAGTGGAACTTCTCCGCCTCGTCCCAGAACTCGACGAGGTGCTGCCAGCCGCCGGTCAGGTGGCGGCGCATAACGCCGGTCTCATAATTGCGGGCAATGCCGTCGAGCATGGTGTCCTCGTCCGTCGTGTCGATGAGTACGTTGCCGGAGAACAGATCCATGCCGGCGATCACGAGGATGCCCCAGCAGTTATACAGCCAGTTCGGGAACTGCAGCCAGTAGCACGGCGGGCCGCCCCAGGTGATGGCGCGATAGCGCGTCTTGGGGAAGCAGTTGGTCTTGCTCTCGTACGCCTGCTCGAGGATCTTCATGACCTTGCGCTCTGCCTTCATGATCTCGGGATTGCGGCCGCCGGAGAATGCGTAATAGAACGTGTGGAACAGGTTCGGCACGGTGAGCGCGGCAGCGGTGTAGGGCGTGGCCATGAAGTTCCACTTCTCCCGCTCGTTGCGCACCTCGTCGTTGTGCTTTTCCATCACGGCGCGGCAGGCGTCCCAGTCATAGGTCTCGCCAGTGTGCCGCTCGACAAAGTCGATGACGCGGCGCAGGGATGCACGGGCGTACTTGCGCGTGTGCGGATCGGCCCAGCGCATGGGGATGGCGGCCGGCAGCGTGTCCACATCGAGGTGGCGCTCGATGATCTGGCTGTTCATGGTCGAGGAGTCGCACGGCGCGTTGTTCGAGATGCAGCAGGCACCGATCTTCGGGAACTCGTCGAGCATGGCAACACCGGCGGCATTGTTCGACAGGCGGCAGGAATCCGCCGGCAGGCCGACGCTCTCCATTGCGTCAATATAATACGGGTTCGCACTCTGATCCATGTAGCACAGCAGCAGGCCCTGGAACGGCTCAAGCTGCGCGGGGCGCAGGTTCGGAAAACCCGCAAGGATCTCGGGGCACATGGTCTGCTCGAGCACGACCTGCGTGCGGCCGAAGGCGTTGTCACCAAAGCGGCGGTCGCCCATCATCATCTCGGCAATAGAATTGGTCGACCCCTTCATGATCGTGTTGAGGTACAGGCGCGCCACACGCAGCGCCGGCCCGCGCAGGCCCTCGACGCAGCGGTCGATCATGTTCAGCGCCGCGAGGTACGAGCCCATCCAGCGGTAGGTCAGCATGCCGCGCATGATGCGCACCGGGCTCTTGGCCACGAAGCCGCCCATGACGCCGAGCACTTTGACCCACTCGGTATAGTCGTACCATGTATCTTTCAGACCGCGCCATTCGCGGTGCTTTGCAATGTTACTGCCGGGGAGAAAACGGTTCCCGGCGCCTTTGACCTTCTTGTCAGCCATCACGAATTCCCTCCCTGAATGTGTTTGATCTCCAGGCTCTCCACAAAGGCCTGGATGCGCGTGCGCAGCTGGCCGGCGCCGGCGAGGGTGTACTCCTTCTCAATGCCGACGGTCGGGATGCCCAGCTCCTCCTGCAGGATGTGCACGCCGAGCACACGCTCATAGCTCCAGAACTCGCAGAACTTCATCTGCTCATAGAGCACGCCGTCGGCGCTGTATTCCCGGCACAGGTCGCGGATGTAAGTGCGGCGGCCGTCGGAACGCTCGCGCTCCATGAAGCGCGGGCACTGGCTCGTGCGCAGATAGTGGCGGGCAACGGCGCGCAGCGGCGTCTCCCCGTCGAGAATTTCGATCTGCTCGCGGCCGGGCAGGCTGCCGTAGCAATAGCGGTCGGCCACGACCATGGCGCCGCAGTCCTCGATGAGCTTCGTGAACGCAGGATCGTCGATCTCGCTGCCGGTCACGACCAGGCGCACGCGGAACCACGGCTGCGGGTCCGCCTTGCGGCGCTTGAGCTCGGTGAGCGTCTGCTTGAGATACGGCAGGATCAACTTGTGCGGGCACACTTGGCTCACGAGCTGGATGACATGGAACTCATAACCCGTGATGACGGGATTGGCCGCCTTGCGCAGGTCGCCGATCTCGGTGATGATGCGGGAAATTTCGTTGTGATCTCGGATTGCTTCGAGAATCGCCTGGTCGGAGATGTCGATGCCATAGGTCGCGTGCAGCGGCTCGAGCACCTTGATGCGCAGCTGCTCTTCATAGTGATCGACGGCGAAGTCCTCGTCCGAGAACGGCACGTCCATCATGCTCATGAAAAACTGCGGGTTTTTCTCCTTCACGAGACCGAGGATCTCGAAATGCTCGTGGCCGCGGTGCATCATCTGGCACGTCTCGGACGAGAGCAGCGCGTCGAGATAGTCATAGCCGCCCTCGATGCCGCGCTCGAGGATGCTGCGGGTGTATGAGCAGATCTTGCTCGACATATAGTACGTGCCCCCGTCGATGCTGCCGGTGTTCGGCGCACGCAGGCGGCTCGAGAAGCAGCCGGGCAGGTTCAGCAGCGTTTCCGGCACGAAATAGCAGGTGTAACCCAGGGCGTGTTCCCCCTCTGCCCTGGCCTGCTGTACCAGCTCGTTGTTGGCCTCCTGCAGCAGATTCTCAAAATAGATCAGATGCTTCAGGTCTTTCATGGTTTGCTTCCACCTCTCACTTTTCATTACGGGTGCGGCAGCTGGTCGGAACACGATCTGGTTCAACCAGCGGCTTCATGAGCCAAAGATAGCATATTTTTTGACAATGTGCAATGGATTTCCCACCATTTTTTTGTTTTTCAGTGCTTCGCACAATGGAACTGGTCTAACCACAGCCATTGTATCGCCAACAAGCCGGACAGATTTTGCGCTTTTGCAAACAATCATTGACAAGACAGGCCGGCTTATTATAGTATTGTCTGTCCAATCATGAAATCAAAGGAGCCTCACTTCATGAATGAAATTTACGTCACCGGCCACCGGAACCCGGACACGGACTCCGTCGTGGCCGCCATCTCCTATGCCGCGCTGCGCAACGCGCTCGGTGACCGCGACTATGTGGCCGCACACCTCGGCCACATCAGCGATGAGACGCAGCGTCTGCTCGACCGATTCGGCTTTCGTGCGCCGCGGACGCTGAGCAACGTCCGCACGCAGGTGCGCGATCTGGATTACGACACGCCGCCGGCGCTCAACTCCACCGTCACAATGGACCGCGCCTGGCACATCATGCGCGACCAGAACATTTCGGCCATGCCCATCATCAACGAGGACGGCACGCTCTACGGCATGCTCTCCGCCGGGGACATCGCGGCCTACAGCATGCGCACGATCAGCGACCGGCACGTGGACGCGCTGCCGCTGTTCAACCTCCTGAGCGTCATCGAGGGGCGCATCCTCAACGACGGCGCCGAGCAGGTCGACCGCGTGTCCGGCGTAGTGACGATCGCCCTGCCGCAGAGCTGCGACAACCTGCTCTTCTCCGACCCCGACAGCATCATTCTCTGCGGCAACCAGCCGGATATGATCCGCCGCGCGCTCGACATCGGCGTGCAGTGCATCATCCTCTGCCAGACCGACGTCGACCCCGCGTGGCTTGAAAACGCCGGCAAGACCTGCGTCATCTCCACCCCGCTCGATGCCAGCCGCGTGGCGCGGCTGGTGTATCAGGCGATCCCGATCTCCCGCCCGTGCAACACGGAGGATCTGGTCAGCTTCCACCTCGATGATTACATTGACGACGTGCGTGAGGTCGTGCTCGAGAGCCGCTACCGCTGCTACCCCGTGCTCGACGAGAACGAAAAGGTCGTCGGCACGCTCTCGCGCTATCACCTGCTGCGTCCGCGGCGCAAGCGCGTCGTACTCGTCGACCACAACGAGATGGCGCAGGCCGTGCCCGGGCTCGAGCAGGCGGAAATTCTGGAGATCATCGACCACCACCGTCTGGCCGATATTCAGACCACACAGCCCATCCGCGTGCGCAACGAGCCCGTCGGCAGCACGACGACCATCATCACCAATATGTATCAGGAGCACGGCGTCATGCCGTCGCCGAACATGGCGGGTCTGATGGCGAGCGCCATTTTGTCCGACACGGTCATGTTCAAGTCCCCCACGTGCACGAAACGCGACATCGCCATGGCAGAGCGCATGGCCCGCATCGCCAACGTCCCGCTCAAGGAGCTGGGCAACCTGCTCTTTGCCGCCTCAAGCGCGGGCGACAAATCGGCCGAGGAGCTGTGCTTCACCGACTTCAAGGAGTTCCACATCGCCGACCACTATCTCGGCGTCGGTCAGGTCACGTCGCTCGACTCCGCCAAGGTGCTTGAGCGCAAGGACGAGCTGCTGGCCGTCATGGCCACGAAGCTCGAGCAGCAGCACTATGACATGATCGCGCTCATGGTCACGGACGTGCTCCTGGAGGGCACAAACCTGCTCTACATCGGCAGTGACGACACGATCCGCGCCGCCTTCTCGGTCGAGCCGAAGGACAGCGCCGTGTTCCTGCCCGGCGTGATGAGCCGCAAAAAACAGATCATCCCCATGCTGACCGCCCTTTGGGGCTGAGGCCGCATATACAAAAAGAGTCCGCACAGGCAGTGCCTGTGCGGACTTTTTTTGATTCAATCCGTCATGCGCACGATGCGGTAATACGTGCGCGCCGTGAGCAGGTACACAAAGGTGTACAGCAGCGCAAAGACGCCGAACGTTCCGAGCGTGCACAGCAAAAACAGATGCACGTTCTGCAGCCCGAAGGCGAACACGATCTGCTTGATGAGCGGAAACGCGAACGCGATGTGGATCGCCGCCGTCACAAGCGGCAGGAAGAACATGAGCAGCACCTGCGTGCGGATGGTCGCCTTGACCTCCTTCGGCGTCATGCCGACCTGCTGCATGATGCGGAAGCGTCCGCGGTCGTCATAGCCCTCGGAGACCTGCTTGTAGTAGATGATGAGCACCGTCGCAAACAGGAACACGAACCCGAGGAAAAAGCCGAGGAACAAAAAGCCGCCGTACGTGCTGCGCAGCGTGGGATAGCCGTCGGCGCGCATATCGGTCGTGTAATGCACGTTCGCCGCCTCGGCAGCAGACTCAAACGCGGGGTCGCTGAGCAGTGCGTGCAGCGCGTCGAGCTGCTCGTCGTCCGTGCCGGAGAGGTCGAACTGGTATGTGTAATTGAGCATGCTGCGGGTGCCGCCGTGCTCGTTAGTATAGGCGTTTTGCTGCGCGCGCAGCTCGAGCACGCTGTCGAGATCCGGCACGACCAGATACAGCGTGTGCAGACCCATGATGGAGCTGCCGCTGACGAGCGAGAAGCTATCGAGCTGCCGCAGCCGCAGCGTATCGCCGCCGAGCGTGAGCGTATCGCCAAAGGCTGCGCCGTCCGTCCATGCGAGCGCCTCGCCGGGCGCAAGCGTCACCTGCTCGCCGGTCAGGTCGGCATAGTCCTCCGTGTCCAGAACCATGACGGTGTATTCATCGGCGCTCGAACCGGTGAGCTGCTTGCTCGTGAGATCGAGCGCATCGCCGCTGCGCAACGCGGAAAACCTGACGGTGCGATAGCCGTGCACGTTGCTCTGCGTGAGCCCCGTGCGCGTCATGGCATCATCCACCACCCGCAAAACCGGCGCGACGTCCGGCACCGTATTCGTCTGGGGGTCGGTCATGAGCGTGAGCGTCATATCCTGTGGCCAGCGCACGTCGGCGTAGGCATCCACGCCCTTATACAGGCTCACCGTGGTCGAGACCGTCACGAGTACCATCGTCGAGAGGATGCAGATGCTCGCAAGACCGGCCGCGTTGCGGCTCATGCGGTAAATGAGACCGGAGACAGTGGCAAAGTGGCTGGTTTTATAGTAGTAACGCCGGTTTTTTCGCAGCGCCTTGAGCACGACGACGCTCAGCGCGATGAACGTGAGATACGTGCCGATGATGACAAGGATGACCGCCGGGAAGAAATTCTGGATGGCGTACAAGGCCACGTTTGTGCGCAGGGAAATGAGATAGCCCGCGGCAAGGCACACCGCGCCGAGCAGTGCGAGGATCCACTTGCTGCGCGGCTCGCGCTCGCCCTCACTGCCGGCGCGCAGCAGCTGCACGGGGTTCGACAGATGGATGATGCGGATGGTATTGAGCAGCAGCAGCAAAAACAGCGCGCCGAAAAACACCACCGTACAGCCGATGCTCATCAGGCGGATGTTCAGTCCGAACGTGGCCTCCCCGCCGATGAGCCGCATGAGCACGAGCTGCAGGAGCTTGGAGAACACACCCGCCGCCACGAGGCCGAAAAACAGCGCCATGGCCGCCGTATACAGCGACTCCCAGAAGAGCACGTAGGAGATGTGGCGCTTTTCCATGCCGAGGATGTTGTAGATGGCAAACTCGCGCTTGCGCTGCTTGGTGAAGGTACTGTTTGTATAAAAGAGGATGATGGCGGAAAACAGCGCCATGATCGACACGCCGAAACCGAGCACCTGACTGACGCTGCCGCCGTGCTGCATCTGGCCGAGATAGGGATCGCTCGCGAGCGTGAGGATGATGCAAAACAGCGCCACGATCACGATGCAGGCCAGCAGATACGGCAGATAGAACCGGCGGTTTTTCTTCAGATTCGTCGCCGCCAGACGCGGGTAGAGGTTACGCATGGCGCTCACCGCCCGTTGCCAGCATCGTGAGCGTGTCAGAGATCTTCTGATAGAGCTGCTCATCCGAGCTCTCGCCGCGATAGATCTCGTGGAACACCTCGCCGTCCTTGATGAACAGCACGCGCGAGGCGTGGCTGGCCGCCTTGACCGAGTGCGTGACCATAAGGATGGTCTGGCCGCCGCGGTTGATCTCCTCGAACAGGCGCAGCAGCTCATCCGTTGCGCGCGAGTCGAGCGCGCCGGTCGGCTCGTCGGCCAGCACGAGCTTCGGCTGCGTGATGAGCGCACGGGCGACGGCCACGCGCTGCTTCTGGCCGCCGGAGAGCTCATACGGGAACTTCTGCAGCAGCTCCGCGATGCCGAGCTGCCGGGCGATGGGCGCGAGGCGCGCGGCCATCTCCGGATACGCCTTGCCTGCGAGCACGAGCGGCAGGAAGATGTTGTCCTGCACGGAGAACGTATCGAGCAGGTTGAACTCCTGGAACACGAAGCCGAGCTGCGAGCGGCGAAACGCCGCGATCTCCCGCTCGGGGATCGTGCCCAGCGCCCGGCCGTCGAGCACGACCTCGCCGCCGGTGGGCTTGTCGAGCGCGGCAAGAATGTTGAGCAGCGTGGTCTTACCGCTGCCGCTCTCGCCCATGATGGCGACGTACTCGCCCTTCTCGACCGTGAAATTCACATCGCTGAGCGCCTGCACTTTCGTGCCGCCGAAGCGGGTGGTATAAATCTTCTGAACATGACGAACTTCCAAAAACGACATGACCGTTACCTCCTGTGTAATGACAGGCTCAGTATAAACCGCCGGGGAAATGGCTGCCATACTTCCGGCTTACATTTTCCCGGCGGAAACTTACGATTCTGTAAGGCTCACTCGACCTCGAGCGCGTCCTGCGCGAGTCCGATGCGCACCGTTGTGCCTACGCCGACCTCCGATGTGATGGCGATCGTGTGGCCGAGCTTTTCCAGAATGCGGCGGCAGAGATACAGGCCGATGCCCGTCGCGCGCTTGTCCGTGCGGCCGTTGCCTTGGCGGCTTCAGCCTTTTCCTTGTTGGCCGCGTTCTTCGCGTCGGCTTCAGCCTGGCTGGTAAACATGGACTTCATGGGATTGTCCGTCCACTTGCCGGGGCTGGCGATGAATGCCTTGATTTCCTTGGCGATAGGCAGGTTGGTGCCTACGACGCCCTTCTTGGCGTCCTGAGCCTGGATATACGCGATAGTCTTAAATGGAGCCTTCTCGGCTTCCACCTTCATAATCGCGTTGGACTTATCGATCGTTTCTTTATAACTGGCCGGAGCGCCATTGATGAAAATGCAGATGGCCGCGATGAGCAGAGCGAAACCAAGCCAAATGGCCCAGTAGTCTTCCTTCTTCCACAGGTCTGACCAATGCGATTGAGCTCGGTCTACGACCACGTTGCTGTTTTCATTTGCCATAACAGTCTCCTCCTGGCTTGGGGCATGTGCCGAAAGCCAAATCTGTTTTGGTGAAAAAGTTCACCGATTCCTCTGCCTGTGAGCGGTTGTGGAGTTTACGGCTCCACAGACCAGACGCCTTTAGTCCGACTAATAACAGGACACGGTCTATTGTCAACCGAATTTTGAATGTAATAGCGGGTTATTGGGGAACGAATACGGAGCGGAGGGGAATAAGCTTTGTATATGAACACAATAGACTGAATGATCAATCAAAGGAGAAGAAGTTTGATATGATTTGGACAAGAGGGCGCATACGGAACGGTATATAGGGCACGAAACCGAATAAGTGATTCTGCTTTTTTCTGTTTGTATTGTTTTAACATGTTTATATTGTTATAGTATATTGGATAAGCGTTTCTCCCTTCCCTCCTGGAGTTCCGAACCCATAAGGCCCATCATGCCCTGGAGTTCACCAGGAAACTCCAGAGAGACGTTCTCCTCAGGAAGGGGGCTTTTGGAAAAAACTCGAGAGTTCCATGCCGCAAGAACATGGGGATGCAAGGGATAAAAAAGAACGGGATGAGATAGAATCAGGGGGAACGGCGCGGCATCGTTACGCAGATGCAGCTGTTGTCGACAAGAAAAGAGGACGGTCATCAGCCCCTTTCAGCCGCAACGCAACAGCAGGGCAACACGAAAAAGATACACAAGGACAATGTGTTCGGTACTGAATCCAGAGGCTGAACTCATGGAATCGCCGTTTATGATGCAGCGAGGTGTATTCAGTGTGTACTCTCCGTCATGGGTAATGCAGATTTGCATTGCCCTATGAAGCGATACGTCATCATCCGTAGGCTGTTTCTTGTCCATGCTGAAGCGTCACGGCTTCGAGGATAGTTTATTACCTGTATTTTCCTCTAGATAGCTTCAATTATTCGTGCGGAGACAGTTTCAAAGCGTACAGTGCAGTCGGGTAGGAGGGGGTTACCAGACGTTATAATGCACTTTCTGTTCGTCGTAACGTTCTTTATGCGAGAAAGGCGTCTCGGAATAGCCGAGGATGGCAAGGCCGAGCGGCGATACGGCATCCGGAAGATTAAAGAGCTCACGGAAAGCCTGTTCCCGTTCGGGGACGGGGTGGACGCCGCACCAGAGCGAAGCCAGCTCCTTGGCGCGTGCCGCAAGCAACAGGTTTTCCATAGCGGCGGAGCAGTCCTGCACCCAGTATTTGCCGTAATTGGCCGACGTGGTGTCCCCGCAAACGAGGATGGCGAGCGGAGCCTGCTTGATCATACCCGCATATGGATGGAAATTCGGTATCTTATCCAGTTTCTCGCGGTCCGTGATGACCACGAACCTCCACGGCTGGATGCCCCCCGCAGTAGGCGCGGACATGGCGGCGCTCAGCAATTCTTTGACGAGATCTTCTCCGACGGGCCGGTTCAGGAACTGGCGAATGCTGCGGCGAGTATGGAGGACTTCAAAGGCATCCATAAGAACGCTCCTTTCATTGGGTTTGTGTTCGTTGCACCATACCAGAACCGTTTTTGTTGCACCAGAGCCGATTTGCCGGGCTCCCTCAGTGGAGATGCCGTGTAGCCCGCACGGATGTTTGGATATTCTTTTTCGGCGCGTCAGGGCTTGTCACTGCGTTATCATGCGTGTATTCTTTCCGGTCTGGACAAAGAAACGAGGGGTTCGTTCCTGCTGTGTTCGTACCCCGGACGTATTTCGTTTGCTGGCTTTTTTTCTTCATTCTTTTTCGTGATAGCGTGTTTTGAAGGAGTTTTTATGGCTGGTTTGCCGGGTCCCGGAGATCGTATTGAAGCCCGTTGCACTCGCTGCAATGACATTACCGGGCATGTCATCGTCGCCCTTGTCGGCGGGGAAATTGTCAAGGTGGAATGCCGCGCCTGCGGAAGCGTGCACAAGTATTACCCGCCTGCGACTCCCAAGGAAGCGAAGGGAAAGACGGCCGTTTGTCGCGTAAAGGCCGGTGAGACCCGCAAGGAGGCCGTGAATTCCTTCAAGCCCACCTCTACGCCTTCCACGGCCGCCGCATCGCCCGCCGCCGTGTCCCGGGCCGCCGCCAAAGCGCAAAAGGCCGCTGAGGACATGGAGCAGAATTGGCAGCGCACCATGAACATGACCGCCGCTTCCGCCCGCCCCTACGCCATGAACGAGTCCTTCGCCGTCGGCGATGTTATCGATCATCCCAAGTTCGGCAGCGGCGTCGTGCAGGAAATCTTTCCTCCCGATAAGATGCAGATCCTCTTCCGCGACGGCGCCAAGATGCTGCGCTGTGCGTGCTGAGGGGCAGTAAAGAGGTTTTGAGATTGGGGAGAGGAGCACCCCACGGTTCTCCTCCTCCCCAAAAACTGCCGGCACGATTCGCACCCACCCCCTCCTCTCCCAAGACTTTCGTCTTTATCGAATCCCCGTTGCAAGGGATTGCCAAAAAAGAAAAGCCTTCCCTGTTCTTGGGAAGGCTTTTTGCTGTCCGGGAAAGCCGATATGAGGGATTCGATAAGGCCAAAAGTCTTGGGAAAGGAGGGGGCGTGGGGGAGGGAAACCTTTCTCCAGAAAGGTTTCCTCTCCCCTCCCCCAATTCATTCTCATAAGGAGTCCCACATGCTGCGAGTTCTGGTGGCGGACGACGATCCGGGGATCGTGAGGACGCTGATGCTTGGCCTGAAAATGATGGGCTGCCAGCCCGTGGGCGTGGAGAGCGCGGAAGCCGCGATCAAGGCGCTGGAAGACAAGAGCGCGGACTTGCTGCTGACGGACATTGAGGCAAGCTCCCCGAGGAAAATCGGAGATACATACTATCT
>ERZ791741.2918-NODE-2918-length-11339-cov-8.139578_pt1 | contig 11339 bp, 10 predicted proteins | sample MGYA00510040_ERZ791741 | MGnify/ENA primary metagenome ERZ791741 (study PRJEB30046, sample SAMN00791960) | human gut metagenome | study: EMG produced TPA metagenomics assembly of the A metagenome-wide association study of gut microbiota in type 2... | reverse complement strand
CGGTCTCCTTTTTCAGGCTGACCTGCTCGATCTGCAGCTGGGTGATGCGGTGGGCCAGATCATCCATCTCGCTGGGCATACTGTCCATCTCAGTCTTGATCATGGCGCAGGCTTCATCCACCAGGTCGATGGCCTTATCCGGCAGGAAACGGTCCGTGATATAGCGGTCAGAGAGAGTTGCGGCGGCGATCAGCGCATTATCGCTGATCTTCACGCCGTGGAACACCTCATAGCGCTCCTTCAGGCCGCGCAGGATGGAAATGGTGTCCTCCACTGTGGGCTCATCCACCTGCACCGGCTGGAACCGGCGCTCCAGTGCGGGATCTTTTTCGATATACTGGCGGTACTCGTCCAGCGTGGTCGCACCGATGCAGTGCAGCTCGCCCCGGGCCAGCATGGGCTTGAGCAGGTTGCCTGCATCCATGGCACCGTCGGTCTTGCCTGCACCCACGATGGTGTGCAGCTCATCAATGAAGAGGATGATCTTGCCCTCGCTCTTCTTGACTTCATTCAGGACGCTCTTCAGGCGCTCCTCAAACTCGCCGCGGTACTTTGCACCGGCCACCAGCGCGCCCATGTCCAGGCTGAACACGGTGCGGTCCTTCAGGTTCTCGGGCACATCGCCGCGCACGATCCGCTGGGCCAGGCCCTCGGCGATGGCAGTCTTGCCAACGCCGGGCTCACCGATCAGGCAGGGGTTGTTCTTGGTCTTACGGGACAGGATACGGATCACGTTGCGGATCTCCTGATCACGGCCGATCACGGGGTCCAGCTTCTGCTTCCGGGCCAGATCGACCAGATCCTGGCCATATTTCTGCAGGGCGTTGTAGGTATCCTCGGGGTTGTCGTTGGTCACGCGCTGGTTGCCGCGCACGGCAGTCAGCTGCTGCAGGAACGCATCCTTCTGGATGTTGAAGGTGCGGAACAGCTCCGTGGTGTTCTGGGTCGGCTCATCCAGCAGGCCCAGGAACACATGCTCCACACTGACGTATTCGTCCTTCATGGCCTTGGCTTCCCGGGCGGCGGCACTCAGGACTTTATCCGTTGCCTGCGAGATATAGACCTTATCGGGGTCACGGCCGGAGCCGGACACCCGGGGCAGGGCCGACAGCTTTTCGGCCACGGCAGCGGCAAAGCTGCCCGGATCCACGTTCAGCTTCTGCAGAAGCTGCGGGATCAGGCCCTGCTCCTGCGAAGCCAGGGCGTGCAGCAGATGTTCCGGCTCCAAAGCGTTGTGCTGGTACTCCACAGCCAGCTGCTGGGCAGCCTGCAGAGCTTCCAGCGTTTTCTGCGTATATTGATTGGTATTCATAGAATCGACCTCCATTCGTACCGGAAGTGTTATTTCAGCAGTCTTTCAGATTGATTGCCATTTCATTTTTAGCACTCTGTCTGTTCGACTGCTAAAAATATACTCCAAACACCCCACTTTGTCAATAGGGTTTTCGATGGTACGGCAACAATTCACAAATTGTTTGCAAACAAGACAAAAATGCCGCCCCGGCAGACCCGAAGCGGCACAAGTTCTCTTGATATGGGGGCAGGACACTCAGCTCACCACTGCGCTTTCCGTCAGCGCATCGGTGACGGCATCCATCAGGGCGACCATGGTGCAGTAATTCTCACCGTAGGTGCCGGTGTAGGAGGAATAGGTATCGATCTGCTCCTGGGTGGGCACGATGTCCAGTGTCTCGGCCACTGCCTGATAAAGCAGAGCCTCCTTGGAGTAGGTGGTGATGCTGTCGCTCATCCCCTCCAGCAGGTCATCGGCGTTCTCATAGCCAGCGGCGGTCTGCACAAAGCTGTCCAGATCGTAGCCGTAGTAGTTGGCCATGGTGTAGTAGTAGTTCAGGCACTGGTTCACCTGATAATCTGTGACCTCCTTGGGCAGCTCCTTGAAGGTGGAGTTCGCCAGCAGGTCGTCCATGATGGCGTTCTGCAGGTTGGTGTTGTAAAGCATCTTCTGGTAGAGCGCTTTCAGCTCCTCCACGGTGTGAACATCATCGCTCTCGCCGTAGTTCTCGGCCACCCACGCGTCGGTCAGCTCGGGCAGGACCTTCTCGCTGATGTAGTTCAGGGTAACGGAGAACACAGCCTTTTTGCCGCTCAGGACAACGGTGTTGCCCTCGGAATCGGTAGAATCGCTGTATCCCTCCGGGAAGGTCACGGTGACATCAAAGGTCTCGCCGGGGGTGTGGCCCACGATCTGATCCTCAAAGCCATCGACGAAAGTACCGCTGCCCAGGGTCAGGCTGTAGCCGCTGTAAGTGCCGCCGCTGAACGCAACGCCATCCACGGAACCGGCATAGTCGATGTTGACGGTATCACCGTCCGCTGCGGCACGGTCCGTCACCTGCTTCTCGGTGGCGTGGTCGCTGAGCAGGCTGTCGATCTCGCTCTGGACCTCCTCCTCGGTGGGCTCGATCTCAGAACGCTTGAAGGTAAGGCTTGCAAAGTTCTCGGGCAGGGTGACATAGTCAAGCGCCTTCACGCCCTCCCAGTAGCCGTTCTCGTCCAGACCGCTGCTGTAGGAGAAGTTCTCGTAATCGTAATCTTCCGCGCTGCCGTAAACAGCGGCGGCTGTGCTGGAAGCGGCAGAAGAAGAATCAGCGGACTTGGAGCAGCCTGCTGCGCCCAGCACCAGCGCACCGGCGCAGAGCAGGCAGACCGCCTTTGTGATGATCTTTTTCAAAATAAAGTTCCTCCTGTTGGAACACCGGCATCCCGCCGGGTTCAGATTCGGGTCGCATAGTACAGACCTTATTATAAAGGGCAAAAGTGAAAAAGAAAAGAATTTTGCAGAAATTCCACAAATAGAGCGCCGGGTTTGTCCGACTTTTGCGGGGCACCGGCCGAAAAAGCGGCTTTTCCGGTGGAAATGCCCGCCCGGTTCTGTTAAAATAAAGGAGATACGAGAAACCCCGGCCGCTCCCTTCCGCGGGAAGCGCCCGATACAAACGGAGGAACACCCCATGGATTACAACAAAGCCGCCCTTGAAATGCACGAGACCCACCACGGCAAGGTGGGCATTACCAGCAAGGTGGAGGTCAAGACCCGCGACGACCTGTCTACCGCCTACACCCCCGGCGTTGCCGAGCCCTGCCGCAAGATCAAGGAAAACCCCGACGATGTTTATAAGTACACCTTCAAGGGCAACATGGTGGCCGTTGTCTCCAACGGCACCGCCGTGCTGGGCCTGGGTGACATCGGCCCCGAGGCCGGTCTGCCTGTGATGGAGGGCAAAGCCGTGCTGTTCAAGGAGTTCGGCGGCGTGGATGCCTTCCCCATCTGCATCGATGCCCACGATGCCGCCAGCGTGATCGCGGCCTGCAAGGCCATTGCCCCCACCTTTGGCGGCATCAATCTAGAGGATATCAAGAGCCCCGAGTGCTTTGAGATCGAAGAGACGCTGGAGCGGGAGCTGGATATCCCCGTGTTCCACGATGACCAGCACGGCACCGCCATCGTGGTGACCGCTGCCCTCATCAACGCCCTGCGCGTGGTGGGCAAAAAGATGGAGGACGTGCACATCGTCCTGAACGGCCCCGGCGCTGCCGGTACTGCCATCATCAAGATGCTGATGACCGCTGGTGCAAAGGACATCGTGGCGGTGGACCAGTTCGGCACCCTGTACAAGGGCTGCAACAGCGCCGAGGCCCACAAGAACTGGCTGGGCGAGGTGACCAACCCCCGCCAGATCAAGGGCGGCCTGAAGGAAGCCATCGAGGGAGCCGACGTGTTCATCGGCGTGTCCCGCCCCGGCATCCTGACCACCGAGCTGTGCAAGACCATGAACAAGGATGCCATCGTCTTTGCCATGGCCAATCCCACCCCGGAGATCATGCCGGACGAAGCCAAGGCAGGCGGCGTGCGCGTGATGGCCACCGGCCGCAGCGACTTCCCCAACCAGGTCAACAATGTGCTCTGCTTCCCCGGCCTGTTCAAGGGAGCTTTGAGCGTCCGCGCCCGCGACATCAACGACCAGATGAAGCTGGCCGCAGCCTATGCCATCGCTGACCTGATCACCGATGCCGACCGCAGCGAGGAGAACATCATCCCCGGCGCGTTCGACCCCCGTGTGGCCGAGGCTGTGGCTGCTGCTGTGGCAAAGGCCGCCCGCGAGACCGGCGTTGCCCGCCTGTAAAGGGAGGAACACGAGATGAGGAACATCTCCGCACAAGCCATCACCGATACCGTAGCCCGGCTCTGCATCGAGGCCAACACCCGCCTGCCGCAGGATGTGCAGGCGGCGCTGGACAAGGCCCGGCAGGAGGAGCCCTGGCCGCTGGCAAAGAATACCCTGGACCTGCTGTGGTCCAACCTGAGCGCCGCCAGAGAAAAAGACCTGCCCATCTGCCAGGACACCGGCATGGCCTGCGTGTTCGTGGAGCTGGGCACCGATGTCCACATCGACGGCAGCTTTGAAGCCGCCATCCACGAGGGCGTGCGCCGCGGCTACACCGACGGCTACCTGCGCAAGAGCATCGTGGCCGACCCGTTGCGCCGGGGCAACACCGGCGACAACACCCCCGCCGCCATCACCGTTCATCTGGTGGACGGCGACGGCTGCACCATCACCGTGGCCCCCAAGGGCTTTGGCAGCGAGAACATGAGCCGCATCCAGATGCTCAAGCCCGCCGACGGCGTGGAGGGCTTCCGGAAGTTCGTGCTGGAGACCGTCCAGCTGGCCGGTTCCAACCCCTGCCCGCCCATCGTGCTGGGCATCGGCGTGGGCGGCAGCTTTGACAAGGTGGCCTATCTGGCCAAAAAGGCACTGCTCCGCCCGCTGGATGTTCCCAACCCCGACCCCTATTACGCGCAGCTGGAGCGGGAGCTGCTGACCGCCATCAATGAACTGGGCATCGGCCCGCAGGGCTTTGGTGGCCAGACCACCTGTCTGGGCCTTGCCATTGAGCAGATGCCCACCCATGTGGCGGGCCTGCCCGTGGCTGTGAACGTTTCCTGCCATGTCACCCGCCGCGCCAGCGCGGAGCTGTAAGGAGGGGAGAAGAATGGAATACAGACTGACCACCCCCTGCACCGCCCAGGATCTGGCCCCCCTCAGGGCAGGCGATACCGTATTGCTCTCCGGCGTGGTATACACCGCCCGGGATCAGGCCCACAAGCGGATGATCGAAGCACTGGACCGGGGCGAACCGCTCCCCTTCGACCTTGAGGGCAGCGCCATTTACTATGTCGGCCCCACCCCGGAGCGCCCGGGTGAGGTCATCGGCTCTGCCGGCCCCACCACCAGCGGCCGGATGGATGCCATGAGCCCCCGCCTGCTGGACCTGGGCAACAAAATTATGATCGGCAAGGGCAAGCGGGATGCCGCTGTCAAGGAAGCCGTTGTCCGCAACGGTGCGGTCTATCTGGCCGCTCTGGGCGGTGCCGGTGCCCTGATGGCCAAGAGCGTCCAGACGCTGGAGGTCATCGCCTGGCCCGACCTCGGCTGTGAGGCCGTCCGCCGCCTGACTGTGCAGGATATGCCCCTGACTGTCATCCTGGATGCCCACGGCGGAGATCTGTATCTGGAAGGCCCGGAGGCCTACCGGAACCGCTGAGGAACAGCAGCCCCGGCTTCTGCCGAATGCTGTACATACGAAAAGGAGCTGTACCCCCGCGGGAGTACAGCTCCTTTTGCATTGCATTTTTTCTGATCAGCCGCGCTTTGCCAGCAGAGCCTCGATCTTCTTGATGGGATCGATGATGCTGGAAACAGACATATCGTGGTTCAGCGCCACCACGAAGTAGGCAGCATACTTGGAGACATCCACGTCAACATACCAGTCGCGGGTCAGCAGCTCGGGCTGGCGGTAGGTCAGGTTGGTGCCCACAACGTAGTCCAGCTTGCCATCGGCAACTGCCTGATCGAACTTCTTCAGGCCGCTGGTGAACAGCGGGAAGGTCGCATTGGCAATGATGCGGGCAGCGCCGCGCTCCTTCAGGTTGCCGGCAACCTCCAGCATGCTCTCGCCGGAAGCGATGATATCGTCGGCGATAAAGACAGTCTTGCCCTCAACGGAATCGCCCAGATACTCGTGTGCCACAATGGGGTTGCGGCCGTTCACCACGCGGGTGTAATCGCGGCGCTTGTAGAACATGCCCAGGTTGCAGCCCAGCACGCTGGAGAAGTACATGTTGCGGTTCATGGCACCCTCGTCGGGGCTGACCACGATGAACTTCTCCTTATCAAAGCTGATCTCGGGGTTCTTCTTCAGCAGGCTCTTGAGCACCTGATAGGTGGGCATTGCATTGTCGAAGCTGAGCAGCGGCACAGCGTTCTGAACGCGGGGATCGTGGGCATCAAAGGTGATGATGTTGCGCACGCCCATGGTCTGCAGCTCCTGCAGGGCCACAGCGCAGTCCAGGCTCTCGCGAACCACGCGGCGATGCTGACGGCCGCCGTACAGGCTGGGCATGATAACGGACACACGGTGTGCCTTGCCGGCCACTGCCTGGATCAGGCGCTTGAGGTTGGCAAAGTGGTCATCCGGGGAGAGGTGGTTCTCGTAACCGAACAGGTTGTAGGTAACGCTGTAATTGCCCGGATCGATAACGATAAAGATATCGTCGCCGCGCACAGACTCCCTGACCAGGCCCTTTGCGTCACCGCTCTGGAAGCGGGGGCACTCGCAGGGAATGATAAAGCTATCCTTCTCCACGCCTGCGGACTTTGCCCATTCCACCAGATGCCGGTCGATCAGCTCGGTCAGCTCCTCTGCACCGGGGCAGGCCAGCAGACGCAGGTCTGCCACGCTGGGTTCCTGGAAAAATGCCATCGGATTGATCTCGTTGGACATACTTACAACTCCTTCAATGTTCCTGTTGTCTTGACGATGAAATCAGATGCTGAAAGCGCATATCTGTTCTTATTTTATCACAAAAAACAGATTTCGACACACCTAATTTCTGTCTTGGAGCCATTTTCTGCGGCTTGCACAGCTGTTGTTCAAAAACACGTTGGAGACTGTGAGTTTCACACAAAAAACCTTCCTTTTCCCTTCCTCTTCCCTTTCCCCCTGCCTGCTGCCCGGTGGTTCCTGCGCACAAACCCACAAATTTTTTATGCTTAAGCAGGTTTGTTTTAACAAACTTTTAGGGATTGCTTGCATCCCTCGGGAGAATGTGGTATTCTATAACAAACCGAACCGATGTGCGTTTTCAGCCCCGGGCCGGGAATCAAGAAGGCAGGAGGCCGATACCATGCAGATCCACCAATCCGCAGAAGATTATCTTGAAACGATCCTGATGCTCAACCAGAGAATGGGCCGTGTCCGTTCCATCGATGTGGTCAATGAGCTGGGCTATACCAAGGCAAGCGTGAGCATTGCCATGAAGAAGCTGCGGGAGAACGGCTATATCGCGGTGGACGGTGAGGGCAACCTGACCCTGCTGGAACCGGGCCGCGAGATCGCAGAGCGCATCTACAGCCGCCACCGCCTGCTGACCCATTTCTTTGTGCAGCTGGGCGTGGACGAGGAGGTCGCCGCCGAGGATGCCTGCAAGGCAGAGCATATCCTGAGCGAGCAGACGCTGGAAAAGATCCGCGAATATGCCCTGCTCCACGATGCGCAGGACAGCGTAAAATAACCGGAATCATCAAAAAAATGAGACTGCCAGATCCTGGCAGTCTCGTTTTTTTGTCAGTAGCTGTCCAGCCCAAGGCTGACGTCCAGTGCCTGATTCACCCGGCGCTGATCCTCAGGCGTGATCTGCCCGGCCCGCTCGCGCAGGCGGTGCTTATCCAGCGTGCGGATCTGTTCCAGCAGCACCACACTGTCCTTGGCAAGGCCGGTATCTGCCGCCCGGATGTTGATATGGGTGGGCAGGCGGGCTTTGTCCAGCCGGGATGTAATGGCCGCTGCGATCACGGTGGGGCTGTGCCGGTTGCCGATCTCGTTCTGGACGATGAGCACTGGCCGGATACCGCCCTGTTCCGAGCCCACCACCGGTGAAAGATCGGCGTAAAAAACTTCTCCTCTGTGTACCTCCATGGAATCTTCCCTCCCTGATTTTGGAGGATGCGCCCGCTATGTGGTGCGTTTTGCGCATCCTCAGTCGCTCTGCCTTTAGTATGAGCCGACTGCAGGGCCGCTATGCACGCGCGGGCTTATTCCATTGTATGCAGACGGGAAGTTCAGGTTTCCGTTTCCAGGATGCAGTACGCCATGGCCATGCCGTCTTCATGGCTCAGGGAGAGATGTGCCCGCAGGCGGTGTGCTTCCACCCACTGGGCGCTCCGGCCGGAAAAGCGATAGGCCGGTGCCCCGCCGGGCAGGCGGACGGCTTCGATCTCGCAGAGGGAGAAGGGCTCCCGCAGACCGGTGCCCGCCGCCTTGAGGAAAGCCTCCTTGGCCGCAAAGTCCGCTGCCGCGCTGGCCACGGTATGGGCGGTGCGTCGGGCCGTGCCCTCTTCCTCTGCCAGAGGCAGGCCCAGTGCCGCCTGCTCCGCCGGGCCGAACACCCGGCGTGCAAAGACCGCGCCATGGGGGCCCAGCAGGCTCTTTTCCATCCGCGCAATGCTGCACAGGTCGCATCCGATTCCGTAGACCATAAAAAACCTCCTGAACGGAAAATCCGCTCCGTTCTTTTTACTCAAATTTTCAAAATTTTTTATTCAAAGTGTGCAAATTCCGGCTTGGAATCTTGAAGTCAGCGTTCATTTCGTGTACAATGGGCTATAAGTTCCAATGACCTCTCGGAATGGAATGCGAGAGGGATACCGAAGGGGGTGCATTGCGTGGGCGACGCGACTGCTATTTTTTCGATCCACGACAAAAAGGACTACGAGATTCACGAGATCGTACAGCAGGTGTACGATGCATTAAAGGAAAAGGGCTACAATCCGGTCAATCAGCTGGTGGGCTATATCCTGTCCGAAGATCCCACCTATATCACCACATACAAGGGAGCCCGTTCCCTCATCCGCAAAGTTGACCGTGACGATCTGCTGCAGGCCATGCTCCGCAGCTACTTGAACGTCTGAGCCGCGCTTACACAAGTCCGCTGCCTCGCAGGAGGCAGCGGACTTTTATTTTGGCCAGCAGGCAAAGATCTGGTTCACCACCGTCTCATACTCCCAGCCTTCCCGGGCCTTGCGCAGGGGCTTTTCCAGTGCGTCGGCCCCCTTGAAAAGGTGGATGAGGTAGAACCAGTGGGCCTTCATCCGGCTCACGGCACAGCTGGCCATCCCAAAGGCTTCGGTGTAGCCGTGATAGAGTTCATCATGGTAGCCGCGCAGTTCTTCCCGGGAAGCGGCAGGGCCGCCCACAGCCTTGCGCAGAAGAGCAGGGTCTGCAATGAGGCCCCTGCCCACCATGATGCCCGACAGTCCCGGGAATGCCGCTTCCAGCGCCCGCAGGTCATCCACGGTAGTCACATCGCCGTTGTAGCAGACCGGAGCAGTGCAGGCGGGCAGGTAGGCAGCAAAGGCTTCCCGGTCGGCCTGGCCGCGGTAGAGCTGTTTCATCACCCGGGGATGGATGGTCAGCTCGCAGAGGGGGTATTTGTTGTAAACGTTCAGGATCTCCCCGAACTCCTCCGCCCGGGCCACGCCCAACCGGGTCTTGACCGACACCGGCCCGCCTGCCTGCGAAAAGACAGCGTCCAGAAAGGCATCCAGCTTCTGCGGGTCCCGGAGCATTCCGGAACCCTTGCCCTTGGCTGTCACGGTGCCGGAGGGACACCCGAAGTTCAGGTTGACCTCGGTATAGCCCATCCGGCGCAGTTCCCCGATCATCCAGGCCGCAAGTTCGCCGTCCTTTGCCAGCAGCTGCGGGATGACCTGCACCCCCGGGTTGGCCGCCGGTTCCAGCTCAGCCATCTTCTTTTTGATGAGCACCCGGTTCTCCGGCGGCGAGAGAAACGGCGCATAGTACCGCACCGGGGCCTCCGGTGCACCGAACCAGCGCTGGTGGGCCTGCCGCCAGATGCGGTCTGTCAGCCCCTCCATCGGGGCGGCGTAGTAGTTCATAACAGTTCTCCTTGGAATTGATGGGTTTATTGTAGCACAAAAAAAGCCGCTGCGCAAAAATTTCTGCGCAGCGGCTTGTGGGGTTACAGCTTATTCAGCAAACAGCGGGGTGGACAGATACCGGTCGCCCGTATCGGGCAGGAGCGCGACAATGGTCTTGCCCGCGTTCTCCGGCCGCTTGGAAAGCTCGACCGCCGCCCACAGCGCCGCGCCGGACGAAATACCGACGAACAGACCCTCGCTGTGCGTGAACACCCGCGCGGTCGCGAACGCGTCCTCGCCCTTGACGCGCATGACCTCGTCATACACCTTGGTATCCAGCACCTGCGGCACAAAGCCCGCGCCAATGCCCTGTATCTTATGCGGGCCGCCCTTTCCAGTGGACAGGACCGGGGATTCATCCGGCTCCACCGCCACAACCTTGACGTTCGGGTCCTGCTCCTTGAGGTACTGGCCGACGCCGGTGACCGTGCCGCCCGTGCCGACGCCTGCAACGAAAATATCGACGGTCCCGTCCGTATCCTTCCAGATCTCCGGGCCGGTCGTGGCGCGGTGGATGGCGGGGTTGGCCGGATTCGTGAACTGGCCGGGCAGGAAGCTGCCGGGCGTCTGTGCGGCGATCTCCTCCGCCTTGGCAATGGCACCCTTCATGCCCTGCGCACCGTCCGTCAGGACGAGCTGCGCGCCATAAGCCTTGAGCAGGTTGCGGCGCTCGACACTCATGGTCTCCGGCATGGTGAGGATGATCCGGTAGCCGCGCGCCGCCGCGACCGCTGCCAGGCCGATGCCGGTGTTGCCGCTCGTCGGCTCGATGATGGTCGCGCCGGGCTTCAACGCGCCGCTCGCCTCCGCGTCGTCGATCATCGCGTTGGCGATGCGGTCCTTGACCGAGCCCGCGGGATTGAAATACTCCAGCTTTGCTATGATTTTTGCTTCAAGCCCAAGGGCTTTTTCATAGTTGGTCAGCTCCAGAAGCGGAGTGTGACCTATCAGCTCTGTGAGCTGCTTTGCAATTTTTGCCATTGATATTACCTCTTTTTTGTTAATGTTTGTTTTGAGTTTGTTATGAGTTTGTGCTTAGTTTGTATGGCCTGGATTTCCTACCATTCAAATATGATTTCTAAGTTATTGATATGTTACCACTAATTGATATTTTTGTAAATGTAATTAGGGTTATTAATATTTGTTAGCGGGCTATAAATTTTATTGATAGCCAACAGACGACTGCACAGTCGTCCGTCCGGTATAGAATTTACTATAAAAAAAGAGTTCTATCATTCGCAGACACAAGGTCTGTGAAAAATAGAACTCATTTTGGCTACTCCTCCTGTTCATTTGCTTTATCGGTTCTCGTGATATACT
>ERZ791741.2916-NODE-2916-length-11345-cov-6.255359_pt1 | contig 11345 bp, 10 predicted proteins | sample MGYA00510040_ERZ791741 | MGnify/ENA primary metagenome ERZ791741 (study PRJEB30046, sample SAMN00791960) | human gut metagenome | study: EMG produced TPA metagenomics assembly of the A metagenome-wide association study of gut microbiota in type 2... | reverse complement strand
TACCAAGAATGCGCCGCTTCCGTTTACGACCAGTACTTTGCAGCAGGAGGCAGCCAAAACACTGAATTTTTCTACACAGAAAACAATGCGTCTTGCCCAGCAGTTATATGAAGGTATTGATATTAAGGGAAGCGGCACGGTTGGTCTGATCAGTTATCTGCGTACGGATTCCACTCGAATCTCACAGGAAGCAGATGAAGCAGCGCGAACCTATATTGGTGAACAGTATGGAGAAAACTATGTTTCTACAAGTGGAAAGATGGTAAAAAAAGACCAGAAGATTCAGGATGCGCATGAAGCAATCCGTCCGACTGATATTACCAGAACGCCAGTCATGGTCAAAGAATCTCTTTCCAGAGATCAGTTCCGTCTGTATCAGCTGATCTGGAAACGGTTTGCCGCAAGCCGGATGCAGCCTGCAAAATATGAGACGACTTCTGTGAAGATCGGAGCGGGAGAATACATGTTTACCGTAGCGACATCTAAAGTGGCATTTGAGGGATTCCGTACGGTATATACAGAGGCGGATGAAGAAAAAGAAGTGAGCAATGTTCTGGTCAACGGATTGAGCATGGATTCGGAACTGACGAAAGAAGAGTTTGATACCAAACAGCATTTCACACAGCCTCCGGCACACTATACAGAGGCAACACTTGTAAAGGCACTGGAGGAGCTTGGAATCGGACGTCCGAGTACCTATGCACCAACAATCTCCACAATTCTCGGAAGACGTTATATTACCAAAGAAGCCAAGAATCTGTATATCACAGAGATCGGAGAAGTAGTCAACAATATTATGAAGCAGTCGTTTCCTAGTATTGTGGATGTCAACTTTACGGCCAACATGGAAGGGCTTCTGGATATGGTGGAAGAAGGAAAAGTGCAGTGGAAAGTTGTCGTAAGTAACTTCTATCCGGATCTGGATGAAGCAGTGAAAACTGCGGAGAAAGAATTAGAGAGCGTGAAGATCGAGGATGAAGTAACGGATGTAATCTGTGAAGAATGTGGAAGAAACATGGTGATCAAATACGGTCCTCACGGAAAATTCCTGGCCTGTCCGGGATTTCCGGATTGCCGCAACACAAAACCGTACCTGGAGAAGATCGGTGTTGCCTGCCCGGTCTGTGGAAAAGAAGTTGTGATCCGCAAGACGAAGAAGGGAAGAAAGTATTACGGATGTGAAAATAATCCGGAATGTGATTTTATGTCATGGCAGAAACCGTCCAAAGAAAAATGTCCGGAATGTGGCGGATACATGGTGGAAAAAGGGAATAAACTGGTCTGCGCAAACGAGCAGTGTGGATATGTCCGAAATTTGAAGGGAAATTAGAAGGATTTCGAATAAAAACAAGAGGAAATTGCAACAATTTCATTGAAAATTCGTGAATTGTATGATAACATGAGGGTGTCTATTGAATAGGAACGAGTTGTATATACAATTGAGTCTGGAGGAGACGGATGAGCGTACAGTTATTAGATAAGACAAGAAAAATAAATAAATTATTGCATAATAATAATTCCAGCAAAGTGGTGTTTAATGATATTTGTGCTGTCCTCACAGAGATCCTGAACTCCAATGTCCTGGTAGTCAGTAAAAAAGGAAAGATCCTCGGAGTCAGCAAAAGTGCGCATGTAGATGCAATCAATGAACTGATCGTAGAGTCTGTGGGAGCGCATATCGATGAGATGCTCAATGAGCGTCTGCTCAATGTACTTTCTACCAAAGAGAATGTGAATTTGGAGACACTTGGTTTTTCATCGGAAAAAGTGCAGGGATATCAGGCAATTATCGTCCCCATTGATATTGCGGGAGAACGCCTTGGAACACTCTTTATTTATAAGCAGAATGAGTTGTATTCCATTGATGATATCATCTTAAGTGAGTATGGGACAGCAGTTGTCGGACTGGAGATGCTCCGGTCTGTGAATGAGGAGAGTGCAGAGGAGACGAGAAAGGAACATATCGTACAGTCAGCGATCAGCACACTTTCATTCTCTGAACTGGAGGCGATCATTCATATTTTTGAAGAGTTGGATGGAACAGAGGGAATTCTGGTGGCAAGCAAGATTGCAGACCGTGTAGGAATCACAAGATCCGTGATCGTCAATGCACTTCGAAAATTTGAGAGTGCCGGAGTGATCGAATCCCGTTCCTCCGGAATGAAGGGAACATACATTAAGGTGTTGAATGACTATGTCTTTACCGAATTGGAAAAGATCAAAAAAGAACGTTTGTAAAAATCGTACAGAAGATAAAAGGGTATCAGCAAGCTGATGCCCTTTCTCTGACTACAGGTAAGAAGAGCAGGAGGAAAAGAACATGTATGAAGGCAATGCAGTAGATCTTCAGATGGAGAAAGTGATCGCGGCAGATGCGATCCTGGATGATGAGACACATCACTGTCAGGTTTTTCGTTATGATATGGAAGAGGATTACATATACTTACAATTAAAGGAGGACGATCTGACAGCAATCTCGCTGGATGCAAAGTATCAGTGCTATATTTCCACAAGGACAGAGCTTTTGTTCTGCACGGGCGTGGTACAGGAGCGATATCAGTGTGAACACGGGAAAATTTTGGTCTTTCATATTGAGAATGGATTCTATACAATTTCGGATATGAAAGGACCTGTAAAAAGAAAATAAACTAAATATAAAATTTTTGAATCTCTGTTGACAAATAGAAAACAGAGTGCTATTTTATATTCATGAGGTTTAGCACTCGATATGAACGAGTGCTAATAACGTATAAAATAAGGAGGATTTACCATGAAATTAGTACCATTAGGCGATAAAATCGTATTAAAGCAATTAGAAGCAGAAGAGACAACAAAGTCAGGAATCGTTTTGCCTGGTCAGGCAAAAGAAAAACCACAGGAAGCAGAGGTAATTGCAGTCGGACCTGGTGGAATGGTAGACGGGAAAGAAGTGACAATGCAGGTAGCTGTAGGAGATAAAGTAATCTATTCCAAATATGCAGGAACAGATGTAGAGCTGGATGGAGAAGAGTACATTATCGTAAAACAGAATGATATCCTTGCAGTTGTAAAATAGAAGAAAGAGACAATTTTTTGGAAACAGTCAACAGACGAAGTATAACAGGAGTGTGAATGAAAATGGCAAAGGAAATTAAATATGGAGCAGAGGCAAGAGCCGCTCTGGAAAAAGGTGTAAACCAGCTTGCAGATACTGTAAGAGTAACTTTGGGACCAAAAGGAAGAAACGTTGTTCTGGATAAATCGTTCGGAACACCATTGATCACAAATGACGGTGTGACGATCGCAAAAGAAATCGAACTGGAAGACGGATTTGAAAATATGGGAGCACAGCTCATCCGTGAAGTTGCAGCGAAGACAAACGATGTAGCCGGAGACGGAACAACAACAGCGACTGTTCTGGCACAGGCAATGGTAAATGAAGGAATGAAGAACCTTGCAGCAGGAGCAAACCCGATCGTACTGCGTAAAGGTATGAAAAAAGCGACAGATGCAGCAGTGGAAGCAATTGCAAATATGAGCCGTCAGGTAACAGGAAAAGACCAGATCGCAAAAGTTGCAGCAGTATCTTCCGGTGATGAAGCGGTTGGAAATATGGTTGCAGATGCAATGGAGAAAGTTTCCAAAGATGGTGTTATCACGATCGAAGAATCCAAGACAATGCAGACAGAGCTGGATCTGGTAGAAGGTATGCAGTTTGACCGCGGATATATTTCTGCATATATGGCGACAGATATGGAGAAGATGGAAGCAGTTCTGGATGATCCGTACATCCTGATCACAGACAAGAAGATTTCCAATATTCAGGATCTCCTTCCATTGCTGGAGCAGATCGTACAGTCAGGAGCAAGACTTCTGATCATTGCAGAGGATATCGAAGGAGAAGCTCTTACAACACTGATCGTTAATAAACTGCGTGGAACATTCAATGTTGTTGCAGTTAAAGCACCTGGATATGGCGACAGAAGAAAAGAGATGTTAAAAGACATCGCTACACTGACAGGTGGTCAGGTAATTTCAGAAGAGCTTGGCATGGAACTGAAAGATACAACTATGGATCAGCTTGGACGCGCAAAATCTGTAAAAGTACAGAAAGAAAATACAGTCATCGTTGATGGCATGGGAGACAAGAATGCAATCGCAGATCGTGTTGCACAGATCAAGGCTCAGATCGAAGAGACAACATCTGATTTCGATAGAGAAAAACTGCAGGAAAGACTTGCAAAACTTGCAGGCGGAGTAGCTGTTATCCGTGTCGGAGCAGCAACAGAGACTGAGATGAAAGAAGCAAAACTTCGTATGGAAGATGCTCTGAATGCTACAAGAGCAGCAGTAGAAGAAGGCATCATTTCCGGTGGTGGATCAGCTTATATCCATGCATCAAAAGCAGTTGCTAAGGCAATTGAAGAACTGGAAGGCGATGAGAAGACAGGTGCCAAAGTTGTACTGAAAGCCCTGGAAGCTCCGTTATTCCACATTTCTGCAAATGCAGGACTCGAAGGTGCTGTTATTATTAACAAAGTAAGAGAGTCAGAAGTCGGAACAGGATTTGATGCCCTGACAGAACAGTATGTAGATATGGTTGAAAACGGAATTCTTGATCCGGCAAAGGTTACAAGAAGTGCGCTTCAGAATGCAACATCTGTTGCTTCTACACTCCTTACAACAGAGTCTGTTGTGGCTGATATCAAAGAAGATGCACCAGCTGTGCCGGCAGGAAATCCGGGCATGGGTATGATGTAAATCATAAACGGTATATATATTAAATTTTTGAGAACTCCTCGTCAGAGGAGTTTTCTTTTTACTGTCAGGTGTGCTACAATAGACATAGCTTAAAGCAGACTTGGAGGAAAGAAAAATGGATGATTTTTACACAGAGCAGCTGATAAAAAAACAGGCGGACTCAAAGGATACACTTAAGAAAGTGGGACTGATAGCATTAACTGTTGTGTCAGTGCTTTTGGTTTTTGTTATACCGGTGGGAATTATATTACCGGTTGTGATGATCGTGATCGATGTGCTGATGTTCCGCAATCTGAATGTGGAGTATGAGTATGTATTTGTAAATGGTGATCTTGATATTGACAAAATCATGAATAAGGCCAGAAGAAAAAGGATGTTTTCTGTAGATGCAGATCAGATGGAACTTCTGGCACCGGTCGGGGCGGTAGAATTAATGCAGTATAAAAAGATTAAAACATATGATTACACATCTGGAAAAAAAGATGAGAAAATTTATGCGCTGATCGCTTCAAATAAAGGCGAAGTGTGCAAGGTTTTGTTCGAACCAAATGAGACAATTGTTGAAGGATTCTTTGTTAAAGCACCTAGAAAAGTAATCAGAAAGTAATCAGAAAATTAATCAAAAACTGAAAAAAATATTGTATTAAAATAAAAACATTTCAAAAGATGTTGACAAATGTAGGTGTGATTCGCTAAGATAGCTGTTAAATATGAATAAACAAAAGAAAGAGAGGTTCAAATCATGGGAAAGATAATTGGAGAAGGTATTACATTTGATGATGTGCTTTTGGTTCCGTCATATTCAGAAGTAATTCCGAACCAGGTAGATTTATCTACTTACCTGACTAAAAAAATTAAGTTAAACATTCCGATGATGAGTGCTGGAATGGATACCGTTACAGAGCACCGCATGGCAATTGCAATGGCCAGACAGGGGGGCATCGGAATTATCCATAAAAATATGTCAATCGAACAGCAGGCAGAAGAAGTGGACAAGGTAAAGCGTTCCGAGAATGGCGTCATTACAGATCCATTTTACTTGTCACCGGATAACACACTGGAAGATGCGAATAACCTGATGGCGAAATTCAGAATTTCAGGTGTGCCGATCACTGAAGGAAAGAAATTAGTTGGTATTATTACAAACCGTGATTTGAAATTTGAAGAGGATTTCTCTAAAAAGATCAGAGAATCGATGACTTCCGAAGGACTTATTACAGCACCGGAGGGAATCACATTGGAAGACGCAAAGAAGATTCTTGCAAAAGCAAGAAAAGAAAAGCTTCCAATCGTAGATAAAGATTTCAATCTGAAAGGTCTTATTACGATTAAAGATATTGAAAAACAGATTAAATATCCGTTATCTGCAAAAGATGCTCAGGGACGTCTCCTTTGTGGAGCAGCAATCGGAATCACAGCAAATTGCCTTGAAAGAGCACAGGCACTGGTAGATGCAAAGGTTGATGTGGTTGTTCTTGATTCGGCTCATGGACATTCAGCAAACGTGCTTCATACAGTAGACATGATCAAGAGTAAATTCCCTGATCTGCAGGTGATCGCAGGTAATGTTGCTACAGGAGCTGCAACAGAGGATCTGATCAAAGCTGGTGTCGATGCTGTAAAAGTTGGAATCGGACCTGGATCAATCTGTACAACACGTATTATCGCAGGTATCGGTGTTCCTCAGATTACAGCGGTTATGGATTGCTACGAAGCAGCAGATAAATACGGAATTCCAATCATTGCAGATGGAGGAATTAAGTATTCAGGAGATATGACAAAGGCAATCGCAGCCGGAGCAAATGTATGTATGATGGGAAGTATCTTTGCAGGATGTGATGAGAGCCCGGGAACATTCGAATTATTCCAGGGTAGAAAATATAAAGTATATCGTGGTATGGGATCTATCGCAGCAATGGAGAACGGAAGCAAAGACCGTTACTTCCAGACAGATGCGAAGAAGCTGGTTCCGGAAGGTGTAGAAGGACGAGTTGCTTATAAAGGAAGCGTCGAAGATACAGTATTCCAGTTGATGGGAGGCCTTCGTTCCGGTATGGGATATTGCGGAGCAGCGACAATTGAAGATCTGAAACAGACAGGTAAATTCGTAAAGATTTCTTCTGCTTCATTAAAAGAAAGTCATCCACATGATATTCACATTACAAAAGAAGCACCAAACTACAGTGTAGATGAATAAAGAAAGATTAAGGCGTCGTGAAAACGGCGCCTTTTTAACTACATATTTGAAAAAATTGGAAAGATCTGGCATATAAAAAATATAATAAAATTTTCTTTGCATCAAGGTTTTCAGCGGTGAATATATAGAGTATAATAAGATTTAGATAGTGTACTTGGTATATAAATGAAAATAATAAATATACAAGTAATATTAAAAAATATAAAGAAAAAAGGAGATACCTGGACATGAAAAAAGAATTTGGAGCAACAAAGAACGGGGAAAAAGCAAGCTGTTATGTACTGAAAAACAGCAAAGGAATGGAGGCAGTGGTATCAGATTTTGGAGCTTCTTTACTGAAACTTTATGTACCGGATAAAGATGGAAAGACGCAGGATGTTGTGCTTGGATATGAGACACTGGAGGATTACGAGAATGGAGGAGATTCTCTGGGGGCTACAGTAGGCCGTGTGGCAAACCGTATTGGAATGGCCGAATTCGAACTGAACGGAAAGAAATATGAACTGACAAAGAACGATAATGGGAAAAATACACTTCATGGAGGAATTGATTTCTATAATAAAAGAATGTGGGATGTAAAAGAAGAGGATGATACACATGTGGTATTTGCACTTGTAAGTCCGGATGGGGATCAGGGATTTCCGGGAGAAGTGAAAATAGAGGTATCTTATACAATCACAGAAGAAAATGAATTAAAGATTCATTATCATGCAATTCCGGATCAGGATACTCTTCTGAATATGACAAATCACAGCTATTTTAACTTATCAGGACATGCTTCCGGAACGGCATGGAACGCAAAGGTGTGGATAGATGCAGATGCATTTACTGAAACAGATGCAGAACTGATTCCGACAGGAACGGTGGTTCCGGTAGAAGGAACACCGATGGATTTTAGAAAAGAGAAAGTCGTTGAAAAAGAAATCGGAGCAGATTATACACCACTGAAGCTGGCAGGCGGCTATGACCACAACTGGGTATTAAATGGAAAAGGATTCAGAAAAGCAGCCTCTGCTGAATCTGAAGAGACAGGTATTAAGATGGAAGTGTATACTGACCTTCCGGGAATACAGTTCTATTCCGGTAATTTCCTTGCAGGATCAAAAGGAAAAGAGGGAGCTGTGTATGAAAAAGGATATGGTATATGCTTTGAAACACAGTACTTCCCAGATGCCATTCATAAAGAAAATTTTGAATCTCCGATCACAAAGGCCGGAGAAGTATATGATACGACAACTGTATACAAATTCTGCTAATTTCATAAAAATATAAGAATCTCTTCAAAAGACATTTAAAAATGAATGATAAGATAGATGAAAGTGTACTATATATGGAGAGATAAAAAAGAGATAAAAATGAAACGAAGCAGGAAAAGAAAAAAGAATAAAACGCTGAGCCGTTCTAAAAAAGGATTGATTATTCTTATTATAATAACGGTTTTGCTTTGTGTGGTGACAACTTTAAAAAAACAGGAGCAGTCGAAAGAATATACGGAAAATAAAAGTGATTACATAGATTCCGTAAAGCCGGATATAGACGTAGAACTGCTGACACCGAATGAATATTCCCGGCCTGGGATTGCAACAAATAAGATTACCGGAATTGTGGTTCATTATACAGCGAATCCCGGTGCCACAGCTATGAATAACCGTGACTACTTCGAGGGACTGAAAGATAGCCACATTACGAAAGCAAGCAGCAACTTTGTTGTAGGACTGGAAGGAGAGATTGTTCAGTGTGTACCGACGTGGGAGATAGCATATGCTTCAAACAGCAGGAATATTGATACAGTATCAATTGAATGCTGTCACCCGGACGAGACGGGAATTTTTAATAAAAAGACATATCAATCCATGGTGGATCTTTGTGCATGGCTGTGTCTGAAATTTGATCTGGATGAAAATGATGTTATAAGACATTATGATGTGACCGGAAAGATTTGCCCTAAATATTTTGTGGAAAATGAGGATGCGTGGAGAAAGTTCAAAAGTGATATAGGAACAAAACTGAAAAAATTAGAGGAATATCAATAAATCTCCTTACTTTTATCACAGATTAAACACAATTGAGCTGTAAACTACAAGCATAAGATATGAAAGGGGCAATCAGATATGGAAAATCAATATAATTATTATACATCCGATCAGAATATGAATACAGAAAATTACAGCACGGGTGGAAACCAGGATCAAGGTCCGAAGAAAAAACACGGAAAGGGCGCCTCAAGATGGGCAAAAGTGGTATGTACAGGACTGGTTTTCGGAGTGGTTGCAAGTGCGGCATTTCAGGCAAGTAATATTGTGGCTGGAAAAGTTTTGGGAACCACACAGACAACAAACAAAACTGCAAAAACAACAACGACAGCCAATAGTGCAAAACTGACAACATCTTCTAACAGTTCTTCGGGTACGGCTAATGTAACAGAGGTCGCAAAGAATGCAATGCCATCCATTGTTTCTATTACAAATATGAGCGTGCAGGAGGTACAGAATTTCTTCGGAGGTACACAGAAACAGAAAAGTGAGAGCGCGGGTTCAGGTATTATCGTAGGTCAGAATGATTCAGAATTATTGATTGTAACGAATAATCATGTTGTAGAAGGAAGCAGTACATTGACTGTAACATTTATAGATGAAGAAAGTGTAGAAGCTGATATTAAGGGAACGGATTCGGATAAAGACCTTGCGGTAGTAGCAGTTCCTTTAAGTAAGATCAAAGATTCAACGATGAATAAGATCGCGGTAGCAACCTTGGGTGATTCGGATAAAACCCAGGTGGGAGATCAGGTAATCGCAATTGGTAATGCGCTTGGATATGGACAGTCAGTAACAACCGGTATCGTATCCGCTAAAGAACGTACAATGGACAGCTATGACGGAAAACTTCTTCAGACAGATGCGGCTATTAACCCTGGAAACAGTGGTGGAGCACTTTTAAATGCGAACGGAGAAGTGATTGGTATTAATTCTGCAAAGATTGCAACCGAGACAGTAGAAGGAATCGGATATGCAATTCCTGTATCAGATGTAAGTGATCTGATTACGAATCTTATGAACCAGAAAACAAAAACAAAAGTTGCAGAATCCGAAAGAGGCTATATTGGAATTAAGGGTGTAGATGTAACATCAGACAGTGCTCAAATGTATAATATGCCGACGGGTGTATATGTATCAGAAGTTATTTCCGGTGGTGGTGCAGAAAAGGCTGGTATTACAAAAGGTGCTGTTATTACAGGAATTGAAGGAACAACAGTAGATGGAATGGATGCACTTCAGGAACAGCTTCAATATTATAAAGCCGGAGAAAAGGTAAAAATTACAGTTCAGACACAGAGCAAGAATGGCGAATATGAGAAAAAAGATGTTGAAGTAACATTAGGAAAACAATCTGAATAATTTGGATAAAAAATTGATATTTGCAAATTGATGTAGTATAATGTCAATGTATGTAAGATATACACAGCCGAAAGGTCTGAAAGCACAGTTTGAAATAATACACTATGGGGAGGGACAGATTCATATGAAGTGTCCAATATGTGGTCAGGAATTAAGACCAGGAAAAAAAGATCCGAATTATCTGTTGTGCTATAATTGCAAAAAGAAGTTCAAAATTCCACAAAGTGCTCACAAAGTACAGAAGAGAGCAGAAAAGCCGGAGCCTGAAGAGCAGAAGTATTCGAATATACCGCCAAAAGAGGTACGTGAAAAACGCGAACAGGAAATGCGAGATGCATATGATGAACTCCTTGCAGTAGGGGATGGAAGAAAGAAAAAGAAACCAACTCCAAAACCGCAGCGCAGAGAGGAATTAGAGGATGATTTTTATGATGATATTGAGGAAGAAGAAGAGAAGATGTCAAAAGCACCAATCATTATTCTTGCAATTGCTATCATCGTAGTAGCTGGATTAATTGCATTCATGCTGCTGAGATAATTAATTAAGGGAGTATACCGATAACGAATTATCTAAGATAAACAAAAATACTGACTTTGCAAATAGGCAGGTCAGTATTTTTTTTGTGAGTATTTTATTTGGAAACATTAAAATGCAAAAGAACTTGTTCCTTATAAGAAAAGGAAGATTATGCAAAAGATAATTGTCAGAATTATCTGAATTGCAGAAAACATAAAAATAATATTGACAATTCAAATCCCGTTGTGATATATTAGTCTAGCTGTCGCGAGAGACGAGGCCGTGAGGTAACAGAGTCAACGCAGAAGACAGTATTAGAGATATATAAATAGAAGATATGCATGAGTGGGAATGCAAGATTGTATATTAGATAGTTATATATTAGAGAAATGATTCGCTGTGAATTGTTTCGGAAGTTTCAGAATTGATACAAATCAATTTTGAAAAAAAGAATAAAATAACAGTTGACAAACACAACTGATTATGATATTCTTAA
>ERZ791741.2915-NODE-2915-length-11346-cov-5.526083_pt1 | contig 11346 bp, 14 predicted proteins | sample MGYA00510040_ERZ791741 | MGnify/ENA primary metagenome ERZ791741 (study PRJEB30046, sample SAMN00791960) | human gut metagenome | study: EMG produced TPA metagenomics assembly of the A metagenome-wide association study of gut microbiota in type 2... | reverse complement strand
ATTTGTTTGAAATAATTGACATTGAAGACAGATTTCCAGTTGAAAGAGTAAATAATCTTTTGAACGACAAAGAATAAAATTTCAGTTGTCTTAATTGGATAAATCGTTGTTTGACATTCTAAGTTAATCGCGCCATATGGCTTGATTATAAATACAAAGATAAAAACGCAATGTACATTCAGCAATGTACTAGAGCTGGTAGGTAGCCCAGCCGTCCTATGCAAATAGGGTAAGTAACCTGCCCCTCCGGGTTGTCCATTCTTTGTTCAACAATTATTTTAGGAGGGATTCTTATGGACAAAGTAAGTGGAAAACTGACGGTGTATTTTGAAGAACCATTTTGGGTAGGTGTATTTGAGCGTATCGAGGATGGTAAGTTGTCTGTATCAAAGGTAACTTTTGGTGCAGAACCAAAAGATTATGAGGTGCAGGAATATATCCAAAAACATTATGCCAGTTTGAAATTCAGTCCGGCTGTTGATGCTGTTGTAAAGGATATAAAGAGAAATCCAAAAAGGATGCAGCGTGAAGCGAGAAGGCAAATGCAGGAAACTGGTATTGGAACAAAATCGCAGCAAGCATTGAAATTACAACAGGAACAGAATAAACAGGAATGTAAGATCAGAAGCAGAGAGAAAAAAGAAGCGGAAGAACTGCGAATGTTTGAAATGAAACAGCAAAAGAAAAGAGAAAAGCATAAGGGGCATTAGCCCCTTGCTGGACTCGTTCAAATCGAAAATTAACACTTAACGAGGAGAAATAAACATGGCAAAGAAAGAAGAAAGATTTGAAGTTATATTTAGAGATGGAAGTTCGCTTAAGGATGATGGGGTTCGCCAAATTCTTGTAGATAAGGAGACTGGTGTTAATTATCTTTGTTGGAAATCTGGATACGGGGCTGGTATTACACCTCTTCTGGATTCTGAAGGAAAAGTCATAGTTACAAAGTCAAATTCCAATTGAACTAAATCGCTGCGCCACAGCCTTCGCAGGCCATCGCGTAGCGATTTAGTTCAACTGGAATTTATGGAGGTGGAAAATGTATTTTTCAGATGAGAAAGATTACATTATGCGAATGATAAAAGAAATGGTGAAAATATTATTTTCTTTAATATGTGGGAAAAAGTATGTTTCTGTTGAGTTTGAAAAAGAAAACAAATATGAAGTGTCAGGGAAAAATTTGAAAAGTTTTCTTGATATGATTGATTCAGGGCAAATTAACGAAGCGGAGAATATACTTTTAGATAACATTGATTATACAAATAATGATGATGTGATGGCGGCAGCTCTTTTCTATCAATACCTTAGTGAGAAAGATAGTGAGTTTTTGATTAACAACAATTATACAAAAGAAGAAGTGCTTTCTGGTTTTAAGCAATTACTTGTGCAGTCAGAATATAATAATTTGTTATATATGATTAAGGATGATGAGTAATGCAGAATTTTCGACTTGTGAACTTTAACAACTCGAAAGTTGTAGTACTTGGAAAATGGAATAAAGAAAAAGGAGTGTGATTATATGAAAATATTATTACCGATTATTTATATTATTACTTTTATTATTGGAATATTCTTTATTATAACGGCGGATACAGGATTGATTACCAGTTATTATCAAGCACTCATTGCCGGAGTGATAATTAGCTGCTTTGCCGGTATATTCTTAGCAATTTACTTACATGAATGGCATAAGAAAAACTAAGCAATTATCAAAATTCTAGTTTTTGAAACTGAGACATCGGAATTTTACAGGGAGTGTATTACATGAAGAAATTAGTATCAGTATCAATAAAAACGATTATCTTTTTTGTTGGTTGGGCAATATGTGTATCGGTTATACCTATACCGAATACAGATAGTGCGGTAATCTGGAGATTTTGGGCAGAATTAATACCGCTTGTATCTATTATTGCGCTAACGCTTATCTTTTGGCTAATAGATAAAAGAAAGACACGCTTACATTTGACTGAAAAACTGGTTAATAATATCATATTAGGATGTGTAACAGGAGCAGTTTGGTTAGGCGTATCTGTTGGAATATTAGCTATAATAGGAGTTGTACATATAGATGGTAGAAATCAAATCTCTATGCTATGGTTGTGGATGATATCGGCTTTTCTCAATACTGTTATGCAAGAAATGTTGGTTCGTGGTTATTTATATCAGATGTTAAAAAGCAACTACAATATAGGTATTGCTGTTATTGTATCTACTGGCTTATTTACATTTGCACATGGTGGTGCTTTTGAGGCGGGAATTCTTCCAGTGCTTAATGTCATAACAATGAGTCTTTTTGTGACGGCAGCTTTGGAATATACAGATTCCTTAATTGCTCCGATTGTAATTCATTTTTTATGGAATGGTGTTGGTGCAATTATTTTGGGAGGAGTATCTTTGGCAGAAGATTATCCACATTTATTTAACATGGTAATTAGTGGTAATTCAATTCTGTCTGGTGGTAGTTGTAAAATTGAAGGTAGCATAATTGTACTTCTTATGAATTTGATTTTTATGGTTGGATTTATAATGGCAAATAAGAAAAAGGGTAAAATATATAAATCCTAATTTACTTTGGAGAAGAGAATGAATAAAGGAAGTTGTAAGCAGGAAACAAGTCTGACACAACTTTGTGATAAAATTATTACCATATGTAAAAGATAAGAAAACGATAAGGAGAAAGAAAATAAATGATCTCTGTATTGGTTATAGAAGATGATCCCCAGATTAGCCGTCTGATCGAGTCAACGCTGACCGCAGAAGGCTATCACTGTGAATGTGCACTTGATGGGCAGATCGGAGCTGACTGTATTGAGGAAAAAGTATATGATTTGATTCTTCTGGATTTGATGCTGCCCCAAATTAGCGGCTACGAACTGCTGGAATATATCGTAACTGTCGGAACACCGGTCATCATTATTTCTGCTATGGGACAGGTCAAAGACCGCATCCGGGGACTTCGTATGGGTGCGGATGATTATTTAAGTAAGCCGTTTCAGATTGGAGAGCTTTTGGCACGTGTAGAGACGGTACTTCGCCGTACAAAGCGGATACAGGATAAGATTACGATAGATGATGTGACGCTTGATCCGGTATCCCGCCAGGTATTTAAAGATGGGCATCAGATCAATCTGACTGTGAAAGAATTTGATCTTCTGATGGAGTTGGTTGGGAACAAAAATGTGGCTTTGAGCCGTGCCAGACTGTACGAAGCAGTCTGGGAGGAAGAATACAGTGGTGAGACCAGAACGCTGGATTCTCATATCCAGCGTCTGCGTAAAAAACTGGATTGGAATGACCGGATTGTGACAGTATTTCGCATCGGATACCGGCTGGAGGTTCATCAGTGAAATTTTTCTATAAGATATTTTTAAGCATGCTGCTGGTGCTGACGGTATCTTTGGCAACCATAGAGTACCTGACGGTATCGTACAGTCTGGAGCATGCATTGCAGCGGGAAGAAAATACCGCACTCTCCCAACATCAGATGGCCAAATATTCGATCCAGACAGTGCTACTTGGCATTACGGACGATTACACAACGTCCAATATGGAAAATATCGCAAAATCGGCAGAAACGCCTCTTGGTGCTCAAAGTGGTTTGTTTTTTGCCAGTCAGAACAGCCAGTCAGGGAGAGATGAGACAGTGTATTATAATTCCTGTAAGATCAATCCTTCGGACAGAATACCGGCGACGGGAATACTGGAATACGAGATACGGGAAACAGAAAAAGACAGATATCTGCAGGTTAGAAGCAGTTTTACACTCGATACCAACAGCTTTGTGCTGGTTACAGAGAAAAATGTAGAAGAACTGTTTCAGGATGCGGATACACTGCGCAGGCGCTGTGAATTCTTTTACTGGTGCATTCTTGCTACCGGTTCATTTTTGGTGCTTGTGATTACCTTTACCTTAACAAAGCCATTGCACAGACTGCAAGGCACAACCCGGAGGTTTGCTAAAGGAGAGTATGATGTACGAGCAGAGATCAGTAGCCGGGACGAAATAGGGGATCTGTCAAAAACATTTAATTATATGGCAAAGACGATAGAAAGCAAGATGGAAGAGCTGAAGGATGCGGTCAGAAGACAGGAGGAGTTTACAGCAAACTTTGCCCATGAGCTGAAAACACCGATGACGTCAATCATAGGATATGCCGATACGTTGTATCAGAAGACTCTGTCGCCGGAGGAAGTACATCAACTGGCCGGAATCATTATGAATGAAGGCATGCGTCTGGAGGCGCTTTCCTTTAAGCTAATGGAGCTTGTTACGCTGTCGCAATCTAATTTTCAGCTAGAAGAAGCCAGGATTGATGAGGTTATTGCAGATGTTGTGGAAACGATCCAACCGACAGCAGAAAAAAGAAATGTTCGGGTGCAGCTTCAGACAGAATCAGCCTGGGTACGTCTGGAATATGATCTCTTTAAGACACTTTTATTGAATCTGATGGATAATGCCTTAAAATCGGGTACGGACCGGATAAATATACAGGGAAGCTGTGAAAAAGAACAGTATATGATTTCCATTCGTGATTACGGACGGGGAATCCCGAAAGAAGATCTGCAAAAGATCACTGAGGCTTTTTATATGGTGGACAAATCACGCTCGCGGAAGGAACACGGCGCAGGTCTTGGCCTTGCACTGGCAGTAAAAATCGCAAAGCTGCATCATACAGAGCTTGTTTATGAGAGTGTGGCCGGACAGGGAACCTGTGTATCGTTTATGTTAGCAAAGGAGGCGGATGATGAAGAAGAGGAAGCTTAAAGTACTGTATATTCTTCTTACTGTGACACTGGCGTTTTTGATTGCACTGACGGGAATGTTCGTCCCCAAGCTTCTTCTGAATACAAAGGCAAAGAAACTGGCAACTGCCACAGGGAGAATGGATAATGGAGATGTATCGCCATATACCTATACGATGGATACAAAGACCCGGATTGCCAGAGTAGAAAAGCTGGTAGAGCAGATATTTATAAGTGGTGCAGATATGTATATAAACGTACGTGAGCCTCTTGACACGGAGCTTTCCTGCGAACAGGCTCAGAGGACGATAAAGAAATTTCTGATAGCATATGCGGATATGCTGGAAGAATACGGACTTTTGAGTACGGTGGAGCGTAATGATACGGACGCGCCGGTGTTCGGTTCAGGAAATGATGGGAATCTGCAGTATCAGGACAGGCTGACAGAAAGTGGGGACGCACAGTTGGAGAGAGACTGTACCTATATTCAGATGGAGCCACCGGATTTTATGGTGTCGCCGGAGAATCAGCAATTGTCTGTATGGGTGGACTCGGGTTATATCTATGATCAGTTTGTGGAGATCACCATTGATGCTGTGACTGGGCTGCCGGTTACCGTACAGTTTGGCATAGCAGGTATAGAGCCTGATGAGACCTGGTGTGAAGCCACAGCAGCAGTGCTTGAAAAAGTATATGGAATAGATTTGAAGTTTGGCGCACCCGAGATGTTGTATGAGCCTTATGCCGGAGACATGATGCGTCAGGCAGGAAAGATGGACTTTGAATATGCGTATGGTTTTTCCTGTGTAACGCAGGACAATGCGCTGCATATGGAGTATCAGTACTATAGCGAAGATACCGGGTATGCGGAAAGTAAAACCTCCCGAGATGTATACGGTGAAATATATATATGCTTTTACGGGGAATAAAGCTGTACATTTTATGGAGTCTGGTACGGCTCCACTGCGATTTGACAACTCAGACACAACTTTGCGACAGGATGGAGATAACCTCCTGCTATACTGTGGATATACGGTATAGCAGGAGGCATTTTTTATGAAAGAACCAATGACAGATGCAAGGAGAAAACAACTTTACAGGATAAAAAAACGAAAAAGAAGAAAACAATGTATAAGAGTTGCTCTTCGCATGGCAGTACTGTGTTTTCTGGTTCTGTTTGCTGTGCAGAAAACAGCAGATCTGCTTCGGGTGGATGACAGTGACAGGATGGAGGATGCAGAACAGTCATACAGTGGACAGGGAGGAAAGACACGGACAAATACGGAAAAAACATGGGGAGTATTCGGAAAAGCAGATGTGCTGACACAGGAAGACAAGCTGCATAGTATAGAAGAAAGTGATGAGTATCCTGACCAGCTTAAGGAATTGGCAGAAAAAAATAGTGAGACAATTGATTTTGTCTATGATTATCCGGAAATGAAGGATAAAAAGCAAACGATTGATCTGTCACAAGAAGCCAAAACCGATACAGTACCGCTTCTATTGCAGTGGGATGAACGCTGGGGGTATATGCCGTACAGTGGAGGTCTTCTCGGCTACACCGGCTGCGGACCGACGAATCTGGCAATGGTCGTTTTGTATCTGACCGGAGATAAAACGGTTACACCGGCATCTGTAGCAGAATACGCAGAGAGTGCCGGATACAGTGTGCCGGGATCAGGTAGCAGCTGGACACTGATTAGTGAAGGTTGTGAACATTATGGGATTCATGCTGAGGAAGTGCCGATGGATGAGGAAAGAATAAAGGCAAAACTGGATGAGGGATGTCTGATCATCATCAATGTAGGTCCCGGAGATTTTACAGATTCCGGCCATTTTATAACGATAATCGGATATGACAGGGACGGTTTTATCATCAATGACAGCAACAGTCGCACAAACAGTAAAAAAAGATGGTCATATGAGCAGTTGAGCAGACAGATGCGGAATCTATGGGCCATGTATAACTGAAGGGAAAAGCCAGATGTTGAACAGCTTTTGAACAGTGATACTACCATATTTTTCATATAGCAGCGATTGAAACACAAGGATTTTAGAATTTAGATATTTTTCTAAATAGTTGTTGACAATTCTGTTTCGTCAGAATATATTATATTTAGAAATATTTCTAAATACTTTTGAAAGAAGTGATGCTATGGCTTTTGCAGATACTTTTAAGGCCTTGTCCGATCCTGCACGCCGAGAAATCTTACAGTTATTAAAGAATGGCCGAATGTCCGCCGGAGAAATTGGTAGTCATTTTCATATGACCGGTGCTACTGTTTCCTATCATCTAAAGATTTTGAAAAAGGCTGATCTGATATGGGAAACAAAAGAAAAGAATTTTATTTACTATGATTTGAATACTTCCGTTGTAGAAGAATTACTTCTATGGTTAAAAGACTTGAAAGGAGACGAATCTCATGATGAAAAAATATAAATGGTCTTTGTTACTTGGCAGCCTTCTTTCTTTAAGCCCGATCTTGATCGGATTGCTTTTGTGGAATCAGCTTCCGACAAAGATTCCTACCCATTTTTCCACTGGAAATACTCCAGATGGCTGGAGCAGCAAGGCAATTACCGTTTTCGGACTTCCGCTTTTTATGTTTGCAATGATGTGGTTTTGCTTTCTTTTCACCCATGTTGATCCAAAACGCCAGAACATCAGTCCGAAGCTGATCCGGGCACTTGTGTGGTTCATGGCTGCACTTTCCCCGATTGTTGTGTGCTCTAGCTATGCTATTGCTCTTGGAATAAATGTGAATATTACTCTGCTCACTTATCTGATCATTGGACTCATGCTTTTGGTAATTGGCAATTATCTGGCAAAAACAAAACAGAACTATAGTGCTGGCATTCGGATTCCATGGACACTGTCCAGTGAAGAAAACTGGAATCGCACACACCGTTTCAGCTCCAGACTGTTTATCTTTTGTGGCCTGGCTATGATCGCCAATGGATTTCTGGACTCTAAGATACTGTTATTTTTCATCATGGCAGTGTTGATCGTTATCCCATATGCATATTCTTTTTTCTTATTTAAAAAAGGAATATGATGTACACTTTTGGAACATGCCTTTGTAGCTGCAATAAGGGCATATTATAGTAATGGTGTAGATTTTATTGAGCCTTTGGATGTTAGTACCATTTTCGGGAATGGACTTGATAACGCCATAGAAGCAAGTGAAAAACTTCCTGAAGAACAGAGGGCGATACTTGTGAAAGCGGGGAAAATGCAAAACTTCTTTTCTGTACTGATTAAAAATAACTGCTTGCAGGATAGCGGAAACACAAAGAGCCGTACCACAAAGAATGATGATTTTCTTCACGGTTTCGGTATTTCTAATATGCGAAAAGCCGTTGAGAAATATGATGGTCAGTTGATGACCAAATGCGAAAACGGGAAATTTACATTGAAAATTTTAATACTAATTCCATAAAGAATATGGCTTATGAGCCTGTTGTCTATCACGGACAGCAGGCTTTTTTGCGTAGTTATATTAGAATTGAGCGAGCTAAGCGAGCGATGCTTCTTGAACGACAGTTCAAGAAGATGGTGGCTATTAGAATTTACGCTTTCAGTATTAGAATTTGCGTCTTGTCTTGTATTCTTTATTTAATAGGATATGATGGGCGTATCAAGTGGTACAAATCAAGGAGGAATTACTATGTCAATATTAAACGCAACCCATTTGAAAAAATACTATGGTAAGGACGAGGGCCTTGTCAAAGCTCTGGATGATGTAAATGTATCCGTAGAAAATGGTCAATTTGTTGCCATTATTGGTACATCGGGCAGTGGTAAATCTACTTTGCTCAATATGCTTGGCGGATTAGACATTCCAACCGAAGGCAGTGTGCAGGTAGAAAATAAAAATCTTGAAAAACTAACCGAGGAACAGCTTACGGTGTTCCGTCGTCGGCGTATCGGCTTTATTTTTCAGAACTATAATTTAATCCCTTATCTTACAGCGTATGAGAATATCGTACTTCCTGTCCGTTTGGATGGAAAAATAGAGGATAAGAAATTTTTGAAAGAGATTGTGCGTTTCTTGGAACTTGATGGGGAACTTTCTAACTATCCGAGCCATCTTTCGGGTGGACAGCAGCAGAGAGTGGCGATTGCCCGTGCCTTAGTGTCAAAGCCTGCGATCATCTTGGCTGACGAACCGACAGGAAATCTCGACAGCCGTACGAGCGATAAGGTGATTGACCTTCTGAAAATGACGAGTGAAAAGTTCAATCAAACGATTGTAATGATTACCCATAATCCTGAAATTGCGGAAAAGGCAGATGTGAGAATACGCATTGAAGATGGCAAAATAGCAAAATAAGGGGGGTAATCGGGATGAATAATAAAAAGATAACGGTAAAAATGATTTCTTGGATGTCAAAACAGAGCCTTAAATCAAGCCGTATGCGTAATATCTTCGTGATGATTACCATTGTTTTGGCGTCAGCTCTCTTGATGGCAATTTCTATGTATGCTGTCGGTCAGCAGGAGGATAATCAGAGAAAACTTTCCCACGCACAGGAAGTGGGTTACTATAATCTTACAAATGAACAGGTAGAAACCTTAAAGTCTGATGAAAGAATTGCATACCAAATTCAGGTTAAAATAGGAACAATCTCTGAAATGGATGGTTTTGAGGTTATTCCATATTATGTAAGTGAGCTGTCCGATAAAATTCAAATCGGAGAATTAGAAAGCGGTAAGCTGCCCGTACAGGAAAATGAAATCGCAGTACAAGGTGCAATGCTTAAAAAGATGGGCATTGAGGCGAGCATTGGAAGTCAGTTGACCTTAAGCTTTTATGATGGAAATAAAGAAACCTTTACGGTCACAGGTCTTTTGAAAGGTGGAGAAAATGCGAAACAGTTTGCAGTGTTTTTTTCACAGAGCTATGCTGAAAGTGGCAGTCAGTTAAAGGACGAACCTTATGAGGTTTATGCAAAGCTGTACGGTGCAACAACAATGCATCCTGAAGATTGCAAGGAGGCGATGTACTTAATCGGAAGTGATGCAGGAATTGAGAGAAAATATGTCAGCCCGTCGAAGGCGTTTCTTGACTCCTTATCTGTAGATACACAGGATGTTTTAGTTTATGGCTTGGTAGGTATGGTGATCCTGCTTGCCTGTATCTTGGTTATTTATGGTGTGTTTTATTTATCGGTTATTGGGAAAATTCATCAGTTTGGTCAGCTCCGCACAATCGGTATGACGAAAAAGCAGATGAAAAAACTGGTATCTAAAGAAGGACGCAGATTGTTTCTGTATGTTGCACCTATTGGTATTTTGATTGGTGGAATTGCAGGATACTTTATCATTCCGTCAGGATTTAGTATCATCAATACTTTGATCATGGCGGTTGTAGTGTTTGCAGTTATTTATATCATTACGATGATTTCCGTTCATAAGCCTGCAAAGTTAGCTGCTGCGGTATCGCCTATGGAAGCACTTCGTTATACAGCACAGGACGATATGAAAAAGACTGCAAACAAGAAGATGTGCCGTAACCTTACTCCACTTGGATTAGGTGTGATGAACTTCTCTAAGAACAAAAAGAAAGCGGTCATAACAATGCTTTCTCTGGCTCTTGGCGGTATTTTATTTATGACAGCAGCGACATTTATGTCCTCTTTTGATAAGGAGAATTATGCAAGGCAAGGTATTTGGAAAGAAGCAGAGTTCCATATTGAATATTCCGAGGCTGCGATTGAATTGAACGAAAATGGTATGAGTGGAATGCAGGCACAGACACCTATAACAGAACAAATGGTAGAGGATATTTCTGCCATAGATGGGGTGGAAAAGGTAGAAGAACTGAAAAGCTTCGGTGTAAGTTTTGATTTTCACAACAGGATTTCCGATGGGAGCCGCCGCGGCCGCCAGCAGGCAGCGAAGGTCATTGCGGGCGTGGCTGCTGAGAATCCTGAAATACTCGTGCCTTTCGCGTCCGATCTCGTCGACGCATTGGAGCGCCCTGAGGCTCAGACGCGTTGGGAATGTCTTGATGCGCTGACTTACGTCGTGCCCTTCGACTCTCGGCCCTGCGACAAGGCCATCCCCGGCGCCGAGGCGGCCCTGTTCGACGAGGACAGCGGTCCTTTGCGTTTGGCCGCTATGCGCTTTCTGTGCAAGCTGGGTGCGACGACCGAGAAACGCTCGGAAAAAGTATGGCCTCTCATCGACGAGGGCATCCAGTGCTATCACGGGGATTTGGAATTCCAGGATATGCTTCTGGCGGTCATCGACTTCTCCCAGGGGAAGCTGGACGGGTCTGTGAAAAGCGCCCTGGCCGATCGTATGCGCTTCGATGCCGAGAACGGCAAGGGCGCCTATCTCAAGGCGCGTTCGCGTGAGATTTACGACATGCTCGTCAAGCGCTTCAAGCTCGATGCGCCCAAGAAGAAAGCGCGCGTCCAGAAGGACGATGTCGAGGACGAGGAGGAGTAGCCCATGACGCACGACGTGGTGCTCATACCCGGCGATGGTATCGGCCCCGAGATCACCGAGGCGATGCGCCGCGTGGTCGAGGCGACCGGCGTCTCCATCACCTGGCACGTTGAGCAGGCTGGCGCGGGCGTTATGGACGAGCATGG
>ERZ791741.2904-NODE-2904-length-11378-cov-4.618652_pt1 | contig 11378 bp, 7 predicted proteins | sample MGYA00510040_ERZ791741 | MGnify/ENA primary metagenome ERZ791741 (study PRJEB30046, sample SAMN00791960) | human gut metagenome | study: EMG produced TPA metagenomics assembly of the A metagenome-wide association study of gut microbiota in type 2... | reverse complement strand
GCTGCCTCGCAACAGCGAGACTTTTTCGCTTCCTTTTTGGTCACAAAAAGGAAGGTGTTAAAAGCAGGATGCTATTATAAAAGGTTGTCACCGCAAGGTGGTGACAACCGCCGGGCAGCGCATAAAAACATAAAAAACAAAAAGAAACACCCCGCCGTTCCCGGCAGGGTGCCCCGAATAAGGAAAAAAGTAGGAGGAGATTGGTTAAGTTACTTGCCCAGGTGCCAGATGTCGGCATCGTACTCGGCAATGGTACGGTCGCTGCTGAACATGCCCGCCTTGGCGATGTTGATCAGGCACTTGCGGCGCCAGCCCAGCGGGTCGTAGGCGTAGTCGGCCAGTGCCTGGCCCTTGCGCACCACGTAGGCGTTGAAGTCCGGCAGGGTCTGGAACCAATCCTTGTGGATCAGCTCGTCGTGCAGGCGCTGCAGGTTCTCGGCATTGCCGGCGGCCAGCATTTCGGGGCCGGTCAGGAAGTCGATGGCGCGGCGGATGTTGGGGTCGCCCTCGTACCACTGGGCGGCGCAGTAATCGGCGGCCTCGTAACGGTGGATGACCTGGTCGGAGGTCTGGCCGAAGATGTAGATATTGTCGTTGCCCACCTGCTGGCTGATCTCGACGTTGGCGCCGTCCATGGTGCCCAGGGTCAGGGCGCCGTTCAGCATGAACTTCATGTTGCCGGTGCCGGAAGCCTCCTTGGAGGCCAGGGAGATCTGCTCGGACAGGTCGCAGGCGGGGATGAGCTTCTCGGCGGCGGTGACGTTGTAGTTCTCCACAAACACCACCTGCAGCCAGGGGCTGACCTCGGGGTCAGCGGCGATGACCTTGGACAGGGTCAGCAGGGCGTGGATGATGTCCTTGGCGATGATGTACGCCGGGGCGGCCTTGGCGCCGAAGATGCTGACCAGCGGGGTAGCCGGGGTGTGGCCGGCCTTGATCTCGTAATACTGGTGGATGAGGTAGAGCAGGTTGAGCTGCTGGCGCTTGTACTCATGCAGGCGCTTGGACTGGATGTCGAACATGGCGTCGGTGTTGACGGTCACGCCCTGGGTGCGCTGCAGCCAGTCGGCCAGCGCCTTCTTGTTGTCAGCCTTCACCTTGGAGAAGCGCTGCAGCATGTCCACGTCGTCCTTGCAGGCCAGCAGCTTCTCCAGCTCAGTGGCATCCTTGCGGAAGCCGGAGCCGATGAGCTCCTCGATCAGGCTGGTCAGGGCGGGGTCGCACTCCAGCAGCCAGCGGCGGAAGGTGATGCCGTTTGTCTTATTGTTGAATTTCTCGGGGTACAGCTCGTAGAAACCGTGCAGCTCGGAGTTCTTCAGGATCTCGGTGTGCAGGTAGGCCACGCCGTTGGTGGAGTGGGTGAAGTGGATGTCCATGTGGGCCATGTGGACGCGGTCGTCCTTGTCGATGATGGCCAGGCTCTCGTCCTCGGTGCGGGTGCGGGCCAGCTCGTCCAGCTTCTCGATGATGGGCATCAGCTGCGGGACCACGGCATCCAGGTAGGCGCGGGGCCACTTCTCCAGGGCTTCGGCCAGGATGGTGTGGTTGGTGTAGGCGCAGGTCTTGGTGACAATTTCCACAGCTTCGTCAAATTCAATGCCCTTCTCGCCCAGCAGGCGGATCAGCTCGGGGATGACCATGCTGGGATGGGTGTCGTTGATCTGGATGGCGGCGTAGTCGGCCAGGTCGTGGTAGTTGCAGCCGCGGGCGGCGCACTCGGCCAGGATGAGCTGGGCACCGGCACTGACCATCAGGTATTGCTGGTAAACGCGCAGGCGGCGGCCGGCCTCGTCGCTGTCATCGGGGTACAGGAACAGCGTCAGGTTCTTGTCGATGGCGGTCTTGTCAAACTGGATGCCGTCATGGACGATCGTCTCATCGATGGTGTCCAGGTCGAACAGGTTCAGGGTGTTGGTGCGGCCCTGGTAGCCGGTGACGGCCAGCTTGTACAGGCGGGCCGTGTACTCCTTGCCGGCCAGCTCGACCGGGTAGGTAACGTCGGTCTTTTCGGCCCAGCTGTGGTTGGTCAGCCAGGGGTCGGGCAGCTCGTTCTGCACGCCATTCGCGAAGGACTGGTGGAACAGGCCGAAGTGGTAACGCAGGCCCACGCCGTCGCCGGGCAGGTTGAGGGTGGCCAGCGAATCCAGGAAGCAGGCGGCCAGGCGGCCCAGACCGCCGTTGCCAAGGCTCGGCTCCGGCTCAACTTCCTCAATGTCGGACAGGTTCTTGCCCGCAGCGGCCAAAGCGTCGCGGACGTCATCGTACAGCCCTAAGTTGATCAGGTTGTTGGACAGCAGCTTGCCGATCAGGAACTCGGCGCTGATGTAGTAGAGCTTGCGGCCAGTGACGGGCCGGACCTTCTCGGCGCTCTGCTCGCGGACGATGTCCAGCAGGGCGAGGTAGATCTCCTGGTCGGTGCTTTCGGCCAGGGCTTTGCCGGTCAGGGCTTCGATGGCAGCGGTCATATTCATAACGTATCCCTCCATGTGGTTTGCGTTTGGCTTTCTGTTTGTTTGCTATGCTTAAGGTATACCACATTTTTAGGGGCGGATTCTTGCGTTATCCCTGCAACTTGTGGTACAATCCTATCATGGAGGGCGAAAATATGGAAAATCAACCAACTTTGCGGGAGACCAAAAAGCACGGCGCAGCGTGGTTCCCGTTCAACATCTATCCCTGCGCCATCCCGCAGGATTTTACCCAGGTGGCCCTGCACTGGCAGGACAGCATGGAGCTGGTGTTCGTAAAAAAAGGACGCGGCATCGTGCAGGCGGGGCTGACCAGCTACACCGCCGCGGCGGGGGACATCTATGTGTTTGCCCCCGGCGTACTGCACGCCCTGCGCCAGCTGGACAATGAGCGGATGGAGTACGAAAATATCATTTTCGATTTGGAGCTGCTGGGCGGCAGCGGCGACGTGGCGGCGGAAAAATACCTGCTGCCCCTGCAAAGCGGCCGCCTGGCCCTGCCCATGCGTTTAACGCCCGATGATTGGAGTTATGACTGGGCGGCAAACTGTCTGCGCGCAGCCGAGGAATTTAATAAGATAAAGGACATTGGCTACGAGCTGTGCATAAAGGGCGAACTGCTGTTGTTTTTGGCGGCTTTAGTGGGCCGCGAAGGCGACCTGCCCCCCGTCGACAACGCCGACACCCGGCGGTTAAAGGCGGCTTTGCAGCTGGTGGAGGAGCACTACATGGAAGATATTTCCATCGACCGCGCGGCCGCCGCCTGCGGGTGCAGTGCCAGCCACTTTATGCGGTGGTTCAAGGCCATGACGGCCCAGAGCTTTACCGCGTTTTTGAATGAGCACCGGCTCAATGCGGCGGCGGCGGCCTTACGCGCGGGGGATGATACCGTGTTGGCGATTGCGGAAAGCTGCGGGTTTGAAAACCTTTCCTATTTTAATAGAATGTTTAAGAGAAGGTTTGGGTTGACACCCCGGGAGTACCGCGGGAGATAATATGAATCGTGCGCCGCCCGGCGGTTGCCACCGTTCGCCCCTCTCCTTCTTTATCTTAACAACTGCTAAACAACTATATAAAGTTGTAAATACACCTTGATTTTTCGGTTGCGCTGCGCTATAATACCACTATAAGTTGTATACACCAAAACTGCAGTGAAAGGAGAAATCACATGGAAGAAAACCAAACTGTCCCGGCAATGATTCCCGAGGGGGATTTTGCGGCGTTTCTGAAGGAGGAAAAGGTGGAAACGCTGTTGTCGCCGCTGGGGTATGCCTATTGCGCCGAGGGCCAGGACGCCGACATCCGCATGAAACGCCTGGAGCGCCTGGAAGTCACGGCCCGCCAGCGCGGCGCGACGCCGGCGCAGATGGAGGACTGGCACATGCTGCGAAACCGCGAGTTGGACGTCGAGTGGATGCTCAACCGCGACTCGGTGCGCAGCAAGGCACGCTGGGTGGCATTGCAGGGCAGCCCGCTGCAAACCATCGCCAGCGTGCAGCCCCGCGAGGCCGAGTATCTCGCGGAACCCTACCTGCCCCGCGGCATGATCACCATCCTGGCCGGGCACGCGGGCCAGGGCAAAACCACGCTGGCACTCTGGCTGGCCAGTCACGTGTCCAACGGCGACCTGATGCCCGGCGGCAAGCCCGGCAACGTCTACTATTTCACTACCGAAAACGACGAAAGCATCGTGCTGCGCCCCCGCCTGGAAGCCATGGACGCCCGGCTGGACAGGGTCATGGTCATGCGGTCCGATGCCCGCCAGCTGACCCTGACCGACCCGCGGCTGTTTGAGATGCACAAAATTTTCGATGGCAAGCCGGACCTCATCGTATTTGACCCTGTGCAAAGCTACGTGGGCAAAAAGCTGGACATGAACCGTACCGACGATGTGCGCTTCATGATGGATAACCTGAACAAGCTGCTGCACGCCACCAACGCCGCCGTGGTGCTGATTTGCCACACCAAAAAAGCCCCGATGGGCTTTAACGGGCGGCCCTGCGAGCTGATCAACGGCTCCAGCGATTTCGTCAACGCGGCCCGCAGCGTCTGCTTTTTGGGGCGCGACCCTGCCCGGCCGGACGTCTGCGTGGTGGCCCAGGAGAAGAACTCGCTGGGGCTGCCGGGGGCCAGCCTGGCCTTTACCATCGGTGAGGACGGCGCGGTGCATTGGAGCGACGAGGAATGTGAGCTGACCGCCGCGCAGATTTTGACTTACAGCGACGAAAAGCGCCGCCACGCCGCCAGCCCCAGTGAGCGGGCCCAGGCGGTGATGCGCCGGATGCTGATGGAGAACAAAACGATGCAAAGCAGCGATGTGCTGGCGGCCTGTGAGAAACAGGGTATCAGCCGCGCAACGGTCTACCGTGCGCGCAAGGGCCTGCCGATACAGGAAGAACGCAGCGGCAGGGAAAAATATTGGAGCCTGTCCGATGCGTCTCAAATATCTCAAACCCCGGTGCAGGGGAAAGCTGAGACATGAGACATATTGATATAATACGTTGGTATGATGTTTATTGCAAATAAATAAGTCTCATGACTTATAAGATGAGACTTATTTTGCAGGGGCGTTTGCGTGGCTGCACACTTGGCGGGCGCTTTGTGCGCCCCTGCAGCTATGCAAAAAATAGCAGATACGATCGTTTCTCTATTGGCAATATGTCTCACTTTATTTTAGTTGAGACATAATAAATACATAGATGCGTATAATTCTCATGTCTCATTTCTCACTCTATCCAGCAATACGAAATGATACATATAAGGGCAGGCCGGAAGGCACTTTTGCAGTTACAAGGTATAGGGTAATACCTTGTAACTGCAAAAGTGCTTTCCGCTTTCCACCGCCAGGCCACCCAAAACATGGCAAAAAGTAAGCGCTTTCGCTCGGAAACGGTTGCGCACGGGCGGGGAATCAGGTATAATGAAAATATCTTGCACAATCTTAAGGAGCGATTGCACATGAATTGGCAGCAAGCCTGCGAACTGCCTTACTATAACGGCACCGACCTGGGTGCCAACTACACGCCTGCGGCTACCACCTTTAAACTGTGGGCCCCCACGGCGGCGGCCGTCACGGTGGAGCTGTTTACCACCGGCACCGACGCCGAGCCAAACGCCCACCACCTGGGCGCACATCATTTGCAGTGGGAGCGGGACGGCGTGTGGAGCCTGACGCTTTCCGGCGACTGGAAAAACACCTACTACCTCTACCACCTGCAATTCCACGACGGCCGCACCGCCGATGCCGTTGACCCCTACGCCCGCACGGCCGGGGCCAACGGGCAGCGCGCCATGGTGCTGGACCTGGATGCCGCGGCCCCCGAGGGCTGGGCCGAGGACAAGCGCCCGGTCATCCCGCCCCACGCCCGCAGCGTGTGGGAGGTACACGTGGCGGACTTTTCCGCCGACGAACACAGCGGTGTGCCAGCCGAATACCGCGGCAAATTCATGGGCTTTGTACCCGGGGACACCACGCTGGACGGCGACGGCGTGCACCCCACCTGCCTGAACTACCTGAAAGATCTGGGCGTCAGCCACGTGCAGCTGCAGCCCATTTTCGACTACGAGACCGTGGACGAATCCCGTCCCGACGGCGGCTACAACTGGGGCTACGACCCCCAAAACTACAATGTGCCCGAGGGCAGCTTTGCCACCGACCCGTTCCACGGCGAGGTGCGTGTGCGGGAGTGCCGCGCCATGGTGGCCGCGCTGCACCGCGCCGGGCTGGGCGTGGTGATGGACGTGGTGTACAACCACACCTACCACAGCGACAGCAACCTGGAGCGCACCGTGCCCGGCTACTGGAACCGCCGCTGGCCCAACGACCAGATGACCAACGGTTCCGGCTGCGGCTGCGACCTGGCCAGCGAGCGGCCCATGGTGCGGAAATACATCGTGGATTCGATACTTTATTGGGCGCAGACCTACCACATCGACGGCTTCCGCTTTGATTTGATGGCGCTGGAAGACGCCGACACGATGAACGCCATCCGCGCCGCGCTGGATGCTTTGCCCGGCGGGCAGGACATCTTGCTTTACGGCGAGCCGTGGCAGGGCGGCAGTACCAACTTTGAGGGCGGCGCCCGCCCGGCGGACAAGCGCGCCCTGGACGTGCTGAGCGACCGCATCGGCTTTTTCTGCGATGACACGCGGGATTCCATCAAGGGCAACGTCTTTGACGCGGGCAACGCCGGCTACGTGAACGGCGCACCCCAGCACGGTTACGAGGTGCTGCACAGCATCGGCGCGTGGCGCGGCGGCCAGCACGGCTACTGGCCCCGCCAGGCCGGGCAGGTGGTGCAGTACATCTCCGCCCACGACAACCTGACCCTGTGGGACAAGCTGGCGGCGGTGGGCCGCCGCGGGGACTACGACGCCCCCGATGCCGAGCTGCTGGCGCAGAACCGTCTGGCGGCGGGCATCTACCTGACCTGCCAGGGCCTGCCCTTTATGCAGGCGGGCGAGGAGTGGGGCCGCACCAAGCACGGCGACCACAACAGCTACAAAGGCCCGCTGGAGACCAACAAGCTGGACTGGACGCGGGCGCACCGTCCGGAATTTGCCGCATTAACGGCATTTTATCGCGGTATGCTGGCCATCCGCCGCACCTGCGCCCGTATTGCCGGGGCCTACGGCGAGCCGCAGCCCTTTGTGCTGGCACTGCAGGGGTGGCTCATCGGGTTCATCCCCGAAAGCCCCGACCCCAAGGATGTGGTGGTCGTCTACTACAACCCCGAGCGCACCCACCAGTGGGTCAGCCTGCCCATCGGCAGCTGGCGCAAGCTGGCCGACGGCGTGCACGCCGGTACGAACCCCTTTGGCCCGATCTATCGCGATGCCATGGAGCTGCCGCCGGTGAGCGTGACGGTGCTGAGGCTGGAACAGTGACATAAAAAATAGCAGCAAATAAAGGCTCCCCTTGAGGGGAGCCTTTTTATTTGAAATTATTCCTCGTCGTCCTCTTCCAAAATTTCCTGGGCAATCTCGCCGCGGGGGCGGCGGGTATCCATGGCCATTTTTTCGATCAGACGATGGGCCTCGGTCTCGGTGTAGTGCTTTTTCTCAATCAGGTAGCACTTGGCACGGTCCACCAGGCGCAGCTGCGCGATCTTATCCAGCAGCTTGGCGTTTTCGGCCCGCAGCACAGCCAGGCGCTTGTAGTTGCTGGCGGCCAGCTGCACGGCCTGCCGGAACTGCGCCCCGGTGAACGGTTTGCCCAGCACCAGCACACCGAACTCCTGCAATTTGTCGGCGATCTGGTCGGCGGTGGCGGTCTTGGTCAGCAGGATGACGCCCGCGTCGGTCTTGGTCACGGCATCGGTGCCCAGCTCGTGGCCGAACTCATCCGGCAATGGCGTGTTGATGACGATGACCTCAAAGTCCTTGGCGTCCATCTGGCGGCGCGCCTCGCCGCCGCTGGCAGCCATCGCGGGGCGGGTGTAGCCCAAATCAGCCATGTGCCGGGCCAGGTATTCGTTAGCATTGTTGCCCGCTGATACGATCAGCGCTCGTGGCATGGGTACGCCCCCTTTCCGTGTAAATAGGTGTCAAATCACCAAAAATCCATGGGTGCGTTCCCAAACGGCGGGGTCGGGGGCGTTCTCGTAGCCGTGGCAAAGCTGGGTCTGGTACTCAAAATATTTGTTCTGCAGGGCCAGCGGCAGCTCGGCGGCGATAAAGTCGCTCTGGGCCGCCACGGTGATGGCCTCCCGCAAACTGTGGGGCAGGCTCTCCAAACCAGCGGCTGCGCTGGGGTGGAACAGGTTGCGGTTCACCGGCTCCGGCAGGGGCAGTTTGTTCGCAATGCCGTCCAACCCGGCAGCCAAAATCAACCCTATAACGAGATAGGGGTTGCCGGCAGGGTCAGGGCCGCGCAGCTCCACACGGCACAGGTCGCCGCTGGCGCTGGGCAGGCGCACCAGCTGGCTGCGGTTCTGGCGGCTCCAGCTCACATACAGCGGGGCTTCGTTGGCGCCCAGCCGGGCGTAGGAATTGGGCACCGGATTGCAGAAAGCCGTCAGCTCCCGGGCGTGGGCCAGGATGCCCGCCACGAAATACCCGGCCTCGCTGTCGGGGGTCAGGTCGCCTTCAAACAGGTTTTTGCCGTCCCGGACAAGAGACATATTTACATGCAGGCCGTTGCCGCTCTGGTCGTGCAGGGGCTTGGGCATAAAGCTGGCATACAGGCCGTTGCGGGCGGCAATGGCTTTGACAGCACTTTTAAAAGTGTTTAAATTGTCGGCGGATTTCAGCGCCGGGGCATAGCGGAAGCAGACCTCGTTCTGGCCCGGGCCGCTTTCGTGGTGGCTGTGCTCGGGCTGCAGGCCCATCTCCTCGATGGACAGGCAGATGTCGCGGCGCAGGTTCTCGCCCTTGTCCAGCGGCGGGATGTCAAAATAGCCGCCGTGGTCCAGCGGAATATGCGTAGGATTGCCGTTTTCGTCCGTCTCGAACAGATAAAACTCGCACTCGCAGCCCACGTTGACGGTCAGGCCCATGGCGCGGGCGCGCTTGACCACGCTTTGCAGGTAGCCGCGGCAGTTGCCCTCAAAGGGCTTGCCGTCGGGCAGGGTGATGTCGCAGTACATGCGCATGACGCGGCCCTCGGCGGGACGCCAGGGCAGCACGGTGGCGGTGTCCGGGTCGGGCCAGAGGATGAGGTCGCTCTCCTCGATGTTCATGAACCCGGCGATGGACGAGCCGTCGAAGCTGATGCCCTGCTCGAACGCGCGGGGCAGCTCGCTGGCAAACAGCGAGACGTTTTTCTGGTTGCCGAAGATGTCGCAGAACGTCAGCTTGACGAACTTGACGTCGTTATCCTCGACAAAATTGAGGATGTCTTGTGCGGTACGTTTCATGGGGAACCTCCTTGGATAAAGGCTCCCCTCAAGGGGAGCCAATTAGAGGCGGACATACTCGAAAGGCCCACCGGGTTGGGGCGGGCCTTTCGAGCTGGTGTAAGAAATAGGAAAAGGAGAATGGCGTTGTTAAAGTGTGCCTGCCGCACGGATGGCCCCCTCTGGGAGGGGGCTCCCGCCGCAGGCGGGTGGGGGAGAGAGCCTTGCGTTATACGAAGTTTCGGATGAAGATGCGTTTCTCTCCCTCAGTCCGCTACGCGGACAGCTCCCTCACAGAGGGAGCCATTCGGCATGGCGATGAAAACCCGGTATGTGCTTACTCCGTGTAGAACAGCATGCGGCTGTAGCACGGCAGCGGCCAGAAGTCCTCGTCGACCAGTTCTTCGGCCTGGTCGGCGGCGGCGCGCAGGCGGTCCATGGCGGGGATAACCTCGTCGTGGAAGGCATGGGCCTTGGCGGCTTCGTTGTCCATGTCGCTGACCTTGTCGGTCACGGCCTTCAGGTCGTCGGCGGCATCGGACATCTCATCGGTGTATTTGCTAAGCGCGACCAGCACCTTGCTCTCGGCCTTGGTGGAGATGCCCTCCACAGCGGCGGCCTTGGCGGCGGCAGAGGCTGCGTAGCCGTTCCGGGTCAGTTCCAGCGCCCGCTGGGCGGCCTGCTCCAGTGTCAGCTCTTCTTCGGCTTCGGCGGCGGGCGCACCGGCCATCACCAGAACATACTCGCCGCGGGGGTCGTTCTCGGCATAATGGGTCTGGGCCTCGCCCAGCGTCGTTTTCCAGATCTCCTCGTGGAGCTTGGTCAGCTCCCGGCAGAGGGTGATGCTCCGCTCAGGGCCGAAGGCGGCGGTCAGGTCGTCCAGCGTGGTGCGCAGTTTGTGGGGCGCTTCGTAGAAGATGACTGTCCGCTTTTCCCCCTGCAGCTCGGCCAGCCGCTCCCGCTTCTGCTTTTTGTTCACAGGCAGAAACCCCTCGAACACCCAGCGGGAGGTGTCCTGACCGGAGACGGCCAGCGCCGTCACACAGGCGGAGGCTGCCGGAACGGGCACCACCTTGATGCCCCGGGCCAGTGCGTCCCGCACGATCACCTCGCCCGGGTCCGAGACACAGGGCATACCGGCATCGCTGCACAGGGCGCAGTTCTCGCCTGCCTCAATGCGGCGCAGGATTCCCTCTCCCTTCTGCAGGGCGTGCTCGTAGTAGCTCACCATCGGCTTTTTCAGCCCCAGAAAGTTGAGCATGGAATCAAACACAAAAGACGTGTCGGAACATTCCAAGCAGTTACTACAACCGTAGAAGCTGCAGCACAACAGGAGGAGAATCAAAACCGCAGACCAAAACTCTTCTGGGTAAATTTTATCCTTTTTATTCTCTGCCTCGTAGCACTCGGAATCTTCGGTATTGCACCATACTTCGTATTTATTTTTGCAACAGTAATCACTGCAATGCTTAACTACAAAGACAACTTCGGAGAAATATTCAACAAGGTTGGAGCAATGTACTTAAACATCCTGATCATGCTCCTGGCGATTAATGTATATCAGGCAGTATTTAATAACACAGGCATGGTAGAAGCCCTCTCAAACGGACTTATGCAGGTTTGTCCATCTTTCCTGTTAAGATACCTTCACGTTATTATGCTTCTTCTGTGCGTTGTCATTATCTACGTTGTACCATTCCAGATTTTCAATGCCCTGTATCCGGTATTTATTTCCATCGGCGCAGGATTTGGAATTCCGGCTGTTGCAATTATCGCACCGTTTGTATGTAACCTGTCACTTGCAACAAGTTCTACACCAACGAACTCTTCTACTTATACTGGATGTGCATTGACAGAAACGGATGTACAGCACTACTGTAAGAAAGCGGTACCGGTTCAGACAGTTACAAATGCAATCGTTGTGTTAACGGCAGTACTTTTCCATGTACTAAAACTGTAACTTCTGATTTGCCGCAGGCAAAGAGACGCTCCCAAAGAGAGACCATACCTATATTTGTGACTTTAGTCGCTGCAGGTTGAATGTTCGCTTAACCGCTTACATCCAACCTTTGCT
>ERZ791741.2903-NODE-2903-length-11379-cov-3.807930_pt1 | contig 11379 bp, 8 predicted proteins | sample MGYA00510040_ERZ791741 | MGnify/ENA primary metagenome ERZ791741 (study PRJEB30046, sample SAMN00791960) | human gut metagenome | study: EMG produced TPA metagenomics assembly of the A metagenome-wide association study of gut microbiota in type 2... | reverse complement strand
GGAAAGCCCGGAACACATGGATGGCGGGAAAAATCAAATGCGGGAAATGCGGCTATGCGCTCATGTCGGCGCACTCCAACGGTATTCTTTACCTGCGCTGCACCGTACATGCGGACAGCAAGGCGTGTCCTGGCTGCGGGTGCGTGAAGCTTCACGAACTGGAAGCGGAAGGCTGGGGGGCATATCGCCTCAACGTTTGTGAATCAGATTTGTGATTTCAAACGTTCTTCTGACAGTAAAGAACAAGAGATTTTCGCTATTCCCGATTTTGTCGGGTTAATTTATCCTGTAATATCAATGAAAGATGATGTGACACATCCAGGCTCCAGGAAGCAATTACTGGGGGATAATAGTACCTCAGAAAATATAATACAATATAGTGCGGATCTTAATGTCACATCATGTTTTCCTCCTGTGTTTTTACTCCATTGTTGTGATGATGATCTTGTGTCAATTGAAAACAGTCTGCTCATGTACCGTGGCCTAATAGAGAAAGGCGTTTCTGCTGAAATGCATCTCTATGAGAAAGGAGGGCATGGTTTTAGTATTCAGTGGGCCACAGATCTTCCTGTTGGAGGATGGATAAAACTGTTTATGGACTGGATGTATTCTCATGGATTTAAATAATATTTATGGTGACTACCTGGTGAAGCGTCGAGTAACTATGATGCTTCAATTCGTTTATAAAGGTGATTATACATTAGCTGTTCAGCTTTATCACAATCATGCTCTTTTATGGCCGTAAGTATTTCAATATGCTGCTGATGGGTTTTTTTGTTATTTTCATATGTCATTTTATTCTTTTCCAGAGGTTTGGCCATTATCAGCCATTCAGAAAATGCTGAGTGTATTGTTTTTAATACTTTATTGTCAGGTATATCAGCAAGTATACTATGAAATTCAATATCATATTGAGCATACACTTCGGGGGTTCTCAGTGAGTTATGATGGATACTGAGCACCTTCTCAAGCCTGTGAATATCCTCAGGCGTTGCATTTTTTGCTGCATATCTTACAAGGTTGGTTTCAAAAAAGATGCGTAGTCTTTCAAAATCCTTGATGCCATCAGCTGTAGATAAAAAATCTTTAACAATGCCTGATAACCCATTAATGATGGTTTCTGGTGATGGACGGCAGACACTGGCTTTTTCTCCCTTGTTATACCGGATTAGCCCTTTATGTCTGAGAGATGATAAAGCCTCTCTGACAGATGGTCTTCCAACGCCAAAGAATGCCATAAGTTCACGTTCAGAAGGCAGGTATTCACCTTCCCTTATCTCCTCCTGGCGGATCATTCTTTCAAGCTCTTCGGCAACGATTTCTGAAAGTTTTTTTGTCACAATGGGCTTTCTGGTCGTTGTTAGCCCGGGTAACACGGTTTTTTTGTTGTCGGACATATATTGATTTATATGGATTAGAGCAAATGAGTTTTTAATTTAACACTTTCTTTTAATAATGAAAATATTTAATTAAATCTATTATGTAAAGGGGGAATGATGTATCATCATGATTTTAATGAAAAAATAGGTTTCTGGTATGTGATAGCCCTCGCAGGACAGTCTAATGGTATGGCCTACGGTGAAGGTATTCCCCTGCCAGATACACTCGACAAACCCGAGTCCCGTGTAAAACAACTGGCTCGTCGAAAAACAATCACACTAGGAGGAAAAGAGTGTAAATTCAATGAGATTATTCCGGCAGATCACTGCCTGCATGATGTTCAGGATATGAGTGGATATCACCATCCGGCTGCTGATTTGCATAAAGGGGAATATGGTTGTGTCGGACAGGGATTGCATATAGCTAAAAAGTTACTGCCATACATACCTGAGCAAGCAGGGATATTACTGGTTCCTTGTTGCAGAGGAGGTGCCGCCTTTACTGTTGGAGCTGAAGGTATGTATGTACCTGATACAGGGGCAACAGCTGATGCAATGCGGTGGGGCACCGGAACAGCACTCTATGAGGACTTAGTAGCCCGGGTTAAGGTAGCTCTGGAATATAACAGAAAGAATAAACTGCTATCTGTCTGCTGGATGCAGGGGGGAGTTTGATCTTATGTCACCAGATTATGAAAAGCATCCTGACTTGTTTTATCAGATGGTAACTTCTTTCAGGTCTGAGTTATCTGAATACTCATCTCAGTGTGTTGGTAATTCGTCAGAAAGAGTTCCATGGTTGTGTGGTGATACAACCTGGTACTGGAAGGAATCTTATCAAAAAGAATATGATTTTATATATGGACATTACAGACAACGGACTGATGATGAAATACATTTTCTCAGCTTTCAGGATAGTAACCGACATGAATTAACTAATGAGCCAGAAGAAGATGCCGATGATTTATCTGTCGGGTATCTGGGGTCATCATGGAGGACAGAATTAAGCTGGACAACGTCACAGAGAAGTACACATTTTAATTCAATGGCCAGAAGGGGAGTTATTGCTGAATGTTATGCGCAAAAAATAAGAAATTATTTGTAGACAAGTTCAGGATATATCTACAGCTCTGACATGATTCTCTGAGAGACATGACGGAGTGGCGGGGCAGCAAGCCAGAACACTGCCTGACATGCTTTCATCAGACGCAGGTCCTCTCTCATATCCTCTGATTTACTCCAGTAAGGTGATGATCATATCTTTATTTGATAGTACGGTAATGCCAGATAAATACAGACACAATGGTAAATAATATAGTTGCAAATAATGCTGCCATAATCAGCGCGATTGCGACACCTGTTTTCGATACCAGCGGCACCAGCAAAGCGCACAGTCCATAGCCAAGTGTGTGACTGGTAGCGAGCCAGCCCGCGCCTGCGCCATCAGCCAGCTTATCATTCAGTAGAAGTTGATAAGCGGGTGTTGCCAGAGCTGCTCCAAATGACAGCACTGCACAGCCCGGGTAAAACAACCATAGCTGTTCGGAGAGCATGATAGCCAGACCACCACTCATCAACACTCCGGCACTCAGGAGCAGGGCCACCGGAGTCAGGCGCTGCGGACGGAGTACCCCGAACTGCGCGATAAGCGCAGCTACTGCGGACAGACCCAACAGCCAGGCCACCTGTTGGCTAATGGCGGTGGTATCCGTGGCGAACTGGCGAGTAAGGGCAGGCGAAAGTCCAAGCTGCATCATGCTCACCGCCGCAGCCAGTAATATTGCGCAAAGCAGATAAGGCAGACAATCCCGCTTCAGACTGACGCTCTTGCACTCCGGTGTGGGCTGTGGTGGTGTGCCGGGCAACCGCAGCAGCATCAGCAGCGCCAGCACTGGGGCTGCCATCAGCAGCCCCAGTGGCGCCAGAGGATGAATGGCCAGCATTGCTGCCGCGCACAGCGGCCCGAATAGCCTGCCGCAACTCAGGCCGGAGCTGATGGTTGCCAGAGCGGCCATGCGATTCCCTTCTCCAGCTCTCTGCAATGCCCAGACCTGACAGGCTGGCACCATTGCCGACACGGTCAGCCCGTAGGCGATCCGGGCGATGATTAATATTCCCAGTCCCACCGCTGTTGTTATGGCGCTGGTAGCCATCAGCACGCTTCCCAGCCCTAGCAGGGTAAAGCTTATGCCATATCCTCCCAGAGCCTACAACACCACAGGTTTACTGCCAGTACGGGAAATTTGCTTTCCCCACCACGGGGACGATGGCAGAAACAGCATTGAGCCAAGCATCAGCAGGGCAGCCCATACAGACAGACTCAGATTTGTCTGTATGACCAGAACAGGGAGCACAACCAGCAGACCGTTCTGTCCGATACCGAGAAGCCCAGCACTGAACGCAAGTGGCCAGCAGGACAGTGGTTTTTGGGGCGTATCTTCGATCCCTGGTGACATTATAATGTTTCAACTCCATGTATTAATTGTGTTTATTTGTAAAATTAATTTATCTGACAATAACATTTATTGTTGATAATGAGAATCATTATTGACATAATTGTTATTATTTTACTGTGTGGGAGCTGTTTGACTATGACCCTGCCCTCTGAAAAACCAGCCACAGATGTGGCTGCGCAGTGCTTCCTGAATGCACTGATTCGTGAAACCACAGACTGGAAACTGACAGAATACCCGCCAGACGAATTGCTCATCCCGCTGGATGAGCAGAAATCGCTCCATTTCAGAGTGGCTTATTTCTCCCCAACCCAGCATCACCGCTTTGCATTTCCTGCACGTCTGGTCACGGCATCAGGCAGTTATCCTGTCGACTTTACCACTCTCTCCCGGCTTATTATTGATAAGCTACGCCATCAACTGTTTCTGCCCGTTCCCCTCTGCGAAACTTTCCACCAGCGCGTGCTGGAAAGCCATGTCCATACGCAACAGGCAATTGATGCCCGTCATGACTGGGCCGCTCTGCGTGAAAAAGCGTTGAATTTTGGCGAGGCTGAGCAGGCGCTGCTGACAGGACACGCTTTCCACCCTGCGCCTAAGTCTCATGAACCGTTTAACCGGCGGGAGGCTGAACGCTACCTGCCTGATATGGCACCCCACTTCCCACTGCGGTGGTTTTCGGTGGATAAAACGCAAATCGCCGGTGAAAGTTTGCATCTCAACCTTCAACAGCGGCTGACGCGATTTGCCGCAGAGAATGCGCCTCAGTTACTCAACGAATTAAGTGACAACCAATGGCTGTTCCCGTTGCACCCGTGGCAGGGGGAATATCTTTTGCAGCAGGGGTGGTGCCAGGCACTTGTTGCTAAAGGGCTGATTAAAGACTTAGGTGAGGCCGGCACGTCGTGGCTGCCGACCACCTCTTCCCGTTCCCTCTACTGTGCCACCAGCCGCGATATGATCAAGTTCTCCCTGAGCGTACGGCTGACCAACTCCATCCGTACTCTGTCCGTGAAAGAAGTGAAGCGTGGGATGCGCCTGGCACGCCTGGCTCAAACCGACGGCTGGCAGATGCTACAGGTCCGCTTCCCGACTTTCCGGGTAATGCAGGAGGATGGCTGGGCCGGGCTGCTCGATCTTAACGGCAACATCATGCAGGAAAGTCTGTTTGCCCTGCGTGAAAATCTGCTGGTGGATCAGCCGAAAAGCCAGACTAACGTACTGGTCTCCCTGACTCAGGCCGCACCTGATGGCGGTGATTCGCTGCTGGTTTCGGCGGTAAAACGCCTGAGCGATCGCCTCGGTATCACTGTGCAACAGGCCGCCCATGCATGGGTCGATGCATACTGTCAGCAAGTGCTAAAGCCGCTGTTTACGGCTGGAGCGGATTACGGCCTGGTGCTGCTGGCGCATCAGCAAAATATTCTTGTCCAGATGCTTGGGGATCTGCCGGTCGGATTTATTTACCGTGACTGTCAGGGCAGCGCTTTTATGCCTCACGCGACAGACTGGCTCGATTCTATTGGCGAGGCGCAGGCGGAAAATATTTTCACCCATGAGCAGTTGCTGCGCTATTTCCCTTATTACCTGCTGGTTAACTCCACTTTTGCTGTGACCGCTGCGCTGGGGGCTGCCGGGCTGGACAGCGAATCGAATCTGATGGCTCGTGTACGAGCATCGCTGGCTGAAGTGCGTGATCAGGTGACTCATAAAACCTGTCTCAACTACGTGCTGGAAAGTCCGTACTGGAACGTAAAAGGTAACTTTTTCTGTTATCTGAACGATCATAACGAGAACACCATTGTTGACCCTTCGGTGATCTATTTCGATTTCGCTAACCCGCTGCAGGCTCAGGAGGTCTGAATGTCTGAGGCAAACATTATTCACAGCAGATATGGACTGCGCTGTGAAAAACTCGACAAGCCCCTGAATCTTGGCTGGGGACTGGACAATAGCGCGGTGTTGCACTGTTCCGGGGAGCTGCCGACAGGGTGGCTGTGCGATGCGCTGGATCAGATATTTATCGCCGCACCACAACTGTCAGCAGTGGCTCTCCCCTGGGCCGAATGGCGTGAGGAGCCACAGGCGCTGACGCTTTTTGGGCAGGTAAAAAGCGACATTATCCATCGTACTGCCTTCTGGCAGTTACCGTTATGGTTGAGTTCACCGGCAAACCGGGCCTCCGGTGAAATGGTTTTTGATGCAGAGCGTGAGATTTATTTCCCGCAGCGCCCACCCCGTCCACAGGGTGAGGTTTACCGCCGTTACGATCCACGTATTCGCAGGATGCTGAGTTTCCGCATTGCCGATCCCGTTTCTGATGCAGAACGTTTCACCCGCTGGATGAATGATCCGCGCGTTGAGTATTTCTGGGAGCAAAGTGGCTCACTGGAGGTACAGACCGCCTATCTGGAGCGCCAGCTCACCGGTAAACATGCATTCCCGCTGATTGGGTGCTTCGACGATCGGCCATTCAGCTATTTCGAAATCTACTGGGCGGCGGAAGACCGCATTGGTCGTCACTATTCGTGGCAGCCCTTTGACCGTGGCCTGCATCTGCTGGTTGGTGAACAGCAATGGCGCGGGGCCCACTATGTGCAAAGCTGGCTGCGCGGGCTGACACATTACCTGCTGCTGGATGAGCCCCGTACGCAGCGCACAGTACTGGAGCCACGCACCGATAACCAGCGCCTGTTCCGCCATCTTGAGCCTGCGGGATACCGGACAATTAAAGAGTTCGACTTCCCACATAAGCGCTCGCGCATGGTGATGGCGGATCGTCATCACTTCTTCACGGAGGTCGGTCTGTAATGAATCACAAGGACTGGGATTTTGTTAACCGTCGGCTGGTGGCAAAAATGTTGTCTGAGATGGAGTATGAGCAGGTTTTCCACGCGGAATCTCAGGGCGATGACCACTACTGCATTAACCTGCCGGGAGCACAATGGCGCTTCATCGCTGAACGTGGTATCTGGGGCTGGCTGTGGATTGATGCCCAAACGTTGCGCTGCACGGACGAACCAGTACTGGCGCAGACGCTGCTGATGCAGCTAAAGCCGGTGCTGTCAATGAGTGATGCCACTGTTGCAGAGCATATGCAGGATTTGTATGCCACGCTACTGGGCGACCTGCAACTGCTGAAGGCCCGTCGCGGACTGAGTGCCAGTGACCTGATTAATCTTGATGCCGATCGTCTGCAATGCCTGCTGAGCGGTCATCCTAAATTCGTTTTTAATAAAGGTCGCCGTGGCTGGGGCAAAGAGGCGCTGGAACGATATGCGCCAGAGTATACCAACACCTTCAGACTGCACTGGCTGGCGGTAAAACGTGAACATATGATCTGGCGCTGCGATAACGATCTGGATATTCAGCAGTTGTTGACTGCCGCAATGGATCCGCAGGAGTTTACACGCTTCAGTCAGGTCTGGCAGGAAAACGGGCTGGATCACAACTGGCTGCCGCTGCCGGTACATCCGTGGCAGTGGCAGCAAAAAATCGCCACAGACTTCATCGCTGATTTTGCCGAAGGCAGGATGGTGTCTCTCGGCGAGTTTGGCGACCAGTGGCTCGCCCAGCAGTCGCTGCGTACCCTGACCAACGCCAGTCGCCGGGGCGGGCTGGATATCAAGCTGCCGCTGACCATCTACAACACCTCATGCTACCGGGGGATCCCTGGCAGATACATCGCTGCCGGACCACTGGCTTCACGCTGGCTACAACAGGTTTTTGCGACCGACGCCACCCTGGTGCAAAGCGGCGCAGTGATCCTTGGTGAACCGGCTGCAGGCTATGTGTCCCATGAAGGCTATGCCGCGCTTGCCCGGGCTCCCTATCGCTACCAGGAAATGCTTGGTGTTATCTGGCGGGAGAATCCGTGCCGCTGGCTGAAACCGGATGAAAGTCCTGTTCTGATGGCAACACTGATGGAGTGCGACGAAAACAATCAGCCGCTGGCAGGCGCATATATCGACCGCTCCGGACTGGACGCTGAAACCTGGCTTACGCAATTGTTCCGGGTGGTTGTGGTTCCGCTGTATCACCTGCTTTGCCGCTACGGTGTCGCGCTTATTGCACACGGACAAAATATAACGCTCGCCATGAAAGAGGGGGTACCACAGCGTGTTCTGCTGAAAGACTTCCAGGGCGATATGCGGCTGGTGAAAGAAGCGTTTCCCGAAATGGACTCTTTGCCTCAGGAGGTGCGTGATGTCACATCCCGTCTGAGTGCGGACTACTTAATCCATGATTTGCAGACGGGCCACTTCGTGACAGTACTGCGTTTTATTTCGCCACTGATGGTTCGTCTTGGCGTACCTGAAAGGCGATTTTATCAACTGCTGGCAGCAGTGTTGAGTGATGACATGAACAAACATCCACAAATGGCAGAGCGTTTTGCGCTTTTCTCACTCTTCAGGCCACAAATCATTCGCGTGGTGCTGAACCCGGTAAAACTGACCTGGCCTGATCTGGATGGCGGCAGCCGCATGCTGCCGAATTACCTTGAGGATCTGCAAAATCCGCTGTGGCTGGTAACTCAGGAATATGAATCATGAAAAAAAGTGTCGATTTTATTGGTGTAGGGACAGGGCCATTTAATCTCAGCATTGCTGCATTGTCACATCAGATCGAAGAACGGAACTGTCTCTTCTTTGACGAACATCCTCATTTTTCCTGGCATCCGGGTATGCTGGTACCGGATTGTCATATGCAGACCGTCTTTCTGAAAGATCTGGTCAGTGCAGTTGCACCTACAAATCCCTACAGCTTTGTTAACTATCTGGTGAAGCACAAAAAGTTCTATCGCTTCCTTACAAGCAGACTACGTACAGTATCCCGTGAAGAGTTTTCTGACTATCTCCGCTGGGCTGCTGAAGATATGAATAACCTGTATTTCAGTCATACCGTTGAAAATATTGATTTCGACAAAAAAAGTCGATTGTTTCTGGTTCAGACCAGTCGGGGAGAATATTTTGCCCACAATATCTGCCTTGGTACAGGAAAACAACCTTATTTACCACCCTGTGTGAAGCATGTGACACAATCCTGTTTCCATGCCAGTGAAATGAATCTTCGTCGGCCGGACCTTAGTGGAAAACGGATAACCGTGGTTGGTGGAGGACAGAGTGGTGCAGACCTGTTCCTTAATGCATTACGCGGGGAATGGGGAGAAGCGGCGGAAATAAACTGGGTCTCACGGCGTAATAATTTTAACGCACTGGATGAGGCTGCTTTTGCTGATGAGTATTTTACACCTGAATATATTTCAGGCTTCTCCGGACTGAAGGAAGATATTCGCCATCAGTTACTGGATGAGCAGAAAATGACATCGGATGGCATCACTGCCGATTCTTTACTGACCATTTATCGTGAGTTGTACCACCGTTTTGAAGTTCTGAGAAAACCAAGAAATATCCGTCTGCTACCCAGTCGCTCGGTAACAACTCTGGAAAGTAGTGGTCCGGGCTGGAGGTTATTGATGGAACATCATCTGGATCAGGGCAGAGAGAGCCTGGAAAGTGATGTGGTGATTTTCGCCACAGGTTACCGTTCTGCATTGCCACAAATACTTCCCTCACTGATGCCCTTGATCACCATGCACGATAAGAACACCTTTAAAGTGCGTGATGACTTCACTCTGGAATGGAGTGGCCCGAAAGAAAATAACATCTTTGCGGTCAACGCCAGCATGCAAACTCATGGCATCGCCGAACCCCAGCTCAGCCTGATGGCATGGAGATCTGCACGTATTCTTAATCGCGTAATGGGACGTGATTTATTCGATCTCAGTATGCCGCCCGCCCTGATTCAGTGGCGCAGCGGCACCTAGGGAAAACGCAGCCGGAGGCTGCTTCTTTAACTCGCTACACAGCATCTTTGGGCTGATTTTTTCCGCCCGTATGGAGGAATAATGATGATAAGCAAAAAGTATACGCTTTGGGCTCTCAACCCACTGCTTCTTACCATGATGGCGCCAGCAGTCGCTCAACAAACCGATGATGAAACGTTCGTGGTGTCTGCCAACCGCAGCAATCGCACCGTAGCGGAGATGGCGCAAACCACCTGGGTTATCGAAAATGCCGAACTGGAGCAGCAGATTCAGGGCGGTAAAGAGCTGAAAGACGCACTGGCTCAGTTAATCCCCGGCCTTGATGTCAGCAGCCAGAGTCGAACCAACTACGGTATGAACATGCGTGGCCGCCCGCTGGTTGTCCTGATTGACGGTGTGCGCCTCAACTCTTCACGTTCCGACAGCCGACAACTGGACTCTGTCGATCCTTTTCATATCGACCATATTGAAGTGATCTCCGGCGCGACGGCCCTGTACGGTGGCGGGAGTACCGGAGGGTTGATCAACATCGTGACCAAAAAAGGTCAGCCGGAAACCATGATGGAGTTTGAGGCTGGCACAAAAAGTGGCTTTAACAGCAGTAAAGATCACGATGAGCGCATTGCCGGTGCTGTCTCCGGCGGAAATGACCATATCTCCGGACGTCTTTCCGTGGCATATCAGAAATTTGGCGGCTGGTTTGACGGTAACGGCGATGCCACTCTGCTTGATAACACCCAGACCGGCCTGCAGCACTCCAATCGGCTGGACATCATGGGAACCGGTACGCTGAACATCGATGAATCCCGGCAGCTTCAACTGATAACGCAGTACTATAAAAGTCAGGGAGACGACAATTACGGGCTTAATCTCGGGAAAGGCTTTTCCGCCATCAGCGGGAGCAGCACACCATACGTCAGTAAGGGGCTGAATTCTGACCGCATTCCCGGCACTGAGCGGCATTTGATCAGCCTGCAGTACTCTGACAGTGATTTCCTGGGACAGGAACTGGTCGGTCAGGTTTACTACCGCGATGAGTCGTTGCGGTACTACCCGTTCCCGACGGTAAATGCGAATAAACAGGCGACGGCTTTCTCCTCGTCACAGCAGGATACCGACCAGTACGGCATGAAACTGACTCTGAACAGCCAACTGATGGACGGCTGGCAAATCACCTGGGGGCTGGATGCTGAGCATGAGCGCTTTACCTCCAACCAGATGTTCTTCGATCTGGCTCAGGCAAGTGCTTCCGGAGGGCTGAACAACCATAAGATTTACACCACCGGGCGCTATCCGTCATATGACATCACCAATCTGGCGGCCTTCCTGCAATCCAGCTATGACATTAATGATATTTTTACCGTTAGCGGTGGCGTACGCTATCAGTACACTGAAAACAAGATTGATGATTTCATCGGCTACGCGCAGCAACGGCAGATTGCCGCCGGGAAGGCTACATCCGCCGACGCCATTCCTGGCGGCTCAGTCGATTACGACAACTTCCTGTTCAACGCCGGTCTGCTGATGCACATCACCGAACGCCAGCAGGCATGGCTCAACTTCTCCCAGGGCGTGGAGCTGCCGGACCCGGGTAAATACTATGGTCGCGGCATCTATGGTGCTGCAGTGAACGGCCATCTTCCTCTAACAAAGAGTGTGAACGTCAGCGACAGCACGCCGAGCTGCTGCGCCGCCTGTGCCGCATCGACGGCATCGAATG
>ERZ791741.2900-NODE-2900-length-11386-cov-3.181184_pt1 | contig 11386 bp, 8 predicted proteins | sample MGYA00510040_ERZ791741 | MGnify/ENA primary metagenome ERZ791741 (study PRJEB30046, sample SAMN00791960) | human gut metagenome | study: EMG produced TPA metagenomics assembly of the A metagenome-wide association study of gut microbiota in type 2... | reverse complement strand
GTACGCACAGATGGTTGCCTACACAACGTCGACAACACATATGGAATATTCTAATGCTGAGTATACATATCAGAAAGAAAACTATCCGGACATGTCCTTAATTAATGATACCGTACCATCTGCTGAATCATCTGAAAAAGTTGATACAGCATACGAGAAAGCAAAAGAGTTATTAAAAGCAAATCCGGAACTCGCAGGATTTACAGGTGCGGCTTCTGTTGATATTTTAGGTGAAGCACAGGCAACAGAAGAATTAGGTTTGACAGATAAGGTATCAATTGTCGGTGTCGGTACACCAAATGCCACAAGAGAGTATGTAAAGAATGGAACAATTGATGCGGTATGTCTGTGGGATCCGGCATCTGCAGGTTATGCAATGTGTGATCTGGCTTATAAAGTATTGGCAGGAGATGAAATTACAGAAGGCATTGATCTTGGACAGAAGGGATATGAAAGCGTTACAATTCAGGAAGGTGCAAATCGTTGTGTATTAGGAAACGCTCCGTTAATTTTAAATACGGACAATATTGACGACTATGACTTTTAAATTTTAGATCCAGTATCAAAACTCCTTATAAATTTTGATGGAAATCCGGATTGACGAAACATATGAAAAACATGTTTTTCCAGTGGCTGCGATGAAGTTGACGGTATCCGGATTTCCTGTAAATGAATGATGTTTAGAAAGAGAGTGAGGGACCAATGTCAGAAAATATTTTGTGTGTAAAGAATATCAAGAAATCATTTGGCGGTGTGCATGCATTAAAGGGTGTTGATCTGACCATTAAAAAAGGCGAGACACATTGTCTTGCCGGAGAGAATGGATGTGGAAAATCAACTATTATAAAAGTAATTTCAGGGTTTTACAAACCGGATGAAGGTACCATTGAAATCGATGGAAAAGGATATACAAATATGTCTACAGCAGATGCGATTGCAGCAGGTATTCAGGTGATTTATCAGGATTTTTCTATTTTCCCAAATCTCACGGTAATGGAAAATCTCGCATTCAATCAGGTATTAGCGGAAAAGAAGAAATTTGTTAATAAGAAAGAATTCAGAAAGATAGCCGAAGAAGCTGTCCGAAAAATTAATTTCGATGTAGATCTTGACGCGCGAGTGGAAACACTTCCGGTTGCAGATAAGCAGTTGATTGCGATTTCCAGAGCACTGCTCCATAACGCAAAACTCATCATCATGGATGAGCCGACAACTGCGTTGACAAAAAGAGAGGTAACCCGTCTGTTTGGAATCATTGAAGAATTAAAAAAAGAAGGCATTACAATTTTATTTGTTTCTCATAAATTGGATGAGGTATTTGAAATCTCTGACAGTATTACAATTCTCCGAAGCGGACAGAATGTATACCATTGCCCGGCGAGTGAAATGACTGAAGAAAAATTCACTTATTACATGACCGGAAGAAACATTGATACTTCTGAGAAAAAAGAAGTGAAAGATTTTTCGGAGACCGAAAAAGTCCTGGAGGTGAAAGACTTATCTGCAAAAGGATTTGAACATATAAACTTTGATCTGCACGCAGGAGAAATCCTGGGTATTGCAGGACAGCTGGGATCCGGACGTACGGAACTGAGCCTTGCATTGTTTGGAATGCTGAAACCGACCGGTGGCAGTATTTGTATTTCGGGTAAGGAAGTAAAACTGAAAAATGTAGCAGAGGCACAGAAACAAGGGATTGCCCTTGTTCCGGAGGATCGTTTGACGGAAGGTTTGTTCCTGCCACAGCCGATCTACAAAAATATTGCGGTAACGAGTCTGAAAGAGCTTTCCGGAGCATTGGGAAGCGTGAAAGAATCTGCGCAGAAAGAATTATCCGAGCACTGGGTGAAAGAAATCGGAGTTGCAACGAAAGATCATACACTTCCTGTTCAGACACTTTCCGGTGGTAATCAGCAGAAAGTTGTTCTTGCGAGATGGCTGGCAACGCATCCGAAAATTCTGATCTTAAACGGACCAACGGTTGGTGTTGATATTGGAGCAAAGTATGATATCCATAAATTGTTGCGGGAACTGGCAAAGCAGGGGATGGCGGTGTTGGTTGTGTCCGATGATGTGGCTGAAATTACAGCGTTGTGTGATCGGGCTTTGATTATGAAAGCAGGAAGCATGACCGGTGAATTTAAAGGTGAAGATCTCACAGATGACAATCTGTATAAGTCGACAATATAGGAGAGGGGTGGAAAGATGAAACTTAAGATGAAAGACATATTGAAGCAGACAGAGTTTTATGTGTTTTGTATTATTGTGGCATTCGCATTCATCATTCAAGTACGTTCCGGACAGTTTTTTACCAGTAACAATTTAATGGATCTGGTTCGATCAATGATTATACCTGGAATTTATGCAATATGTGCGTTACTTAGCTTTGTAAGCACTGGTGCGGATGTATCATTTCCGTTAATTGCAGCACTGTCTGCTTATATTGCAGTAACACTGGGCAATCAATTTTCATTAGGTGTTATTCCGATTTTTGTGATTGCAATTGCCGTTGGCTGCCTGATTGGATGTATTAATGGATTTTTCATAGTGAAATACAAATTTAACAGCTTGATTGTTACACTTGGTACATCTTCTATCTGCAGTGGTATTTTATTTGGTACATTTGAAGCAGGAAGAACGGAGCTGCCTAAGAAACTTTATGCGCTGAGTAAGATTAACCTTGTTACGGTAACCAATTCAAAATCCGGTCTTAGTTCTTCACTTCCGTTTACGTTTGTTATCATGATCGTTCTTTATTTAATTGCATATTTCATTCTTAATTATACAATGGCAGGAAGAAGTGTGTATGCGGTTGGAGGAGATGAAGTCAGCGCAGAGCGGGCGGGTATCAATGTTGGCAAAGTTAGATTTATGGTTTTTGTTGTGAATGGCGGTATTGCAGCTATTGCAGGTCTCTGTTATGCAATGATGTCGTATTTTTATCTGCCGAATGAATATGCCGGAGAAGAAATGCTTGTTATTGCAGCAGTTGTTCTTGGTGGAACGCGTATGGTTGGTGGTATTGGTACACTTAGGGGGTGCCTTCTTGGAACCTTGCTTCTTACAATGGTTTCCAATAGTTTGATTTTGCTTGGGATTTCTGTATATTGGGAAAAAGTATTTATTGGAGCAATCATTATTATTGGTACTGCGGTATCCGCTATGCAGGCGATGCGAGCATCAAAGACATCAGCAAAGAAGAAGGGGGTAGAGTAAACATGAATGAAGCAAAGAAAATGAAAAAGAGCATTACCTTACCTTTCGATGACAACTCAAAAAGACTGATTATTATTCTTGTGGTACTGTTGTTTGTTACAGGAATTACAAAGTCCTCACAGTTTTTAAATGTTGGTAATATCCAGTCAATCGGAAAGCAGCTGACAGAATATGGTCTTATGTCACTTGGAATGGGTGTCTGTATGCTGAGTGGTGGAATTGATCTGTCCACTGTCTATATTGCAAATCTTTGCGGTATTAGTGCAGGATTGATTATTCAGAGTAATACAAGCGGTGCAGCGGGCATTGTACTTGCATGTGTTGTTGCACTTGTTGTAGGTGCTTTATGTGGTATTTTTAATGGATTTTTGGTCAGCTTTCTTAATATTCCGCCGATGCTGGCAACTCTTGGAAGCTATGAACTGTATATGGGGATATCGATTGTATTGTCACAGGGAAGTACCGTTTCCGCAGATGGTCGGTTTAATATTCTTTCGGCAATGACAATTTTTGGAATTCCGTTACCATTTATTTTGTTTTTACTTTGCACGGTTATTTTGACATTGATCATGAGTAAAACAAGTTTTGGAAATAAAGTTTATCTTGTGGGAACAAATGCAAAATCGTCGAAATTTGCAGGAATCAATGTAAAGAAGACCACACTTTGCTGTTACATGATTTCCGGAATCCTGTCCGCTATTGCAGGACTGGTAAGCTTATCCAGATTGAATTCCGCGAAAGCTGATTTTGGAACGAGTTACACAATGCAGACGATTTTGGTTGCTGTCTTAGGTGGAATTAATCCGGATGGAGGATTTGGTAATATTCCGGGTATTGCCTTTGCTGTGATTATTTTACAGACATTATCATCGTATTTGAATCAGTTCCCATCCATCAGTAATTACTACAGAGACATGATCTGGGGTGTGGCATTGCTTGCGGTGCTGGTATTCAATATTACAATTTCGAAGAAACGTGCAAAAAAGGCAGCGTCTAAATAACAAAGGAGAGATAAATTATGCAACACGGAATTTATTATGCATATTGGGAACATGAATGGAATGGCAATTACCACTATTATATTGACAAGGTGGCAAAACTTGGATATGACATTCTTGAAATTGCTGCTGGTCCGCTTCCGGAATATAGCAATGAGGAATTAAAGGCATTAAAGGATCATGCAAAGGAACAGAATATTCGTCTTACGGTTGGATATGGCCCAGCACTAGAGAATAATATTGCAAGCAGTGATCCGCAGGTGCGTAAACACGCGCTGGATTTTTATACGGATTTATTCCAGAGAATGGAAAAAATCGGGGCAACCTTAATTGGCGGAGCACTTTATTCCTGCTGGCCAATTGATTATTCGAAGCCGGTTGACAAAAAAGGTGATTGGGAGCGTGGCATTGAAGGAATGGCAAAACTTGGAAAAATTGCTTCGGAATGTGGAATCGAAGTGCTTGGACTTGAGTGCCTGAATCGTTTTGAAAATCATGTGCTGAATACGGCGGCAGAAGGGGTATCTTTTGTTAAAAGCGTTCGGGAACTGGAACCCAAGGCTTCCAATGTTAGTGTTATGCTGGACACCTTTCATATGAACATCGAAGAAGAGAGTATCGGTGCCGCAATCCGTACGGCAGGAAATCTGCTTGGACATTTCCATACCGGGATTTTTTTCTTTCGTAAAAGAATTTTTATTATTTTTGAAGAATTTTCATTTGTCTTAGCAAGGAAACAAAGGAATTTGGTTACTTTACAAAAAGCAAATTCCTGCTCCTGCCGAACTCAAATCACAAACTTTCCGATCGATCCATTTCTTTTGAACAACCTTGGAAACCATAAGCGGGATCTAACATGATTGAATGCGATTTGTTTCAAATCTTGTCAAGGTTTTCACGGACAAAACCTCCCAAATTCAAGTTTGCCCACGTTTCTGCATTAACAAATATTGAGGTAATTTCTGATAACAATTTTGCGGGATAGCCCTGATAATGACTCCGTGAGAAGTCTTATGCGCCAATCGTTCTGACTAGGTTTTGTTTCTAAAACCTCTTCTTTGCCTCCAACTGACAGGTTTTAGGCAAACGATGCAATTAGGTCTTCAACCTTCGATCGAAGGAGAGGAGCTGACCCCATTAGCGGCTTAGCAAATAGCTCCGATTTTCCTCCAGGAAACTCAATTCTGTGATTCGATGATTAAAACTAAATTTATTTATCTCAACCGCCCAAGGAAATTTATATGTTAAGTATCTGCATCGTTATTGCTTCGATTGCGGCAGCGGCGTACTTGATTTTCAAAAAGTACTATGCTCCCGGCGCTTTGTTATTTGTAGGCCTCATTACTTTAGGGGTAGTCGCCTGCATCAGCCCCGACCCTCTGATTACCGGCAAAAAGGCGACTCATCTTGCCGGCCTTGATGTTATTCAGATCTTTACCAATCTGCTTCAGACAAGAACCGCAGGTTTAGGTATGAACATCATGGCAATTGCCGGTTTCACATACTTCATGGACCAGATAGGTGCCTCCGGCGCCCTGGTGAGATTGAGCGTTAAACCGCTTAAGCTGATTAAAGCCCCGTACATCGTTATGACACTGGGCTTCATTCTGAGTTTAATCCTTAACGTTTTCATTCCGTCTGCTGCCGGCTTAGCCCTGCTGCTCATGGTCTCCCTCTATCCGGTGATGGTGATGGGAGGTATCTCCCGTCAGTCAGCTGCTGCAACCATCTTGGTTGGCGGCTGCTGCTGTTTCGGTCCGTCCGGCGGCAATAACCTTCTCGCTGCTGACCTGACTAAGATGCACGTGATGGATTTCTTCCTGAACGTTCAGTGGACAATAGGTTGGGTGGCTGTTATTGCTATGCTTGTTGCTCACTTCTTTCTCCAGCGCTGGTTCGACAAGAGAGACCTCGCCAAAGGCATCCTGACGAAGGAAGACTTCGAAGTTCCTCAGCTAACTAAAGAGGACGCCAAGGCTGAAAACGCTCCCCTTTGGTACGCTCTCTTCCCGCTGATCCCGGTTATCCTTCTGTTCGTCTTCTCTCCGCTGATGTACAAAGGCATTCGCATGGAAGTTGTTACCGCCCTTTTGGTTTCTACTTTCACTGCCCTGATCCTTGACGGCATCAGAAGAATGAACCTCAAAGAATCCATCGGCACGATCAAGACTTTTGCTCAGGGCATGGGAAAGGTCTTCACCTCCACCGTCTTCCTCATTGTCTGCGCGGAAGTCTTCGCAGCTGGTTTAACGAAGTCCGGCGGTATTGCTGAAATCATTAACTCCGTTTCCGGCATGCAGGCAGGCGGTTACGCCGTCTTCACCGTTATGTTCCTCATCGTCGTGGGTTCCGCCTTCGTGATGGGTTCCGGTAACGCGGCTTTCTTCAGCTTCGCTCCGATGATTCCGGATATCGCAGCTAAAGTCGGTTTGAACGCTGCATTCATGATTTCTCCGCTCCAGTTGGCCTCCGGTATGGCTCGTTCTTCCAGCCCGATCGCAGGTGTGACGATTGCTATTGCAGGTTTAAGCGGACTCAATCCGTTTGATTTGATCAGAAGATCCATTCCCGTCATGGTAATTGCCATTATTGCTACTTACCTCCGCTCGCTGATGCTGATCTAGTTCTAAACTGATCTGATACAACAAGAGGCAGCCAAGGCTGCCTCTCATTGTTTCTGCTCTATCCGTTTTAAACTCGGATGGAACAGATTCCCTCCCTACAAACAAACATCTCCGTCGCCTTTGGTCTCCGGCTTTTTCTTCTTCCTTTTGTTGCCCCACTGGTTGCCTTCAGCCGCCATTCGGACGAGCTTGGGCTCGAATATCGCAAGAACATCCACTAAATCCCTTTGTCCGTCGATCACCTTATTGATGTCTTTATAGACTTCAGGAGATTCGTCCAAGGTCCCGCCGATTAAAGTGATGTCCTGTTCCTTTAGGATTCTCTTCATGTCGGCATGCTTCAGTTTTCTAAAAGCCGCCGCTCGGCTCATCACTCTGCCGGCGCCGTGAGAGCAGGAACTGAAAGATTCCGCATTCCCCTTGCCTCGAACAATGAATCCTGGCGAACCCATCGATCCGGGAACCACGCCTAATTTTCCTTTACCGGCTGGCGTCGCGCCCTTACGATGCACAATCAGTTCTTCACCGTCATACACTTCCTTCCAGGCGAAGTTGTGATGATTCTCCACGAAACCCAATACGCCGCAGCCTAAAGCTCCGATCACGCTCTCATGAATCAGCTCGTGGTTCGCTTCTGCGTATTTACCGCAGAGTTCCATGGCCTCCCAGTAGTCCTTTCCTTCCTGAGAATCCAATTCAAGCCATGCTAGACGCTTTAAATTCTCAGGCAATTCGGGATGCAGCTGCTGGGCTAATTCAGAGAAGTGATTCGCAACGTGCAAGCCTAAGCCTCGGCTGCCGGAGTGGGACAAAAGAGCCGTATACGTTCCGGCCTTAATTTTTAAAGTCGGTTCATCAATGTCGCTCTCGACCGTGAGCTTTCCGAATTCAACGAAGTGGTTCCCGTGGCCGCTCGTTCCCAACTGAGAAAGTGCACGCTTGTAATTATCTTTGACGACTCCGGGCTTTCTCCATAACGGATCTTCCATGACCTTATGGGTACGCTTTCCGGGCTCGAACGTCACACCTACACCGAAACGCGTTTCATCCAAAAGCGCAGCTCCGAATTTGCGGCGGTCGCTTTCGAATTCTTCATAAGGAATATCAAGAATCGAAATTCTCATGCGGCATGCAATATCCACTCCGACGGCGTACGGGATCACGGCGTTTTTAGTCGCAAGAACGCCGCCGATCGGCAGACCGTATCCTTGGTGAGCATCCGGCATGAGAGCTCCACCGACAGAGATCGGGAGGCTGACTGCTTCATCCATTTGTTCAAACGCTCTTGCCTCAACCTTTTCTGTGCCCCACAACTTCCAAGGCGCCTTTTCTTTTCTCTCGCTGTATACGATTCGACCGCTTCGGAATTTTTCGAGTTCTTCGGCTGCGGCTAGAAAGTTTTCACGAGCTTCTTCAGGAATATCTTCCTTCTCCAAAACCTCCGTCGGCTTGGCGGCCGCCGCTAGTTTGGCAACCAAAGGCTTTAATTCACAATCCTTCTTACCGGCCGCATAGGCTTTACCGAGGGCTTCATAGAGTCTTTTTCTAATCTCAGCAACTTTGGGAACTTTTAGCTCTTCTAAATCCTTTCCCTTAATCATTATTTTCTCTCCTAAGTTTCGGCACGTTAACGACCAGGCACTTGCCGTCTCTTTCCGTCTTTACTTTCTGACCCGTAAACAATTCCAGGATCTTGATACAACTTTCAAGATGCTCTGATGAGCTTTTTGTAAGGAAGATCCCTCCTGCTGCAAAGAAAAGCGGAAGAATGATTTGGTCGGCTAAATGCGATTCGATCGGAGCGGAAGCCGCTAAAAAACTTCTGATCTGTTTACCGAGGCTTCTCGCAAGCGCTTCAGAGCTGTAGCCGTACTGAGCGATTTCACTGAAAACCGTCGGGATTCGCCCTGCTGTCCTTACGATGACGGCCGCGCCCGGTTCTTCGATGTCCGGATTTTCCATGATCTCTAATTCATACGGGATCATGTTTCTCATTTTGCTAAGTTCTTCTCGAATCAACTTAGCGACCTTGAGCGTTGTCTTTTCCGGAAAGTGACTCGTGACGATCTGAATGAAACATTTCCTCGGACTTTCTTTCTCCATCCAATACACCGGCATGAAATTGTCCTTACGACAACAGTCGACTTGAACCAATCCTCCGCCGATTCGGAAGAAGCCTGCACGAGTGATTTCTGCTTTTACGGAATAGCCCATCTGGTTCATTCGAGGCACAAACGTTTCAGTAAAAAACTCTGCTGTCGGAGCCTGCGGTGTATACGTTCCGCCGGCAACAGAAATATGAGATTTCACTTTCTGTACTGCTAACGGAAGAAGGATGCTTTGAAGAACAAGCGAGACACTTCCGCCGGTACCGACAGCAAACTGATACGTTCCTGCTTTTATCTTTTTAGGGATAAACAGAAGGTCCTCTGATCCGAGTTCTGCACCTTCGAGTTTTGCTCCGCAAATTTCAGCGGCAGCTAAAACTCCGCAAAGATGCTGTCTTCGAAGACCTGGCTGGGAGCGATTCTTTCGAATGGAGTGCATTTCGAAAGGTTTTCCGAGAATGGCAGAAAGAGCCAAAGCGGAACGGAGAATCTGGCCGCCTCCGTGGCAGATACTTCCGTCAATTTTTAGAGTTTCCATTTTGTTTTCCTTTTTACTATCTGCCATTCTTATTGCAAGAGCCGTGCCAACTTTTCAATATATCGAAAAATCAAACAGTTATCGATAAAGAGAAAATCGAACCCAATTTTAGCCTTATTAAAACCTATAATTTCATATAGTTTTATATAAAAATTTATAGACCCATGAAAAAGCAAATTGTCGTATTAGGTTTCCTGGGAACGAATCTGGACCAAGGAGGAAAGGCTCGCTGGGGACGTTGGCGTCCGACGATTTCTTTAGGTCAGCAGGACGATCTTCTTGTAGACAGGTTGGAGCTGTTTTATGAAAAGAGCTTCCTGGAACTGGCCCAACTGGTTCAGAAAGACTTTCAGCAAGTCTCACCGGAAACCGTGTTCAATCTTCGTGAAGTCGTTTTAAAAGATCCCTGGGATTTTCAGACGGTTTACAGCGGAATCTTCGATAATTTGAAAGACTATAAATTTGATACGGATAATGAAGAGTATTTAGTCCACATCACGACCGGTACCCATGTTATCCAAATCTGCCTTTTCCTTTTGACGGAGTCTCGTCATATTCCGGGCAAACTTCTCCAGACGCATATGCAGAAGTCCCGCAATCCGAACGGTACCTACACGATTATTGATCTTGACCTATCTAAGTACGACAAGATTGCCGAAAGATTCCATCAGGAGCAAAAAGACGGTATCCGCTTTTTGAAGTCCGGCATTGAAACCCGAAACGCTAAGTTCAATGAAATGATTCGTGAGCTGGCAACGGTCAGCGTCAAATCTAAAGCACCGATTCTTTTAACGGGGAACACGGGCGTCGGCAAAACCAAGATGGCTCGCCTTGTCTACGAATGGAAGAAGCAGAAACGCATGGTGAGCGGCAATTTCGTAGAACTTAACTGCGCCACGTTAAGAGGAGACGCATGTATGTCTGCGCTTTTCGGCCACGTCAAAGGTGCATTCACCGGAGCAGTTGAAAATCGCAAGGGCCTGCTCAAAGCTGCGGACGGCGGCCTTCTCTTCCTCGATGAAATCGGAGAACTTGGGCTTGATGAACAGGCCATGCTGCTTCGAGCCTTAGAGGAAAAGCGGTTTTTCCCGTTGGGTTCAGACAGCGAAGTCACGAGCGACTTCCAACTGATTTGCGGAACCAATAAAAATCTTTCCTTAATGATTAAAGAGAAAAAATTCCGTGAGGACCTTCTCGCACGTATTCAGCTTTGGTCATTCAACATTCCTTCGCTGAAAGACAGACACGAGGACATTGAACCGAACTTGGACTATGAGCTTCAGCAGATTTCCCTTAATACCGGAAATATGTTCAGCTTCAACAAGGAAGCAAGAGAGAAGTTCCTATCTTTATCCAACTCCACTAAAGCATTATGGAAATCGAACTTCCGGGACTTATCGGGCGCCGTAACAAGAATGTCGACGCTTTCCGAGGGCGGGAGAATTACCGAAAGCGATGTCGAATCTGAATGGAACCGGCTTCTGAGACAGTGGTATCCGGAAGGACAAGCCGAAGAAAATAAGACTTCCCTGCCGTCGGTTCTTTCTGAGGAACAGTTGAATGAACTCGATCTCTTTGACCGCTGCCAATTAGAAAAAGTGATTGAAGTCTGCCGGTCATCCAAAAATCTCGCGGATGCCAGCCGAAAGCTTTTTGCGCATTCACTTTCTGAGAAGAAGTCCACCAACAACTCGGACCGGCTCAGAAAGTACTTGGCTAAATTCGGTTTGAGCTGGAGTGATTTGCAAAAGGATTGAGTTACTCGGTTGGGAGGACGCTGACTTATCGGCTGTAGACCTTAAACACGGAAAATTTACCAGCTGGGCCCGTAAAGCACCGTCATTTATGGCGGTGATATAAGGGCTCGACGGAGTAGTTACTCCGGCGTATCTTGCTGCTCTA
>ERZ791741.2890-NODE-2890-length-11412-cov-6.628247_pt1 | contig 11412 bp, 12 predicted proteins | sample MGYA00510040_ERZ791741 | MGnify/ENA primary metagenome ERZ791741 (study PRJEB30046, sample SAMN00791960) | human gut metagenome | study: EMG produced TPA metagenomics assembly of the A metagenome-wide association study of gut microbiota in type 2... | reverse complement strand
GAACGGTAAAGGAAACCATTATGCAGGTCAGCCGCAGTAAAAAGTGGCTGTCCAAGCCTGCTATGGACGAGGACGGAAAACCAATCCTGCAAGCCAATGGTAAGCCTGTCCTTAGAAAATCCTACTCTGTTTTGCAGGATGATTTTTACCAGCACATGAGGGCTGCCGGATATACCGATGTGGAGCGTGGAGAGCGTGACAGCACCGAGGAACATCTGACCGTGACCCGGTTTAAGGTAGCACAGGAAAAGCAGCGACTGGAAGCTGTGACAGCGGAGCTGACCCAGAAAGAAGCACAGCTTGATGATGCCACACAGGCTGCGGAAAAGAAAAAGCAGGAGCTGAAATCCCTACAAGCGCAGACCAAGGCGGCAACCGGAATAGCGGTGACGGTTCAGGAACTGGAGTCGATGGGTAAGAAATCTTTTACCGGGAACATCGTTCTGACACCCGATGAGTGCCGTACTCTCAAAAATTATGCTGTCAGCAGCTTTGCTGAAAAAGCGGAGAAATTGAAATACCAGCAGAAATATGAAACAGCCAAGAAAGATGCTGGTATCTGGAAAAAGAAATATATTGACCTGAAAGAAAAAGCCCAGCCTTATCTGGATGCAGTGGAAGTTGCATCGGAAAAGGTAAGGGCTTTTCTTTCTGCTATCCTCGCAAGAGGAAAAGAGGTACAGGACGTTAAGCAGGAGCATGGACGAAAAAGAAAGGAGATTGCCTTTGACAGATAATTGGAATGGCTTTGCCGATTTACTTGCAAATTTAATAGAGAAATATGCGGCGGTTCTGGATATTGATAATCTTCCGGAGCCGCCGTCTTGTTTGGAGGAAGAAAATGACTCCGAAGAATCCAAGGACACTATTGATTCAACAAAAATTCAATGATATAATAGACGTGGAATAAGTGTCCAAACTCTATGTGGGAGCTGCTATTCTCTACGCATAGAGCTACATAGAACAAAAGTGCAACACCCCGTTGCACAAATAGGAATGAGGTGTTTCGGTGAACAATTATGACGATATGAATCAAAAATCCAATATGATTATTTACACAACAGAAGATGGATTGACGAAAATTGAAACCACATTTGATGAAGATACCGTCTGGTTATCCATTGACCAGATGGCAGAACTGTTCCAGAGAGATAGAAGCGTTATCGGAAAGCACGTTAGAAATATCTTTAAGGAAGGCGAACTGGTCAAAGAATCAGTTTGGGCAAAATTTGCCTACACTGCCGCTGACGGAAAAGTATATGATGTAGATTACTATAATCTTGATGTTATCATCTCCGTTGGCTATCGTGTAAAATCCAAGCGTGGCACACAGTTCAGAATCTGGGCAACCAATATTCTCAAAGAATATATGAAAAAAGGTTTTGCCATGGACGATGAACGATTGAAAAATCTGGGCGGCGGTGGATATTTTAAGGAACTGCTTGAAAGAATCAGAGACATTCGTGCTTCGGAAAAGGTATTTTATCGTCAGGTGCTTGAAATCTATGCCACCAGCATTGACTATGACCCGAAAGCGGAAATTTCTATCCGGTTCTTCAAAAAAGTTCAGAACAAAATTCATTATGCCATTCACGGACAGACTGCGGCAGAAGTGATTTACAGCAGAGCTGATGCGGAAAAAGAGTTCATGGGACTGACCACCTTCGCCGGAAATCAGCCCACACTCAAAGAAGCAGTTATTGCGAAAAACTATCTGGATGAGAAAGAGCTTCGTGCTATGGGACAGCTCGTATCCGGTTATCTGGATTTTGCGGAGCGTCAGGCAGAGCGTGAACAGGTAATGACCATGCAGGATTGGGCAGAACATCTGGATCGCATCCTTACCATGAGCGGAGAACAGCTTTTAATAGGAAATGGAAGCATTTCTCATAAACAGGCGGTAGATAAAGCCACAGATGAATATCGAAAATACAAGGCAAGAACGCTCAGTGATGTGGAAACAGATTACCTAAATTCCATTAAAATGCTGGAACAGAAAACTGACGGCAAAGAGTAACGGATGATGAAAACTGAATTATGCCACAAGCTGTGGCACAAATGAGGATGGCGATATGAAAGAAGAAAAAATAAAAGTATATATTTATACGAGAGTATCTACTGCCGTTCAGGTAGACGGCTACTCCTTAGATGCTCAGAAATCAAGAATGAAAGCCTATGCTGAGTTCAATGACTTCCAGATTGTTGGTGAATATGAGGATGCCGGTAAATCGGGAAAGTCCATCGAGGGCAGATTGGAATTTAACCGCATGATGGAGGACATTAAGTCCGGTAAGGATGGCGTGTCCTATGTGCTGGTGTTTAAGTTATCCCGTTTCGGCAGAAATGCGGCAGATGTGCTTTCCACCTTACAGGTGATGCAGGATTTCGGTGTCAATCTGATTTGTGTGGAGGATGGCATTGATTCCTCCAAGGATGCCGGTAAGCTGATGATTTCCGTGCTGTCTGCGGTTGCTGAGATTGAGCGTGAGAATATCCGTGTTCAGACGATGGAGGGCAGAATCCAGAAAGCACGTGAGGGTAAATGGAACGGCGGATTTGCTCCCTACGGATACAAATTGGAGAAAGGTATGCTGTATATCAACGAGGAAGAAGCCGAAGCAATCCGCATTATCTTTGACCAGTATGTGCATACCGATATGGGGGCAAATGGTCTTGCGAAATACCTTGCCAATCACGGTATCAATAAGATTCAGAGACAGAATGGAAAAAATCCTCTGTTTGATGCAGCACTGATTCGCAGAATTTTGAAAAACCCCGTTTACTGCGGTAAAATCGCTTACGGCAGGAGAAGAACGGAAAAGGTACATGGAACTCGTAATGATTACCGACTTGTGGAGCAGGAAAATTATCTGTTGGTTGATGGTCTGCATGAAGCCATTGTATCAGAAGAACTCTGGCACGAAGCACAGGTAAAACTGCTTGCCCAGGCGAAAAAATATGAAAAAGTCAACAACGGCAAAGATAATAAGGTACACCTGCTGACCGGATTACTCAAATGTCCTATTTGTGGAGCCGGAATGTACGGCAATAAAAGCATCAAGCATAAAGCAGACGGCACAAAATATAAGGATTTCTTTTATTATGGATGTAAACATCGCAACATGACTCGGGGTCACAAATGCGAATACAAGAAGCAAATCAATGAAGAACTGCTGGACAGTGCCGTTGCAGAGGTTATTATCAAGCTGGTCAGCAATCCGAAGTTTGCGGCGATGATGCAGCAAAAAATCAATATGAAGATAGACACCTCTGCCATTGAGCAGGAGATTGCCAATTATGAAAAGCAGCTCCGTCAGAGCTATGCCACAAAGTCTCGTTTGATTGATGAGATTGATACCCTTGACCCGGATGATAAGCACTACATCAGGCGTAAAGCAGACCTTGATGATCGCCTTTATAAGATGTATGATAAGATAGAAGATACAGAGAATCTGTTGATTGAAGCCAGAGCAAAGAAAATGGCAATTGAAGCAGAGAAACTCACTGCTGACAATATCTACAAAGTGCTGATTTATTTTGAAAAGCTGTACGCCGTCATGGATGAGCAGGAGAAGCGAAAGATTATGGAATCACTGATCTCCGAAATCCATATCTACGAGGAACGGCAGCCGAACGGTCAGTGGCTCAAATCTATCAAATTCAAGCTTCCGATTATTGAGGAAGATATGGAAATGAGTTTGGACAATGATACACACGTTGAGACGGTGGCATTACTATCCAAGGCTTAAAGAGTTGAGTTGAAATATTTTAGATAATAAGGGAGATTGTTGAATATGGCAAAGAAAATGACAGAGGATGCCGTTCGTGACCTAGCTCGTGACACACTTGGCTTAGCGGATAGTGACAGTGTTCGCGCGGGTGTTGGACAGCTTACCACATTCAATCAACTTGGCTTTCCGGGAGTAGCAGACAAGCCGGACGGATGGTACTTGCCAAAAAATCAAGGCGAGGTTGCTGTTATTTTGGAGACAAAAGCAACACGCATTTCACTTGGACAGGCACCGGTTGATGAGCTTCTGAAAAATGTACGTATTGTGCAAACGCAATATAAAAAAGTAGTAGGAATTCTATACAATGGAGAGGATGTTCGTGTCTTTAAAGGAGAAGAAGAGATAAAGACGCCTGCCAAGTTGCAAGGCGTTGGCTACTATCTGTCTCTTTATACTGTGGACAGCATTGATAAAGAACGCATTTATGAATTGACGGCGAAGATTAACAATTGCCTGCATTTTGAATTTGGCATTAAAAATTTGTACCATCGTATGATTTTTACGGCGTGTGCTTTGGTTGCTGAGCGCTATGGGGTTGGATTACAGAATTTGAAAAATTTGGGATATGGGCCATTCCATACAGCAATTCAAGATAAGTTGTCTAAATCCCTTGAAGACAGTAAGAAGCAAAATACTAAGATTGGCATTTTGGTTGAAGAATACTCCGACATCAAAATGAACACAACAGACAATCAAAAGGCAATCAATGATTTTATTGATTGGGTGACGGAAATTTCCGAGTGCGTCAATTCAAATGAATGGCGCGGCGAAGATGTAATGGGCATCTTTTTTAATGAGTTCAACCGTTACAAGAAAAAGTCGGAAGCAGGTCAAGTATTTACGCCAGAGCATATCACAGATTTTATGTATAAAATACTTGATGTGCATAAAGAAGATTACGTTCTGGATGCGACATGTGGCTCCGGTGGATTCCTTGTAAAGGCGATGGCGAATATGATTCAAGAGGCAGGAGGAATGCAGACAAAGGAAGCTGCTGAAATTAAAGCAAGCCATCTTTACGGGATTGAATTCGACAGAGAGATTTATGCGTTGGCATGCGCAAATATGCTGATTCACAAAGATGGAAAGACCAACCTTGAGCAAATGGATGCCCGTACGGAGGCTGCTTGTAAGTGGATAAAATCCAAACGTATCACAAAGGTCTTGATGAATCCGCCTTACGAAAATAAATACGGTTGTATGGCAATTGTTGAAAATGTGCTGGACAATGTTCCTACACATACACAATGCGCTTTTATTTTACCTGATAAAAAACTGGAAAAGGCAAGCAAGGCGCAGATGAAACGGATTTTGAAAAATCACCGCTTGCTGAAAGTTATTAAATTGCCGGAAGACTTATTCTTTGGTATCGGTGTTACTACAAGTATTTTTGTGTTTGAGGCTGGTGTTGGTCAAAATAACAAAGATTTCTTTGCTTGCTATATGGAATCTGATGGACTTGCAACAGTCAAGAACAAGGGTCGCCATGATGTCTATGGAAAATGGGCGAACATCGAAACGCATTGGGTAGATATTGTGGAAAAACAGTCTGGGGATGATACCTGCCAGTGGGTGAACCCTAACGAGCATTTGTCTTATCAGTTGCCGCAGAAACCGTTTGAAATTTTTGAAGAGGATTTCAGAAAGACGGCGATGGATTATCTGATGTTCAAGAAAGGAATCGACGCAAAGTCATTCAGTGAAAAGTTGACAAGTACAGCGATGTATTCGAGCCAGGTAAGTGTTGATGATGATACCGTAACCGTTTCGATGCAGAAAGGCGGTAACGGCAATGGTGAAGATTGATACAAAAGAATGGAAGGCCTTTGTTATCGGCGATTTGTTTGAAAAACTTCAACTTGATATAAAAAATAAAAATTTTAATAAGGCGTTGGATGTCTCCGAAGAACGAAACGAGGAATTTAATCTCCCCTTAGTAAATGCCAAACATGGAAATAATGGAATTATGTACTATGGGCGGGAAGAAGATTTTGATACGGCGGAGATGACGATAGGCATCGTGCAAAATGGTGCAATTGCAACTGGTGACGTTTATGCACAGCCGCAAAAGACAGGAGTCCTCTGGGACGCATATCTGATAAAACCAAGAGAAAATATTCGGTCACCGTTTACATTGATGTTTTTAGCGACGGTTCTTGAAAAATCAATCAAAGATAGGTTTTGTTATGACGATAAGTGTGTTTGGGATAAAGCAAAACAATTAAATGTTGAACTTCCTGTTAGAGGTGATGGCAATCCTGATTGGGCATATATGGATGCCTACATGTCTGGAGTTATGAAGGACACAGAAGGTTGCTTTGAAATGCTTGAGTATGTTGACGAAGGTAAACACAAAATAAATGCTGCTGAATGGAGAGAGTTCCGCGTAGGAGGTTTGTTTCCTCATGTCGTTAAACCTGTCGTTCTACATGCGCGGCAAGTGGTTGAAGTAGCGGAAGGTATCCCGTATGTGGTACGAACAAAGTTTGACAATGGCATCAAATGCAGAGTTCAACCGGTAGAAGGAGTGACCCCAAGTCCGGCTGGCGTTATTTCGTGGGGTGCTGAAAATGCGACTTTCTTCTATCAACCAGAACCTTTTCTGTCAGGACGTGATATTTATTATATAGATACGCGTATGGTAGATCCGTTGGCATGTATGTTTCTTGCGTCATGTCTGCAAACTATAACGCATAAGTATCCGTACAATTTTGGTTTGTTTCCTGAATTGCTAAAAGATGAAAAAATCAAATTGCCAGTTAGTGCAGACGGTACGCCGGATTGGACATATATGGCTGATTATATGAGGTTGGAGCTGAAAACCGCAGAGGCAGATTTGGATGCTATGCGGTTATTGGGTTAAATGAAGAGAAAATTTAATTATGCGTGTGCTTAAAAGTGAAATTTTTGCGCCCCATTGTAGGCGAGAAAACATTGCAGTATAATAAAAATAGCCAACAGGGAAAGGAGTGCTCGCCGATGGTTTGCCAGCTGACGCCGGCGCAGGAAGCACGTATGTACGAGATCCTGCGCGGCATTGCCGATGACCCCCACGCGCTGGAGATGCAGCAGTTCATCCAGCACGGCACCGTCACTACCTACGAGCATTGCCTGCGGGTGACCCGCATCGCCTACTGGCTCAACCTGCACTGGCATTGCCATGCCGATGAAGTCAGCCTGGTGCGCGGCGCGTTTTTGCACGATTTTTATCTGTACGATTGGCACAACTGTTCCAACATCACCCACTGGCACGGCTTTAAGCACCCCCTAATTGCACGCTACAACGCCGATGCGGTGTTTCAGCTCAACAACAAGGAGCGCAATATCATCCAAACCCACATGTGGCCGCTGACCATCACCCAACTGCCCCGCTGCCGCGAGGCCTGCCTTGTCTGCCTGGCGGACAAGATGTCTTCCAGCTGGGAGACGTTGATGGAGCGCCGCGCCAAGCGGGAAGCCAGTCACGCCGCCCGCAGCTGAACATGCCCCACAGACCCCACCGTACAAAAACGGTGGGGCCTTTTTGTATAACAACACAAATATATCGAAAAACGATAAAAAACACTTGCAAAACGATAATACATATGCTATACTGCAGCCATACCGAAAACCGGGAGGAGACACGACCATGAAATTTTGGGACGACGAAAAAAGCATCACGCTGACACGGTGCGTGGTGGTGGCCGCACTCATCGGCAGCATTTCCATGACGCTGGGCGGGCCGTGGGTGACGGCGTGGTTCATTGCAGTGGCAGGGCTGCGCCCCAGCACAGGCCTGACCGCCACACTGCTGGTGCTGGGCTATGCCTGCGCGGCTCTGGCTATCGGTATGCTGGTCAGCCTGTACAAATTTTTGCGCCGTATCGAGAAAGGCGAGGTCTTTGTGCCCGAGAACGTCGCGGCGCTGCGGCGCATCAGCTGGTGCTGTGCCGGGGCGGCGGTGCTCTGCCTGGCAGCGGTTTTCATCTGCTACCGGCCCTTTGCGGTGCTGGCCGCGGCCGCTGGATTTATGGCGCTGCTGGTGCGGGTGCTGAAAAACGCCTTTGCTCAGGCCGTGCGCATGAAAAACGAACTGGACTATACAATTTAAGGGGGACACATCATGCCCATTGTCGTAAACCTGGATGTGATGATGGCCCGCCGCCACAAAGGCGCGGGGGAACTGGCCGAGGAGATCGGCATCACCCCGGCGAATCTGTCCATCCTGAAAAACAACAAAGCCAAAGCCGTGCGGTTCTCCACGCTGGAAGCCCTGTGTAAGGCGCTGGATTGCCAGCCGGGCGAGCTGCTGGAGTACGTGGAAGAGGAACCATGATGCCTTTTATGCAGGGGCGAATGCTTGCATCCGCCCGCGGGTCGATGCAGGCATCGACCCCTACAAAGTGCATGGCTCAAGAATGAAATAAGGAGCAACCCTATGAAATACTCCCATCAAGAGGGCGAGATCCGTCCCCTTTATTCAAGTGTACCCAAAAATCAATGCTTTTGGCCCTGGGCGGTGGTGGGCAGTTATCCGCTGGCCTACTTTTACCTGCGCTGCATCCTGTTTGGGGAGGCTGGCCGTTACCGCGGCTGGGCCATGACCGCCTTTGCCGTGGTCTTTCTGCTGGCCGTCGAGGCTGCCGCCCGCGTCTGCCGCCGCACTGCTGCCAGGGAGACGCCCCTTTGGGCCGCGTGCTGGCTGGCACTGTCGGTCACGTTGGCGGTGCCGGGGCATTTTTACTTCCTCGGTCTTGTGCAGGAGCTGGCGTGGCATCTGCTGGCCATCTGGTGCGTGCTGGCCCGCTTCGGCATGCTGGCCCAGGGGCACACCGGGGCGTTGGCCCCGCTGGATGCCCTGGCCGGGTGCTTCACCCTGCCATTTGGCAGCTTTTTTGCGCGGGCGGGTACCGTTTTCTCCGCCCTGCGCGGGCTGGCCGTGCGGCGCATCGTGGCCAAAAAGTGGCTGGCGGCGATGGGTACGCTGGTGCTGACGGCGGTGTTGTGCAGCTTCGCCGTCGCCCAGCTGGCCGCCGCCGATGTCCACTTTGCCGCCCTGGGCACCTGGCTTACCGCGATGTGGCAAAATTTTTGGAGCGCCCGCCTGCTGAGTGAGCTGTTCAACATCCTGCTGTCGCTGCCCGTGGGCGCGTGGCTGTTCGGGTTGGTCTACGGCGCCGCCCGGCGGGACGGCCCGCCCTGCGACGGCCCCGCTTTTTATAAAGCACTGGCCCCTTACAAGCGCCTGCCCCGGTTAACCTGCGGCATTGCCACGGGTGCCTTATGCGCGCTGTACAGTCTGTTTTTTGCCCTGCAATTGGCTGAGTGGACCGCCGCCATGGGCGGCCCGGGCCTGACCGCGCCCGAAGCCTCGGCCTTTGCGGTGGACGGATTCTGGGAGCTGCTGCGCATCCAACTGCTGGACATTGCCGTGCTGGCGGGGGGGCATTTCCTCGCAAAGAGGCCGCTGCCTAAAGCGCTGGCGGCACTGTTCTGCGGTTTCGGCGTGGCGTTTGCACTGCTGGCCGGGGCCAAGCTGGCGGCGTATATCCGGCTGTTCGGCTTCACGCCGCGCAGGGTCGCGGCCGGGTGGTTCCTGACAGTGCTGCTGGTGTGGGGCGTGCTGCTGTTGGTGCGGGTGTTCAAGCCTATCCCGGCGGCGCGCATCGGCATTGCGGTGCTGGCCGTCAGCTTTGTGGTGCTGGGCTGCACTGACCCCGACCGCCGCATTGCTGAGGCGACCCTGACCCGCTGGGAGCAGGGCATAGACCCCCTGCTGGATACCGGCGTGTTGTCCGCCTGTGGGGCCACCCAGTACAGCGGCGAGGAAAAGGAACCTCTGCTGATGTCCACCACCACCCGCCTGGTGCAGGACGGCTGGTTCATCGGGCGCAGCCTAGACGATATATACCAACTGTACTATTTTGATAGAGATGACCAAACTGTATATGCAACCCAACTGGATGCTACCCACACATTACGCCTGACTGTGCAGGGCAATACCTGCACCGCCGCCGAACTGCTGACTGCATAAAACCACCCCCTGCCCGCATACAAAAGGGTAGGGGGTGTTGCTATGTGGGGCATTTTGGGCGTGTTTTTGCAGGCGGCAGCCGGGCAGATTTTGTATTTGGCGCTGCATCTCGAAAGCGGCAGCTTCCCGCGGCCGCTTTCCCCGGCGGCCGAGCGTGCGGCCTTTGCAGCCCTGCGCACGGGCGGTGTGGCCGGGCGGGATGCCCGCGACCAGCTGGTGCGGCACAACCTGCGGCTGGTGGCCCATGTGTGCAAGAAATACTACGCTGCCACGTCCAATCAGGATGACCTGATCTCCATCGGCACCATCGGGCTTATCAAGGCGGTGGATACCTTTGATCCCGCCCGCGCCAGCAAGTTTGCCAGCTACGCGAGCCGGTGCATCGAGAACGAGCTACGAATGGAACTGAGAAAAATTCGGCGTGAAGGTGCGGCTGTTTCGCTGCAGGAACCACTGGAATCCGGCAGCGGGCAGCTGACTTTGGCCGACACCCTGCCCGATGACACCGTGATGGAAGACGATTGCGAGCGCCGCGCCGATGCCGCCCGCCTGCGCAGCCTGGTGGATACCCTGCCTGCGCGGGAACGGGCGCTGCTGCAGCTGCGCTACGGCCTGGGAGGGGAGCGTCCGGCTACCCAGCAGCAGACTGCCGACAAGCTTGGCATCAGCCGCAGCTATGTTTCCCGGTTGGAGAAACGCGCCCTGACTCGGTTGATGAACGCCTGGCGCCGATGAACGAAAAATCCATGTGAAAATTATGCAAAATTTGTCGAAATGCATGACTGACATGACAGAAAAACCAGCAGAGAAAGCAGGTGAATCACAAAGCGGACACAGTGTGACAAAATTTGCCACGGATTTGCCACACCTTATGAATCGCGCGATGAGCCGTCAAAACGAAAACAAAGTGTGGCAGAAGTGTGGCAACGTTGTACAAATACGTCGCGTTATATTATAACAAAGGAAAAATCTAAAAAATTACTGTTAAAGTATTGACAATTGATTCATTTACCTATATTATGGTAATAGATTTGCAACTATGCAGTAAGGGAGAGTTCAAGCGTGCACCTGACAAAAAGTGAACAGCAGATTATGGAAATTTTCTGGCAGGCAGACCACCCCATGGCCCAGACCGAGGTCATCCACACCTGCGAGGACCGCAAGTGGAAAGAACGCTCGATCTTTTCGATGCTGAACAGCCTGATGGCGAAAGGCGTCTTGCGGGAGGTCGGCTTCGTGCGCAGCGGTAAAACCTACGCCCGCACCTTTGAGCCTGCCATCTCCCATGCCGAGTACCTGGCCCTTGTGGTAGCTGAGCAGCTGCCTGCCAAACAGTTCCCCGAACTGTTGGCATCTTTGCTGCAGCGGGTGGAGATCACCCCGGCCATCCAGAAGGCCCTGCGCGCCGCCGTGCGTGAAAACGGACCCCAGGCCCGCGAAGCCGCCGCGGCAGAGGCTGCTGAGACCGAGAGCGAGCAGTAAGCTGCAACAAGCGGCTGAAAGCGGAAAAGTCCATAATAGCATATAACAAAGCCCCCGCCTGTTAGAAGTGACCCCAAAAAGTTAGACAATAATTTGAAGCAAAAATTGTTCAAGCAGCCGAAAGGG
>ERZ791741.2889-NODE-2889-length-11417-cov-3.101831_pt1 | contig 11417 bp, 10 predicted proteins | sample MGYA00510040_ERZ791741 | MGnify/ENA primary metagenome ERZ791741 (study PRJEB30046, sample SAMN00791960) | human gut metagenome | study: EMG produced TPA metagenomics assembly of the A metagenome-wide association study of gut microbiota in type 2... | reverse complement strand
CCGACGCCGAAGGCAACGCCGACGACGTCACCCTTACCACCCCAGCCTGTGCTCTCTCGCTGGACGAGAACAACACCACGCAGCCCCCCTACGCGGTCTGCAGCCTTGTGGCCTCCAAGCCCGGCTACCGCACCGTCCGCATCCTGGGCGTGCAGGTCTTCCCCGGGCAGGTGACGCTGGCCCAGCCCGAGATGATACCCGACACCGAGGAGATGCGGGACCCCCCCAACACCCCCATCGTCATCCCGCCCCACAGCCTCTTCACCGGCGACGGCGGCAGCGGCCCGACCCCCGCCCTCGCCTGTGTGCCGCGGGTGCTGGACCGGGTCATCATCCCCAAGAACATCACCGTCCACCTCGGAAAGCCCGCCGCCTCGGCCCGGAACGTCACCGTCTCGTTCCGCAGCTATATCGCCAATGTGGCGTCCAGTGAGGTGTATCCGACCTGGGCTGACGAAAATAGCCCAGCGGGACACTCGAACTGTCTGCCGACTCAGAAATTCCATTCGATCGTGATTTTTTGCTCTCCGGTAAGCGGATCTTTTGGGCTGACAATGACCCGATGGACCAACAGTACAACAAGTTCGCGGGTCAGGTACGAAACCTGTGCCAGTTCACGGACACGCTGCCTCTGCGTCTGGGCTCCACCGGTTTCTTCCTGCTGTTGTTCCAGTTCCGCTTCCAATGTATCGATCCGAGTCTCTGCCTTTTTCACTTCTTCCAGAAAGGTCTGGTTCATTTCAGAAAACTGAACGGCATCAATTAAACCTGACACCTTATCCAGATACAGTTCCTGCATGGCCTTGCGCCGCCGGTCTGCTTCGCTTTTCAACCGTTTCAGCTCGTCACGCCTGACCTGCTCTCGCTGCCGGATGGGGTCATCCTGTTCTGGAAGGGTAACTTTTTCAGGGTCAAAATAGTCTGCCGCATACGCCCGGATACGTTCCAGTACAGCATTCTCCAACGCGTCCATATCTGTACAGTTCTTGTTGCCGCACACTTCCGGTGCGCGCTGGTGCATCCGGCAGCGAACATAGCGTCTTTGTGTTCCATCCGCTCTCGGCTGGCGTCCCGTCTGCTCCATAAAGCTTCCACAACATCCGCAGACGATTTTTTTTGCAAGTGGATGTACGCTTTAGGATAGCATCCGCCAGTGGACAAAACATTTGCCAAAAGATGGGCATTTTTCACAGCCATCTGATGCCCACGCAGTGCAATATCCACAAGAGCATTGCTTAAAGAGTGTGTGTAGAGATTGATATCCTCAAATCGGACAGTCTCATTTTCTTCTTTTACCCAGAACACATCCAGCAGAGACAGGCAATGGTACGAAAGCGCAATCTGTGCACGCTCCCGATCTGTAACACTCTGAGATGCACCAATGCTGTTCAGGATTTCCTTTGCATAAGTACGGTCACGTGGTATCAGCCGAGATGCACACCATGAATGGAAGCTAATCACATTATTGATTCGAGTATCAAAGTCATTCGATTCTTTCAGCACCAGACCATAGGGCATGAAATCTTCAAAATAAATTTTACACTCACCAGCCGTACTCACCTGTGCCACACATCTTTCCGTGTGCATAATGCAGTAGACTGTTGCCTTGCCCATCGCCTCCACCACCTTATTTGACTGATGCACGTTTTCTTTTCTACCATTGTACCTTCTTTTATGTTTCAAAACAAGATGTAAAAAGCTCTTGGCCTCTTTATTAAAGGTCAAGAGCTTTTTTCTCGCCTCTGAACTTCGACTTTGAAAATCGTGCTCAACCTAATTTTTCAATCATTGTCCGAAGGAGCAGCGCCTTTCTTTTCAATGACATAACAAAATGTTTCTTCAAGCAAAGTTCTGGACTTTGTAATTGCGCTATCAAAGTTGTTCTGCTCCACATCGTCCATAGCACGACTTGAGATGTCTTTGATGTATTCTCGGTCAATGGCTTTAATTTTAGGTGTTTCTACTTCAGGATGACTGCCGATGGGATGAACAATAAACTGTTTTCCAATAAGGGAAAGCTCATTGCCGCCAAAATATAGAATGCCATCGATCATCTGGATTGCTCTTGAAGTAATATAGGTATACAATAATCCGATTATTACAGCTTATATTGAAGCGTATATAGCAGCCAACACATCTGCAAGCCCTTATGAAACAATCGAAACACTCAGGGAAGAAATCCGCAGAAAGGATGAGCAGCTTGCGGGACTGGTCCAGAGAGACGCTACCGTTTCCAAATGTAAGGCCGAAAACCTTGAACTTACTGACGAAATCGCCTCTCTCCGTGAGACCATTAAATCGCAGGAAGAGCTGATACGGCAGCTTCGTACCAAAGCGACTGTTGGACTTGTACATCAGCCCAACTGGTGGCAAAACATGCGGATTCCGAATGAACTGGTTCCGCTGATGCAGACAGCAATAGACAGACTTTACAACAACCCCGCAAGCGGTACCGTAGACCAGAAGGAAATCCAGAAGTTCATAGATGAAGCAGGAAAACTCCTGTAAACAAAGACCCACGGTTCATCGCCGTGGGTCTTGTTTTACTTCGCTGTATCAACCTTGCTTTCGCTTTCTGAGGCGTTTTCCTTGTTCTCAAGGTATTTCGTCAGGTAATCGTCCAGAATGCGTTCTATAGCCATTGTAGCGGTCTGCCCGACGTCTTCACAGTACGCATCCAGCTTCTCTTTGACATCCCTGCGGATAAAGTAGTTGATATTTACTCCGTCTTTCTTCTGTCTTGGCATATCCACCACCTCACACAAACATCTGCTGGAGCAGACCTTTCTTTACCTGTTTGATGGCTTCCAGTTTATCCTTTTCCAGCTGTATCTGTTTATCGAGCAGTTCGACAAAGGCTTGGATTTTTCTTGCTTCCTCCTCAGAGGTCGGGAGGAAAACCTCCTTTTCAAGGAATACTTCGTTTGTGATGTTGATGGTGTTCTTAGCTCCCTTTCTGATTTGTGTAATCAGATAATTATGCGCTCTTACGCTTGAAGAGAAGTATGCATCCAAAACAAAGCCAAATGCATAGCTCTTCGGAATGAAGATGCCGTAAAGCGGGGACACGATGACATCCTTGTTAATCATCGATTGTTTTACGATCCCCCATTTGAAGTCACCTGTAGGAGACTTTGTATAAACCACATCCCCAGGTTTCACGACCTTATACTTCGATGTGTCTTCAGCAGCAAAGCAACGCCCGAGGTGTTCAATCTGATTAACCAATCCTTTCGCAACCGATACAGAATACACTTCCTCATTACCAGTGCTTTTAAGCTTCCGCTCCGTCAAAATATCGCTGAGCATAGTATCTTCCCAATCCGGAAATTTGCTCCCGTCATCAGCCCTAAACCTGATTTTCTGAGAGAAAATCTGCTGAAGAAGACCCTTGCGACGGGTTTCGAGGGCTTCGACCTTTGCCATTTGATTTTCAATCTTCTGGTCATACAGAGACAGGAATGCTGCCACCTTATCCTGTTCCTCTTTTGTCGGAGCAAAGTGATGTGTTGTTGCAAAGAAATCATCTGGGGATACATTCAGAAGGCCATGATTTCGAGCACCTTCCGCACAGACTTCATTAACCGCTTCATACCAAGCAGGGGAATTAAAATACTGTACCAGATAATCCGAAGTTACATCTGCATCATCTTTCAGAGCAAAGCAGATATACAGCGTCGATAATGCTCCTTGCGCATATTTATCCAGCCTTTTGATAGAACCGACAGGAAAGCCTTTTGAATAGCTCTTGTTATAGGCAAACTCTCCGTTTTGCAGCAGATAATACCCTGACATATCCTTACTGGCAACAGTCTTTCCAAAGTATGTTCTCTGGTCCACCAGACCTTCAATTGAAGCAATTGTCAGCGGGATATCCGTCTGATTATCGGAGTTTTTACGGCGAACTCTATCAGATATCTCCGACAAAGAGTCATTGACATATTCGCCATGGAATTCTGGAAACCTAATCTTTGGTGCAATCATGTTTACACCTCCAGTCCAAGTTCTTTCAGGAACGCAGACAACTGCTTATTGATTTCTGCTGACTGAGTATCGCAATTCTGAATTATCTTTGTCTGAGCATCGATATCAACGGGCGGTTCCTTCTCAAAGCTATCTACATAGCGAGGAATGTTGCAGTTGTAGTCATTGCGTTCCAGTTCGTCCATGTACGCCACATGAGAGAACTTATCGATTTCAGACCTGTTAACATAGGCATCAACAATACGGTCGATGTCTTCGTCGGTGATGACATTCATGGTCTTTTCAGGTGTGAAATACTTGCTGGCATCAATGAACAGGATATTATCTGAGTTGCCATTCCGCTTCTTTTTCAGGACCATAACGATAACGGGCAGTTTTGCGCCGTGGAACATCTTGGCTGGAAGTCCTATGATAGCATCCACCACGTTCAGGTCCTCAATCAGATGCCTGCGGATGTCATATTCAGCATCGTTCTTGCCGTTCTTCTTCTGTTTGCCACGGAACAGAGCACCACTCGGAAGCAAAACAGCAATCCTGCCGTCTTCAGACATATGATAAACCATGCTCTCCACAAACATCAGGTCTGCTTTACCCTGCGGGGCAAGCACTCCACATGAAGAGAAGCGAGGGTCATCCAGAAGCTTCGGACTCTGGTCAAACTTGGCAGAATACGGCGGATTTTCAACCTGGATATCGAACATCAGCGGTTCGCCGTTCTCGTAGTAGTTGTCTGTCTTAATAGAATCCGAGTTGAAGCAGCTGAACTTCTTGTACGGAACACCGTGCATCAGCAGGTTCATACGAAGCAGATTATAGTTGCTTCCGTTCTTTTCAGTTGCATAGAAGTGTCCGACCTTCTTGGTAGACAGATGGTTCTGTACTTCCAAAAGCAACGATCCGGAACCGGCACAACTGTCGGCGGCATTCTTTACTTCATCCAGGCCAACCGTAGCAAGACGTGCCAGAAGCTTGGATGCACAGGTCGGTGTGAAGAACTCGCCACCTTTCTTGCCAGCGTCAGAAGCAAACAAGGAAATCAGAATCATGTATGCCGTTCCCAGCACATCCATCTCCGCATCATCAACGTTGAAGGAAATATCATCGACCTTCTGCATGACCTTAGCAATCAGGGCTGTCCTTTCGGATACTTCTTTGCCGAGGTCCTTATCCTGAAGGTTCATATCATCGAACAGTTTGTCGAATGCCGCTTCGGACTCCTGTCCGATGGTAGACTCCACCAGTGCGGAAATGGCCTTATCGAAATGCTCAATGGAGAACTCCGCACCCCTGATTTCATCAATCAGGGACGCCCACAGATACTTCGGCTCAATGATGTAGCCAAGATGCTCGATAGACCACTCCTTGACGGTCGGGGCAAACTCCTCATTCTTCAGGGCATCACGGTAAGAAATGCCGTCGTCCTTCAGAAGGTCATTCATGTAGTTTTCGGTCTTCTCCGACAGGTACCTGTAGAAGATGACACCAAGGATATAATTCTTGAACTTACTGGCATCCATATTGCCGCGCAGTTCATTTGCGATAGCCCAAAGCTGGGTTGCCAGCTCCTGAGACTGTTTCTGTACCGTATCAGCCATTGTGACGTCTCCTTTTCATTACTCGCCTTCAGCGGTGAACTTATTGTAACTGTCAGTCAGGAAGTCCAGAACCTTGTTGATAAGGGCTGTGATTTTCAGCAGACCTTTTACGCCTGCGCTGGACAGTTCCTGCCTCAGGGTCTCTTTGGTTACAGCCTTTGTATCCATAAAATACTGGTGCAGAATTCTGGAAACGAAATCTGCCGTAAGGCTGTTTTCGGTTGCGAAAGACTCGATATCGGCTTGCATCACTTCACGTTCATATTCGTTGTAAGCTTCAATGATATCAGCATCAGGGTCCAGTTCAAAGAACCGTTCCGTCACGAATGCCTTCATGATATCCTGCTTATAACGCATCTTCTCGTTATCAGAACGCTCAATTTCACGAAGGATGAGGTCAACGGACTTCTTCATCTCGTTCTCATCCTTACGGTTGATATCCTTCAGCAGGTTCAGGATGTAAACCACATTGATTTTATCTGTTCTGACCAGTTCAATGTTGAAATCCACATCGACCAGAACGGACTCTTTGTCGCCGCCCTTGTGCTTGTCATAATAATACAGGTACCAAGACTTGAAATCGGCGTATTCATCTTCATCCAGTGTCGGCGCAAGGTCTGCCCAGTCGAACTTCGAGAAGGTGTTGAGCGTGCTCAGGATGCCAGCCAGCGTTCTGAACGCAATGACAAAGGCTCTGATATCGTCCTCAGACTGAAGATTTCCTGCATCATCAGGTGTTGCCACGATGGACCGCAGTTCATCCACCTGCTTGTAATACTCTGTAACATAGAAATCGTAGGACTGGAGCAGATATGCGTTCGGGTCCCCGTCGCCTGAATAAAGCTTCAGAGCATCGTCCTGTGCCTTTTTGATATTCCGATAAGTAACTATCTGACCAAACTGCTTCGTCACCTTATCAACACGGTTTGTACGACTGTATGCCTGCACCAGAGAGTGCCAGACAAGGTTCTTATCAAGGAACAGTGTGTTGGTCGGCTTGCTATCGAAACCTGTCAGGAACATATTGACGACCAGAAGCAGGTCAACCTGCGGAAGGTCTTTCTGCTTCATACGCTTGGAAATATCCTTGCGGTAAGCATCGAACTTACTGAGGTCGTAGTCCGTGCCGAACATATCATTGTAGTCCTTCATGCAGACTTCCAGATGCTCGCCAGCATGCTTATCGGGACTTTCTTCCATATCTTGATTGGCCTGATAAGTGAAGATGGCCGCAATCTTATATCTTTTCGGATTATGTGCCTTCATGTAGTTATAATACTTCACCAGCGTCTCGATCTTATCGATGGCAAAGATAGCGGTATAAACGTTGTTGTTCTCCAACCGTGTATGCTGGTCCAGGTGTTCAAGGATGTCCTCTGAAATGGCAGCAATGCGTTCATCCGAATGATACAGTTCATCCAGATCAATCTTATGACGCTTGCAGTATTCCGCATCATCCAGCGCTTTCGGGTCAATCTTGGAGTTTTTGATGCTCGTAACAGAAATACTTCTCATATATTCAACAGAGAACCGAAGCACATTGCCGTCAGCGATGGCTTCTTTGATCATGTACTTATGGATGCACGGATCCAACTTACCTGAATAGAAAATATCAGCCGTCGTCTGTCCCTGCGGACCCTTATTCTCCTTAAAGATAGGAGTTCCCGTAAAACCGATGTAGTTGGAGTTCTGGAAATGCTTGCGGATCTGGGCATGCATTTTGCCGAACTGCGAACGATGGCACTCGTCGATGATAAACACGCATTTCTGTTGTTTAAACGTATCCATGATGGAAGCGTACTTCTCAGAGCGAAGTGCAGTGGCCATCTTCTGAATGGTCGTAATAATCAGTGCCTTTGATGAATCTTGCAAGCCTTTCACCAAATGATAGGTACTGTCGGTCTGGTCAACACACCCAGCCTCAAAACTGTTGTATTCATCAACGGTCTGGTCATCAAGGTCGCTGCGGTCAATCAGGAAAAATACCTTATCAATTCTGCGGTCATCGCGAAGCAGTGATGCCAGTTTGTAACTGGTCAGGGTCTTGCCAGAACCGGTTGTATGGAATACGTATCCATTCATGTTTGCCATGGTGATACGGTCAAAAGCACGCTTCACGGCATATACCTGATACGGTCTCATGACCAGCAGGACAGGCTCTGTATCTTTAATAACGAAATACTTGCTCAGCATCTCCGTCAGATGGAATTTCGTCAGAAATGTATTCGTGAAGTCCATCAGTTTGTTCACACGGACGTTGTTCTCATCCGTCCAGAAGAACGTCAGGGACTTCAGGATGTCCTGTTTATGCCCGAACGGGTCGTTCTCATTGATGTTGGCACAGTACTTGGTCATCGTTGAGTTGGAAATCACGAACAGCTGAATGAACCTGAACAAACCACGGAAGGAGAACCTTCTGTAGCGGTTAATCTGGTTCACTGCCTCGTTGATTTCGATACCAGGCCGCTTCAGTTCCGTCTGCACGAGAGGCAGACCGTTAATCATGATGGTGACATCGTAACGGTTCTTGTACAGGACGTCGCCTTTATGGGCTGGGTCCATTGTCACCTGATGCGTAACCTGATAGATATTTCTCGTCTCATCGCTGGTGAAGAACTCAACGTACACTGTCTTCCCGTTATCGAGTTCCAGTACCCACTTCTCACGGAGTATCTTTGCGGATTCGTAAATGGTATGGTTTTCAAGGCGTATCATCACGCGGTCAAACTCCGCATCAGAGAGTTCTGCAATGCCTTTTGCTGCTATCAGTTCCTTGGCGTTCAGCTTACAGAATTGCTTTCTAAAATTGGAACATACATCGTCATAGTTCTTCAGTTCCACATAACGGTAGCCCATGTCGTCCAGCCTGTCGATGTACAGTTTTTCAACCTCATATTCTGACTTTGCTTTTGGCATAAGTTAAATCTCCTTTGCAAATCTTCGTTTGATATTATAACATCATATCCAATATGCATCAACATGTCTATTGAATTATCTATATAATTGAAATTAAAAATATATGGGGGATTCCTCCATTCCTTTCGAACACACCTGTCTAAAAAAACACACTGCCAATTCGCAACGAATTCGACCAAAAGTTTTGACAATATATAAATTACTGATAATGATGAACAGTTCACGGGGGAGGACGATGATTGCCTCCACTTTGTCGTTCTGGATCAGCTTTCTGCGGATGGCAGCAGCGTCACCGTCGTTCAGCGCACCGTTTGCCAGCAGAAAGCCTGCAACACCATTGGAGGGTTTCAGGTGGGAGAGAATGTGCAAGATCCACGCATAGTTGGCGTTGCTTTCCGGCGGGGTCTCATAATCCGCCCAACGGGGGTCGTCTTTCAGGTTTGCCATTATAAGGCTCCTCCAGAATCTTCTGTAATTGTAACAATTTTATCACAGACGATACCAAACATCAATTCGACTTTACAAAATGGCACAAAAGATAGCGTTTACACGTTATCTTATCGTATAATTTAATTTCATAACTCTCTCAAACTCCAAATTTTCACCCAGATATAATAATCATGATCCAAAGCCTCTGAGTCGAAAGACTCAGGGGCTTTTTTATGTCTGGAGGTGAGCATTTTGTTATTCCGTACCATCACTATCATTATTACCATCGTATTTTAAAGCGCAGCTGCGCAGAAAGGAGAAAGCATTATGAACTTTTGGTCCGAAATCGTCAAAGAAGTTGGCACCGTCCTGGTGGAAGTCCTCGTCCGCATCGCTGAAGAAATGGAAAACAACGATTGAACAAAATACATTGAAAAGGAGATTTTACTATGCCCGCAAATGTTGAAACGATGTTCTCTGTCCGTGAGACCCCTTGGCACGGCCTTGGCCGTATCATCATGGATGCTCCTGCAAGCCGTGAAGCCTTGGAGCTGGCCGGTCTGGATTGGCAGGTAGAGAGCCGTAATATCTATTCCGGCACAGGCGCTATGATCCCCGGCTATCGCGCCAACGTCCGCAGCACCGATGATGCTGTTCTGGGTGTGGTATCCGACCGCTACCGCATTGTGCAGAACGAAGAAGCATTTCAGTTCACCGATGACCTGCTGGGTGAAGGTGTTACTTACGAAACTGCCGGTTCCCTGCAGGGCGGCAGAAAGGTCTGGATGTTGGCAAGGCTTCCGCGGAAATATCTTATCGCTGGAGATCAGGTAGTACCATATCTTGTAATCTTCAACAGTCATGACGGAAGTTCTGGTGTGAAAGTGGCCATGACTCCGATTCGTGTAGTCTGCCAGAACACACTGAACCTCGCGCTGAATACTGCAAAGCGCAGCTGGACTGCACGCCACACCGAAAATGTTCTGCTCCGCGTGCAGGATGCCCGTGAAACCCTGCAGCTGGCCAGCAACTATATGGTTGAACTCGGCAACCGTGGCGATGAGCTGGCTCGCATCGATTTATCCGATCACAAGGTGCAGGAGTTCATCAACGAGTTCTTCCCCATCACGGAAGACTTAACCGATGGCCAGCGAAAGAATAACCTGCGCTTGCAGGAAGATTTGAAGGCTCGCTATTATAATGCACCCGATCTGGAGTGGGTCGGCAAGAATGGATGGCGGTTCGTGAACGCGGTTTCCGACTTTGCCACCCATGCAGACCCCATCCGTAAAACTCGCAACTACAACGAAAATCTGTTCCTGCGCACCGCAGAGGGCAATCCCATGATCGACAAAGCCTACAAGATGGTGCTGGCAGCAGCCTAAAGGAGTGAACTATGAATGATGTGAGCAACCGGGCTGTCCGGGAATTTTCTGAGTTCCTTGACCGCATCGAAATCAATTTTCCAAAACCTACCTGCACCACAGCATACGAGATCACGATGAAAAGCACCATCGTCAGTGCCCTGATTACGCTGGACACCGAAAAGCAGATGGACGAGCGTTTCTGGAACCATCTCCGGGTGCAGCGGAATATTCTGGATTTCCTGTATACCCTGTGGCTGGATGATGACCGCACTTTGGTGGATGAGTTTTCCACGATTATCAAGGACTTGGTGGAATATGATTTCTCTATAGCAGAAGAACAGATGAAAGAAAGGTTGAACATTGCATGAAAAGGCTTGTATCTACATTGAATTTGACCAAAGAAGATTGGCTCCGTTACCGCAAATGCGGCATTACCGGCACGGATGCCGGGGCTATTCTTGGCCTGAATCCTTACCGTTCTGCATTTCAGGTGTACCACGATAAAATCAGCGACACCATTGAAAATATCGACAACGAGGCCATGCGGCAGGGTCGTGACTTGGAGGATTATGTAGCACAGCGGTTCTCCGAAGAAACAGGGTTTAAGGTGCGCCGTGCAAACGCTATCTACCAGAGCGAGAAACATCCGCTGCTTCTGGCAGACTTCGACCGCCTGATCGTTGGGCAGAAAGCCGGACTGGAATGCAAAACGGTCTCACCGTTCTCCGCAGACAAGTGGGCAGATGGCAAAATCCCGGCTCACTATCTGGCGCAGGTTGACCACTACTTAGCCGTCAGCGGTTTCGACTGCTGGTATGTGGCGGCTTTGATTTTCGGCAGAGAGTTGGTGATTCACAAGATCGTGACAGATAAGCAGGTGCTTTCTGATCTCATTGATAAGGAAGAGCTTTTCTGGACGAACCATGTTGTGCCCCAGATTCCCCCTGCACCTAATGGCTGTGACAGTGATACGCAGAAAATCAACCAGCTTTATGAGGCGGATAACCGGGATAAGACCGCTGACCTGAGTGCTCTGCATGGACTTCTGGATAAGCGGCAGGAGCTTTCCGACCAAATCGAGCAGATGGAACAGGAGAAAACGGCCATCGAGCAGCAGGTCAAGCTG
>ERZ791741.2875-NODE-2875-length-11472-cov-2.967767_pt1 | contig 11472 bp, 10 predicted proteins | sample MGYA00510040_ERZ791741 | MGnify/ENA primary metagenome ERZ791741 (study PRJEB30046, sample SAMN00791960) | human gut metagenome | study: EMG produced TPA metagenomics assembly of the A metagenome-wide association study of gut microbiota in type 2... | reverse complement strand
TGGCTGGAAAGTGTTCCGTTGGACTGATTCACAGCTTGATAAAACACCCGAACGAGTAAAAGATGAGCTGGTCACCTTTTTAGGCTATACTCCTACGCTTACATATATAGACGATGATATGCCCTCACAGAAAGGGAAAGTCTTTGAACTCAGAGAGCACCAAGAAGAGGCTTTGGCAAGTCTTAATAAAATGCGCGAAGAGGGAAAAACAATTGCTCTTGTGCAGGGTGCAACAGGTTCAGGAAAATCAGCTATTGGCGTGCTGGACGCAAGATCTATCGGAAAAAGAGTTTTGTTTCTTGCTCACACAAAAGAACTTGTTGAACAGGGTGTTGAAAATTTCGAGAAGTTATGGTCGGAAGTTTCTGTAGGAAGATTTTATGAAAACTATCACGAAACAGATACACAGGTCGTGTGCGGCAGTATCCAAAGTATTATCAGAAATCTTGATCTTTTCCGTCCCGATGACTTTGATTACATGATAATAGATGAGTGCCACCATGCTTCTGCAAAAAGCTACGCTACCATTCTCAGCTATTTCAGGCCTTCATTTACTCTCGGGCTAACGGCTACCCCCGAGCGTGCGGACGGCGAAGATCTGCTTGAAGTGTTTCAGAATGTGGCCCATAAACTTGATATAAAAGATGCCGTTGAAAGCGGAGTTCTTGTGCCTGTACGCTGTATCAGGGTAAAAACGAATATAAATTTGACTGATGTGCGTATAAACGGATTTAAATATAATTCGATGGATCTTGAAACAACAGTCGTTGTTCCTGAACGAAACAAACTGATAGTTGATACTTATCTTGAATATGTAAAAGATAAATCGACAGTAATTTTCTGCACTTCTGTCGATCATGCTGATAAAATAGCTGAATTACTGAGAAACAATGGCGTTAAGGCTGAAAGTGTTTCAGGAAAAACAGAAAACAGCAAACGCAAGCAAATACTTAAAGACTATGAGAATAAAAAGATAGAAGTTCTTTGTGCCTGTGACCTGCTTAACGAGGGTTGGGACAGCCCCATAACCGAAGTTTTGTTTATGGCAAGACCTACAATGTCAAAAACAATATATATGCAGCAGCTCGGAAGAGGTATGCGTATCCACGAAGGCAAAGAGTTTCTTATGGTCTTTGATTTTGTAGATAACGCCAATATGTTCAATTGCCCATACTCACTTCACAGAATACTTAATATCAGCGAATACGTTCCCGGCGGAATGGTTCTTGGAACTAAACACGGTATATCTTGGGATAAGGATATGTTCAAACATGGTGATAAGCCTGCGGTTCTTATTGATTATCCTATCCACGCTACCGACTATGAGATCATTGATCTGTTCAATTGGCAGGAGAAAGCAGACAAGATGTATTCTCAGCTTGAGCTTACCCGTCACGTTTCAGCACAAGGCGAAACGATCGGCAAATATATCAGAGAGGGCAAAATAAAAGCTGATCTGGAAGTTCCCATAAGTGAAAATAAAACACTTTACTATTTTGAGCGTGAACGCGTAAAAGAATTCTGCAAAGAATTTGGCTGGACTGAAATAACCCCCACTAATCGAAAGCGATTATTTATGGATTTTTGCAAGAAAATGACTATGAGCTATTCATACAAGCCTGTATTTCTCATTTCACTTATTTCAACTATGAACGAAAAGGGTGAAGCAGATCTTGACGATGTTGCGTATGCTTTTTCAGAGTATTATAAAGATCGTAAAGAACAAGGATTGCCTGCTGAGAAGAAAAAATGTATTTTTACTGAGGGCAACTATACTCTGAAAGATGTAGAGAAGCTGATACTAAGTAATCCATTCAAGAGGTTTGAAGATATGGGCTATATGCACCATTCAAAATATCTCGGCATATTGCAGATCGACAAGAGCATAATTAAGCACTTTAACGATAATGATATGTCTGATTTGCTGACATACTGTTCAGAAGCACTTAATAGATATTGGAAATAATAACCATAGAAGAGCTATTTGAGATTCATCGCCTATTTCAAATAGTTCTTCTTTTGATTCCAACAAATCACCCTCTATCATCACCTCCATACCAAAACACCTCCTTCCCCCTAGACTTCCTGCGTATGTATTCATACAACGCCTTTTCCTCCTCACTCGGCGGAGAAAACCCAAAAAGCGTGTTCAGCGACTGTAAAAACGGAGTTCCCTTGTCGCTTGTCGTAACCGATGAAATGCCCATATCCTCAAATTTGCTGAGCAGCTTTGAAACTGACCGCTGACATTTTTCGCTGTTCTCTATCACGCTCTCCATAGTAGGTCGTGAAGCGTGCGCAAGCTGCTTTGAAAAATCATTCATCTTTTCGCCAAGCTTTGTCTTGCCTGAAACGTACTTTTTGATCTGTTTTTTCTGCCAGTAGGGCGATATAAAACAACTGTCTTTGTTAAGCACAAAAACGTCATCGAAAACATCTCTTATGACCTCCATTCTCATGCGGTAAATTTCCACCAGCTTTTGAGCCGTGTATGCTTTCTCGGAAAGCTTGTCCGCAAACTTTTTCCTGCACCTCACTTCAACACGCATCGTGTCTTTGTAATGTTCTTTCTGTTCATCACTGCTGTTCTTCTTACTGCGAACTTCGTGACCCTTATTATATACAACAAATTCTACCTTTTTAGAGTCATTGACAGCATTGAATGAACTGTCAGGATCAAAATCCTCAGTATTCTCCTCAAGCTTCTTGTTGTGATGAAAACCAAGCGTCAAATAAAGCTGACGCATAATGCGTATGTACTGAGTAATTTTGTCCTCAGGGATACCGTGAATATCCTCCGTTAGATCGACCCTCGTGATCTCAAAGTCATCTATCGTCAAGCCGCTAAAACAATACTGTATCTGCATATCCAACCGCTCGACCATATCGCAAAATTCTATAATATTGCTTATATGCTCAGTCTTCATATAAGGCTTATAAAATTTATTAGGATTTATCCTAAGTACTAATTTGTACTTATTGCTGTTTTTATACAATTCAGCCTTACTGCTTCTTCTTGTTTTTATTATAATGCCCATGCCACTTAATTCAGTGGAAATAAATTCTTTATTACCTGCCCCTTTTTTAGGGTCTACCATTTTAAAATTTTTAGTTAGTTTAATTATGTCATCGAAGTCGGAACTGTAAGTGAGTTCCAGTGTATCTATGAAATAAATATTCAAGATAATACCTCCTAACAATTAATTTTCAACAAATATTTGTCAAATTAATTTCATGTTATCTTGCTATTTGAATTTTATGTCACAGACAAATATATAAAAATATTAAACTTACAACTATTATTTAGTAAGCAGTATTTATATAATACCAGCTATCAAAACTCCCTAAAATTAGAAATAAGAATTATGGGGGTAAGGGGGCGAGGTATCCTAAAAATGACAAAAAAGGTGCAGCGGTTTCACATTTATATATAGACAGAAAATCTGAAATACTTACGAAAAAAACCACAATGGTAACGGTTGAACCCTTATCATTGTGGTTTTTAAACTTATTTTTTCATGGTAAAATTACAGTATATTTTATAATTTACATATATAGTATGCTAACTGCTTGCAATAAGATGTCCTTCACTTATGGTAAGATCAAGCAGAAGATTCTATTTATTTGAGTCGATCGGTTTAGAATTCTTATTATTATAATCCTTTCTGCTACCACAATTTTTTCTCTTATTGTCTGTTAATGACATAAGAAAATATTCATAACACCTTGTGCAGCGTCGATACCCCTGACCTTGCTTATAATTCAGTAATAATGAATAATACATCGCCTCCAAAAGTGTGTTCACCCTTAACGAAAGTCCTTTTTCTAAGTCAAAACTCGGTCTAATATTTTTTATGTTATGCTCGATCTCATCGCAAATAACCTTCTTAGCTATGATTATCAATGCTTCTTTCATCTTTGGTGTGAACTTCTTCAAATCCGGTTTGCCGACATATTCTAGTTTGGTTACTATACGTTTGTCTGCTGCACAATTTTCTGTTACATTTTCTATATCTGCTACTTTTTCTATACATCCCTTCACTATCCCAACTTGTTCAAAATACAGCTTCATAAAAACAATAATTTTAAGATCATCTACATTGTTTTTAAGATTTTCGAAATTAAAAAATAGCGCATTGTTTTGATAATAAAGGGAACCTACGTGGTTTACATCATTTATATTTAAATCCGCTTTAATCTTTTCAAGATCAGATTTTTCTTCGCTTTCCTTGGAATTCTCTGCTTCGATTATCTCAGTATCAGATTCTTCTTTGTTTTCCTTGGAATTCTCCGCTTCTTCGTTTTCTTTTTCTGAAATTTCGGGAAAGCACTCTTCAAATATTTCATTCAATTCATCGTTGCTAATTTTTGTTTCATAAGAACCATACTTATCATCGTCACTGTTCGTTCCCCAACTCCCTAGTCTACTACTATCTGTTTTCAAATGATATGGACCATTTATTAGATCATAATAGTTATGTACACAGGATCTGTATGTGTAATTTTGCAATTTTATTTCTACCGGCTTAGAAAGCAATAATTTTAATACAAGTGCAAGTATAGTTTGATAATAATTATCATTATCTAGATTTAACGAGATCTCATGGATCAGGTCAACAAGAATTGAGAATCGCTCTATTAAACAGATCATTTTACCATACTCTATATACTCATCATCTGTAATAGGGAAAAAGAAGCCATAGTTCTTTATGAAGGTAAAAAGATTTTTCCTAGTCTTTTCCGGATCATCCTTGATTCTTTCAACATTTCGCTTAGCATCTTTGGCTTTTTTCTTATTTATTATATTCAAGAACAGTTTGACGACATCTTTTTCGCTTTTTAAAGGCACCAATGTGTGTGCGTCGTCGTTAAACTCAAATCTTCTTGTGCTGATGGCGGGAACAATACCGCGAATCAAATCAAAACGTATTTTACTTGTTTCGGAGTAATCAGTATCTTCTGAGACATATCATTATACAAAAGATTCAAAAAATCAAATCTTTCTTCCTCAGAAATGTTACATAATGTGTTGTCAAAGCTATCACATCTTAGATCATTGAAATTTATGATTTTTTTACATTTTGATTTTGCCACCACAATTACCTCCCTATAATTACAAAAACGGATAAAAAATTTTTATTTAGAAAAAAGTCGGCTCTTTTTTTCTAAAATATATCACATTTTTATTATACAAAATAGCTGAAATTGTTCCGAAGCTGTAAAAAGTGTAAAAAGTGCGAATTTGCAACATAAAAAAGAAGGTGATATAATGTGAACATTAAATTATTCGAAAGGATCTTACTTATGGAAATAAAAAATTACCCCAGGGGCTACTCAGCAGGTCCGGACGGTATCTACTATCACGGCGAGCATTTTTCAAACGCTCTTATAGAAATCACCGACTACTACGAAGTAAAGTCATTGACGGCAGATGCCCCAGGTGACTGCTATGTAGAGGTCGCATTTAAGGTCGGCGAGAAAACCTATCCGGCGGTAATTCCGTGCAGTGATCTTGAAAAAGCTATGCGCTTTATTCCTCGCAATGAGGTCAAATTTAATAAAAGAGAAAGCACATGTAACAATTTTTTGTCGGGAACTATTAAAGGGGCTATTCTTAATATGGAACCCGAAATCAGATATTCTCTTACCCAAGGGTATAATCGCTTTGAAATAGGTGATGACCATAATGCGCACTACGTCTTCCTGCTTGGCAGCTGCATTATTGGCGATACGGAACGTATAGGCGTTGATATAGCACCGCAGAACGAAGCCCTCGCAAAATTTAAACGCCCGCTGTCAACGCAAAATGCTGAATTTATGCCGTGGGTATCGGATTTTCTTGATTCAGATAATATACCCGGCGTATTGCTTATGGCGGCACTTACGCCATTCATAATGCCACTTATAGACGAATCGCAAAGAAGCAGATTTGAGTTCAACACTTACGTTTACGGCGATTCGGGTTCGGGAAAATCTGCGATAACCAAACTGCTTGTAGATTATTTCGAGGGCAGTCCAAATATTATAAATCTGCACAGCAATAAAAGCGAGATCGACAAGATATTCGAGTACAAGCATTGTTGCGTGGCAATTGACGACCTCTGCGGCACTGATTCCAACAGAGAAAGAGAGAATAACGAACAGAAACTTTCGGAAAATCTCAAACGTGTTCAAACTCCGGGGCAGATAGTCCGTGACGGCAAGAGGATCAAAAATGAAAGTATGCTTTTTGTGACGGGTGAATATCTGCTTAAAAGTTCAAGTACGCTAAATCGCTGCCTTGTAGTAAATCTTAAAGATCCGATACCGCCGAAGGAGATCAACAAGCTTTGCCGTAATAAAGATCAGTATCTTGAAATGGTGCGGTGCTTTATCGAGTGGGTCTGCAAAAACTATGACAGACTCAGCAAAAATCTAAACAGCAGGCTTAGCGATGTCAAAAATCACAAAAGCAAGGCTGCGAGATATTCGGGCTTTAACCGAAACTATGCTATAAAGTCCTTGCTGTTTTGCACCTGTGATATATTTTGTGAGTTTATCAGAAGCGTTTCGAACGATGATATGACAATGATCACAAGGCGCCGTTCTATCGAAAACTCTATCGAAGCACAGATAGATGACACATTGCGTCACCTTGAAAACCGCAGCAGCGAATATGCCTCCTCTCGAAACATAGTCGAGGAAGTAGCCGCCGCTATTTTAAATTCACAAAACGTCTCTAACGATATTAAGGATTTTCGTAACGCGATACGCTTCGATGAAGGCCCTTGTTATTACGATAACCAGCTTGAGGGAAGCTTTATCATCAGCGGCGAGGAATTGAGAAAAATTTTTTCGTCAAGGCTTTCTGCAAAGTCCATAGGCGAAGCCCTTGCAGACGAGAACGTGCTTATACTGTCGAAAGACGGTAGCAGAACATACCCTATCAGAAAACAGGGCAAGTCGAAAGACAAATGGATGAAAAAGTTTTATCACATAAACGCCGATGCGCTAAAAGAGTATGCCCCTTGTTCCGATGAAACGGAAGATAAAAAGCCTAAAAAGCCTAAAAAGCGTGAACCGGGCATGTTCCCGCTACCAAAACAGTATGGAGTCTGGAACAAGCGGAAAAAGCAATGATTTAACTTATACATTATTTTCAAGATACCAAGGAGGTAAGCAATTATGGATATGGTCAGAGAAAGGGAACTCAACGTCCCTATATTTCAAAAGCAAAACCTCACTATCGAGGAAGCCGCCGTTTATTCAAACATCGGTCAGCACAAGCTGAGAGAACTCACGGCAGACGAACGCTGTCCGTTCGTTTTGTGGGTGGGAAATAAAAGGCTTATAAAGCGCAGGCAGTTTGATGAGTATATGTCGAGAGCTTATTCTATCTGAACTGCGAGAAATGTGAAAAATGCCGACCGTCCGGAAAGCCGATGGTCGGCAGAATTTTGAAAGGAGAGTTTTATTATGGTAAAAAGGCGCAGAGACAGCAAAGGCATTATGCTGAAAAAAGGTGAAAGCGAACGTGCGGGCGGCGGTTATGATTACCGCTGGACGCAGAACGGCGAAAGGCGCGTGATATATGCACCCACGCTGCAGGAACTTCGTGAGAAAAAAGAGGAAATCTCTGCCGATGTTCTCAGAGGCATAAGGCCTAACGCCCGAAACCTCACGGTAAATGACATCTATAAAATGTGGGTGAGAGATAAAATGGGGCTAAAGGACAACACTATGCTGAATTATATGTATATGTACGAAATGTTCGTCAATCCATATATCGGCAAAAGCAAGATCTCAGGACTGCTGTATTCGGACGTTAAGGGCTTTTACAATATGCTTTACAGAGAACGCGGGCTAAAAGTTTCTACTATCGACAACGTAAATACCGTGCTTCATCAAGTGCTTGAACTCGCAGTGCAGAACAGGCTTATCCCCGCGAACCCCTCTGACAATGCGATAAGAGAACTGAAACATATGCACGGCAAGGAGATACAGAAGCGTCAGGCGCTTACCGCAAAGGAACAGGAACTTTTTCTTGATTACCTCCGCAGCACGCCGCGTTATCAGCATTGGTATCCTGTATTTCTTACAATGCTTTATACAGGTCTGCGTGTTGGCGAGATAACGGGGCTGCGCTGGTGCGATGTTGATCTTGAAAACGGCTTTATCAGCGTCAACCACACGCTTGTTTACTACAAGCACGATACGAACAAATGTCAGTTCAGCATACACAAGCCTAAGACAGAAGCGGGAAGCCGCAGCGTGCCTATTATGAGCGAAGTCAGGGAAGCGCTCGAACAGGAGAAAGAGTATCAGGATATAGCTGGGCTGAGATGCAAAGTTAAAGTCGACGGCTTTTCTGATTTTATTTTCATAAACCGCTTTGGCAATGTACATAACCAAAATAATCTCAACAGGGCATTGCGCAGGATAATCCGTGACTGCAACAAAAGAGTGCTTTCAGAAGCGCAGGATGGCGAAAACGTCACCCTACTGCCCGATTTCAGTTGTCACACCCTACGCCACACCTTTGCAACGCGAATGTGCGAAATTGGCATAAACCTCAAAGTGATTCAAGACGTACTCGGCCATTCAGATTTCAGCACCACGATGAACGTCTACACCGACGCCACAAGCGACTTCAAAAAGAAAGAATTTCAGACCCTTGAAAAGCTCCTCAAGGGCGGCAGTGCCGAATAATAAAAAAGAGATCACCGATGAACCAAAACATCAGTGATCTCTCATATGTTATCATATTTTTTTATAAGTTTCTGACCGATTGGCGTAAAATTGGCGTAAGCCGTCGGTCAGACCTGCTGAAAACCCCGCAAGATCAAGGGTTTATCACTCCAACGTCTTCATCGTAGGGAACAACAGCACATCTCTAATAGCCGGTGAGTTAGTCAGCAGCATAACAAGTCTGTCAATGCCGTAACCAATTCCGCCTGTAGGTGGCATGCCTATCTCCAAAGCTCTCAGGAAGTCCTCGTCTGTGTGGTTTGCTTCCTCATCACCCTGCTTCAATGCCTCTTCCTGTGCCGCAAATCTCTCACGCTGATCTATCGGATCGTTCAGCTCTGAGTATGCGTTGCACATCTCTCTGCCTGTGATGAAAAGCTCAAATCTTTCTACATAATCAGGATTCTCAGGCTTCTTCTTTGTAAGTGGAGAAATCTCGATAGGGTGATCCATTATGAATGTAGGCTGAATAAGATGCTCCTCAACATATTCCTCAAAGAACAGGTTGAGTATGTCGCCCCTCTTGTGCCTTGCCTCGTATTCAATGTGATGCTCGTCTGCAAGTGCTTTTGCCTCTTCTGTTGTGGCTACCTGTGAGAAATCAACACCAGAATACTTCTTAACTGCGTCGATCATCGTCATTCTCTCAAACGGCTTGCCAAGGTCGATCATTACATCTCCGTATGGTACGCAAGTTGTGCCGCATACCTCCTGTGCAACGTGCCTGAACATATTCTCTGTGAGATCCATCATGCCGTAGTAATCTGTGTATGCCTGATAAAGCTCCATAAGAGTGAACTCAGGATTGTGTCTTGCGTCAACACCCTCGTTTCTGAATACTCTGCCTATCTCGTATACTCTTTCAAGTCCGCCGACAATAAGTCTTTTCAGATAAAGCTCCAAAGAAATTCTAAGCTTAACGTCCTCGTCAAGTGCGTTGTAGTGTGTCTCAAATGGTCTTGCGGCAGCTCCGCCTGCGTTAGATACCAGCATTGGAGTTTCAACTTCCATGAAGCCCTGTCCGTCAAGATATCTTCTGATAGATGAGATTATCTGCGACCTCTTTATAAATGTATCCTTTACCTCAGGATTGCATATAAGGTCTGTGTATCTCTGTCTGTATCTAGTGTCCTGATCCTTCAGACCATGCCACTTCTCAGGCAACGGCAGAAGCGACTTTGAAAGCAGTACGAACTTCTGAGCGTGAATTGATATCTCGCCCATTTTTGTTCTGAATACAAAGCCCTCAATGCCAACGATATCACCGATATCGCCCTTCTTGTAATCGTCAAATTCTTCCTTGCCGATCTCGTTCATTCTCAGATAGACCTGAACCTTGTCGCTCTTATCTCTCAGGTCGAAAAAGCTTGCCTTGCCCATAAGACGTCTTGACATTACTCTGCCTGCAACGCTTACTGTTATGCGGTTTGCCTCGAGAAGCTCCTTGAGCTTTTCCTCGTCCTCGCCTGCCTGCACCTTAAGCTCAGCCTCAAGCTTTTCATACTGTGCTTTAGCCTCGGCACAGCTTGCCGTAACGTCATACTTTGTTATCTCAAATGGATTCTTGCCCTTGGCTTTCAGCTCTTCAAGCTTGTCCATTCTTATCTTCTTTAAGCTGTTTATGTCCTCCTGAGTAAGCTCTTCCTCAGGAGCGTTTGTGCGGTTTTCCTCGCTCATTTATATTTTCCTTTCCGTGTGTTTTGTAAGTAGTCTGTTACTTTGAAATGTCGATGACCTCGAATTTCAGCAGACCGGCAGGTGTTTCAGCCTCGAAAATGTCGCCTACCTTGTGCTTGAGTGCAGCCTTGCCTATAGGTGACTCGTCAGAGATCTTGCCGTTGTCAGGGTCAGACTCAGTTGAACCTACTATCTGAAGATCCTCGATCTCGTCAAGCTCGATATCCTTTATCTTGATGATAGAGCCTACGCCTATCTCGTTTACAGAAATATCATCGTCCTCAACGACAGTTGCGTTTGAAATGAGAAGCTCTAACTCATTGATCTTTGATTCAAGGATAGCCTGCTCGTTCTTAGCCTCGTCGTACTCAGCATTCTCGGAAAGGTCTCCGAAAGAACGTGCTTCTTTAAGCTTCTGAGCAACTTCACGTCTTTTTACTGTAATAAGGTATTCAAGTTCCTCCTGCAATTTAGCATAACCTGCTTTTGAAACAGTCTTAGAAATAGCTGCCATAATTAAACACTCCTATATCAATATAATTTTATACGGGTACTATCAACTTAATATTATACACGATTTGCCCTCTTTTGTCAAGGTCGGAAGCCGTCGCAAACGGGCTTTTTTGCACCTTTGGACAGTCTGCACGATTTTACATTTTGCACAAATTTTCACCTCTGACAGCGTGTTAGGATATTGAAAATAATAATAGTATGATTTATAATTATCTTATGATAAAACAAGTTATGAAAAAAAATAGGAGGAAATTTTCATGCCAAACCCCATTTTGCCTGCATGGGAGTATATCCCTGACGGCGAGCCGAGAGTTTTCGGCGATAGAGTTTATCTTTATGGCTCACATGACAGAGCCGCTCAAAGCGACTTTTGCGACTATAAACTGAAAGTCTGGTCTGCACCACTTGATGACCTTAACAATTGGGTCTGTCACGGACACAGCTTTCATACCCGTGATGACCGTGACCATAAGTCCGATACCGAGGGAATGACCGACCGCAAGCTGTTCGCTCCGGACGTTATTCATTGATTTTATCAATTCTTCTTTCATATGA
>ERZ791741.2874-NODE-2874-length-11472-cov-3.129281_pt1 | contig 11472 bp, 10 predicted proteins | sample MGYA00510040_ERZ791741 | MGnify/ENA primary metagenome ERZ791741 (study PRJEB30046, sample SAMN00791960) | human gut metagenome | study: EMG produced TPA metagenomics assembly of the A metagenome-wide association study of gut microbiota in type 2... | reverse complement strand
AGTCTTGCTGCGGCATCACTGCCTGCTCCTTTGCCGCTGCAGTCAACGACCTTGACAGATACCGTATTGCGGCTGCTTTCCTTAGCAGGCGGTTTCACAGCCTTAGGCGGCTCTGTTAACTGCTGCCCGTCTTTCTCTGCCGGTCCCAGTTCTTCGCCTGACTTAGATTTTTTAGCCTTAGCTTTCTTTTCGGCATCAGCTTTTTCTTTATTCTTCTCTTTCGTATCCTCTTTTATTTTCTTTTCTGTTTGTTCATCTGCTTTGATTTTCTCTTCTGCAGCTTTCTGTTTTTCTTTTTCCTGCGCTGTAATCAGGTTGCGTTTATACTCTGCTTCCATTTTTTCAGCACCCTGACGATAACGTTCCGTCATCTGCGCGCCCTGCATATCTACCATCTGCTCGCGCAGGTCAGTAATATCGGGAATCCAGTAGCTGATCTCGTCAATATATTCAGGCGTACCTGGAACTGTAGCCATCTGCAGACCGCCCTGTTCTTTCATCATTCCGTGTAAAGCGCCGCCCATCGCCAGCATATCTGAAACGGGCAGGTCAGTTTTGACCATTTTCATAATTTCCGAAACCAGCCCCGGCATCTTAGTTAAAATCTGTGCCGAAGCAATCTTTTCGTAAACCGCCATCATAAACTTCTGCTGACGCTTAATACGGCCAATGTCGCCTTCCTCATCACGATAGCGCACATACTGGATCGCTTTTTTGCCATCCAGATGCTGTTGCCCTGCCGGAAGATCGATCAGAAAATCATCCCAGTCATCATAATAATACATATCCTTTTCCACATCAATATCAATGCCGCCGATCGCATCGACCAAACTTTCAAAACCACTGAAATCGACCATTACATAATTATTGACCTGAATGCCCAAAAGCTCTTCCGTTGTCTGCTGCGTCAGCTTGTGTCCGCCGAACGCATAAGCATGGTTGATTTTATCCCAGCCATGCCCGGGGATCCGCACCCTGGTATCACGCGGAATCGACAGCAGCGAAACATTTTTACTTTTAGGGTCGAACATTACGACAAATAATGTGTCGCTGCGACCAGGATCATCGTCCTTTTCCCTGCCGTCTACGCCTAATACTACGATATTGCGTTTAGAGCCCAGCCGTTCATTGCGCGGCAGGTCATCCATAGTTTTAGCCAGCGTCCCAAACATCGGATCGCCGTTCATATAAGCATATACCAAATAACTGGCGGCAGCGATTGCCGCTACGATCAGCAAAATTAATTTTTTCAATCCTTTTCTTCCTTTCCCACACCCAATTACAAAATATTAGCCTGCAGTTCTTTATGAAACCGTTTAATAAATCCATGCAGTATCCGAGCTGTAAGCCCCCAGATAACATGCCCCTGATATTCGTAAAAATAGATATTATACCCCTTCCGCTTATACCAGTCGTGCGGATGGCGCGGCAGCAGATCAAAAGGAAAATCTGCAGTCGCGCGGTTTGCCAGTTCCATATGAGCAACGCGCGGCTCAGAAACCAATAAAAAATTCAGCGGCACCGTAAAAATCTCAGCTACCTCATCGCTGTTGCAGTCCAGTTTTACTTCGTTGGCCAGCCTGCCAACAAAAGGATGAATAATAGGTCCCATATGTGTCACCAAGTAATCCAGTTCACCGCACAATTCTATTTTGTCTTCAGTAATACCCAGCTCTTCACAGGTTTCGCGCACAGCAGTTTTGGCAAAGCTATCATCGCCGCACTCATAGCGTCCGCCCGGAAAACATACATCGCCCGGCTGCCAGCCCAAACCGGCGGCCCGTACTTCAAAAAGAACTGCCGGACCCTGCTTGGTGTCTATCAACGGCACTAAAACGGCAGCATCCCACAAACGGTCAGCTTTATCGATCCGGGCAGGACGGCGGTTGAGTCGTTCTGTGATCTGTTTTATAAGTTCAGCTGTTTTTTCCATACAATAACCCCATTTCTCCTATATCCCTTCTGCGTCCACAGCAAATTTCCTGCCGCCTGTTGTGAATTATTCTTGAAATATAAAAGACGGACGGGTCTAAACCCATCCGTCAAAGAGTCTTGTCTTATTTTAATAAAGCGGTTCTTCGATGTTCGACTTTTCGCTTTTATCAACCAGATAAGCAACGGTAGCGTCACCGGTAACATTAACGCAGGTCCGCGGCATATCAAGGATACGGTCGATACCTGCGATCAGAGCGGAACCCTCAAGCGGCAAGCCGATCGCCGTCAATATCATCGTCAGCATGATAAAGCCTGCCCCCGGAACACCGGCAGTGCCGATCGAAGCCAGCGTACCAGTAAGAACAATAGTCAGATACTGCCCGGTCGTAAGATCGACCCCATAGATCTGCGCAATGAAGAGTGCGCAGACTCCCTGATAAACAGCAGTGCCATCCATATTGATCGTAGCGCCCAAAGGCAGTACAAAACTGGAAATGTCTTTCGAAACACCCAGCTTTTGGATGCATTGCATGCTGACAGGCAATGTGCCGCCAGAGGAACAGCTGGTAAACGAAAGCACCTGTGCCGGTAAAATTGCTTTGAAGAACTTGACCGGGCTGATCTTGCCGACGAATTTAAGCAAACCGCCATAAACGATGACCGCATGCAGGAAGCAGCCGAGATAAACAGCGATAACAACCTTCAAAAGCGGCAGCAGTACAGCCGGGCCGTTAGCTGCAACGACCGGAGTGATCAAACCGAAAACACCGATCGGCGCCACATTCATGATAAAACCGACGATTTTATAGCTGACCTCTGCCAGACCGTCAAAAACATTGTACAGAGTCTTGGCCCGATCACCGACTGCAGTGATGCCGATACCCATGAACAGACTGAAAACGATGATCTGCAGCATGTTGGCTTTAAGCATCGCTTCCATCGCATTAGTCGGGAAAATGTCAATAATTACCTGCATGATAGGCGGCGCGGCTTTAGCCGCAGCTTTAACGCCTTCACCAGGCATATTCACGCCGGCGCCCGGTTCTAAAACCGTACCTAAAAATATACCAAGTACAATCGCAAATGCCGTAGTTCCCAAATAATAAGCCATAGTTTTGCCGCCGATACGGCCGATCTTTTTGATATCCCCCAAACTGCAGACACCAATGACGAGAGACGAGAAGACCAAAGGAACGATGATCATTTTGATCATATTCATAAAGATAGTACCAAAAGGTCCGATCCATGTTTTGGCGAAATCTACACCTTCCGCACCCAGTTCCAGACCGGCAATGATACCAAGACCAAGACCGATCAGAATTTTTGTTGACAAATTCATCAAAATATCCCCCTTGCGCATAATAAAATATTAAAATTACGTCTACAATAATTAGGCAAAAATAATAAAAATCCTGCCTTCTTTCTTCATGTATACAGTATTTCTGCAAAATCGTTGCCCAAACCGCAGTTTTTTCAAAAAAAATATGCTAAAGTTTTTAGTTTTATCCAAAAACTTTAGCATATCCTGAAATTATTTATTATTCTCCAAACGGTATGCACAATGGTTTGTCGCACCTGAATATTCATTCAGCTTGAAAGAACCGCGCAGTGCGGCCGCTACAAATTTTTTCGCCAGTTCCACAGCTTCGCGCACGCTCAGTCCATTGGCCAGTCCCGCTGTAATCGCTGCCGAATAAGTACAGCCAGCTCCATGATTATAGCAGGGCTCGATTTTAGGAGCACTGGCAATCGTAAATTCCCTGCCGTCATAAAGCACGTCAACAGCTTCCCTGCTGTCATTGCGGGAACCGCTTTTGATTACGACATAGCCTGCTCCCAGCTCCTTGATCCGTCCGGCAGCTTCCTTGATCTCGTCCAGCGTTTCCACCTTTTCCATATCGGCAAGATAGGCTGCTTCGATCGTATTAGGCGTTACTACGTCAGCCCGCTGCATCAAAACAGTTTTGATAGCGGCGGCTGCTTCCGGTACCATGATCACATCCACACCCTTGCAGACCATGACCGGATCAATAACGACATTGCACAGCTTGAAACGGTCTATAGTACGGGCCACCAGCTCAACCAGCTCGGAACTGCCCAGCATCCCCGTTTTCATAGCATCGATACCGATACCGGCGACAATCGTTTCGATTTGTTTTTCCACAACGTCCAAACCGATCGGGAAAATTTCGTGATCCCAGTCTTTATGAGGATTTTGGGCTACGATAACGGTCAGCGCCGTCATTCCGTAAACATCCAGCTCCTGGAATGTTTTTAAATCAGCCTCCATACCTGCACCGCCGCTGGCGTCGCTGCCGGCAATGGTCATGGCTTTATGCAGCATATTCATAACTTACCTCCTGCCTGAAGCTTTACCTGGCGTAAAGCTCCCATAAAATAACCGCCAAACAGCCAGGTATTCCAAAGAACCCCGCAATCAGCGCTTTGATAACGGTGATTTTGAGTCCGAAACCCAAAAATCCACCTATAAGATTGATAAACCACAAAGCTACCGCACCACAGATACCATTCCAGATGAGACGAAACGGCAGTGAAAAACATTTTACGACGACGACTAAAATCAGGACGCCGATAATAAACGGCAGCGTTCCTTCCAGAGTACCCGAGTTGAGCCCTTTTACAGCATGGTCAATGCCCTGCATGGCCGAACCGCCCAGATCGCGGACAGCACTTTCTATTTCCTGCATGCTATAGCTCCTTCTTTCTTACATTCTATGCCTGTTTTCCAAAGCACGTGATAAAGTCAGCTCGTCAGCATATTCCAAATCACCGCCAACAGGCAGGCCATGGGCAATACGGCTGATAACGATACCGACAGGCTTCAGCAGCTGCGCCAGATAGGCAGCAGTAGCCTCGCCTTCCACGTCAGAATTGGTAGCGATGATAACTTCCCTGACCGTATCACCCTGCAGACGCCGCAGCAGCTCTTTTACACGCAGATTATCAGGGCCGATACCGTCAAGCGGTGACAAAACGCCGTGCAGCACATGGTAAACACCGTTATAACCGCGGCTGCGTTCCATCGCCATTACATCCTGCGGCTGTTCCACAACGCAGACTACACTGTGGTCGCGTCCTGCATTGCCGCAAACCTCACAGGTCTCGGCATCAGTAAGATTATAACAAATATCACACAAACGGATCTGCCGCTTGGCCTCCAGCAGTGTTTCTGCCAGACGGCGCACCTCTTCTTCCGGCATATCGATAATATGATACGCCAGGCGCAGAGCGGTTTTGGAACCAATACCGGGCAGGCGCCGCAGCTGTTCATGCACATTGGCCAGCGGCCGGATCATTCTGGCCATTTTCAGAACATGCCCGGCATTTTCATCCCGCCGGTCAGTTTGCCCATTTCAGCTTCAGTCATTTCGTCGATCTTGCGCATACCTTCGTTAACTGCCGCTACCAAAAGGTCTTCCAGCATTTCTACATCTTCCGGATCTACTGCGCTGGGATCGATCTTAACGCTGACAACTTCTTTTTTACCGCTGACAACTACGGTGACAGCACCGCCGCCTACTGTAGTTTCGATTGTACGCAGCTTTAATTCTTCCTGCATTTTTGCCATATCAGCCTGTAATTTCTGTACTTTTTTCATCATGCCTTGCATATTTCCCATACCACCGTTAAACATTATTGTTCCTCCTCGTAATGATGCCTTGCGGCAGAAATTTGATTTATAATTTTTGCAGTGTGCCGCCAAAAGCGTCCAGCGCAGCCTTCACAGCCGGTTCAACATCTTCCGCCGGCGGCTGTTTTGGAGCAGCTTTAGGTTTGGCAGCGGCAGGCTTGGCGGCAGTGATGCATTCCAACCGTACACTTTGCCGTGCCAGCCTCAGCAGCACTTCTTCAAAAGCTTTCTTATAATCAGGATCGTTCATCCTGACGCACATGAATTTATTTTTGAAACCAACGGTCAAAACGCCGTTTTCATACCCTGTAACATAGCCGCCGGCGGCACAGGCCACCATAGACTGTTTTTTCTCATTCTTAAGGATCTCCAAAGCCTGGTTCCACAGATCTTCGCCTTCGGTCCAGTCACCGCTGTATTCCAGTGTCGTCGCAGCAGCTGCTTCCTCAGAAACAGGTTTCGGCTCTGTTTCAGCTTTTGCCGCAGCAGCAGGCTCGGGTTCCGCCGCTGGTGCCTGAACGGCACTTACTGCCGGCGCTTTTTTTACCCGGGACGCTGCAGGAGCAGCAACCGTCGCTGCCTGTTTTTCTTCGGGTTCAGGCTTAATCTGAGTCCTGCTGTTTGCAGCACCCAAAGGCACACCGCTGCGTACCTGATGCTCCAGCTGCTCTACGCGGGCCATCAGTGCGGCAATAGTACTGCCCTCAATACGGCACAGATCAAACAGACATAATTCCGCAGTAATCCTGCCCCGCGCACTGAACCGCAATTCACCCATGGCCTGATGCAGACGTTCTTCAGCCGCCATCAGGCGATCACTGCCAAATAACGGAGCCAGCTCGGAAATAGCTTCTTCCGTATCCGTCAAATAAATTTCGTGGTATCCGGGCGATGCTTTATAGAGCAGCACCGCCCGCAGATACTCGGCCAGCTCTGTCAGGATCTGACGCACATCCTTGCCCTGCTCAGCCAAACGGTTCAGCAGCTGCAAAGCAGCTGACAAGTCCTGCCTGCCGATCGCACGCACCAGCTCACGCAGCGCTTCACGCCCCACGATACCTAAAACGTTCCGTACCGTTTCGGCAGTTACAGTATCGGCCATCACGCCGCACTGATCCAACAGGCTCAGCGCATCACGCATACCTCCGTCCGACTGAATCGCAATCAGTTTCAAGGCTTCGTCATCCGCTCTGATTTCGCTGCCGTCAGCAACCTCGCGCAGACGTTTGGCAATATCCTCATTAGTCACACGTTTAAAATCAAAACGCTGACAGCGGGAATGGATCGTTGCCGGTATCTTATGCGGCTCTGTCGTCGCCAAAATAAACACGATATGCGCCGGCGGCTCTTCCAACGTTTTCAGCAGCGCGTTAAAAGCTTCTGTCGTCAGCATATGCACTTCATCGATAATATATACTTTATAACGCCCGTTGACAGGCGCAAACATGACTTTTTCACGCAGGTCACGGATCTCATCGATACCGCGGTTAGAGGCAGCGTCGATCTCAAACACATCCATACTGCTGCCGTCATTGATCCGCTGGCAGTTGGCGCACTCGTTACAGGGATTAGCAGTAGGCCCCTGCTCACAATTCAGAGCTTTCGCCAGAATCTTCGCCGTACTGGTCTTGCCTGTACCTCTTGGGCCGGCAAATAAATACGCATGCGCAATCCGTCCTGTCGTCAAAGCATTGCTCAATGCGATCCTCACTGCGTCCTGACCTACAAGGGCATCGAAGCCCTGCGGCCGCCAGCGCCGGTATAGTGCTACATAAGCCATTTTCTGCCTCCTTTCCCGTCATTAAGCCTCTGAGTTTCTTATCTACTTATTATATAAAATTTACGGATATAAGTACATATCCAATTTTGCGAAAAATTTAAGGGACACTTTTGCAGTTACTGCCTGCCGGCTTCGCCGGTAGCGGCAACCCGCGCAGCTCCTTTTTCCGTCGCTGCTTCTGGGTAAGTTCGCCCTTTATTGCCCATGCGGCGCTTTGCTTCTTCGGGCAATGGCTTCACTTATATCCAATTTTGTGAAAAATTTAAGGGACACTTTTGCATCAATAATATAAAAATACAAAAAACCGGCTGTCATAAACAGCCGGTTTAATCTCAGTTGTTTCCCTGTAGGGCCACAGACGCAGGCACCCCTGCGGCACATAAGAGGATCCGCTTAGTGCTGCTTCCTTCCGGACCTGACACGGTTCACAGACTCCTATTGCGCAGGACCCGCCGCCTGCGGTCCTACAGAAAAACAAAAAGCCGCTGACCGCGGCAAACTTTTTTTAAGTGGCGGAGAGAGAGGGATTCGAACCCTCGGTACGGTTTCCCGTACACACGCTTTCCAGGCGTGCACCTTCAACCGCTCGGTCATCTCTCCAGGTTGAAAAAATCAGGGATTATGCTATTGTTTACCGCTTAAAAATAAACTTGCGGCTGGCTTAATCCAGCCGCAAGTAACAGTATACTGATTTCCGGAAGATATGTCAAGAGTTTCCATCAAGATTATGTAAAATTTTTTTCACTTCTCTATTAATCATTACTTACTTCATCAGCAGGCAGCAGCAGCAGTGAGCGCTCGGAATTAAGCGTAACGTTCTGAGCTGTTGCCCCCATTACCAGACCTTTGACCAGGCCGGCACCAGTTTTAGTCATCGCGATCATCGACACATTTTCTTCTTCCGCCCAGCGGCAGATTTTTTTAGACGCCGCCCCTTTATCGACCAGATAAGAAGCCTTGATCCCAAAAAGTTTCATCTCGGCCACCAGTTCTTCCATCCGCGATTCGGCATTCAGCAGCTTGCTCTCAAGATCGCTCTGATTGCGGCTGCGTTCCACTACATGTACGAACACCACTTCCGCTACATGCTCACGCAGGCTGCGGATCAAATTGAGCGCCACTAAAGATTTCTTAGAAAAATCGGTCGGTATCATCAATTTACGCAACATATCATCATCGGCAATATTGTCGCTGTCACCGTCGGTTTTGGCAACAAACAATGGCCGCTTCGAAGATCTGGCAAGATCAAAGGTCGTACTGCCCAGCAAGGCACTTCTAAAAAAGCCCTTTCCATGCGAAGCCACTAAAGTCAGATCTACTTCTTTATCGTCGCCGACGCGGGTTATTTCTTCAAATACCTCGCCCCAGGGCATTTCGATACTTACTGCTTCATAACCGTTGCGCATCAGCTCGTTGGCATACCCCTGCAGCTTGCTGTAAACCTTTTTATAACTGCTACTGTAAGGATCTGCGTCCTCTTCTTCATCGAATACATAAGCTAGAATAATTTCTGTATTTGTATCGGGGCACAGACTGTACAGGCACGGCAGCAGTATTTCTGACTTAGGCGTAAGATCCATTGCTAACAAAACTCTTGTAAACATGTCGTTCATTGCTCCTCTTTATCTAAAAATAGCTTGCGTCGACAACGCCGGCAGTTCCTGCCGACAATCTTTTTTCATCCTATTTAAATAGTTATATTTCGCCATTTATAAAAAAAATCCTGCCTTATTATTGTAAGTTGACTTTGAACAGGTTAAAATATATACAGAAATTTGAATTTATACAAAAGGAGCTAATGCGATGTTAAAGCAAAAAATCGACACAGCCGCACTCTTTGCTCAGAAAAAAACAGAAGTTCAAAGCAGCGCGCGCACTTTGCTGATACTTGACGGCCAGGAAAACGCCTATATTTCTGCCGATGAACTTACAGAAGAGCTTTTAGCAATTCCGGAAGAAGGTGCTATCTGGCTTGATATGTCATTATTCGGTTCGCACGATCAGGTAATGACCGTCGCCCGCTCCTTCAAACTGAGTCCCGCTACTCAAAACATTTTAGAAAATAAAAAACAGCAGCCGCGTTTATTCCGCGACGGCAACAACAGAATTCTCATCTGCCGCCACCTGCAGCTAAACGAAAGCGGCAATGCCGTTTATAATAATATTTGTTTCGCCGCCAGCGCCAACAGACTGCTTTCTCTGCACCGCCGTGCATCACCGTTGTTGTCAGTAATCCGTTTTATCCTGACCACACGCTGCCACCGCGCAGCGCCCGAAAGGATCTGCACCGGAAGATCTACACATTTATGTGCGATACCGTTGCCCGCCGCAACAGCTATGCGCACATCAACTACGTCCCCGCACAGGATACACAACAGGCTGCGCAATAACCGCGCCGCACGACCAGAAAGGTGGGATCCCGCTTGGCACATTTGACCGAGGCCGCCATCCAGGATACATTCCTGAAGCTGCTGTCCGAACAACCGTTTGACAAGATCACCGTAACGCAGCTCGTGGACGAATGTCAGATCACCCGCCGGACGTTTTATTATCATTACTCCGACCTGTATGAACTGCTCGATACCATCCTGCGCCGCGAGACTGAGCGCGCGCTCGACGAATTCGAAGCAACCGGCAGCTGGGAGGAATGCATGATCTCCGCCACCCGCTTTGCGCGGGAGCACAAACGCGCGATCTATCATATCTACACCTCCTCGCACCGCCTGGAGCTGGAAAAGCACGTCGACCGCATTTCCGGGGAAATGATGCACAGCTATGTGGAGGAACAGGCCCGCGGTCTGCGCGTGAGCGCGCAGGACAAAAAGCTCGTGTGTGACCTCTACCGCTTCGGCATCACGGACATTTTCTATGAATGGCTCGAAAACGGCATGAAAGAGGATCTCGAGGCGCAGATCCGCCGTTTGAGCCTGCTGTTCACCGGCAACATCCGTGCCTCCCTGTCCCGGGTACAGATCCCGGTCGAAGTCTAACCATCCCCCGGCGGGCACGGTCGTGTGTCCGCCGGGTTCATTTCACCAGCAAAGGAGCTTTGTCATGCCCATTCTCGATCATCTGGAGCCGCAAGCCGTGTTTTCCTATTTTGAGCAGCTGTGCGCCATCCCGCATGGCTCCGGCAACACGAAAGAAATCAGCGATCATCTCGTTCTCTTTGCGGCCGAACATCATCTGCGCTGCATTCAGGACGCGCACAACAACATCGTCATCTTCTCTCCCGGCACGCCGGGGTATGAATCCGCCGCCCCGGTCATCCTGCAGGGGCATATGGACATGGTCTGCGAGACCGCGCCGGACTGCACGAAGGACATGGCCTGCGAGGGGCTGGACCTCTTCGTAGACGGCGACACGATCGGCGCGCGCGGCACAACGCTCGGCGGGGACGACGGCATTGCCGTGGCCATGGCGCTGGCGATCCTGGATGCGGACGACATCCCGCATCCCCCGCTCGAGGTCGTCATCACCGTCGACGAGGAGACCGGCATGCTCGGCGCGGCCGCGCTGGACGCTTCCGTGCTCAAGGGCCGCACGATGCTCAACCTCGACTCCGAGGACGAGGGCGTGCTCACCGTCAGCTGCGCCGGCGGCAACGTGTCCGTGTGCACGCTGCCGGTCACGCACGCGCCGTTTTCCGGCACGGCGCTGACCGTCACGGTCGGCGGCCTGCTCGGCGGTCACTCCGGCACGGAGATTGACAAGGGCCGCGGCAACGCGAATCTGCTCATGGGCCGCGTACTGTACGCCGTCAGCGAGCGCACGCCGCTGCGGCTCGTCTCCGTCGCCGGCGGTCTGAAGGACAACGCCATCCCGCGCGAGAGCCGGGCCGTCATTATAGTGACTGATGCTGCCGCCGCGCAGGCGGCCATCTCGGATATGGACGCTGCGCTCCGGCACGAATGCGCGGCCGCCGACCCGGATGTGTTTGTGCGCTCTGACGCAGCCCGGCCGCAGCAGCTGCCGATGGACGAGGCATCCACGCAGCGCGCGGTGTGCATGCTCTGCTGCCTGCCGAACGGCGTCCAGGCCATGAGCAGGTAAATTAAGGAATATAGTTATACCGCTATGCTCCATTTAGGCTTTCCTCTTTTAT
>ERZ791741.2848-NODE-2848-length-11584-cov-6.177292_pt1 | contig 11584 bp, 8 predicted proteins | sample MGYA00510040_ERZ791741 | MGnify/ENA primary metagenome ERZ791741 (study PRJEB30046, sample SAMN00791960) | human gut metagenome | study: EMG produced TPA metagenomics assembly of the A metagenome-wide association study of gut microbiota in type 2... | reverse complement strand
GGCCGCTGGTCACCACCACGTCGGCGTCCTTGCCGGGGGTGAGGGTGCCCACCCGCTTGGAGAGGCCCGCAATCTCGGCGGCGCTGCTGGTGATGGCCGCCAGGGCCTCCTCCGGGTCCAGGCCCCCCCGCACCGCCATAGCCGCGCAAAGGGGGAGGTACTGGATGGGCGTTTCCGGGTGGTCGGTGCAGATGGCGATCTTCACCCCCGCCCGGTGGAGCAGGGCCGGGTTGTCCAGGGTCTGGCCCACCAGCTCCGGCTTGGAGCGGTCGGTGAGGCAGGGCCCGGTGATGACCGGCACCCCCGCCTCCGCCAGCAGCTCGGGCACCAGATAGCCCTCCGTGCCGTGAACCACCACCAGCTTCAGCCCGAACTCCCGGCTGAGGCGCACGGCGGTAGCGATGTCGTCGGCCCGGTGGGCGTGGAAGTGGGCGGGCAGCTCTCCCGCCACCACCGGCACCAGCGCCTCCAGCTTGGCGTCGTAATCGGGCATGTCCTGGTCGGGATCTCCGTCCGCCTTGGCCTGCTTGTCCTGGTACTCCTGGGCTTTGGCCAGGTGCTCCCGGATGAGGGCCGCGGTGGCCATACGGGTCACCGGCGTCTCCTTCCGGTCGTTGTAGACCGACTTGGGATTTTCCCCCAGGGCAAACTTCATGGCGGCGGGGGCCTTGAGCACCATCTCGTCCACCCAGCGGCCGTCGGTCTTGAGGGCCAGGAACTGCCCGGCGATGGGGTTGGCCGAGCCGGGGCCGGTGAGCACCGTGGTCACGCCCCCCTCCCGTGCCTCCCGGAAGCCCCGGTCCAGGGGATTCACCCCGTCGACGGCCCGGAGCTGGGGGGTACAGGGGTCGGTGGACTCGTTTCCGTCGTCCGCCTCAAAGCCCAGGGCATCCCCGAACAGGCCCAGGTGGCAGTGGGCGTCGATGAAGCCGGGCAGGATATGCCCCCCCTCCGCATCCAGCACGGGGCCCTCCGCCCCGGCGGGCAGGGCCTCCATGGGCCCTACGGCGGTGAGCTTCTCCCCCTCAAAGGCCACGAAGCCGCGGGGAATCACCGGCCCGTCCATGGGGTGAACTACCCCGTTGAGAATCAGCATTAGCCATTCGCCGCCTTTCGACAAAAGTTCTATTTGACATTTTATGGAAATCATAGTATGATAAGAGCACAGCTTATCCAATAGGCGAGTGTAATTCCAACCCGCGATTCTTCCATTCTCCCGCACACATCTCTCTTGGGCGCCCCAGGACGGGGCGCTCTTTTTTTATCTACTCCTCCAGCGTGTACTGGTCCACCAGGGCCACGTCCCGCTCCAGGTAGTGGCCGCCGCGCCAGAGGCGGAAGGTGAGCACGTCCCCCACCGCCAGCCCCTCCTTGATCGCCTGGAGCTGGTCCATGTCGGTGATCGTCTCGCCGTTGACCGCCACGATCACGTCGTTGGGCAGGACGCCCTGCCGTTGGGCGTCGGAGCCCTCCCGGACGCTCTGTACCGCCACCCCTCGGGGGCACCCGTACTCCTCCGCCAGCTCCTCCGTCACGGTATAGCCGGTGATGCCGATGGTGGGCCGGCCCTCCACCCGCCCGTGGGCGATGAGGGCGTCCACCACCGTCTTGACCGTGGTGGTGGGAATGGCGAAGCCCAGGCCCTCCACCGTATTGTCATAGGCCCGCATTTTCAGGTTGGTAATGCCAACCACCTGTCCCCGGTCGTTGATGAGCGCCCCGCCGGAGTTGCCCGAGTTGAGGGCGGCGGTGGTCTGGAGCAGTACCATGGTGTACCCGTCCACGTTCACATCCCGGTTGATGGCGGAGATGATGCCGTCGGTCATGGTGCCCCGCAGCTCCTCCCCCAGCGGATTGCCGATGGCCGCCACCGCGTCCCCCACCTCCAGAAGGGTGGAGTCACCGAACTGGGCGGGCGTCAGGCCGGCGCAGTCGATCTTCAGCACCGCCAGATCGCTCTGTGCATCCTGTCCCACCAGCAGGGCCTGGAACACACGCTCATCCTGGAGCACCACATCCACGGCGCCGCATCCCTCAATGACGTGGCTGTTGGTGATGATATACCCGTCCTCCGACATCACCACGCCGGTGCCCAGGCTCATGCCGTCCCCCTTGCTCCCCCGGATGCTGACGATGGAGGCGATGTTCTCCCGGTAAATCTCCTGGAGGCTGTGGGCCCCGCCGCTGGGCAGGGGGGAGATGGTGAGGGTGGTGCCGTCCCCGGTGGGGGCCCGCTCTACCGTGGTTTCCTCCGGCAGCTCCTCCCGAACGGGAAGGGGCTGCCAGGTGCTGTCGGCCAGGGCCGGCAGCTCCTCCAGGCGGCTGTGGCTCCACAGCCCCGCCGCCGCAGTCAGGCCGCCCAGCAGGGCCATGGTCAGGAGAAAGAGGAGCACCGCCGCTGCGCCGCTCCACCGCCGGCGGCGCCCTGCGGAAATCGGCGCCGGGGTGCTCCGGGGGGCCTCCCCCGTTTGATCGTAATAGTAGCCGCGCATGGGCCCTCCTTCTTGCCCCGTCTGCCGGGGCGTCATGCAAGCGTCAGGGTAAATACGAACTCCGTCACGCCGTCCTGGCTGGTGACGGAAATGTTCTCCTTGTGGTTGTTGAGGATAGTCTTGACGATATACAGCCCCAGGCCCACGCCCTCCCGGTCCACGGAGCGGGATTTGTCGCTCTTGTGGAAGCGGTCGAAGATCATGGCCAGCTCGTCGGGGGGGATGGTGTCGCCGTGGTTGCGCACCGCCACGTGGGCCTTGCCCCCCTTGGCGGTGATGGACAGGCCCATGGTGCTCCCCTCGGCCGAGAACTTGATGGCGTTGTCCAGCAGGTTATAGCACACCTGGGTGATGGCGTCCGGATCCCCCCACACCAGCACGGGGCCGTCGGGGAGCTGGGTGTCCACGTCCAGATGGCGGGCATTGATCTTGTTCTCCAGGCTCACCAGCACCCGCAGCATGACCTCGGACACGTCGAACTGCTCCTGGGCGGTGACATTCTCCGCCGACTGGAGGCGGGACAGATCCAGCATCCGCCGCACCAGGCGGGAGAGCCGCCGGGTTTCCGAGGAGATGGTCTGTAGCGCGGCGCGCTCCTTGTCCGGCGGGATGGTGCCATCCAGAATGCCGTCGGAAAAGCCGGCGATGGTGGTCATGGGGGTCTTGAGCTCGTGGGAGATGTTGGCCACAAACTCGCTGCGGCGGGCCTCGCTCTTGGCAATGGAGTCGGCCATGGCGTTGAAGGCCTCGGCCAGCTCGCCCACCTCGTCCTTCCGCTTCTCATAGCCCTGCACCCGCACCTCGTACTCGCCGTGGCCGAATTTGCGGGCGGTCTCGGCGATCTCCTTCAGGGGGTTGGTCAGCCGCAGGGAGGTGATGGAACTGGTGATGAAAGCCACGCACAGTACCACCACGGCGGTAAAGAAAAAGATGGAGATGAACGCCTGCCATAGCTCGGTGATGTCCGAGGTCTCCGCCGCCACATAGGCCACGCCGATCATGGTCTGCTCGGTCTGCCCGGTGGCCAGGTTCACCGTTTTAACCGTGATGGGGGTGCCCGCCACAAAGCGTTTCTCCGGAAACAGGCCGCCCAGAGTGGTCATACCGCTGTAGCCGCCCTCCTTTTGGAGCTGGCTGACGATGGACTGGGGCAGATAGTTCCCCCCCAGCCCGCTCTGGATCGTCGCTCCATCGGAACAGAGTACCAGCTCCCCATCCGCCTCGGTGACCAGAACAAAGGCGTTGGCGATGTGGGCCACATTGGCAACATAGAGCTGGTAGGCCATGTCCCGCACGTCGATCCCTTCGGCCCGCACCTTGGCGGTGAAGTCGGCCACATAATCGGCGTTGCGCTCCATGGAGTCCCGGGTTTCCCGGATTGTATACTGGTAGGACAGGCCGATAAAGGCGGTCCCCAGCAGGGCGAAGGAGATGAGAATCATCCCCGCCGTCAGCAGGAACTGCCGTCCGTACAGGCTCTTCATGCGCCGCTCACAACCTCAAACTTGTAACCGACACCCCACACGGTTTTGAGGCTCCACTGCTCGCTGACGCCCTCCAGCTTCTCCCGCAGGCGCTTGATATGCACGTCCACGGTACGGGAATCGCCGAAGTAGTCGAAGCCCCACACCTCGTCCAGCAGCTGGTTGCGGGTGAATACCCGGTTGGGGGAGGCCGCCAGGTGGTAAAGCAGCTCCAGCTCCTTGGGCGGCGTATCCACCCGCTTGCCGTCCACCAGCAGCTCATAGGAGTCCAGGTTGATGACCAGCTTGTCGAAGGAGAGCTTCTTCTCGCCACTCCCCTCCTCCTCGCCGCCGAAGCGGCGGAGCACCGCGTGGATTCGGGCCAGCACCTCCTTCATCTCAAAGGGCTTGACGATATAGTCGTCGGCGCCCCCCTCCAGCCCGGCCACCTTGTCCTGGGTCTCCCCCTTGGCGGTGAGCATGATGACTGGGGTCTTGTCGTTCTCCCGGATCTTCTTGAGCACCGACCAGCCGTCCATTACAGGCAGCATGATGTCCAGCAGCACCAGCTCCGGGTGGAAGGAGCGGAACAGCTCCACCCCCTTGCCGCCGTCCCCGGCCACCGCTGTCTCAAAGCCCTCCTTCTCCAGATAGAGGTGGAGAAGCTCGGCAATGTTGGAGTCGTCTTCCACAATCAGGACCTTCCTGGCCATAGCGCACCGTCCTTTTCTATGTTGTTCTCTCCGGTATTATACCGGCTTTTTTCCCCACAAGGGTGAATTTTTTGTAAAAGGGGGTTACCGGGTCTCCACATAGGCCCGGTCCACCTGAATGACCGCAAAATACCGCTCGTCCAGGGCACGCACCGCCCCGGACAGGCGTTCGCAGAGCTCCTCGTCCCGCAGGCGGCAGCGGTGGGGCACCACCACGTCAAAAATCAGGTTGGTGTGCTGGGGCCCCTTGGTCACCCGGAAGTCATGGATGGTCATCTCCGGCTCCACGGCCCTTGCCAGGGCCGCCACCTGTTCCCGCAGGCGGTTCACCGACTCGTCGTCGGTGGCGATGGGGTCCATGTGCGCCGTGGTCTCAATGCCGAACTTCTGCTGGATCTCCCGCTCGATGTGGTCGATGGCGTCGTGGGCCTCCAGGATGTCGGCATCCTGGGGTACCTCGGCGTGGAAAGAGCACAGCCGCCGCCCCGGGCCGTAGTCGTGGATGATGAGGTCGTGCATTCCCACCACCTGGGGATGCGACAGCACCACCTCCCGGATTGCGTGGACCAGCTCCGGGTCGGGGCTGGCCCCCAGCAGGGGGTTAATGGTGTCCTTGGCGGCTCCCCAACCCGCCTTCAGAATAAAGACGGCCACCACCGCCCCCGCCCAGCCGTCGATGCTCAGGTGGGCGAAGTGTCCGGCCAGGGTGCCCGCCAACACGGCGGAGGTCGCCACCACGTCGGAGAGGGAGTCCGCGGCGGTGGCCGCCATGGCCGCCGAGCCGAGCTTCTTCCCCAGTGTCCGGTTGAAGTGGCCCATCCACAGCTTCACCAGGATGGAAGCCGCCAAAATGGCCACCGACACCGGGGAGAAGTCCACCGCCTCCGGGTGGAGGATCTTCCCGATGGAGGTCTTGCCCAGCTCCAGCCCCACCAGGAGGATCATCAGGCTCACCAGCAGCCCCGCCAGGTACTCCGCCCGGCCGTGGCCGAAGGGGTGTCCATCGTCGGCCTTCTGTCCCGCCAGCTTAAAGCCCACCAGAGTCACCACCGACGAGCCCGCGTCGGACAGGTTGTTGAAGGCATCCGCCGTGATGGCGATGGAGCCGGTCACAACGCCGGCGAAGAACTTGCCCGCAGACAGCAGCAGATTGAGCACAATCCCCACCGCCCCGGACAGGACGCCGTACTTCTCCCGCACCGCCGGGTCCGTCACATTGTCGCAGTCCTGGATGAAAAGCCGCACCAGCCGATTGATCATGCTGTCTCCCCCAAAGATTGGTTTCTTTTTATTATCCCACGCCCGCCCGCCATCGTCAAGGAGAGGTTTTCCCCCCAAACAGACGGTCTTCCTCCCTCTCCTTGTATCCACAGGTACAAAGTGATAGAATAGGGAAAACAAGCTCCCCATACCCAAGCCGCCGTGGCGAGGAGGTATCCTATGAAAATCCGCTTTCTCGAGCCGGGCAACCGGCCCTATAAGCCCACGCCCCTCAACTACTTCGTCTACGACCGCTACATCCGCACCCCCTCTGTGGGACTCAACACCCTGGCTACCATTGTCAAGGAGCTGGTCGATGACACCTATATGTACAGCGAGTCCATCTCCCGCATCGACATGGCCGACGTGGAGGACGCGGACATCGTGTTCATCGGTATTTTCACCTTCGCCGCCGTCCGGGGCTACGAGCTGGCCGACCACCTCCGGGCCCACGGGCGGGGCCTGGTGGTGCTGGGCGGTCTCCACGCCTCCATGAACTGCGCCGAGGCGGCGCGCCACTGTGACTATGTGCTGCTGGGCGAGGGGGACGAGACCATCCGCGCCTTCGTGGAGGCGGTGGGCCGCGGGGAGCGGCCGGACTTCCCCGGCTTGGCCTGGATGGAGGGGGAGGAGCTGCGCTCCACCGGCTATCCGCCCCCGCCGGAGCGCTTCGAGACGATTGCAGACCGTAATTTAGTCCACAATTATTCCAAAATGGTGGGGCACAGCACCCTCTGGCCCCAGGTGCACGCCTCCCGGGGCTGCCCCCATAACTGCGACTACTGCGCCCTGGTACGCCACTTCGGCCGCCGCGTCCGCACCCGTTCGCCGGAAAATGTGGTGGCCGACATCCGGGAGTCCATCCGCTTCTTCCACCGGGGCCACGTCCGGCTGGCCAAAGATCTCTGGCTCACCGACGACAACTTCTTCGCCGACCGGGACTGGGCCATGTCCGTCCTCCGGGCCATCGTGGACAGCGGCATCCGCTACCGCTTCAACGTACAGGCCCGGTACGAGGTAGGCTTCGACGACGAGATGCTCGACCTTCTCAGGCAGGCCGGCTTCTTCGAGCTGGATCTGGGCATCGAGTTTCTGGACGACGCCTCCTTCGCCACCTACCACAAGAAGAGCACCCGGCAGGAGATCATCGACGCCATCCGCAACATCCGCGCCCACGGCCTCAGCGTCCGGGGGCTGTTCATCCTGGGCTCCGACGACCAGGAGGCGGGCGTGGGCGACCAGCTGGCCGACTTCGTCATCCAGAACCACATCCAGGGCACCCTGATCCAGTGTATGTACTTCGTCCCCGGCACGCCGGTATACGAGGCCAACCGGGACCGGCTGCTCCACCAGGACTGGTCGAAATACAACGGCAACGCCGTCCACTTCCCCCGCCGCATGACCCCCTACCAGCTCCAACTGGAGCACATCCGGGCCAGCCGGAAAATCTACTCCTGGCGGCGGCTCTTCTCCGCCCTGGTGCGGGAGGACCCCATCCACAAGCTGCTCTTTTTGGGGGAATTTTTCTGGCACATGAGCGTGCGCAGCGATCTGAAAAAGGAGCTGCCCTACCTCAAGCGGATCTCCGAACAGGCCGCGTGCGCGCCTCACTAGAGGCGCGCACGCTTTTTCGTACCATACCATGTTGTGGCTACGGGGTGCGGAACCCGTCCACCCGGGTGAGGAGCAGCTTGCAGTTGGGGCAGTAATAGCTCTGGTTGGGCGCGGGCGGGGTGCGGTACCAGTACTCCCGCCCCTTGGCCAGGAGAAAGCCCCCGCTCTTCTCGATGTTCCGCCTGGAGAAAAAAGGACTCAGCAGGCTCCGGTACCGGGGAAGCCAGTAGGTCACCCACGGGCGGCAGCCGTACAGGGAGCCGAGCACGGTCTCGCCCCCGCAGCAGGGGCAGCGTTTCAGTCTGGAATCCATTTCTTCCACCATTGTCCGCACCTCCCGTTTTAGTTTTATATCTCTTCCCACAGCCGAGCCGAACCTGTCCCGTCCTCAGTCCGAACCGCTGCTCCTGAGGAGCAGGCCCTCCCGCTCCCGCTTCAGGCCGTCCTGCTCCTCCGCCAGCTCCTGATCCATCCATTGCAGGCGGTTGAGCACCTCGCATACACGGGAATCCACCGCCTCCACCCCCCGCTGGGCGTCGTTGATCCGGGACTGGATGTACCAGTCGACGAAAATCCCGTCGAAGAAGTAGTCGGCAAAGGTGGCGAACTCCCCGACCTGCACCTGGGGAAGCTCCATGTCCCGCACGTCGGCCAGCTCAGTGCGGAAGCGGGACAGGCACTGCTGGGCCCAGCCGATACCCGCCTGGGCATCGTCCAGGTGCCCGTGCTTGGCCATGGTGGTAAGCAGTCCGCCCCCCAGCATGTCCCAAGTCCCCCAGTCCTCGGCGCTGTCCAGGCTGTTCAGCACGGCGGACAGGGCGCTTTCCGCCGTGCGGCCGGCAGAGATGGCCTCCCCCACCTCCCGGCGCTGGTGCTCCAGCTCGTCCAACTGCTGGTCCAGCCGGGCGAGCCGGGCGCCGGTCTCCCCGCCCAGGGCTTTGAGCAGCTCTCCCTTCTCCTCCAGCAGGGCGTCCCGCCGGATGCGGTCGATGCGCAGGCCGTCCTTCTCCCGCAGCAGGACCCCGATGCGCCCGTCGAGATCCTCCAGATCCCGCTGGGCCTGGTCATACTGGAGCCGGGCGGCCAGCTCCTCCCGCCGCTCCTGAGAAAGGCGCACCTCCCTGTCCCCGGTGAGGGAGAGCAGCAGGGCCCGCAGGCCCCCCTTCTCCAGCTTTTCCACGTCCTCCCGCTCCTTGGTCAGAAGCCGGGCGGTCTCCTCCACCCGGGCCTTCCGCTCCTCATACTGCGCCCGCAGATCGTCCAGCCGCCGCTCCAGCCCATTTGCCCGGGCCAGCCGTCCGTTCAGCTCGCTCAGCTCCTCGTTGAGTTCTCTCAGCCGCTCGTCCATGCCGTTCCCCTCCTTTTCTTTTATTCTACGGCTTCCGAAGGGAAAGCGCAAGGAAATCCGCTGGACTTCCCCGTCAAATTCGCGTAAAATAGCCTTATTCCAATCCCACAAGGAGCGCTGATATGGACACAATCATTCAGATACTGGCCCGGGAGCTGGGCCGGAGCGAGGCCCACGTGGAGAACGTGGTGCGCCTCATTGACGAGGGCAACACCATCCCCTTCATCGCCCGCTACCGCAAGGAGCTCCACGGGGCCATGGACGATACCGCCCTGCGCACCCTGGCCGACCGGCTGCAATACCTGCGCAATCTGGACAAGCGGCGGGAGGAGGTCAAGTCCGCCATCGAGGGCCAGGGCAAGCTGACGGAGGAGCTCTCCGCCGCCATCGACGCCGCCGCCACCCTGGCGGAGGTGGAGGATCTCTACCGCCCCTATAAGCAGAAGCGCCGCACCCGCGCCACCGTGGCCCGCGAAAAGGGGCTGGAGCCTCTGGCCGAGCTGCTCTTCGCCCAGGCCGCGGACGGCCCTGCGCCGGAGGAGGCCGCCGGGGCCTTTATCGACCCGGAGAAGGGGGTGGCGACGGCGGAGGACGCCCTCCAGGGGGCCAGCGACATCATCGCCGAGCGCATCTCCGACGACGCGGACATCCGCAAGCGCCTGCGGGAGCTGGTGTGGAAAAAGGGATCTCTGGTCTCCGCCGCCGCGGCCAAGGAGCCGGAGGACACCGTCTACCGGCTCTACTATGCCTTCCGCTCCCCGCTGAACCGGGTACAGGGCCACCAGGTGCTGGCCATCAACCGCGGGGAGCGGGAGGGCGTGCTCAAGGTGAGCGTGGAGATGGAGCGCGAGGCGGCCCTGATCCCCGTCCGCCGGGCGGTGCTGAACCCCGGCGCCCCCGCCATGGCCTTCGTCCGCGCCGCCGCCGAGGACGCCTACGACCGGCTGATCTTCCCCTCGGTGGAACGGGAGATGCGCGGCCTGCTCACTGAGCAGGCCGACGAGGGGGCCATCAAAATGTTCGGCCTCAACCTCAAGCCCCTGCTGATGCAGCCGCCGGTGAAGGGCTTTGTCACCATGGGGCTTGACCCCGGCTACCGCAACGGCTGCAAGGTGGCGGTGGTGGACGCCACCGGCAAGGTGCTGGACACGGCGGTGGTCTACCCCACGTTCAGCCAGCGGAAGAAGGAGGAGGCCATCGACGCGCTGGCAAAGCTCATCCGCCGCCACGGCGTGGCCCACATCGCCATCGGCAACGGCACCGCCAGCCGGGAGACCGAGCAGATGACGGTGGAGCTCATCAGGCGGCTGGGCGGCGGCGTCAGCTACATGATCGTCAACGAGGCGGGGGCCTCGGTCTACTCCGCCTCCAAGCTGGCCGCGGAGGAGTTCCCCGACTACGACGTGAACCTGCGAAGCGCCGTGTCCATCGCCCGGCGGCTCCAGGATCCCCTGGCCGAGCTGGTGAAGATCGACCCCAAGAGCATCGGCGTGGGACAGTACCAGCACGACATGCCCCAGGCCCGGCTGGACGAGACCCTCTCCGGCGTGGTGGAGGACTGCGTCAACGCGGTGGGGGTGGATCTCAACACCGCCTCCGCCCCCCTGCTGTCCTATGTGGCGGGGCTGAACAACACCACCGCCAGAAACATCGTCAAGTACCGGGAGGAGAACGGAGCCTTCACCACCCGGAAGGGGGTGCTCAAGGTGCCCAAGCTGGGGCCCAAGGCCTTTGAGCAGTGCGCCGGCTTCCTGCGGGTGCCGGAGAGCCGCAATGTGCTGGATCACACCGGCGTCCACCCGGAGAGCTACGGCGCGGCGGAGGCCCTGCTCACCCTGTGCGGCTACGGCCTGTCCGACGTGAAGGCCGGCGGCCTGGACGGGCTGCGGGAGCGGGTGGCCGCCTACGGCGAGGAGAAGGCCGCGGAGGCGTGCGGCGTGGGAGTGCCCACCCTGCGGGACATCGTGGGCGAGCTGATGAAGCCCGGCCGGGACCCCCGGGACGAGCTGCCTCGCCCCATCCTGCGCACCGACGTGCTGGAGATGAAGGATTTGAAGCCCGGCATGGAGCTCACCGGCACGGTGCGCAACGTCATCGACTTCGGCGTGTTCGTGGACATCGGCGTCCACCAGGACGGGCTGGTGCACATCTCCCAGCTCCGGGAGGGCCGCCGGGTGCAGCACCCCTCCGAGGTGTGCGCCGTGGGCGACATCGTCACCGTCTGGGTGCTGGAGGTGGACGAGAAGAAAAAGCGGATTTCCCTCACCATGAAGAAGCCAAAAGGAGGAGCGGTATGATTCTCAGCTTTGACGAGGCGGGCGCGCTGCTGGACGAGATGGCGGAGGAGTTCCCGCCGGAGTTCTACGACGAGCTCAACGGCGGCATCGCCCTGCTGCCCGAGGCCAAGGAAGACCCGGAGGGGGAGCACGGCGAGCTCTACATCATGGGCGAGTACTGCAACGACATGATGGGCAAATATATCAACCTCTACTATGGCTCCTTCGCCGCCCTGGCCGGGCAGGAGGACTGGACGGAGGAGGACTGGGAGGATGAGCTTTACACCACCCTGGCCCACGAGTTCACCCACCACATCGAGGGCCGCGCCGGGGAGCGGGGCCTGGAGCGCAAGGACGAGCAGTTCATGGAGGAGTTCCGCGCCGGGCGCGGGGAATAGCCGCCCGGCGGCAGACGAAG
>ERZ791741.2847-NODE-2847-length-11587-cov-3.145075_pt1 | contig 11587 bp, 7 predicted proteins | sample MGYA00510040_ERZ791741 | MGnify/ENA primary metagenome ERZ791741 (study PRJEB30046, sample SAMN00791960) | human gut metagenome | study: EMG produced TPA metagenomics assembly of the A metagenome-wide association study of gut microbiota in type 2... | reverse complement strand
CGTTATGAAATGACGTATGATAATTTTCATGAGGGAGCCGATCGCATTTATCTGGTACGTGCGCATTACGCCAATGAACCCGGTACAAGTAAATTTACTCCATATCCTTTAATGAAATATTTGCAAGACAAAATGCCGGAGATAGAAGCTGTAACCGCTTTTACCGCACATTATGTAAAATTCCGTATGGAAGATACCGAGCAGGAGATCGGAATGATTGCCGCAGATTCTGTTTTCATGAACTTCTTTGATATACAATTATTGAAAGGTACTGTCAACTTCCTGAAATGTGATGGTCAGGAAGTTGCTATCACTAAAGAATTTGCGAAGCGGCTCTTCAGCAAAGAAGAGGATGCATTGGGGAAAGAGGTGGAAGTAGGCAGACGCGTATGTAAAATAGGAGCAATTGTGAGTGGATGGTCTAACCATTCCAATATTCCATATAATATACTGGCTCCGGCAAGACATTCTCCTCAGTGGGGAAGTTCAAATGAGCAGCTACTTATTCGTGTACGCGAAAGAACAGATATAGACGCATTCCGAACAAAAATGAGCACCGTTTGCATCAACGATATTGAGAAAGAGAGCGAACTTTCCGATCTGTTGATTACCCGGATGTCAGCTTTGCGCTATTCGGATTATGTAGATAAAGCAGATGTTGTTATCTCTTTCAGTTATATATTCTATTTCTCCTTAGCAGGCGGACTGGTGATTATTTGTTCGTTATTCAATTATTTGACGCTTTTTATCAGTCGCCTTTGTATGCGCAACCGTGAAATGGCACTTCGTAAGGTGAATGGAGCAAGCAATAAAGCTTTGTCTGTACAGTTTGCCATTGAATTATTGCTGCTTTTATGTATTGCTCTGATCGGCGGATTGCTGCTGGTGGAGATGAGTATGTCCCGCTTCCTGAACTTTACGCAGATAGAGTCCAGTTCATATTATGGAGAAATTTTGATATATCTTCTGGCAGTAATCATCCTGTCGTTTCTGTTTGCGCTGATGCCATTATCCTATTTTCGTCGTCGAACATTGCAGGAAACGATCAAAGGAAGTGTTGCTACTGCCCGTCCGTACTTATTTCGCAGAATAGGTATTATCGTACAGTTGATTGTCAGTCTTGCTTTTATCTTCTGCACAGTTGTCATCATGAAGCAACTACATTTCCTGAAAAATACGGATTTAGGTATGGAACGTCATCATGTGGCTAATGTGGCATTGTGGAATGGAGACATTCATCAATGGGCAGAGAAAATAAAAGCTCTCCCTATGGTAACAGAAACTTTACCTCCTGCGTACTTTCCAATTATTCCAACCGGTCCGATGATGTATGCAGAAATAACAAATTGGGATGGGCTGCCCAAAGTGACAGAAAAAACACTACTTGTTGGCATAATGCCGGCAAAGGAGGAATTTTTTAAGTTTTATGATTTGAAATTGCTGGAAGGTGAATTTATATCTGAAAAGAGCCAGCAGAATGAAGTTGTGGTTGATGAAAGTACGTGCCTGAAATTCGGATGGAAACATGCTTTAGGAAAGACTTTCGGCAATAACACCAATGGTCGTCAGGACATTGCATACAAAGTTGTCGGAGTGGTGAAAAACTTTAGTTATCGTTCTCCGACAAGCAAGCCGGGACTTATTGCCTTTCAACGCCCCGAAGCACAAGAATATCTCCTGAATCGTGCCAGTATCCTTTTTAAATTCAAAGAGGGGACTTGGAACGAATGTCGTGAAGCTATAGAAAAGCTCCACAAAGAAGAATTTCCCCATGCTTATTTACGGTTGTTTAGCGAGGAGGAGGAATATGGTAAATATCTTCGCTCCGAGGATGCACTGATGAAACTGTTGAGCTTCGTGTCATTGGTCTGTGTACTCATTTCCGTTTTCGGAATTTTTTCATTGGTCACTCTATCATGTGAGCAACGTCAAAAGGAGATTGCTATACGTAAAGTGAACGGGGCGCAAATTCGTCATATCTTGCAGATGTTTTTCCGTGAATACTTCCTATTGCTGATTATTGCTGCTGTCATAGCCTTTCCAATGGGATATGTGGTTATGAGGCAATGGATTGAAACGTATGTGAGACAAACTGCGATTAACGGTTGGGTATATGTAGGGATTTTCGTTGTAGTGGCGATTATTATTCTACTCTGCATCATCTGGCGCATATGGAAAGCCGCCCGACAGAATCCTGCGGAAGTTATCAAAAATGAATAATAAAATAACAATATCATGATAAAACACTATCTGAAAGTAGCCTTTCGTAATCTGATAAAGTATAAAACACAAAGTCTTGTTAGTATTATCGGATTAGCAGTCGGCTTTACCTGTTTTGCGCTGTCGGTATTATGGATACGTTATGAAATGACGTATGATAATTTTCATGAGGGAGCCGATCGCATTTATCTGGCAGGCAGTAGCTTTCGTCTTTATGGAGACGGATTTACCTATAATTCATCTAGTTTTCTAGCTGATTATTTGGCAAAGAATTGTCCGGAGATAGAGAAAGTATGTCGTATATTTTATGACTGGAATGAAAAAAAAATTAAGAATGAGGATGTTGAGTTTGTGGTACGACGTATAGAGGTAGATTCAAATTTCATTTCAATGTTCAATATTAAAGTATTGGATGGAGATAACCATCTACAGCTAAAAAAGGATGAAATTGCTATAACAGAAAATACGGCAAAGCGAATATTTGGGAAAGAATCTCCGATAGGTAAACACTTGATTTTAGAGGAAAGTAACGAAGAAAAAATAATCGTTGCAGTTGTAAAGTCATGGGAAGGACACTCTTTGTTTTCATTTGATATATTATTGCCATTTCATGATACAAACCCCAATTGGGGGAACCAACGATGTCAAACGCTTTTTCGTATTTATCCCAACTGTGATATAGAAGCATTGAAACAGAGGTTGTCAGAATATGAAGTACAACAAGATGGTCATAAATATCCAAATTCTACGCTTATTGCTCCATTATCCACATTGCGGAGTAGTCATCCGAGGGAAGATGTGAATGTGAAGTTGAATCATATTCGTCTTTTTGCATGTATTAGCGGTTTGGTTATAATTTGTGGAATATGTAATTATTTAACAATGTTGATAACTCGTATCCGGATGCGTAAACGTGAGTTAGCGTTGAGGAAAGTCAATGGTTCATCAAATGGTGGGTTACTCACTTTACTTCTTACAGAACTTGTCTTGTTACTAATTTTATCTTCAGGAATAGGGCTGGTATTGATAGAACTCATCCTGCCGACTTTTAAACGTTTGTCACAAATCAATGAGGGTGTTTCATTTTTTTATATCGAAGTATTTGTTTATATACTATCATTGATTGCCGTGACAGTTGGTTTTGCATCTCTGCTTATACGATACATTAGCAAGCGAACTCTACTTAGTAATATAAACAAAAAATCTAATCTTCATCTCTCCGGTTGGTTTTATAAGAGTAGCATTTTATTTCAGTTGTTTATTGGTATAGCCTTTGTTTTTTGTACTTTGGTGATGATGAAGCAACTTAACTTCTTGTTGAATACCAAAGAACTTGGAATAGAACGGCATAATGTGGGAGCTGTTGTTTATTGCTCTGAAAATGTTCCTTTTAAAGAAATATTAGAACAGATGCCCGATGTTACAAAGTATTTGAGTGGCTTTCAGACACCTATTCCCAAAATGTATTTTTCAACATTCAGGATAAAGGAGTGGGAAGGAAAGACAACTGATAGTGAGCAATATATAGATCTAGAAGATGAGACGATCAATCAAGAATATGCCGATTTCTTTGGAGTTGAGGTGCTGGAGGGAAGCATGCTGGATGAAAAGGATGGAAAAAATATGGTTGTTATAAATGAAGCTGCTGTGAAAGCTTTCGGATGGACACAACCGGTTGGAAAGAAAATTGATAAATTAGGAAGGCATTATATAGTGAAAGGGGTTATTAAAAATATTTCATATAATGCCCCAATACACCCGGTAGCCCCTGCTATGTTTTTTTTGCCGGATAATACAGGCAGAGGAGGTATTATATTCAAAGTGAAAGAAGGGACTTGGAACGTTGTTTCAGAAAAGATAAAAGCGGAAGTGAATAAAGTTAATCCAAATGCAGAATTGATGTTGTCTAATATGGAAGAGGTTTATGACACTTATATGAAATCAGAGAGAACTTTGTGTCAATTGTTGAGCATAGTTTCTTTTATATGTATAGCGATTGCCGTATTCGGCATATTTTCATTGGTGACTTTATCCTGCCAGCAACGGCGTAAAGAAATAGCTATACGCAAGGTAAATGGAGCCAATATAGGAATAATCCTGAATCTATTCTTTAGAGAATATTTACTTTTACTTGTGTTTTCATCGTTCTTTGCTTTTCCGTTGGGATATGTCATGATGAAACATTGGCTAGAAAATTATATAAAGCAAACACCGATAGAATGGTGGCTCTATGCAGTCATATTCATAGGAATGGGATTTGTCATTTTCCTAAGCATCATCTGGCGTGTATGGAAAGCCGCCCAGCAAAATCCGGCGGAAGTACTTAAGGGTGAATAAGATAAAATAAAAGTCCGGCACATTGATTTGTGTCAGACTTTTATTTTATTCACCCGATAAGAGTGATATATTTCTCGTAGATTATAAAAGATCCAATGCTTTAAATGCTTTAACTAGCTTTTCTACAGCACGGTCTATTTGATCTTTTGTATGAGTAGCCATTAATGCCACACGTACCAAAGTATCTTGCGGTGCACATGCCGGAGGAATAACCGGATTGATAAATACCCCTTCGTCAAAAGCTAATTTAGTAACCATGAAAGTTTTTTCCGTGTCACGTACATAAAGAGGAATGATAGGTGATTCTGTTGCGCCGATTTCAAAGCCAGCTTCACGGAAACGTTTCAATGCATAGTTGGTAGCCTCCCACAAAGCTTCAAGCCTTTCCGGTTCATTTTGGATGATGTGGAGGGCTTCAAGAGCAGATGCAGTAGCAGCAGGAGTGTTGGATGCACTGAAGATATAGGTCCGTGCGTTGTGACGTAACCAGTTGATGATAGAAGAATCAGCAGCAATGAATCCACCGATAGAAGCCAATGATTTGCTGAAAGTACCCATAATCAAGTCAACTTCGTGAGTCAGACCGAAATGGTCGCAAACACCACGTCCTTGTTTTCCAAATACACCCAAGCCATGAGCTTCGTCTACCATGATAGTAGCGTTGTATTTATGTTTCAAGCGTACGATTTCGGGCAAGTTTGCCAGGTCGCCTTCCATAGAGAACACACCGTCTACTATGATGAGCTTCACTGAATCCGGATTGCACTTTTGAAGTTGCTTTTCCAGATCCGCCATATCGTTATGCTTATATTTCAGTTGTTGAGAGAAGGAGAGGCGACGGCCATCTACGATAGATGCGTGGTCGCGGTCATCGCAAATGATATAATCATTGCGGTCTGTCAAAGCAGGGATAACTCCGGAATTCACCGTAAAACCGGTTGAGAAGCAGAGCGCTTCATCTTTGCCTACAAAGGCAGCCAGTTCTTTCTCCAACTGAACGTGCAGGTCAAGCGTACCATTCAAGAAGCGCGAGCCTGCGCAACCGGAACCATATTTATGCATGGCTTTGATACCTGCTTCAATCACTCTTTCATCTCCCGTAAGGCCAGTGTATGCATTAGAACCGAACATCAACACTTCGTGTCCGCCCATTTCTACCTCTGTACCCTGCTTTCCTTCTATCTCACGGAAATATGGGTAAACGCCCTGTGCCATAAACTTTTGTGGCAGGTCGTACTTAGCTAACTTCTCTTGTAATAATCCCATGAATTATAATTTATTATACTCATACTCAGATCGTTCGCTGACGATCTTACATCCTTTTATCTTAACAAGTGTTTAAAAACAGGGGGCAAAGATAACAAAATTTGCTTTTATCTGTTCTTTTTAAGAGAAAAAAGTTGCTCTCGTATGATTAGAAACCTCTAATAGATTAAAATTTAAGATATTTATATTACTTTTGTCGTCTACAATCGACAAGAATAGCATGAACGAAAGAATGAAAAAAATAAAATTCGTCGTCAATCCTATTTCGGGAACACAAAGTAAAGAATTGATTCTTAACTTGCTGGACGAAAAAATAGACAAGGCGAGATACTCTTGGGAAGTAGTGTATACGGAAAGAGCCGGTCATGCAGTAGAAATAGCTGCCAAAGCTGCCGAAGAGAAAACAGATATAGTAGTGGCTATTGGTGGGGATGGAACAATCAATGAAATAGCTCGTTCGTTGGTGCATACTGATACCGCGCTGGGAATTATTCCCTGCGGATCGGGCAATGGACTGGCGAGGCATCTGCATATACCGATGGAACCGAAGAGAGCATTGGAAGTGCTGAACGAAGGTTGCATGGATGTGATAGATTATGGTAAGATTAACGGTACGGATTTTTTCTGCACTTGCGGAGTGGGATTCGACGCGTTTGTCAGTCTGAAGTTTGCGCATGCCGGTAAACGGGGGCTATTGACTTATCTGGAGAAAACCCTGCAGGAAAGTCTTAAATATGAGCCGGAAACGTACGAACTGGAAACGGAAAACGGAGTTTCCAAGTATAAAGCCTTCCTGATTGCCTGCGGAAACGCGTCGCAATATGGAAACAATGCTTATATCGCACCGCAAGCCACTCTGACAGATGGTTTGTTAGATGTAACCATTCTCGAACCGTTCACCGTATTGGACGTTCCTTCATTGGCCTTTCAATTATTCAATAAAACAATCGATCAGAATAGCCGTATCAAGACTTTCCGCTGCAAGCAGTTGTGCATCCGCCGGACTACTCCGGGTGTCGTGCATTTTGATGGTGACCCCATGGAAACGGATGCCAATGTAAATATTCAGCTGATTCAAAGAGGATTGCGCGTGGTAGTGCCACGAGCACCGGAAAAGGATGCAGCCAATGTGCTCCAAAGAGCGCAGGAATATATGAATGGCATCAAATTGATGAATGAAGCCATCGTTGACAATATAACAGATAGAAACAAGAAAATATTGAAAAAGCTGACAAAGAAAGTCTGATAAAATAACGGATTACTGACACCGAATTACAAATTATTGCGTACTTTTGCGCAGTTTTGGTTCGATCAAAATAAAAACGCGAGTGATAATCGTTTAAATAAAAAATATATGTTTAGAACGCACACATGTGGAGAGCTTAGAATCTCTGATGTAAACAAGCAAGTCACGCTGTCCGGATGGGTACAGCGCAGCCGTAAGATGGGAGGGATGACTTTCATTGACCTTCGCGACCGTTACGGAATTACCCAATTGGTTTTTAATGAAGAAATTAATGCTGAACTCTGTGAACGTGCTAATAAATTGGGACGTGAGTTCGTCATTCAAGTGACAGGAACGGTTAATGAACGTTTCAGCAAGAATGCAAACATTCCTACCGGAGACATTGAAATCATTGTTTCCGAACTGAACGTACTAAATACTGCCATGATTCCTCCGTTCACTATCGAAGATAACACGGATGGGGGTGATGATATCCGCATGAAATACCGTTATCTGGACTTACGCCGTAGTGCTGTTCGTTCAAATTTGGAATTACGTCACAAAATGACGATCGAGGTTCGCAGTTATCTCGATAAACTGGGTTTCTTGGAAGTGGAAACTCCGGTATTGATCGGTTCAACTCCTGAAGGAGCACGTGACTTTGTAGTACCTTCCCGCATGAATCCGGGACAATTCTACGCATTACCGCAATCTCCGCAGACACTGAAACAGCTATTGATGGTTTCCGGTTTCGATCGTTATTTCCAGATAGCCAAATGTTTCCGTGACGAAGACCTGCGTGCCGACCGCCAGCCTGAGTTCACTCAGATTGACTGCGAGATGAGTTTCGTAGAACAGGAAGATGTGATTACTACATTTGAAGGAATGGCCAAACACCTGTTTAAGGTGATCCGTAATATCGAACTGACCGAGCCATTCCCACGTATGCCTTGGAGCGAAGCAATGAGATTGTACGGTAGCGATAAACCGGACATTCGCTTCGGTATGCAATTCGTCGAATTAATGGATATCTTAAAAGGGCACGGTTTCTCTGTATTCGATAATGCCACATATATTGGTGGTATTTGTGCCGAGGGTGCAGCCGGCTATACCCGTAAGCAACTGGATGCCTTGACCGAATTTGTGAAAAAGCCACAAATCGGTGCAAAAGGTATGGTCTATGCCCGTATCGAAGCTGACGGTACTGTGAAATCAAGCGTTGACAAGTTCTATACACAAGAAGTTTTGCAACAATTGAAGGAAGCATTCGGTGCCAAACCCGGTGACCTAATCTTGATTTTATCGGGAGATGATGCCATGAAAACTCGTAAGCAGCTTTGTGAATTACGTCTAGAAATGGGTAATCAATTGGGATTACGGGATAAAAACACATTTGCATGTCTGTGGGTTGTGGACTTCCCTCTATTTGAATGGAGCGAAGAAGAAGGCAGATTAATGGCTATGCACCATCCGTTTACCTCACCCAAACCGGAAGATATCCATCTGCTGGATACAAATCCTGCTGCTGTGCGCGCTAATGCTTACGATATGGTAATCAATGGTGTAGAAGTAGGAGGGGGATCAATCCGTATCCACGATAGCCAGTTGCAGAACAAAATGTTCGAATTACTCGGATTTACCCCGGAGCGTGCGCAAGAGCAGTTCGGCTTCTTGATGAATGCCTTCAAGTTTGGTGCGCCTCCTCATGGCGGACTGGCTTACGGATTAGATCGTTGGGTATCTCTTTTTGCCGGACTGGACTCAATCCGTGACTGCATTGCATTCCCGAAAAATAACTCCGGTCGTGACGTTATGTTGGATGCTCCCGCAGCACTCGATCCGTCACAACTGGAAGAACTGAACCTGATTGTAGATATTAAGGAGTAAGTGAAAGAGTCGGTACGCATTTTTAGATTTGCCGTAATTGGTACGCTCAATGCATTAATCACAGCTTTTGTTATTTGGTTGATGATGGATGAATTGTCATACGATTACATTCCGGCCAATATTACAGCGTACATAGTAGCCCAAATTCATAACTTTATTTGGAGTAAATATTGGATCTTTCCGATTGAAAATAAAAAGAACAACATTTGGAAGCAGATGTTGTTCTTCTGTTCTGCTTTCGGATTGGCATATAGTGCCCAGTTCTTGTTTTTAGTCACACTTGTAGAGTGTGGAGATGTAAACGAGTATCTGGCACAATTCCTGGGGCTGTTTATCTACGGAACAGTAAACTTCATCGTTAATAAGAAGCTTACATTCAGATAAAATAGTGCTTAAGATAATGAAAAATCCCGCAGAGTGTAAAAAACTCTACGGGATTTTTTTTATCAGAGAGAGAAATCATTTCAATCAATAAAACGTTTTGTTAAATTCCCATATTCATCTATCCTCCGATCACGAAGAAATGGCCACCAACGACGCACATTCTCCGAACGTTCAAGATCCACCTCAACAATCATATTTTCAGAGCGGTCATTTCCCGCCTGAGCCAGGTATTCACCCTGCGGTCCGGCAACAAAACTATTTCCCCAAAATAATATCCCGTTGGTCTGTCCTGACGGATCAGGTTCGTGACCGACACGATTGACTGAAATCACCGGAAGCCCATTGGCTACCGCATGCGCACGCTGAGAAATAATCCAAGCATTGAGCTGACGTTTCTTTTCGTCATCTGTATCTGTACTCTCCCAACCGATAGCAGTAGGATAAATCAAAATCTCAGCTCCTTTCAACGCCATCAGGCGAGCAGCTTCCGGATACCATTGATCCCAGCAAACCAACACACCCAACTTGCCTAAAGAGGTCTGAATCGGTTCAAAGCCAATATCTCCCGGAGTAAAATAGAATTTCTCGTAATAAGCCGGATCATCAGGAATATGCATCTTACGATATTTTCCGGCAATACTTCCATCCCGGTCAAAGACAACAGCTGTATTATGATATAGTCCCGGAGCACGTTTCTCAAACAAAGAAGTAACAAGCACTATCCGATTGGCTGCCGCCAGTTCGGAATAGAATCCGGTAGAAGGGCCAGGAATGGGTTCTGCCAGTTCAAATAAATCCGTATTCTCTGTCTGACAGAAATACAAAGAATTATGAAGTTCTTGCAGAACAACAAGGTGAGCGGCACATGCTTCAATACTTTTAGCCAGGTTCATCAGGTTTATCCTAATATCTGATGTGTTAGCCTGTTGAATGATTCCTACTTTTATTTTTCTCATACTTTAATTTATTATTTAATCACTCCTGTCGGATATTGCATCGTCACACAATGCAAAGATCCATGCTGCTTAATAAGCCAGCGCCTCCAGCACGGCCCGGCTGTCCACGGTTCCGCCTACGGCGGCACACTGGTCCAAAAGGCTCAGGCCGTCCCGCAGAGCGCCGTCCGCCAGACGGCTCAACAGCTCCGCGCCATCCGCCGTCAGGTCGATCTGCTCCTGTCCGGCCACATACAGCAGCCGCGCCGCGATGTCCTGAGGCGTGATGCGCTTGAAGGAAAACCGCTGGCACCGGGAGAGGATGGTGGCGGGCACCTTGTGGAGCTCCGTAGTGGCCAGAATGAACATCAGGTGCTCCGGCGGCTCCTCCAGAATCTTCAGCAGAGCATTGAAGGCCGGGGTGGAGAGCATGTGGACCTCGTCCACGATGTACACCCGCTTCTTCACATTGGCCGGGGCGTAGATGGCTTCGTCCCGCAAGGCCCGCACCTGGTCGACACCGTTGTTGGAGGCAGCGTCCAGCTCCAGTACATCCAGAAAACTGCCGTTTTCGATGCCCACGCAGGAGGGGCACTGGCAGCAGGGATCGCCGTCCATCGGGTGCTCGCAGTTGACGGCCTTGGCCAAGATTTTGGCACAGGTGGTCTTGCCGGTGCCCCGGGTGCCTGTGAAGAGGTACGCATGGGAGGTGCGGCCCTCCGCCACCTGCTTACGCAGAGTCTGGGTGATGTGGGACTGGCCGATGACATCCGAAAACGTTTTGGGCCGCCATTTGCGGTACAGGGCCTGATACAAGAAATCACCTCCAAGCGAAAAAAGTCCTCCGCATGCAGCTGCGGAACCGGCGCCCTCGCGGCACATGGAACATCCCGCTTAATGCTGCTCGGTTCCCCGCCTGACATGATTCGCGGGCATCCATTGCGCGAGACCGGCTCCGCAGCTGCATGCGGAGGACTGTAACGTTATAGCTTATTTATTTTACTATATCCTCTGCAAATTGGCAACAAAAAATTTTCCGCTTTCTGAAAAAAATAGTCTTTACAACAGAGAAAATTATGGTATAATATTATCTGCCGTTGCATGACAGGAATGATGGACTCATAGTTCAACGGGGAGGGCGCTGCGTTTGCAGCCATATAAAACTACATCCCGCAGCGCTGGTTCTCTTCCCATTCACTAGTCTGGTTTTCCATGATTTTCCCTCAAAATCGAATATCCTGAAAATCCGTTTTTCATAACTTTTTTCGATGGAAAATGGCCAATATGGGCCCATAGCTCAGCTGGGAGAGCGTACGGTTCGCATCCGTAAGGT
>ERZ791741.2844-NODE-2844-length-11600-cov-4.764660_pt1 | contig 11600 bp, 8 predicted proteins | sample MGYA00510040_ERZ791741 | MGnify/ENA primary metagenome ERZ791741 (study PRJEB30046, sample SAMN00791960) | human gut metagenome | study: EMG produced TPA metagenomics assembly of the A metagenome-wide association study of gut microbiota in type 2... | reverse complement strand
ATACACTCGTAATATTACAATGGATAAAGTGAAATGTATGCCGCGCGAAGGCAGTTCCCGTGCCGGGAACGGTGACGCCCAGACCGTTCTTCATCAGATTTGGCGAAACCCAGGCTTCTACACGTTCAACCGGACCTTCCAGTTCTGCCGCAGCAACCGCCGCCGCCAGCGCCAGTGAAATCGGTTCAGTACATCCCAGCGCCGGTTTTACTTCCTCCTGAACGGCGAGGATGTAACGCTGCCATAACGGATTTAAAGTCGAATCAAACATATTAAAAACCTTAAAATTTCAGGTAAATCAAGAAAATGCCAGGAACGGAGAAACACAAAGCAACAAACCAGTGACGATAATCAGGTACAGAGACATCCCTTTGTATTTGTGCAATGCCGGTACTTTGTAAACCAGCCACGCCGGGATCAGGCACCCTACCATGCCGAAAATCGGGCTACAGATAGAGGTGAAGCTCAACACCGGTGCGTTCAGTACGATGGCGCTCCAGGCCAGCAAAATGGCGAAAATCATGATGCCGCGCTGAACAAGATTTTCGTTAATCTTCTCGGCAGGCATCTTGCGACGCAGGATGTTCATTACGATCCCTTGCGTTGCTTCGCGAAAGCCTAAATAGACGCCAAAGAATGCAGTCATGACAGCAAAGATATTGAGAATGACGCTGACCACTTTCACCCACGCTGCGCCGTCACCGCTAATAAACTGTGCGGCAATCGCCAGCGCGGAAATATTCTGCTCATAGGCTTTTACCGCTTCGTCATGTCCCATCGCCAGCGTGAACGACACGGCGTAGAAAAAGACGGTGACAAACAAAATGCCAAACGCGATATTCATTGCCCGCAATGCTTTATGCCGCGCCACTTCAATTGATTTTTCCCGCGAGCGATAAGAGATCACCATCGGGCTTAACGTCTGGATAAACAGAATCGACGTCAGGGTAAACGGCAGCGTAATAATGGCGTTTTTCACCAGCAGCCCCAGCGGCGGTAGCGAACCGACGTTATACAGATGCCACATTCCCACCATCGACACGCCCAGCGCCGCGACCACCAGCAGCTTGGTCAGCACCATGCCGGTCGAAATTTTGAATAACAATTTCTCGCCGCGTGAAGAGATCGCCACCAGAATGCAAATCAGTACCAGACCATAAAAGGGACTGTCTGACAGCAACCCTTCCGTCACGCCGAAGGTATGCAGATAGGAAGCACTATCGTTGGTGATGGCGGTGGAATAGACGAACATCCAAATCACCAGCATTACGAAATAGAGCGCACCTAACAGGATGCCCCAGTTTTTACCTAAATAACCGCTAATGACGCTCGGGTAATCTTTACATTCTGGTGATTCTGCCAGCGTATTAATAAACAACCGCTGAAACAGATACATTGCCGGGTAACCAATCACCGATGAGAGCAAAAATACCCACAATCCCATCAAACCGACCTGCACCGGGAGAAAAACAATCCCCGCGCCAATCGCCATCCCGATACTCATAATCACCCAGCCGGTGTCAGTACTGTCGAATTTGATCGCTTCTCGCCACTCGCTCTCACTCATTCCAGCACGACCCGCCGGGGTCGAAGCGTCTGCAATGACGCCTTTATTCGATGCAATTTCCATAATTTCTCGCTCAATATTTTGTAGGGCTTATTATTTTTTTCCGAGCCGCATCAAGGCGATATGCGGTCTACGTTTTTGCAGGCGAGTTATTAGAATAAAGAAATGATACGCGCGAGGTCAGAGAAAATCTTCACAATCAAGACTTTGAAATAACGGAGATGGATAAGAATTTTCTACTAAATTAATCGCAAGAGAATATTCATTCTCTATTTGCGGCAGATCACAAAAAAAAGGTGCACATTTGTGCACCCAAGGATGAAAGCTGACAGCAATGTCAGCCGCAGACCACTTTAATGGCCAGTCCTCCGCGTGATGTTTCGCGGTATTTATCGTTCATATCTTTGCCGGTTTCATACATCGTCTCGATCACTTTATCGAGTGAAACACGCGGTGCCGAGGTGCGGCGCATCGCCATCCGCGCGGCGTTTACTGCTTTCACGGCATTAATGGCATTACGTTCAATGCACGGGATTTGTACCTGTCCGGCAACCGGATCGCAGGTCAGCCCAAGGTTATGCTCCATCGCGATTTCCGCCGCATTGCATACCTGCGCCGGACTGCCGCCCAGTAGTTCAGTTAACCCTGCCGCCGCCATTGAACAGGCCACGCCAATCTCCCCCTGACAGCCGACCTCCGCGCCAGAGATGGAGGCGTTCATTTTATACAGCGCGCCAATAGCCCCCGCTGCCAGAAAATAGCGGGCAATTGACCGCTCGTTTACCGGACGACGGAACTTATCGTAATAAGCCAGCACTGCCGGAATAATGCCGCACGCACCGTTAGTCGGTGCCGTTACCACGCGCCCGCCAGCTGCGTTTTCTTCACTAACCGCCAGCGCGTACATGTTGATCCAGTCGATGACATTCATCGGATCGTTAGAGATGTTATCGCTAGAAACCAGCTGACGACGCAGCGCTACGGCACGACGCGGCACATTGAGCGGACCAGGCAGCACGCCTTCAGTGTTCATCCCGCGTTCAATACCGTCATGCATCACTTGCCAGATACGGGCAAACCCTGCGTCAATTTCCGCTTTACTGCGCAGCGCTAGCTCGTTGTGCATCATCAGGCCAGATATAGACAGGCCGTTGTAATCACACATTTTCAGCAGTTCACCTGCTGAGTGGAAATCGTAAGGTACGGACGTTTCGACATCGTGCGACAGGCCGAAGTGTTCTTCTTCGACAATAAACCCGCCGCCGACAGAGTAATAGGTTTTACTTAATAGCGCTTCCTGTCCCTTCCAGGCAGTGATCCGCATTCCGTTCTCATGGCGAGGCAACATTTCGGGATGGAAGATAATGTTCTTTGCTACAGGAAAATCAACAATATGCGCACCAGATGCCACTGGCAGCCGCCCGCTGCGCGTTACTAACTCTATAAATGCAGGGATCTCATCAATGACAACATCCTGCGGACTGTTTCCTGCCAGTCCCATGATAATGGCGACATCCGTGGCATGGCCTTTGCCCGTCAGTGACAACGACCCATACAGATCGACCACAATATGGCTCGTCGCGGTTAATAAGCCGCTACTTTCCAGCCGATCAATAAAACTTTTTCCGGCATTCATTGGCCCCACGGTATGCGAACTGGAGGGACCAATCCCAATTTTGAAAATATCGAATGCACTAATCATATCCACACCCTCGGATTGCCGTTCAGTGAAGTGGAGCGGAACGACCTTGCGACCGTCCCGCTCACGAGGCTTTACGCACTACGTACTGCGATAGCTTCAATTTCCAGCTTCACATCTTTCGGCAAACGCGCAACCTGCACACAGCTCCGGGTCGGGTAGGTCGCCTGATGCTCATCGAAGAACTGCTTATAGACTTCATTGATGGTGGCAAAATCATTCAGATCGGTGATGAACACGGTCATCTTGATGATATCGCCCACGCTCAGCCCGGCAGCAACCACGATCGCTTTGACGTTTTCGAGGCTTAAACGCGCCTGATCTTGCACATCAGCCGGGATCTCACCGGTCTGCGGGCAAACCGGAATTTGCCCGGAGGTGAAGACCATGCTGCCTAAATCAACGCCCTGAACATAAGGGCCGATTGCGCCTGGGGCACGTTGCGTTTCGATAATCTTTTTCATACATCCTCCGGCGTCAGAGCGCCTGGGTAAAAGTACGTGAAATAACATCCTGTTGCTGTTCACGGGTCAGTGCGTTGAAGCGCACGGCGTAGCCAGAGACACGGATTGTCAGGTTAGGATATTTTTCCGGGTGCTCGATGGCATCCAGCAGCATTTCCCGATTCATTACGTTGACGTTGAGGTGTTGACCGCCTTCGACATCCGCTTCGTGGTGGAAATACCCATCCAGCAGGCCGACAAGGTTGGTTTTACGTACTGGATCTTCTTTGCCCAGCGCCGCAGGAACGATTGAGAAGGTGTACGAGATCCCATCTTTGGCGTAGGTGAACGGCAGTTTCGCCACCGACGTCAATGAGGCCACGGCACCTTTGCGGTCACGACCATGCATCGGGTTAGCGCCCGGCGCGAACGGTGTTCCGGCGCGACGACCGTCCGGCGTATTACCGGTTTTCTGGCCGTACACCACGTTAGAAGTGATAGTCAGAATCGACTGGGTAGGGACGGCGTTGCGATAGGTTGGCAGCGCTTTAATTTTCTTCATAAAGCGTTCAACCAGGTCGCAGGCAATGCTGTCTACGCGCTCGTCGTTGTTGCCGTACTGCGGATATTCACCGTCGATTTCAAAATCCACCGCCAGGCCGTTTTCGTCACGGATTGGTTTCACGCGGGCATATTTGATGGCAGACAGGGAGTCCGTCGCCACCGACAGGCCCGCGATGCCGCATGCCATAGTGCGATAGACATCACGATCGTGCAGCGCCATCAGCGAAGCTTCGTAGCTGTACTTGTCGTGCATGTAGTGAATGATATTCAGCGCGCTGATGTACTGCACCGCCAGCCAGTCCATGAAGTGATCGAGGCTGTCCATCACTTTGTCGTAATCCAGCACGTCGTCCATCAGCGGTGCTGTTTTCGGCCCGACCTGAATCTTCAGCTTCTCGTCCACCCCGCCGTTAATTGCGTAGAGCAGCGTTTTCGCCAGGTTAGCGCGTGCACCAAAGAACTGCATTTGCTTACCAATCACCATTGGGCTGACGCAGCAGGCAATCGCGTAATCGTCGCTGTTGAAGTCAGTACGCATCAGATCGTCATTTTCATACTGCAAGGAAGAGGTGACGATCGACACCTGCGCGGCATATTTTTTGAAGGCAATCGGTAATTCTTCCGACCAAAGAATGGTCAGGTTAGGTTCCGGTGCCGGCCCCATAGTGTGCAGGGTGTGCAAATAGCGGAAGGAGTTTTTGGTCACCAGCGTACGACCGTCCAGCCCCATCCCGCCGATCACTTCCGTCGCCCAGATTGGGTCGCCGGAGAACAGCGAATCAAATTCCGGTGTACGCAGGAAGCGTACCATACGGATCTTCATGATGAAGTGATCGATCAGTTCCTGTGCCTGCTGCTCATTGAGTACGCCAGCTTTAAAGTCGCGCTCAATGTAGATATCGAGGAACGATGCCGTGCGGCCCAGCGACATCGCGCCGCCATTTTGCGATTTCACTGCCGCCAGATAAGCGAAGTAGAGCCACTGCACCGCTTCCTGCGCATTCTGCGCCGGGCGAGAGATATCAAAGCCATATTTCGCCGCCATTTCCTGAATCTGCAACAGCGCATGACGATGCTCTGCCAGCTCCTCACGCAGACGGATGGTGGCTTCCAGATCCTCGCCTTTTTCCAGACGAGACTGGAGATCGGCAAATTGCAGTTCGCGTTCACGTACCAGATAACTGATGCCATACAGCGCTACGCGGCGATAGTCACCGATAATGCGCCCACGGCCATAGCCATCTGGTAAACCGGTCAGCACGCCAGATTTACGGCAGCGCAGCATATCCGGTGAGTAAACATCAAATACGCCCTGGTTATGGGTTTTACGCAGATCGGTAAACAGATATTCAAATTCACTGTCCATTTCTCGGCCATAGGCGTGGAATGAACTTTTAATCATATTAATGCCACCGAACGGGTGTAGCGCACGTTTCAACGGCGCATCCGTTTGCAGGCCAACAATTTTTTCCAGCGGCTGGTTAATATATCCCGCATCATGAGCGGTAATTGTGGTGGCAATATTGGTATCGAAATCAACCGGCGCGTGGGTTGCATTTTCGATACGGATGCCTTCCATTACTTTTTCCCACAATTCCGTGGTGGCAGGCGTCGCTTCGGCGAGGAAAGATTCATCGCCTTCATACGGTGTATAGTTATGTTGAATAAAATCGCGGACATTAATTTCGTTTTTCCAGTCCGTACCTTTAAAGCCAAGCCATGCGTCGGCGTACAGCTTATCGCTGGTATCAATATCTACCTTCATGAAAAATAATCTCTCTACAATACTTCAACTAAATTATGCAAATTCTGCGGGCGCGTTAACTTTGCCTAAATGAATGGCATCCAAAGCAATCATTTTTTCTTCGTTAGTCGGAATAACGGCACAAATGACACGCGCATTTTCACTGGAAACAATTCGCTCACCACAGGAGTTAGAGCGATTATTCATTTCTGTATCAATCTCTACGCCTAATACAGCCAAATGTTCCATGACCAGACGACGAATTAAGCTTGAATTCTCTCCTATTCCGCCGGTGAATATAATTCCATCCAGGCGACGTAATGAAGCTGCGTGTCCGGCAATATGACGGGCAATTCGGTGAACAAAGGTTTTAATTGCCAGTTGCGCGCGTTCGTGACCTTCATGCCAGGCTTTTTCCAGAACACGTAAATCCGAAGAAAGACCGGAAATACCTAATAATCCCGACTCTTTATTCACTACGCGTTCCAGGTCACCCAGGCTCTGGTTGGTTTGGCTGGCGACCCAGGACATCGCACCAAAGTCGACATCGCCACTGCGGGTACCCATCATCAAGCCTTCCAGCGGCGTCATTCCCATTGAGGTATCAACACTCTGACCGTTGCGAACCGCGCAGATTGACGCGCCATTGCCAAGATGCGCCACAACCAGGCCGGAGTCATCTTCCGCCAGATTCAGCAGCGAATGTGCGCGCTGGGAAACATAGCGGTGCGACGTGCCGTGGAAACCATAACGGCGTACACCTAACTCTTCATAATATTTCCACGGCAGGCCGTATAAATAAGCTTCCGGAGCCATCGTCTGGTGGAAACTGGTATCAAATACCGCCACCTGAGTTACGCCCGGAAATAATTGCTGCGCCGATTCAATACCACTTAAATTGGCGTAATTATGCAGGGGTGCCAGTGGAGAAACGCGACGGATATTATCAATGACTTCATCGGTAATAATGGCGGACTCGGTAAAAATACTGCCGCCGTGAGCGATGCGGTGGCCAATTAAGGCCACACTGTCATTTAAATTCCGTTTTTCCAGTTCAAATGCAATTGCCTTCAATGCACCTTCGTAGCTGTGGTGAGCCAGCGGTGCTGGCTCTCCCCCATTTACGGATAAGAATGCATTTTCCGAGTTAATACCGTCGGCAATACCTGACATTAATACTTCACAGTCGCTGGCATCGAGTACGGAAAACTTAATCGAAGACGAACCACAGTTAATAACCAAAACAACCGGAAATTCATTCATCTCTTTTCTCATCCTGAGTTACGGATTAAAACAGTTTGTATACGATGTTCAGGATGGTCAGCAGACCAATCACGGTAACAAACACGTTATCCAGACGACCACGGTATTTCGCCAGAGACGGCGCTTTACGGATGGCATACATCGGCAACAGGCACAGCAGGGATGCGATAATCGGTGCGCCCATGGCTTCAATAAGGTCGAGGATGTTCGGGTTGGCGTAGGCAACAACCCAGGTGGAGCCCATGATGAAGATCATGCTGATAGTGTTCAGTTTACCCAGCGACACTTTAGTTTTGTCGCCTTTATAACCGAACTTCAGAATCAGACCATTCAAGCCTTCCAGCGTCCCCAGATAGTGACCGAAGAAAGATTTGAAGATAGCCACGAGTGCGATGATGGAAGCCGCATATTCCAGTGTAATCGCGAACGTTGTTTTGGTACCGGTCATGGACGCAAAGTGGTTAGCCAGATAAGAAAGCACTGGAATATTCTGCGCTTTGGCTTCCGCCATGTTGGCCGGAGACAGCGTAAACAGGCAGCTAAAGGCAAAGAACATCACCACTGCAACCATCAGCATGCTGGCACGAGAAATGATTTGGGAACATTTACGTTCGGTGAAGTCGCGACCGAAGTCTTTCTCATACTCTTCACGTTTAGAAACCACGAAGGAAGAGACGATTGGCGAGAAGTTAAAGGAGAAAACCATGATGGAAATCCCCAGCCAGACAGTGATCAGGATACCGTCATGACCGGTTAACGACAGCGAACCGAGGTCAACCTGGTCGATAACTGCAGAGTTCCAGTAAGGGATCAGCGACAGAGAAATCAGCACCAGGCTGGCGATAAACGGCCATACCAGGTAGCTCATCACTTTAACCATCAGATCCTTACCAAACCAGATGACGAAAGCCATCAGCAGCAACAGGAACAGCGCCACAAAGCCGCGATTCAGCGGTGCAAAGCCGAGCTGGTTTTCCCAGAACGTCATAAAGGTATTGGTAATAGTAACGCCATAAATCCACAGCAGTGGGCAAATCGCGAAGAAGTACAGGAACGTGATAACCACGCCGCCAGTTTTACCAAAATGCTCTTCCACCGTTTCCGTAATGTTGCCGGAAGGGTTAGAGCCAGAAAGACACAGACGCGCCAGCGCCCGGTGGCAATAAAATGCGATGGGGTATGCCAATACCAACATCAGAAGAATCGGGATCAGTCCGCCAAAACCTGCGCGGATAGGGAAGAACAGCACCCCGGCGCCGATTGCCGTACCAAACAAGCCTAACGTCCATGTGGTATCTGATTTACGCCAGGACGATTGTTTTGTCTGGCTGGATACAATGCTATCTGAAGTACTCATATCCTATCCTCAACGAATTAATTAAGCGTCAACGAAACCGGTGATTTGAGAGACGCGAGAAAGATCGATATTGCCGCCGGAAATAATACTGACGGTTTTTCTGTTTTGAATATATTGGTCTAATTTACCGCTTAATAATGCAGCACATGCCAGAGCGCCTGCGCCTTCGGTGACGACTTTATTGCGCTGAATTAAGGCAATCATACTGTTTCTGATTTCGTCTTCGCTGACCAGCACGATGTCATCGACTAATTCACGAACGATTTCGTAAGTTAAATTACCCGGGCGGGAGACATCACAACCATCCGCCAGGGTGCCGGTAGTTCGGTGCGTGGTTATTTCTCCGGAGTGGAAAGAAGCCGCCATGCCGTGAACGTTTTCAGACTGTACGCCAATAACACGAATGGTCGGGTTAATAGATTTAATTGCCACCGCAATACCAGCAATTAAACCGCCACCACCAATTGGCACAATCACGTTATCGACATCATAGAGATCTTCCATAATTTCCAGACCAATCGTTCCCTGGCCAGCAATCACTTTCGGATCATCGTAAGGTGGGATAAAAATACGGCCTTCCATTTCGACAATTTCGCTCACTTTAGCGATAGTGTCGTTGAAGTTATCACCATGCAGAACGACTTCTGCGGAGTAGTCGCACGTTGCCGCTACTTTGGATTTTGGCGCACCTTTTGGCATCACCACTTTACCGTCGATACCCAGCATCGCGCAGGAGAGCGAAACCCCTTGCGCATGGTTGCCCGCAGAACAGGCCACCACGCCTTTGCGTTTTTCCGCATCGGTCAGTGAACTTAATTTATTAAATGCGCCACGAATTTTAAATGAACCCGTACGCTGCATATTTTCAAACTTCAGGAATATTTCACCTTTGCAACGTTCACTAAAATAGTTGGAGCGAGGCATGCCTGTTTTATAAATTCGCCCAGCCAGTCGTTGTTTCGCTTCAATAATGTCATCAATAGCAACCGGCAGATCGTATGTAATATGCATTATAAAACCTCTTCGCCTGAATTAAATATGTAGGTAACCGTAACCGACACCTGCAAAACAGACAGGTGGATTATTTATGTTTAAATAAAAACAAATAACTAACCAACTTCTATTAATTGCCTTCGTCTACACCCATTATAAGATGAATACTCTTTGGCTAATTCCACCAAAACCGATGCTGCTTTTTTAATACGATAATTTTTCGACCATACCGCGGCATATTGTGCCACAGGTAATGTTTCTTCAACCGGAATAGTAATAAATTGATTTGAACCAAAAGGTGACGTCATATCACAAGGAATTACAGTTAAGAAATCAGCATTGAGAACAAGATTATAAATTGTCACGACTGAGTCGGTTTTAACGATGTTTTCAATACTGATGCCATTTCTTTGTAACGTAGTAAGCAGTTCGCTGTAGTACCCCATATTAGTTTGTGGCAACACCCACTGTTCGTTCTTCAACGACTCCAGCGTGGTGGTGCCGGTGCATGTTCGGGACTTACTGGCTACCAGCACAAACTCGGACTCGAACAGCGGCTCAACATGTAAATCCTGAAGCTTCATTTCTGCACTTAACGTACCAATCGCAAAATCCAGTCGACCGTCGCGGATTGCCGGTAAGAACGAAGACAGTTGCGCTTCATACATAGAAACCTGCGCTTTCGGGAACACCTCTTTGAACTTGTTGATCATCCCTGACATAAAAGTAAAACCAATCAATGAAGGAAAACCAAATGAGACTTCCACCACCGCCTCAGAAGACATACCGCTTATCTCATTAACCATATTTTTCATTTCACGGGTAATGGATTCGGAACGGGAGAGTAACAATTGACCGGCAGGTGTTAATGTTACACCGGTATTTTTCCGCACCACTAATTCCACGCCAAAATAATCTTCAATATCGTTAATGATTTTACTGACGGCCGGTTGAGTTAACCCTAATTCTTTTGCAGCCGAGCCGATAGAGCCACTTCTAATGACTTCCTGAAAGACTACCAGGTGCTGCGTTTTCGGAAGAAGAATAGTGCTCATAACGACCTACGTTAATTACCTCATTGACGGCATGAAGTGTATCAAAATGAAATGAACAGGATATGTGCGACCACTCACAAATTAACTTTCAATACTTTCCATGGTATCGTTACGCAAATTAAATACCTTTAAATATCAACAAGTTAAAGTATAAAAATCAGCATAAACCCTGATTTTTGTCAAAAAAAATGACGGGGATAACCATATTTTATGGCGATAACATCATTCGTTATATGGTTAATATAAAAAAGGGGCTGAGACCATATTTCAAGCAATTACCGGATAATTACCAGGCAAAATTTGAGTTAAATTTAATGAGCAAGTTCTCAAATTTTATTATAAATAAACCATTTTCAGCGATAAATACTGCGGCACGTCACATTTTTTCACGCTATTTGTTGGAGAACAAACATTTATTTTATCAATATTTTAAAATTTCGAATACAGGTATTGATCATCTCGAACAATTGATTAACGTCAACTTTTTCTCTTCTGACAGGACGTCATTTTGTGAATGCAATCGTTTTCCATAAATTCTTCTCCCCTCATAGGCGACGAATAGCATTTTGTGTTGAGGATCACAAAACGAATAATTGCTGGTCGCCGCGATAAGGTCAGACGAAGTCAACAAGGGGGATTTTCACTGTGCTTTACATCAGCGTAGGACACAGAATGTTGCTTCGTTTACTGTAACGCCGGGTAAATGAGCGTTTTTTGATAGTGCGTAAGTGTCGTGCGAGGAAAATAAGCATCTATTATTGTTTGTCATGACGACAAGGCAGGCATCAATGAAAGGCTTCCCAATTGCACATATTTTTCACCCTTCAATCCCGCCAATGCACGCAGTGGTTAACAATCACAGGTAATGACTCCAACTTACTGATAGTGTTTTATGTTCAGATAATGCCCGATGAC
>ERZ791741.2840-NODE-2840-length-11610-cov-14.876590_pt1 | contig 11610 bp, 6 predicted proteins | sample MGYA00510040_ERZ791741 | MGnify/ENA primary metagenome ERZ791741 (study PRJEB30046, sample SAMN00791960) | human gut metagenome | study: EMG produced TPA metagenomics assembly of the A metagenome-wide association study of gut microbiota in type 2... | reverse complement strand
CTGCTACCGGCACATAAACCAAAGCAGAAGTATTGCACGGCACCGAGATATCCCAACAGAACGAACCGTCCTCTTTTTTCCAATGACTTCTCACCTCACCGTAGATAGAGTGAAACGAAGTATTCACAAAATCGAGGCCATCTACCGGGTAAGGCTTTAGCTGTATCTGTTTAAAACCGACACTCCCGGGAGCATTGCTGATACCTCCCAGATAGCCATATGCCCATACAATCAGATCGCCCAACAGCATCACATGGTTGGCAGAATTCATAGCCGGGTCAGCTGTATTACCATTCCACAGCTCCCAGATTGTGGTTGCTCCATTATCTACCATATATCCCCAACTCGGATAAGTCCGGTTAGTCGCTATCCGATAGGCGAGGTCAGTTCTTCCATAATCCGATAGTCCGCGCATCAACTGCTGGATACCGACCAGGCCGGTACTGACATGCCCATTGAAATCTTTCGTTGTTTTCTCAACTATATTCCGGAACACGACTTCCTTATAAGCCTCAGGAACCATGCCGAACCGCAGGGAAAGGATATTTGCAGTAACTGTATTGTTGCTATAATACCCCAATTCCGTATGAAGGTATTTTGAATTAAAAGCTTCTTTAACCAGTTCACTCTCTTTCCGAAAATTTTCAGCATCCTGCGGATAACCGGCCAACGCTGCAAACCGTACCATCAAATTGGACAAATAATAATAAAAGGTTGTTCCCAGCACCGCAGCTTCCGTGATACGTGAAGGATCTTTAGAGTGGATCAGTTCGGGAGATTCGGGAGGCATACACCAGTCTCCAAAATTATCTTTCGTCATAATATGATCTACCATATACTTATCTTTCATATAACGCATCCACTTCTTCATCGAAGGATAATGTTTGATGATGGGTTGTTTATCGCCAAACTGATCATAAAGCATATTTGCTATGATTAAATAGGCACCGGGCCAGGTCATATTGTCAGTGCAAACGTCCCAGTAGTTAGGAGCCACATCGGGTACAGCTCCATTTTCTTTCTGCGCCTGTTCAATATCATCGAGCCATTTGGCGTAAAGAAGATGATTATTAAAAATATAACTTTCTCCTTGCGAACCAACCGCACGGTCACCCAGCCACCCCATACGTTCGTCACGTTGCGGACAGTCGGTAGGCATGCCGCGATAATTACCACGTATACCCCAATAAGCGTTCTTGTAAATCCTGTTGATCATCGGGTCGGAGGTTTCCAGATTACCCGTAGTCTCCATTTCATCATAAATCACTTGTCCCTCGAAGTCGGATAGAGAAGGTTTTTCCCTGAAACCCGTCAATTCAACAAAACGAAATCCATGATAAGTAAAAGTCGGTTGCCACTCTTCCATAGAATTTCCCTTTAAGATATAGGTATCTGCCGAATGTGCCGTTCGCAGATTTGCCGTATAAATAGAACCGTCTTTCTGCAACAACTCGGCAAAACGCAGTTTTAACGTATCGCCGGATTGCCCCTTTACTTTCATGCGAAGCCAACCGACCATATTTTGTCCCATATCCAGAATATATACTCCGGGAGCCGATTCGGTAATACCGATAGGTTTCACGGTATCCATCACTTTCATATTACGATTGAGTTGGGCCTCCAACTTTCCTCCCGGCAGGCTTACAACTTCTGCCTGAAGCCACTTCGTATCATCAAACGGATATGTATTCCATCCCGGCATCTCTTTTCTTGCATCATACTCTTCACCGTCAAACTCATTATTTGTCCCGATGGGACCTTCGGCCGTTATTTTCCAGGAAGCATCGCTCGCAATCACCCGTTTCTCTCCATCTTCATAGTATACCTCAAGTTGGGCAATCATTTTAGGTACATCAAAATGGCGCACTCCCGGCATACGCATCGAAGTATACCGTCCGTTGCCCAAGATGACACCGATGGCATTAGCTCCCTTTAATAATTGTCCGGTCACATCAAACCGATTATACTTCACCGATTTGGAATAATCCGTAGGCGTAGGAGCCAATACCTGATCTCCAATCTTCTTTCCGTTAATATAGGCCTCATAAAATCCTAATCCGCAAATGTACAGGGTAGCCTTTCTCACTTTCTTCGAGTTCAAATTGAAAGGTTTGCGCAGATAACGGGCAGGGACTCGCGTATTCCCCTCCAGTTTATCTTGTGGAAAAGCTCTCCCTATCCACACAGCCTGCCAGTCCGACGGATGCAACAGTCCCATCTCCCAACTGGCAGGTTCACTCCAAGCGGAAATACCTTTATTGGTTTTTACCCTCACTTTCCAATAACATTGGATACGGCTATCGAGCATATCGCCGCCATACGAAATATATGCGGACTGATCGGACGCCACATCACCTGTATCCCACAAATCACCTTCTTCCCGGTTTAATTTCTCCAACGAAGTGGATACGAGGATATGGTAGGAGACTTGTCTTACATCTCTCACATCAGATAAAATCTCCCAACTCAAACGGGGAGAGGGACAATCAATGTTTTGGGGATTTACAAGCATCTCGGTTTTCAGACAGGAGATACTCACTTGAGCCTTCTTACCGGATACGGCGAGGCTCATGCTTAAGAATAAGCAGATAAAAAAAATGTTCTTCATGTGTTGTGTATATTTTGTGTTGTAATGTCTCTTTAGAGAACAGAGTATCGAAACCAAATACTCTAAAAATAAAGAAGGATGCACCTTTTCACAGATAACACCCTCCTTTTTTATCTGATTGGCTGAATCTTATTTCAACTTCGCCAATGCTTCTTTAATACGGCGAATTGCTTCAACGATATTTTCATCGCTGGTAGCATAACTCATGCGAATGCATTCAGGAGCTCCGAAAGAAGTACCGCCTACACATGCTACGTGAGCATCTTCAAGCAGATACATCGCCAGATCATCCGAATTCTCAATCTTACGGTCACCCGCTGATTTACCAAAGAAAGAACTGCATTTAGGGAACAGGTAGAAAGCACCTTCCGGTACATTTACCTCAAATCCGGGAACTTCCTTTGCCAATTTTACAATCAGGTCACGACGACGTTCGAAGGCTTGACGCATCTCCTCAACCGGAGCCTGAGAACCTGTATAAGCAGCCTCGGCAGCCTTCTGAGATACCGAACAAGGGCCTGAAGTATACTGTCCCTGAAGTTTATTGCAAGCCTTCACAATCCATTCCGGGCCGGCTATGAACCCAATTCTCCATCCGGTCATCGCATACGCCTTTGACACACCGTTAACAATCACGGTACGGTCTTTCATTTCGGGGAACTGAGCAATGCTCTGATGTTTTCCGATATAATTGATGTGTTCATAGATCTCGTCGGCAACGACTATGACTTGTGGATACTTTGCCAACACAGCAGCCAAACCAGCCAATTCTTCTTTGCTGTAAACCGAACCGGTCGGGTTAGACGGTGAGCAAAGTATCAATGCTTTGGTTTTGGGAGTAATGGCAGCTTCCAGTTGCGCAGGAGTAATTTTGAAATCCTGTTCGATACCGGCAGTCACAATCACCGGTGTACCTTCTGCCAGTTTCACCATTTCAGGATAGCTTACCCAATAAGGAGCAGGTACAATGACCTCGTCACCCGGATTCACCAACACCATAATAGTGTTACATACAGATTGTTTTGCCCCATTTGCACAAGAAATCTGAGCGGCTGTATATTCCAGACCGTTTTCTTTCTTCAGTTTCTCTACGATAGCATTACGCAAAGCCGGATAACCCGGAACCGGAGAGTAGCGAGAGAAGTTGTCATCTACCGCTTTCTTGGCAGCTTCTTTGATGTGGTCGGGAGTATTGAAGTCAGGTTCTCCCACACTGAGGTTAATTACATCAACACCCTGAGCTTTCAGCTCAGCACTTTTTTGCGACATAGCAAGAGTCGCCGAGGGCGACAAGCTGTTCAAACGGTCTGATAGTTGGTTCATTTCGTATCTATTTTATTGTTGTTGAGTGAATTTGATTGCAAAATAAACTATAATATTTGATATATGAAAGCAAATAGACAGTTTACTTATTAAAATGAAGCGTATGACCCATTCTATCTTTCTTAGTCTTCAGGTAGCGTTCATTATAAGGATTCGGCTTAATCTCAATTCCCACATTCTCGGTAATCTCTAACCCATAGGCTTCCAGACCGATACGTTTCACCGGATTGTTAGTCATCAGTTTCATCTTCTTCACTCCGATCTCACGCAAAATCTGTGCACCGACTCCATAATCACGTTCGTCGGCATCAAACCCCAAATGGAGATTGGCATCTACCGTGTCATAACCTTCTTCCTGAAGTTTATAAGCAGCAATCTTGTTCATCAGGCCGATACCACGACCTTCCTGATTCATGTAAACGATCACCCCTTTACCGGCAGCCTCAATCATTTCCATAGCTTTGTGAAGCTGTTCACCACACTCACAACGACATGAACCAAAGATATCACCCGTCATACAAGAAGAGTGCACACGCACCAGAATCGGTTCGTCTGTATCCCAGGTTCCCTTTATCAATGCAATGTGTTCCATTCCATTTGATTTCTGGCGGAAAGGTATCAGACGGAAATGCCCGAACTGTGTAGGCATATCCACTTCAACACCTCTATCGACAATAGACTCCATCTGGAGACGATAAGCAATCAGATCTTTAATGGAGATTATTTTCAATCCGAAGCGACGGGCTACTTCTACCAACTGAGGCAGGCGGGCCATGGTGCCGTCTTCATTGATAATTTCGATCAATGCAGCGGCAGGATATAATCCGGCAAGCTTAGCCAGATCGACACTTGCCTCGGTATGACCTGCACGACGAAGTACCCCGCGAGAGCGGGCACGCAAAGGATTGATATGTCCCGGACGCCCCAGATCGGCAGGTTTTGTCTTCGGATCAGCCAAAGCGCGAATAGTCATTGCACGGTCATGCATGGAAACTCCGGTTGTACACCCCTCAAGCAAGTCGACAGTAACAGTAAACGGAGTTTCGTAAATTGAAGTGTTGGACGACACCTGCATATCCAGTTCCAACTCAGCGCAGCGTTCTTCTGTGATTGGAGCACAAAGTACTCCACGACCGTGAGTCAGCATGAAATTTACTTTTTCCGGAGTAATCTTCTCGGCAGCAATAATGAAATCACCTTCATTTTCACGATCTTCATCATCTACCACAATTACAAAATTACCTTCTTTGAAGTCAGCTATCGCCTCTTCAATGGTATTCAGTCTGATTGGTTCCATACTTTTATATCTTGTTTTCGTTATTAATATCTTTTATTGTCAATTCCACATCCCGGTTCAATGCGATAATCCGCTCCATGTCTTTATTCAGACGTATACGAAAAGCCCAGATCCGGAAATAAAAGAACAGACCAATAGGAATCACAATTCCTATTGCCATATTAAGCCAATAATTATGGAATGGGCGCACATGCGCATTTACAGGGATAATCGGATATTTTTCCAACTTCTGAAGTAGTATCAGTGAACGGGTATTAGACATCTCATCAACCAATGCTTCCATACGGCTGTTTATAGCGATAATTTCCTGATCTTGCCCGCCGGACATCCACAGGCTAAAATAATTGGGTGCCTTGGCCAATCGGTTCTTTTGCATATAAGCCCTACACTCCTCTGAAAGGCCATTCAAATCGAACGGAAGACGTTGATAATCCGGATCATGAATAATAACTTCCTTCTTGGACAGATGTCGGACACTACGTACCCCAAACACTCTTTTGAACCAAGAGATATATACATCCGTATTCAATACAACGGAGTCTTTATTCGATTTATAAGTCAGGAAATATCCAAGCGGAGCCAGAATGGCAGAACTCATCCACATCCCCATCCACACAATCCACTTTCCATCACGGGCCATTTTATAACCCGTGTTGTCTATTATATAGTAAATAATAAAGGTAAGTACGGAAACAATAACAGGCATTCCCAATCCACCTTTACGAATAATCCCTCCCAAAGGTGCACCAATGAAAAAGAATAAAAGACAGGATAGAGAAATCGTGATCTTCCGGTGCCATTCTATTTTATGTTTCCTTATACTGAAGTCATTCTGGGTCATCGTAAAGCTCTTAAATCCCCAGTCACTCGACAGATTCTCTGTACGCCCAACAGCTGATGCTATAATCTTCTGCTTATTCATCAACGTAGCAGCCTCAAACAGACTATCTACATTATAGTCACGAATCTGCGCTTCCTGCATTTTCAAGGTATCTTCTTTCGTCAATCCGACTGCTGTACGATAGGGTCCCTTACTTGCTTCAACAAAATACTGTCTTCCGATACTATCGGCCAATACGGTCATAGAATCGATAGATGCCTGTATTTTTATCATATCTTTGGTAGTGGACTGATTGCTCATGATGCTGGCATCAGCCATATTAAAATCTGAGTCGAACTGAATAATCGAATGCTTTTCCCGGAAAGACTCACGACGGTAAGGAACATTCTTCGAACTCATGCTCTGTGCTTTCAGATTCTCAAACATCTCGCCGCTGTACAGATGCAAGTAGAGATGCTGTTTATCAGCGGTCACGTAAAATGTGGCCTTTTGCATTCCGATTTGCCGTGTTTCAGCAGTGAAAAAGTCCCCTACGGACTTCCGACCGCAGGGGACTTGGAAACGCACACCTCACTTTAGTAACTGTCACAGGTCATGAGCGAGGCTGAGTATGAACTCATTTATTTATTTAACCAGAGAGAGTATTAGTATTCAGGGTTTTGCTGCATGTTCGGATTTACGTCCAGCTCGCTCTGCGGAATAAGCGGCAGCGCCTTCTCGGAGTCGCGGCTGAACGTGCGCGCCTCTTCGCTCAGGGCGTCGTGCCAGCCGCGGTCGTTCACGTCGGTGTAGCGCGTTACGGTCTCGCCGCGGCGCAATACGTCGAAGTATCTCTGTCCCTCGCCCACAAGCTCCTTGCGCCTTTCTACGTATATGCGGTCAAGGGTTATGTCGCCGGCGGTGACGGTTTTCGACGCGTCGGTGGTGCGGTTGGTTATTATGCTGTTAAGAAGCTCGGCCGCACGGCTCAGGTCGCCGGTCTGGAAAGCGGCCTCAGCAGCCGAGAGGTACACCTCGGAGAGGCGCAGCAGGGGCACGTTCTGGTAAGCTGCGCTGGTGTTCTCGTCGGGCTGCGGCAACTTGTTGATGAACACTCCGTAGTCACAGAAGTCGTCACCATACGACGTATAGACCGACGGGTCGCCCACAGGCTTCAGCAAGATGTCGTTGCGTACGTCCTCTGGGTCGGAAGCCAGCATTTCAGAAAAGTCCTTCGTGACGATAATGTCGCCATAGCCGCCGGCGGCGTCCACCCCGTACAGGTCGGCATAGCAGTAGGCTATGCCCTCGCGGTCGGTCCAGTCGGTAGAGTCGGTAATCTTCATTTCGAGTATCAGCTCGTTCTCGAGGGCCGAGTTGTTCTTGTTCCAAGCGTTGGCATACTCCGACGTAGTCCATAGCGTGTACGGCGAGTTAGCGATGATGTCCTCGGCCACGGACAGTGCGTTGCCCCACTCTCCCTTCGTTATATACACACGCACCTGCAACGCCTTGGCCGTCCACAGATTGACATATCCCTGCGTCTTGTCCTCAGGCAGGGCACCCGAGTTGATAGCGTCGGTAAGGTCCTGCTCTATCTGCGTATAGCATTCGGCCACCGTACTGCGCTCCGGCTTGTTCGCCCCGGCGTCGTCAACAGGCTCGGTGATGATTGGCGCACCGAGCGAAGCTCCGTTGTCCTCCGTGTAGGGAGTGCCGTAGATGCGCGTCAGGTCGAACAACGCCATGGCACGCAGCACCCTTGCCTCGGCGGCATACTGCGAGATGGTGGCCTGGTTGTCCTCCGCGTCGGTTATAGTGCCGCCCTCGGCGTAGTCGATTACGTAGTTTGCGCGGCTTATCACCACGAAAGGCGTCTGCCAGATGGCGTTGCCGTTGAAATCGCTGGCCGTGCTGCACGTCATGTAATAGTAGAAGTCGCCGCGCCCGCTACCGTCAATCCAGTTGTACTGCACGTCCTCTCCCCTTACGTCTCCATATATGAACATCTGCCGTCCGTAGTAGTCGGTAAGCGAGGAGTTGCCCTTCACTGCGGCGTAAAGTCCGGCGCGCACGCTTGTTAGGTCGGAAGTGGTTGTCACGGCGCTGCCCGCGTCGACACCGGTCGACGGTTCCTGGTCGAGCCAGTCGTTGACACACGACGACGTACCGGCAACCACCGCCGCGCAAACCAATGCTTTATATAATAATGTTGTCTTCATTGTTGTTCTGTATTAAAAATCCGTTTAGAAATCAATCTCCAGTCCGAAGGTGTACGTCCTGTACGCAGGCGTCTCGACAAGGCACACTCCGCTGACTGGCATCTCGGGGTCTACGAGCAGGTCGTCAGACTTCCATGTAAGCAGGTTGCTGCCCGAGAAGTACACCCTTGCCTTGCTAAGGCCAATCTTACTAATCCAGTTCTTGGGCAGGGTGAAGCCGAGCGTAAGGTTCTTCAGACGCAGATAGTCGGTAGGCATGAGCCAGCGCGACGAGAGATAGGTCACCGTATTGCCGTACTCGAACTTCGGCAGGGTGCATGAAGTGTCGCCGGGGCCGCTCCACATTTCGTCCAAATCATAGTAAGAAGGCACTCCGCCGTAGTAATAGTCGCCGTCGCCGCCGTACAGGGCGTGGGTATAGTCGAACGCTTCTCCACCCAAAGAATATGTTAAGGTGAAGCCAAGGTCGATGAATTTCCAGCGCAGCTGGTTGGTGATGCCGCCCTCGATGGTGGCCTGGTGGCTGCCAACAATGGTTCGGTTAGCCTCTGAAATCTCGGTAGTTGTATTGCGGGCGTTCTCCGTTCCGTCGTTGATGTAATAGAGGGCGTTGCCCGTTTCAAGGTCAACTCCGGCGTACTCGTACAGGTAGTAAGAGTAATACGGCTCGCCTACGCGGTGGATAAGCGGCCCGCTTGTTATCTCATCGGTCTCTCCGTCAAGCTTTGTCAGCTTGTTGCTGTTGTGCGCCATGTTGAGCGACGTAGTCCATTTGAAGTCCTTGTTGTCGAAGTTCACCGACGTTATGGTAAGCTCGAAGCCCTTGTTCTGCATCTCGCCGATGTTCGTCGGCATGGTGTAAGTGTAGTCGCTGTTGTAGTATCCGCTCGTCTGCGACACCGGCATGTCGTAGATAAGGTCGGAAGTCTTGCGCTGGTAGTAGTCGAACGACAGTGTGATGCGGTTGATGAAGGTCAGGTCGAGACCGATATTCCACGTGGCGTTCTTCTCCCATTTCAGGTCGGGATTTGCCAGGCTGGTTATTCCCATGCCCGACGTGCCGTCGTATTTTATGCCGTATGAATAGAGGTTCATGTAGCTGTAATAGTTTGACGGCTGCGTTCCGTTGACACCGTAAGACAGGCGCAGCTTGCCGTCGGTAAGCACACTCTTCACTGGCGAGAGGAATTTCTCGTCGGTAAAGCGCCACGCTCCCGACACCGACCAGAACGACCCCCAGCGGTTTTCGCGTGAAAGGCGCGACGTGCCGTCCATACGGTAGCTTGCGCCGAGGTAGTAACGGCCGGCGTAGTTGTAGTCGGCGCGGCCGAGGAACGACGTCATGCGGTATGACGATGTGGCCGTTTCGGCGCTCGTCGAGCCAGCGTTTGCCAGTTCGTAGAGGTTGCCCGGGTAGTCCTAACCAGCCATATAGTTATACTGGTAATCGTAATCCTCGGTCTCGAAGCCGAGCAAGGCGTCAATGTTGTGCTGCCCGAATGCCTTGGCGTATGAGAGCTGTGTCTGCGTGTTAAGTTGTCCGTAAGAGTTTATCGCACGCTGGAACACGCCGCCGTAGCTGCCTCCGTTATTCGACTCCTTGTCCCAAAGAACGTCCTCTACACCATGAACGTAGTCGTAAGAGATTTTCTCGCTCAGTTTGAGGTTGTCCCAGATATTGTATGTCAGCTTGACGGTGTTGAACGCCTTTGTCATCGTGTAGACGTTTGAGCTGTGGTCGTCTTCGTACAACGGGTTGACGCTGTACGCGCCGCTGTTCTGCACAAGGTTGCCGTCCTCATCATACGCAACGTCCGACGGGCTTTGCGCAGCCAGGTAGTTGAACAGCGCTCCGTCGTAGCTCAGGTATTCGTTGACCTTGTCCTGGCGCACACGCGAGAACTGGCTCGTCACCTGCAGCTCGAAGCGTCCGAACTTGTGAGACAGGTTGGCGTTGCCTGTAAAGCGCTCAAGCCCCTGGTCGTAGAGTATGCCTTCCTGCTTGTTGTAAGCCAAAGAGGCGTAGAACTTTGTGCGGTCGTTGCCTCCCGTAACGCTAAGCTGGTAGTTCTGGCGCGAGCCTGTGCGCGTAAGCAGGTCGAGCCAGTCGGTCCACCCCGTCGAGGGTTTTGCCGCGAAGGTGTCGATGTTGCTGTCGGCAAATGCCTCGGCGTCGGCCTCCGAATAGCCGCCCTGATAGATGGCGTAGTTCTTGAGGCCGGTGTATAGCAGCTCGCGGCGGTCGTCTCCGCTAAGCGTCGGGCGGTAATTTACGGCCATGTTGGAGAAGCCCCAGTCGCTGCGGAACGACACGTTGGTCTTTCCGGCCTTGCCGCTCTTGGTCGTGATGACTATTACTCCGTTGGCCGCACGCGACCCGTAGAGCGAGGCTGCCGCCGCATCCTTGATTACCGTCATCGACTCTATGTCGTTTGTGTTGAGCGATGAGAGAACGTCAGTGTACGTATCGTTGTACGCATTGCCGAAATAGCTTATGTTTCCGCTCTGCACGGGCGTGCCGTCAATGACTATTAGGGGGTCGTTGCCGGCGTTGATCGAGCTCATTCCGCGTATGCGTATGCTGCTGGTTCCGCCCGGACTGCTCGACGATGTGCCGATGGTCACACCGGCCACTCCGCCCGCCAGCTTGTCGGCAATCGAAATTACGGGCACGTCCTCAAGGCTCTCGGTCTCGAGAGTCTGCGCCGAACCAGTAAACGAAGCCTTCTTGAAGTTACCGTAACCGGTGACTATGACCTCGTCAAGCTCGGACGGGTTCTCGCGCAAAGCCACGCGCATGCCGTCGTGCACACGGACAACGGCGGTCTCGAACCCCACATACGATACCCTGACATTCCTCACTCCGTGCGGCAAGGAAATGTCAAAACGTCCCTCGGCATTGGTCACCGCACCCACGTTAGAACCTTCAACGACGACCGTGGCCCCTATTACGGGCAATCCGTCGGCCTCGGACACGACGGTACCCCGTATCCGGACCTGCGCCATTGACACACTGCGCAGGGCAATGCAGAACGACATAATGATTAATAATCTTTTTCCCCATAAAAAACCTTTAATTTAATTTTACATAAAGCACGTGGCAAACATTTTGTCATGTCATCGGCCGCAAAAGTAACAAAACGCAACCATTCGGGGGGGGGTAATTTTGTTAAATTTTAGCGTACCTGACGTTTGTGTAGCTTTATGCCAACATTCTGTCTGTCAACGACTTGCCGTTTATGAATTTTCAAAAAAGCCTCATTTTCACCCTGCAAACACACTGTAAATTAACGTGAGTTCGGTATAAGAAAACGATTGAAAAAGTTGTGGGAATGAAATA
>ERZ791741.2817-NODE-2817-length-11677-cov-29.828687_pt1 | contig 11677 bp, 10 predicted proteins | sample MGYA00510040_ERZ791741 | MGnify/ENA primary metagenome ERZ791741 (study PRJEB30046, sample SAMN00791960) | human gut metagenome | study: EMG produced TPA metagenomics assembly of the A metagenome-wide association study of gut microbiota in type 2... | reverse complement strand
GTCGGGCGTGACCGTGTGTAATCCGTTGTGTGCCAATGTGTTGCGCCGTTCCGTAGGGATGGCGTTGCAAAAGGCCGTCTTTTGGCCTGCGAAAGGCCACCTTTTAGCGGCTGAAAGGCCGTCTTTCAGCGTGCCGTTTGCCGCCTTTTGCAAAGCGGGTGGCTGCCGCCTGCCGTGCCGTCGTCGGCCGTCCGGCTTCCGTGCAGCGTCCGCCGCGCTATATGCCAAGCATTTCGCACAGCCTCTCCACCGACACTTTTATCTTCTCGTAGTTGTCGAGCAGGTTCACGTCGAGCGTGTGTTTCGCCTTTGCATAGTAGCCCTCGCGGCGTGCGAGCTGCCCGGTCACGAAGTCAAGCAGCTCGTCCTTGTCCTTGCCTTCAAGCAGGGGGCGGCGCGTCTTGCCCATCTTCAGGTGGGCGCAAAGCACTTCAGGCGAGGCTTTCAGGTAGACGGTGTCGCCCTGCGAGTTCATGTATTCCATGTTGTCGAAGAAGCACGGCGTGCCTCCTCCGCAGCTCAACACAACTTCCTCGAACTCCGCCGCCTCGTGCAGCAGCCTGCGTTCTATCTCCCTGAAGCCGTCTTCGCCACGCTCGGCGAAGAGCTGCGGCACCGTCTTGCGCATGCGTCCCTCTATGTACCAGTCAAGGTCGTAGAACTGCATTCCCAGCTCTTTGGCCAGCGCCTTGCCTACGGTGGTCTTTCCGGCACCCATGTATCCTACGATGATTATGCGCCTCACCGTTTATTTCTTCTTGGAGTTGTTGATTACGTCCATGCACTCTTCAAGGGTAAGCTCTGCCGCGCGGTCGTGCATTGCCTTGGGCAGGCGGTAGTTCTTGCCGTCGAACGAGAGGTAAGGGCCGTAGCGTCCGTTCATCACTTCGAGCTTCGGCTCGTCGTCGAACGCCTTAATGTGGCGCTGCGTTTCCTGCTGACGCTTCTTCTGTATCAGTTCTATGGCCGCGTCGAGGGTGAGCGTCATGGGGTTCTCTCCTTTCGGTATGGAGACGTATTTCCTGTCGTGCATCACGTAAGGGCCGAAGCGTCCGGCGCCGATTACTACCGGGCTGCCCTCGAACTCGCCTACGGTACGCGGCAGGCGGAATAGCTCAAGCGCCTCTTCGAGCGTTATTGTTTCAAGGCTCTTGTCGGCTGGCATCTGGGCGAAGCGCGGCTTCTCCTTGTCTTCCGCCTTGCCGATTTGCACCACCGGGCCGAACCTTCCTATCTTGACGAACACCGGCTTGCCCGTGCTTGGGTCCTTGCCGAGTTCGCGTTCGCCGGCCTTGTGCTCCTCTCGCGCGTTCATTGTCTTTTCAACCGTCGGCTCGAACTTGCCGTAAAAGCTCTCAAGCATGTCGGTCCATTGCGCCTTTCCCTCGGCGATGGTGTCGAACTGGTGCTCCACTTTGGCCGTGAAGTTATAGTCCATGATGGCCGGAAAATACTTCATCAGGAAGTCGTTTACCACCGTTCCTATGTCGGTAGGCAACAGCTTGCCCTTCTCGCTGCCGGCCATTTCGCTCTTTGTAAGGTTTGTTATGCCGTTGTCGTTGAGCACGTCTACCGTGTATTGGCGCTCTTCGCCTTTCTTGTCGCCCTTCTGCACGTACTCGCGCTGCTGTATGGTGCTGATTGTCGGGGCGTAGGTTGACGGGCGTCCGATGCCCAGCTCCTCAAGCTTGCGCACGAGGCTGGCCTCGGTATATCTTACCGGGCCTTGGCTGAAGCGTTGCGTGGCCGTGACTTCCTCTCGCCTGAGCGCCTCTCCTTCGGTCATGGCGGGCAGCGTGTGGGACGCGTCGTCCTGTCCGTCAAGCTCGTCGTCGGACGATTCGCGGTACACTTTCAGGAAGCCGTCAAACTTCACCACCTCGCCGTTGGCTATGAACTTTTCCGTTGCGCCGGTCATGTTTATCGTCACGGTGGTCTTCTCGAGCAGCGCGTCGGCCATCTGGCTGGCCGCCGTGCGCTTCCATATAAGGTCGTACAGGCGCTTCTCCTGCTGTGTTCCGTCTATGGCGGTGTCGGCCATATACGTTGGGCGTATGGCCTCGTGGGCTTCCTGCGCGCCCTTGGAGTGCGTCTGGTACTGGCGCGGACGGCTGTATTCCGCTCCCCAGTGCTTGGTTATTTCCTCCTTGCTTGAGTTGATGCAGAGCGACGACAGGTTGACGGAGTCGGTACGCATGTAGGTTATGCGTCCGTTCTCGTACAGGTGCTGTGCCACCATCATGGTCTGCGACACTGTGAAACCGAGCTTCCTTGCGGCTTCCTGTTGCAGGGTGGAGGTGGTGAACGGCGGCGCGGGTGTGCGCTTCATGGGCTTCTTCACGATGGCCGCCACCGAGAATTCGGCCGTCTTGCACTTGTCCAAAAAGGCCAGAACCTCGTCGTGGGTGGTGAACCTTTTGTCAAGCTCCGCTTTCACTTCGGCGGTCTGCCCGTCGTCGGTGGGCACGGTGAACACGGCGTTCACGCGGTAGTAAGTCTCGCTCTTGAACGCCTGTATTTCCCTTTCGCGCTCTACGATAAGCCTTACAGCGACACTCTGTACGCGGCCTGCCGAGAGTGCCGGCTTGACCTTGCGCCACAGCACGGGCGACAGCTTGAAGCCTACAAGGCGGTCGAGCACGCGGCGCGCCTGCTGCGCGTTGACAAGGTTCATGTCAAGATGCCGGGGGTGCTTGATGGCCTCCAGTATGGCAGGCTTCGTTATTTCATGGAACACAATGCGGTTGGTCTTCTCCTCGTCAAGGCCCAATACCTCGCACAAGTGCCACGATATGGCTTCTCCCTCGCGGTCTTCATCGCTTGCGAGCCACACCTTTTCGGAGTTCATCGCATTGTTTTTAAGCTCGGTGACGAGCTTTTTCTTCTCTTCGGGTATTTCGTAGTCGGGCGTGAAAGTGTCGGTGTCGATGCTAAGCTCTTTTTTCTTCAGGTCGCGTATGTGGCCGTAGCTTGACATCACCTTGAAGTCCTTGCCCAAGAACTTCTCTATCGTCTTGGCCTTGGCGGGGCTTTCGACTATTACCAAATTCTTCTGCATGGCGTCATGTTGGGTTTCTAATCAGGGCGCAAAAGTAAGCAAAACTTTCGCCATGCACCTTATATAATATTGTGAAATTGCCGTTTTTTAAATAATATTAAGAACCTCCGTGTAAACGGCTCATTGTCAGAGGGTTTGCAAAAGGTGACCTTTTAGCTTGCGAAAGGCCGCCTTTTACACGATGAAAGGTGGCCTTTTGGAGGCCGATTTGCCATGTTTTAAATTGAGAGTTGATAATTGGGAATGGATAATTATGATTTGCCATTGCTAATGGATAGCCTCAAAGGTAATCATAATTCTCAATTTCCAATTCTCCGTTCTCAATTAAACAAAGTCGTTTCCGCCTGCTGTATGGTGTCCGTCCGGCGGTAAATGCAGTAGAGGTCGGCTTGCTTTCCGTCCGTGCCCGCTTCCCTTGTCTGCACCGTGTGCATCTCGTCCGCCGTAAGGCTGATTATGCGGAACGTCGTGCCGCCCTGCGTCTCAACAAACCTTCCGTTGGCGTTGAATGTGTATTTGTAACCCTTCCGCGTGTCGGTTGACGGGTTGCCGCCGCGTGTTGTCTCGTAAATTGAGTCGGCGGTGATTTCATAGTCGACGGGCTTCAGCTCCGTGTCGGATGCGAAGAAGTCGGCTGCGCAATAGCGGTTGCCTACGAACATGGCGTGCGCCTCTGTGCATTGCCATGCCTGGTTGACGGCAAAATCAGTGAAATCGGCCTCTGTCACGGCTGTCTGTTCGGGCATTTCGGGGTAGTCTTTGTTGATGGTGCTGAGGTTGTACGGGTAGTTTTGCTTGAGCGAAGCCTGCTCGTAGTCGGTCATGGCGCGGTAAACGGCGTACACGTAGATGTCTTCACCGTCGGCCTTTGTCGCCTGATGCTTGATTATGCAGAGCCTGTCAGCGCTGACGCTGACGACCGTGAACACGTCGTTTGCGCCCGACATTACCTGGTTCTTGCCCTCGGCGAAGGTGTATTTTATCGTCCTGTAACACTTCATCGGGTACGAGTCGATGTACATGTAGGTGGTTATTTCGCCGCCGCTGAAGCTGTATTGCTCCGGCGCTCCGCCTATCAGGCCGCTCCAGTAGTCGGATTTCATCATTGTGCCGTCGCCCTTTATCTCGTGGCTTTCTATGTATTTCCACGCCTTGCCGTCAACAAGGCGTGTGAAGTCGGCCTCTGAAACAAGCTGGACTGACGGCACGACAAGCTCTCCGTCTTCGTCGCATGACGTGAAGGAAATGACTGAAAGGAATAAAAACAAAACCGGAACAAAATGAAAGTGTTTCATGGTTAACTGGTTTTGGTACACGATGGCAAATATAACGAAATTCCGGTCATGTTGTATGAAAAACGGAAAGAAAACGCTAAAAAACGTCTCCTTTCCGTCATTTTTCTTCTATTCCGGCCGTGAAAAGCGTCAGTTCTCTATCTTCAGGAACAGGTCTTTCAGGTTGAGCGTGGCCTTCCGGCAGCCTTGTATGATGTCAAGTCCGGCATTGCCGTCGTCAGGCGACAGGGTGTGGTTTGGCTCGAAGTCGACGCAAGCCTTGTCAAGGCGGACGTCGGCGCCGCCCGTCCGCACGGTGAGTGGCGGCAGGAGGACGAGCGTCTTCATGCCGACTTTGCCGATGCCGCCGCTAAGGCGCGTCGTGCGCGTGCCTGCCTTGTCGATATATTGCTTGTGGCGGGCGTAGTAAGAGGCGGAGAACGTCGTGGTGTGGTTGCCCGTGTCGAACATCATCTTCAGCCGCTCGTCGCCCGCGTAAGCCTCCAAACGCAGTCCGTTGTCTTCCGTAAGGTATATGTTGTGGCCCGTTTCGGGCAGCGGCGTGGGGCTTGCCGGAAACACAATCCTGCCCTCTTGCGGATAGAACTGCACCTCGCCACACAGCTTCATGAAGTCAAGTCCGATGACGAAGTCGCCCGTCAGCAGGGAGTCCATTACCATATTGTCGTCCACACACACCACTTCGGCATTGCGGAAGACAATCTCTCCCACCCTGATGCTGTCTATAACGCCGAAGAAACCGTGCGCCCGGCCAGCCCCGTTGACGTCGATAGTGTCGGGCAGCAGCCGTGCGCCTACCTTCCGAGCGTAGTCAAGGGAGCAGAAAGTGGTGGGGCTTCCCGTGTCGAGCACCGCCTGGCATCCACGCCCGTTGACGCTCGCCGGTATGCAGAGCGTATAGCCGCGTTTGGCCGTGTCGCCCAAAGCGCTGAGGTCAACCTCGCGGAACTCGGCCTCAACGGCCACGTCGCACGCCGGACGTTCAAGCGTAGAGGGTGGCAGTTTGCTGCGGATGCCGTACAAACGGAGTGCGGCCTCGGGCTGGCTCAGGTCTGCTTGGTCGGTCTGCGCCTTCACTTGGCTGACGAAGTTGCCTACTATTTCGGCGGCCTTGGCGTAGCGTTGGCGCCTCGCTTCGGTCTGGGCCTGTATCAAAACCATGTTTTTAGTGTTGTCGAAGCCTATCTCCTGCTGGTGATTTGCAATCAAGTCGTCGATTGCTTTGACCGCTTCGCCGTCGCGGCCGAAGTACACTGCGGCCAGCGCCTCGGCCATTACGCGCAGGAACGGGGTTTGGATTGAGGCTTTGAGCGTGGGCAGTTCGCGTTCAAGGGCGAACCAGTCAGACGTGTTGAGCAGTTGCCCTACACGCTCGTCGGCCGTCTGCGCCCGCACCACTGACAGGCAAAGGTACAATGAAAGGAAAAGGATTAGTCGCTTCATAACGATGTTTTTATAAGAAAGTCAGCATAAACAAAAAAGTCAAGAGCCAAGAAACGCACGTTTTCTTAACTCTTAACCCTTAATTCTTAATTATTTTCAGAAGCTCCTGAGCCATGCTTTCAGGTCGAGCTGCATCTCGTTGTGATACTTGAACGAGTCGCGGTTGCCCCATCCGTGGCCGCCCGAAGGATAGACATGGAGCGTGGCCGGCACGTCGTGGCGGTAGAGTTCGATGTAGTAGTTCACGCCGTTGGCGGGCAAAACGCCGTCGTCATCGTCGCTAAGAGCAATGAAGGCGCGCGGCGTTACGCGTGTGACCTTCAGATCGCTGCTGTACTCCTGTTCCACCTTTTTCTTTGGTTTTGTGCCTAACAGGCTGTCGTGTGAACCTTTGTGGGTGATGTCCGGCATCATCGTTATTACGGGGTAGAAAAGTATCTGGAAGTTCGGTGCGGCGTCGCCGGTGGCGTGTGTGGCTATGGTCGATGCCAGATGGCCTCCGGCCGACGACCCCATTATGCCCACGTCGTCGGGGTTTATGTTCCAGTTCTGTGCGTTGCGGCGCACCAAGCGCATGGCTTCCTCGGCGTCGCCGATGGGTACTTCACGGTCGCCGTGCGGCAAGCGGTACTTCAATACGATTGCGGCTATGCCCATGTTGTTGAAGAACGGTGCCCAGTCGTGCCCCTCGTGGCCGATGGCAAGGTGCGAATATCCGCCTCCGGGACATATTACCACGGCGCGGCCTGTGGCCTCTTCCTTTTTCGGCAGGTAGACCCAGACCTTCGCGGTGTCGGCCTTGTCGGTGCTGCTGACGGGCGCTCCCTGCGGCCATAAGTACGTTTCAAACTTCTGTTGGGCGCATGCCGGGAGGCAACACAATGCCAACAGCGCGGCAAAAACAGTCTTCGTTACTTTCATTTTTGTATCTTTGATAGTATGATTTTGTCTCAATAATCGGCAAAAGCCTGTCTTATTGTGATTTATTAAATGTTTATTTTGCAAATATATACAATTTTTCCGTAATATTGCAAACCGTTTGATTATTATAACAATCTATAAATCTAACACATCATGCGTAAACGTATTTTAATGCTTTCGGTGCTTGCCGCCTCGCTGTCAGGCGTGCAGGCCAAGGTCAAGTTGCCTCATGTCATCGGCGACAACATGGTTATACAGCAGAACACGGACGTGAGCCTGTGGGGCACAGCGCGTCCCGGAGCTACGGTTGACGTGGCCGTTTCGTGGAGCGGAGAGGGCTACAAGGCCGAAGCCGACGGGCAGGGCAAGTGGCGGCTCATGGTGAAGTCGCCAAAGGCTGACGGCCGGCGGCTGTCGATAAGTTTTGATGACGGCGACGGGGCGGTGAGCGTCAACAACGTGCTTGCAGGCGAAGTGTGGGTCTGCGCAGGGCAGAGCAACATGGAGATGCCCATAAAAGGCTTTGACAACTGCCCCACGGAGGGCTACTTGGACGTGGTGACCGGCGCGAGGGCCGACTCTTTGATACACTTCGTGAAGATACCGAGCAGGATGAGCATGACGCCGCTTGAAGACACCGACTGCGAGTGGAAGCAGTGCAGCCCGGAGACTGTTGGCGAGGCGAGCGCGGCCGGATACTTCTTCGCAAAGACCGTTACGCAGGCCACGGGAGTGCCGGTTGGCCTGGTGATGGCCAACAAAGGCGGCACGAGGGTAGAGAGCTGGCTGTCGAGGGAGAACCTTGAGAAGTATACCAAGGAAGACCTTGACTCGGCGGCGATGGTAAAGAACTTCCAGTGGGACTTCAAACGGCCCATGCTTTGGGGCTACGGCACGTTCTCGCCGATAGAGAAATACACCGTGAAAGGCATCCTTTTCTATCAGGGATGTTCGAACGTAGGCAATCCCGGCAACATGTATTCAGACCTTCTCGCGGTGCTTGCGAAGCAGTGGCGCGCGGCGTTCGGACTGGGCGACATTCCATTCTACATCGTCGAGATAACGCCTTTCAACCACGGAGGGCCTGACGGAACGGCGGCGGCATACCTGCGCGAGCAGCAGCAGCGTGCGTCGAAAATCATTCCGAACAGCGGTTTTGTGTGTACGAACGACTGCGTGTATCCTTGGGAACTCAACCAAATCCATCCGGCGAAGAAGCGTCCCGTGGGCGAGAGGCTGGCTTACCAGGCGCTCAACAAGACGTATGGCTTGAAGTCGGTATGGTGTGAAAGCCCCACGTTTAAGTCGCTGACGGTCAGCAACGACACGTGTTATGTCAAGTTCGACAACACCTACGGCGGAATGAACCGCATGGAAGGGATAGAAGGTTTTGAAGTAGCGGGGGCCGACAAGGTGTTCCATAAGGCCAAGGCAAAGTACTCGTTTGACAAGGGTGTGATACTGACTTGCCCCGAAGTGAAGGCTCCAGTGGCCGTAAGATACTGCTTCAGGAACTTCCAGATAGGCAATTTCGGCAACATGGCCGGCCTTCCTTTAGTGCCGTTCCGCACTGACGAATGGAACAACTAAATTAAGAATTAAGAGCTTGTTGAATTAAGAATTAAGAGTTAAGAATTAAGAAAATATGACTTGCAGATAGCCTATAAGAGTATTTTTCTTAATTCTTAACTCTTAATTCTTAATTCAACAAGCTCTTAATCCTTAACTCTTAATTCAATAAATTCTTAATTTTTGATTGGCATGGATTTGCTTGAAAAGTTTGAATATTGCCCCGTATGCGGCAGCAGGCACTTTGTGGAGAACTCGCAGAAAAGCAAGAAATGCGGCAGCTGCGGCTTCGAGTTGTTTATGAACCCGGCAGCATCCGTGGTGGCGCTGATAACCGACGCAGAGGGGAGGGTGCTTGTAGAGCGGCGCAAACTGGAGCCTGCAAAGGGCACGCTCGACCTTCCCGGCGGTTTCGCCGACGTGGGGGAGACTGTTGAAGAGGCCGTTGTGCGCGAGGTGATGGAGGAGACCGGCCTTGCCGTCAAGGCCGCACGCTACCTGTTCAGCCTGCCGAACGTCTACCGGTACTCCGGCCTTGACATCCACACGCTCGACATGTTCTTCGTCTGCGAGGCGGAAGACACGTCGCGGCTCGCCGCCGGCGACGATGCCGCCGAATGCCTGTGGATGGCTCCGGAGGACATACACACCGAGCAGTTCGGCCTCCGTTCAGTAAGGCACGGCCTGCAACGGTGGCTCGCCGAACGGCAGTCGGAAGGGTAGTTTGGCAACAGCTGTCCATCGTATGTTGACCCATTGCTAACTACTTGATTATCAGTGGGTTTGCAAAAGGCTACCTTTTAGCTTGTAAAAGGTGGCCTTTTAGCGTGCAATTGATGGCCTTTTGCCTCCCGATTTGCCGTGTTTTAAATTGAGGATGGAGAGTTGAGGGTGGAGAATTGTGATTACTTTAAAGGCTGCCTGCCAACAAAGGTAATCACAATTCTCCACCCTCAACTCTCCATCCTCAATTAAAAGAAATGGAGGGAGCTTGATTTGCTATTGTCAGATGGTTTTTATTGGGCTTATCCGGCTTGTCAGCCATATTGCTCTTATAGGCCGGATGGGGCTAATATGGCTGATAAGCCGGATAGGCTTTGCCTGCAAATTTACAGGCAAAGCAGGTCAAGCGCCCTCCCTCGGGAGGGTTGGGGAGGGGCTGTTTTTTACTTCTTCTTGAACTCCAGGCTGCCGGGCAGCTTCTGCCACTTGCCGTTTACGGCGAACTTCAGCGTGCTGCCGTCCTTCTTCTTGTACGAGTACGTGCCGTCTTTTTCAACCTTCAGCATGGCTATGAAGTCCTCGCTGCCATAGTCGTTGGCTACCTCTATCTCGGCGGTACGTTCGTCGATGAGCCTTGACGAGACAATCATCCACATGCTGCGGCTCTGTGTGGAGCCGAAATATCCGTCCATTTCGCCGAGCACATCCTGCCCGGGCACAGTGATGTCCTTGTCATACAAGTCCATCTTGATGTAAATCTTGTACTCCTCGTTGTGTATGGTCGTGTCGAAAGGGCGCGCCTCCTGCGCCGCGACTTGCAGCGCGGCAACGGCCATGAAGAGCGTAAAAAAGGCTTTTTTCATGATAATCCGTGTTGTTTCTGCAAATATAGTCCCTTTGCGCGGATTATCAAGAGCCGGGCGTGCAAAGTTTTCTTAATTCGCCGCAACAGGCCGTCCGCCAGCACATGGGCGTAATGCCTACTCCTGTCCTTACTCCTTCCCTCCTCCTGTCCTTACTACTTACTCCTCCTGTCCTTACTCCTTCCCTCCTCCTGTCCTTACTACTTACTCCTCCTCTCCTTACTCCTTCCCTCCTTAATTAAATAAAATCATCACTTTTGTGGGGAAAAGTGGTGCGTTGTGGGGAAAAATACTTATCTTTGCCGAATAAACAGTTTGCTGTGCAAAAATGCGTTTTCTCGGCAACATAGAAGCTAAAATCGACTCAAAAGGGCGTGTGTTCCTTCCGGCATCGTTCCGCAAAGAGCTGCAAGCCGCAGGCGAAGAAAGCCTTGTGGTGCGAAAGGACGTGTTCCAGCCGTGCCTTGTGCTCTATCCCGAAAGCGTATGGAACAGGCAGATGGACACGCTGCGCTCGCGCCTGAACCGCTGGAACCCCATGCACCAGAACGTGTTTCGCCAGTTCGTCGCAGATGCGGAGACCGTCACGCTGGACGCCAACGGGCGCTTCATGCTTGGCCGGCAGCACGTCAAGATGGCCGGAGCCGCGCAGGCGGTGAGGTTCATCGGCATGGACGACGTAATAGAAATATGGGGCGCAGAGCAGTCCGCCGCTCCGTTCATGGGGCAGGAAGAGTTCGGCAAAGCCCTCGAAAGCATAATGAAGCACGGCGGAGACGGCGCGCAGGCGGACAGCTGCGCCGCGCCGTCAGGCAACCAATGACACGACAATGGCTACAGTAGCAGAGACATACCATGTACCGGTGCTTCTGAAGGAAAGCGTCGACGGGCTTGACATCAAGCCCGGAGGAGTGTACGTGGACGTGACCTTCGGCGGCGGAGGACACAGCCGCGAAATCCTCGCGAGATTGGGAGACGGGGGCCGCCTGTTCGGTTTCGACCAGGACGCCGACGCCGAGGCGAACGTTCCCGGCGATGCGCGCTTCACCTTCGTGAGGAGCAACTTCAGGTATCTGGCAAACTGGATGAGATACTACGGCGTTGAACAGATAGACGGACTGATAGCCGACCTCGGCGTGTCGAGCCACCACTTCGACGACGCGGAGCGCGGTTTCTCGTTCCGCTTCGACGCTCCTTTGGACATGCGCATGAACAAACGCGACGGCCGCACGGCGGCCGACGTAGTCAACAAATGCCCCGAAGAGCAGCTGGCAAACATCTTCTACATGTTCGGCGAACTTAAAAACTCGCGCCGCCTGGCATCGGCGATAGTCAAGGCGAGGGCCGCCAAGCTGCTCGCCACTACGCAGGACTTGGCCGAAGCGGCGTCGGCAGTGTTCAGGAAGGAACGTGAAAAGAAGGAAATGGCAAAGGTGTTCCAGGCTCTCAGGATATTCGTCAACAACGAGCTTGGTGCACTTTCCGGCATGTTGGCGGCCTGTACGCGGCTGATAAGGCCGGGCGGCAGGCTGTCGGTGATAACATACCACAGTCTTGAAGACCGCATGGTAAAGAACTTCATACGTACAGGCAACGGCGAGGGTACGGCCGAACAGGACTTCTTCGGCCGCACGGCAACGCCCTTCAAGGCGGTGAACAACAAGGTGATAACGCCAAGCGACGGCGAGATTGAGGCCAACCCGAGGAGCCGCAGCGCGAAACTAAGGGTGGCGGAGAGGACGGACAACTGACAAATGGACGGCAACGACGACATAAAGCAGGGACGGAAGCAGGCGGCTGAAGCC